>SWBX01000021.1_pt1 | contig 14945 bp, 8 predicted proteins | sample 4693051 | NCBI WGS metagenome assembly SWBX01 (sample SAMN10267272, study PRJNA491770) | bioreactor metagenome | isolation source: DHS bioreactor inoculated with marine | place: Japan: Omine Ridge, Nankai Trough | reverse complement strand
GTAAACGATCTGCTCTGGACGGATAAAACCCCTTTTTTTTTACATCGGTCATGAACCGGCTTATCCGCAGCCTGATGCCGATAACGGACGGATCCGACATCTCGGGGACAGTCTGGATCAGTTTCCGGTGAACCGGGACCGGTTCTGGAGTCTTCTTTACGATATGAATGTTTTGGCATATCTTACCGGTCATACACATAATTACAGTATTGTGGATATAACCGGTGTGTGGCAGGTGGATGCCGGTCATGTCCGGGGTCTGGGTGATACCGGTGCACGCAGCACGTTCATCATGATCAATATCAATAATGATGTGGTCTCCTACGACACATACCGGGATGATGCCGCCGGGGGAGATTATACGCTGATGCATACCGGATATCTTACCGGTGGACCCACGCCCACACCCACGCCGCTCTGCACCATGGAATCTTTTATAAATACGGGAGATTACTGGTTTTACCGGGACGACGGATCGGATCAGGGAACGGCATGGCGGGATCTGCTGTTTGATGATACCGGCTGGGTTTTCGGACCCTCCCAACTGGGTTACGGAGATGGTGATGAGGCGACTGTCGTGAGCTATGGACCGGATCCCAACCAAAAATTTATCACGACATATTTTCGGCATTGGTTTGAGGTGACAGCCGTTTCAGAGATCAACGTGCTGACCCTTGAACTGCTTCGGGATGATGGTGGGATTGTTTATTTAAACGGAAACGAGATTGCCCGGACCAACATGCCCGGTGATCCGGTGGATTTTATGACGACGGCTCTTGTTGCCGTAGGTGGTGCTTCTGAATCGAGTTGGCATGAGTTTGCCGTTGATCCCGCTTTGGTTGTGGATGGCTGGAATTTAATGGCTGTGGAAATTCACCAGATCAGCGGAACGAGTTCAGATATCAGCATGGATATGACCGTGAGGGGATGCCGGCTGCTGGACACTCCGACACCGGCCCCGACCCCTTCGCCGGTACCGGGATGTGTCCATCACGGTGATGTCAATCTGGACGGCATCATTTCGACGGGTGATGCGCAGTTTGCGTTTTTTATCATTCTCTCCATGATTTCCCCGACACCGGAGGAAGCATGTGCTGCAGATTGTAACGGAGATGGTTCCATTACATCAGGCGATGCCCAATCGATATTTGGCGCGGCTCTGGAAATGGACGACTGTCTGGATCCGCTGCCCTGATCTTACCGGACCCGGGATTCAAACGGAGCAATATTGAACAGGTAGGGTTGCTGATGATCACGGAGTGCCGGGCACCGGTGACGATACCGGCATTTTTTTTCACAGACGGAGATATGAATCTGGGGTCTGTTCTTCCGTTTTGGGCAGGTAATGTACTCCATCTTCCTCCAGCAAACAGGATAGAGCAGCAACAGGATCGTGCTGCCGGAACCTGACGAATCCGACTGTAGCATGAAGTACAGCTCGATCCAATCTCAAAAAAATTCATTTTTTAAAATTCATGTTCTGGTCTATATTCTCAGAGGGAACGGTTCTAATGATCAGCACGAAGGAGATGTTGATTCGAAGGGATAAATCATGCTTTTAGCCAGTCTCACCGGTGTTCGAAAAGATTATGGTGCTGATACTATTCTTACTGATATAACTTTAAAGATCAGCACCGGGCGGAAGTTGGGTCTCATCGGTCCCAATGGTTCCGGGAAATCGACCCTCATTCGTGTGCTTACCGGCGATGATCCGGCCACCGCGGGTACGGTGTATCGTGCCGGGGATATTCGTATCGGTCATGTCTGCCAGCACGTGGATGTTCCGGATGGTAAAACGGTTCTTGAATATGCATTGGACGATTACCTTTCGATTGTCAAGGCCCTGAAAGCTGAAGAACTGAGTCTGGCGGCTACACCGGAAAGCGCTATTGAAAAGGCACTGGAGTCGTATCAGAGGGTTCGGGACGCGTATGATCGGCTGCAGGGTGATTATTTTGAAGATCGTGCCCGGGGGATGTTGGACGCCCTGGGGCTGGCCGGAAAATTTGATCAGCCTGTACAGACACTTTCAGGCGGTGAGAAAAACGTGCTCTCCCTGGCCCGGGCTCTGCTTATCGAACCGGATCTTCTGGTTCTGGATGAACCGGGGAATCATCTCGACTACAATGGTGTGGCATGGCTGGAATCATTTCTGGTAAATTTCCGCGGCGCCGTCCTTATCGTCTCACATAATCGGTACCTTCTGGATCGTGTTGCAGAAGGTATTTATCATCTGGATAATGGTTCGGTCCGCTATTATGACGGCGGGTATTCCGCATTCCGTGAAACCCGGCTTCGGGAACTTCTGGCACAGCAATCTGATTATGCAGCGAACCAGAAACGGTTGGACCAGCTTGAACAACTCGTGAAACGGTTTGAACAGATTGCCCGGGTCAATTCTGATCCTGCCTGGGGAAAACGGCTCCGGGCGCGGCGTTCGCAATTGAAGCGGGAGAAAGCCGGTGCTGTGGAGCGACCCGTGGGGGATGCTCCGGCCATTAAACTTCAATTCACATCTCAGGGGTCCCGGGCGGATATTGCCCTCCAGGTGAAAGATTACACCCGGTCATTTGGGGACCGGGTATTACTGAATGAAGCGGATCTGGAAATCCGATGCGGGGAGCAGGTGGCGCTTATCGGACCCAACGGATCTGGGAAATCAACATTTTTGCGGGACGTGGTGTCCCGGGGGAGTTGGGATTCCACGGAAATACGAATAGGTCCCAGCCTGCGTATGTATTACTGTGCTCAGGAACAGGAAATCATGGATCCTCAACGGACTATTCTTGAGGAAATCCGGAATACGGCACCCCTGAGCCGGGACGAATCCGCTAAATTCATGTCGAAATTTCAGTTCGGCTGGCATGATCTTCAGAAACAAATCAAGATGCTTTCCGGCGGTGAGAGAAACCGTGTGCAACTGGCACTTATGGTGTTGAATAAACCGAATTTTTTGATTCTGGATGAGCCGACCAATCATCTGGATATACCCACGCGGGAAGCTGTGGAAGAGGCATTGCTGGATCTGGACGCAACCATCCTGGTTGTGTCCCATGACCGGTATTTCCTGGATAAAATCATACAGCGTGTCGTGGCTATCGAAAATGGAAAATTCGTCTCCTATCCTGGAAGCTTTTCAGAATACTGGATAGCAAGTCAACAGACAAAAACCCGGTCCGGAGGTCGGATCAGTAAACGCCGCCAGGAACGCACTTCTCCCAGAAAAACTTCCGGGAAATCTATGGGTGATCCGGCAGTAATGGAGAAAAAAATCAATGCGGCCGAGTCTGAAAAAACTGATCTGGAACGGCTCATCAATAATGCATTCGAAAGTAATGATTACAGGGAAGGCAGAAATCTCAGCCGGAAACTTGAACGAATCAATGCCCGGTTGGACGAATTGTATGAGCAATGGATGGATACAGAGACGTCAGAATCCAACTGAAATTATTGATCAGTTTTTGTGAAACCACCGGGTTAATGCGGTGAAGATCGTACACGTTCAAGTACAGACCGGAGTTCTTCCAGAGAAAAGGGTTTTGCGATACAGCCGGAGAATCCGTAATCCCGGAAATTGGAGAGAACCGGGTCATCGGAATACCCGCTTGTAACGACCGCGCATATATCCGGGGAAATTTTCAGGAGTTCTTTCATTGTTTCCACACCGCCCATCCCGCCGGGGATCGTAATATCCAGCAGGAGAATATCGAAGGACTGACCCTCAGACGCTGATTGACGGACAATATCCACGGTTTCGGCACCGGTTTGGGTGAGTACCACCTGATATCCCAGGGTCTGAAGCATGCTGCTCGTGGCTTCTCGGACTATATCGTTGTCATCCATAAAAAGTATGCGACCCTTTTCTCCATCGGAAGAAGGTTGAGAGACAGGTATAACCGGGTCGATCTTTTCGTCTGATACCGGTAAATAGAGGGTAAATGTTGTTCCCTGGTCCGGAATGGAATCAACGGTAATAACCCCGTCATGTTTCTTGATGATGGAGTATGATATGGCCAGACCCAGACCGATTCCTTCCGATTTTGTGGTATAATAGGGATCGAAAATTTTATGAACATGTTCGGGGGTGATCCCGCTGCCGCTATCCTGAATTGCGACGGTAACGTACTGGCCGGGGGGAAGGCTCCCGGATTCAGGTCCGCCGGTTAGATCATGGGAAAAATTCCTTATCTGTATGGTAATATTCCCATTGTCAGACATGGCATGGCGGGCATTGGATATGAGATTAGCCAAGACCTGAGTAAATTGCCCCGGGTCAATGGATACCGGTTTTGGGTTTGGGCAAACAGCAATATCGCAGGTGATTCCGGAATCACTCAGCGCAAACTCAACGGAATCCCGAATCACCTGTTCAACATACATAGTGATTCGGACCGGTTCTCCTCCCCGGGCAAAAGTCAGAAGCTGTTTCGTTAACAGTCCGGCTCGATCACAGGCGGTTTCAGCAAGGTCCAGACGTTTCAGCACGTTGTCCGGAGATGCTATCTCTTTTCGAACCATGGATAAATTGCCTGTAATTCCCAGAAGAAGATTGTTGAAATCATGAGCGATCCCACCGGCGAGCACACCGATGGCTTCCAGGCGGAGCGCTTTCTGCAGTTCTTCTTCAACCCGGCGTTTATCAGTGACATCTTCTGTATGCACGAGGATGGTATCAGGAGGGATGTACGCATAGGTGGCGACAAAATTTCGTATCTGACCCGTACTCTGAAATGGATAAGACATTTCGCGAATCCGAGTGGTTTTCTGCCTGTAACAGGTATAAATATCATCTGTTATATCCGGAATGTGCTCAAATATCTCCTCAGCTGTTTTCCCGATACGGGATGCAATAACCCCCTTGGTGATTTCAAATGCCGCCTCGTTATACTCTTTCAGTATGAATTTATCATTCTCATATCGCCAGATATAGGTGGGAATGGGAAGGCCCTGGAACTGTTTTTTCAATCGTTCCCGGCTGTGCTGAAGCGCCAGTTCCATTCGTTTCCGCTGAGTGATGTCCGTGGAGATGATCAGCGCGGCTGTAACAACATCATCCTGTTTCACCGGAGCGATTCTGACCGTCCACCAGGTATCATTATCATTCATGGAGGAATGTTCAAACGTATCCACCATGTTGAAATGAAAGACCTGGGTTAGAGCCTGCGTGAAGCGTTGATGAAATTTTTCAGGCAGATAATCAAATGCGTTTTTCCCGATAAAATTCTGAGGATCCTTGCCGCTTAAAATACGATTCAGGAATTCAATCCGGCCATCCCGGGATACGATCATGATGAGATCCGGGGAATGTTTCAGGAGAAGTGCAAACCTGCTTTCTATCTGCTGGTACTGTTTCTCCCGGTGCTGCTCTTCCGTGATATCATGATAGACTGCCTGGAGAACGGGTTTTTCCGAGATGGAGGTCACTGCCGTGACGATTCGAACGGATTTTCGTGCTCCGGAGCCCGTCTGAATCTCGGTGATGGGAATAACTGTACCTTTCCGTACCATATGTTTCTGAATTTCCCGGGAGATTTCCTCAGAGATTTCCCCGGGGTGAAGCTCCAGTATCTGTTTACCCAGAATATCTTCACGGTCCATCTCAAACAGCGTTTCAGCGGCTGTGTTACAGTTAATGATCTGCCCTTCGATTGATGCCCACATGATGGCCTGAACAGAGTTTTCAAATGCCAGCCTGAACTCATCACGGCTGGCTTGAAGGGATTCTTCCAGGAGTTTTCGTTCAGAGATATCCCGGGCAATGGCGCAGACACAGCCCCGGTCATCGCAAGCCAGATAAGTGCCAACGACTTCCACCGGGAATAACGATCCATCTTTACGGCGATATTGCGTTTCCGCCTTTAAAGGCTGAGTTGTTTTCAAGCGATCAATGGCCTTGTCCCAGATTTCCTTGACATATAGAGTGTCGAAATCATGAATCCCCATGGATAGCAGCTCTTCTCTGGTGTATCCCAACTGGCGGACTGCAGCACTGTTGACATAGACAATGGCGCCATCCCCCCGGATCCACATCACCATGTCCTGCATGTATTCAACGGAATGTTTCAGTAGACACAATACATCCTCGGTCGGTTGCGCGAATCGAAACTCTTCACCGGGACTCCATGGCAATGGCTTACTGTCAGGCAACTCAGTTGGTGAGTTTATGTCGTGAACATTTTTCTCATCCATATTCTATCTTTTCCCTGTGAAACGGGGAATTATATCATCCGGACAATGGTTTTAACAAACTTCACCGAATACGAACCCGGATATCAATAATATGCTGTGGACTGAGATACCGGTGTCATTAAGTCCCCGGTCTCCGGATTGACCAGTACAGCCATGAATGTCAGTGGATTCCCGCTGGCAGGAATATCCGGCCAGGTGAAGTTCAGCAGGGAAATATCATCGAACTGACCCAGGGGCATCCGAAAAGTCACGCTCTGCGGTTCTGTGGACCATTCGGGCCAGAAATAATATTCCGATCCGGTATCCAGAATGATGTAAGCCTCCACATCATAGGGAAAGTTACGGGCAGCCAGGGTCACGTTGAGTTCGACGGGATCACCGGGCCGGAAAAGCGACGGGGTTATCTCGGCGCGGAATGAAATCTCCGGCAGCGAAGTGGCGGGTTGTATATTGATGGTTTTGTTTTCGAAACTGGCGATATCGTATTCGATGCAGAGCAGGGCTCCCCGGCCGGTATCCCACTGACCCAGCAACTCACCGCCGGTTACGGCGTATTCCATGTCCGGCGCCAGAGTGATCCATGTCTTCAGTCCCTCGAGATCGGAATAGTCTGAATTGTAGATCGAAACAGATGCTTCATATCCATTTTCAGGATTTTCCGGTTCCTGTGTAATGGTCAGGGGAAACATGCGAATTTCGGGGTACTGAACCAAGTTACCGTTTTCAATTCGAAGCCAGCGCAGGGGTCTGGAACTGCCGTATGTGGCGGCGGTTTTCAGCAGGAGTGTACTGCCGGCCATGGTTTCGTCAGAACTATGGGTGTGTCCGGAAAGACCCAGCTCAAATCCCTGGTTGGGCAGTTCCGTCCATAGTTGATCGGCAAAATCGTGATGGTAACACGCAATGAGCATCTCCTGCCCACTTCGTGCCGCCGCTTCACTGCGCAGCCAAGCCACCTGCTCAACCAGCATACTGGTTGTAGCGTAGTAAGACATCCAGTAGGTTGTATAATTAATCCATGTTTCTATGTTGAAAAATGAAATCGGTCCGATGTCCACGATAAAATCGCGGGTTATGTGGTCATAATGATCCGGCCGCGTGGGATTCAGTCGGGGCCAACCGAATAACTCCCACATATTGTCCCGGCTGGTGCCGTCACCGCACCATTCTCCCAATTCATGATTACCCGGTGTATACAGCATCGGCGTCTGAACCAATTCGAAGGTTTCAAGAAACAACTCTGCCTGATCACGCATGTTACCCTCGTTGTAGCCATCGCCGGTGTGAATAACCAGATCAGGACCCATGGTGTTGATGGTGTCCAGAACCTGGATATAGATATTGGTGTTGTCCGGCGCATATGTCCCGCGGAAAGGTAAGTGACTGTCCGTAATGTGAACCATGGATAAATCACCACCGGCACTCGGCAGAACAGCGATGCAGACTGGTTCCCTGAACCATGTTTCCGGTTGAATCCCCCAAAGATCATATAAACCCGGCGGCGTATCCAGCGGAATTTCAAGGGAATACGTGAGATCACCATTATTTAGAGCAGGTTCGCCTGTTACTGTCAGTCCTGCGGCATACCGGTCATTCACGGCAATAAACCGGATGGCATCCAGTCCATCCTCCATACTGCAGCGTACCGGTAAAGGATCACCCGCCACGATCACTGCGGGCATACCGGTCATGGGCCAGAGAAGTTTACCAACAGTATTTGCGGGAAATGCTTCGGGTTCCCGGGCTTCCGGCCACCATTTCCAGCGGGATCGCAGTGCCAGGAGTGAATCCGGTGTAGACCAGTTGTATGCGGTCAGTTGAGCGTCAAACCGGAACTCAGCAGATGTGGGATTTACCCGATGTACTTCTACGGTAATAGAACGGTAGTTGCCGTCCAGACCGTTCTCGCAGATATTCAGCAGCCAGGATACATCAAACTCCTGGACACCATCCGGATCCGGGGATGACGCCGCCTGATCGTATGGCAGATCACCTGCGGGGAGAGACGGTGAGCGACCGGCTTCAAGGCTGTGCACTGATCCGATGACGCCATCGGAACATTCGATCCGAAGTGTCACTTGATCAAACAATGTCCGGTATGAATCATCGGGCATGTAAAACAGGGTCTTGAAGTAATAGGTTGTCCAGCCCGGGGTAATATCTGTCCGGATATCTGATCCGCCGAATCCCAGGGGTGCATTACCCTCCGGCCAGTCCTCAGCAAGATAGGATGCATCTTCCCAGGTCAGTCCCTGAACCGGATACGAAATAAAAATTACGCTGATCAGAACGGTGAATGCAGCAATAAATTGTGCGGTGGAATGAATAAATTTCATACAACCCTCCTGAAACCATAATACCGATAGTGTCCGCGAAAGAAAACTTTGAATGAGAGATTATCTGTTCAGACAAAAAAAAACGCCCATCCCGCACAGGAGGGCGCTTATACTCAACGTGATCCGGCTATTCGGATGACGCTTCAGGAGCAGCAGCATCACTGCTGTATTTGCAGTTCACATTATCCCCGCGTCCCCGATGATCACACCCGTGTTTTTTACCTTGTTTGTGATGGTTGCACTGGCTCGTATCACCGGCTTGTTTGCATTTGGCAGGATCACACTTGCTCTTATCACATTTTTTCCTGCATTGTGCGGAATCACCGGTTTTGGGACAATTTGATCTGTCAAAATTCTTTTTATCGCCTTTGGGGCAGCATTTCTTGTACTCGCTATCGGGGCAGCACTTTTTCCCGTGACCGGTCTTGCAATGAGATTTCCCCTGAAATTTCTTTCCGTGGAATCCGCCGGTCATCCCGTGCATACCCGGCAGGAACATATCAACTGCGCAGTCAAGGAATATTTCTTTCTGATCTTCAGAAAGTGAATCGGTAAATGCAGCAAGTACCGGAATATATTCTTTGGCTATGTCCTCAAAATCACCGGAGTTACTTTTGACGGTATTAAACATGGCTTTCTGATCAAGGGTGGGTGCCGCCATGAGTTCAAGAAGTGTCTCCCTGGCTTCGGTTTTGTTTGTTGATTTTGCGCTGTGAATCTCTCCGATTTTATCCCTCAAGGCATTCAGCAATGAGACCTGATCTTCATTGAGATCAAGTTTTGCGGTCATCATTTCCACCATGTGACCGGTCATCTGTCCCATTTTTTCCGGTGCAGCATCCGGTGCGGTTTCATGGTGTGCCGCATTGGCGAAACTCATGATGCCAAATAGCAGCACCATTACTGTGGTCAGGATTCTTGAATTCATGTGTACCTCCAAAATTTCTAGTTAAGATTCAAATTTGATATCGATCTTTATTTACCATCCTCTGTCGCCATGACAGGTGATACTGGAACAACTGCCGTCGTTAGGAGAGCTTCCATACTCGTAAGAACCATCCGGCTGTGATGCCGGATTGAAATTCACTTCCAGAATGCCGTCAGGCATCATTCCGGGTTCAGGACCGGCTCCGAAATGGCAGATTGAACAATCTATATTGTAATTCATGACATGGCTTTCATGTCTTCCCGTCGTGGGTGGTGATGCGTCGCTCGCACCGTGGCATGTTCCACACTGACCGGTTGACGGATTACCCCATTCAGGAGTTGTATCCGTGCCGTCGGGCAGGGGTCGGTTGCCTTCGCCGTGACAATAGATACCACTGCAGGTGCCGCCACTGAAAGCAGGATTGCCGTCTCCGGCAAGTGATGCGGGATCAAATGCGATATCGACAAGACCGTTATAATGGTTCGGACCTTCTCCGGATGAGAATCCATAATGGCACATGGAACAGTCGTAACTCCGGCCGGACACACCCGCATGGGGTCCGTGGGCGCCGCCTGAGGGTGGTGTTTCCGGGGTTACGCCGTGACAGGATCCGCAGGATGATGCGGGATCAGAATCCCATTCACCGGAAGAATGACAGGGAGAAGTCATACCGCTGCATGAACCCGATGAGCCGTTTGGATTGAAACCGCCCGGGGATGTGTCGGCATAGCTTCCACCGTCCGGCACGATCCTGTCGGGATTGTCCATGACGTGATTGTAATGCGTGGATGGCGAACCGCTGTGACAGGTTCCGCAAGCAATTCCTGAATTGGCCATGTGTGTGCTGTGAAGTCCGCTGCCCGGGTCGCTGGACGTGTTTCCTGATGTGCTGTGACATTCTGTGCAACCCAGATTCGTATCACCGAACCAGTCTGGCTGACCGCTTCCATGGCAACTGACGCTGCTGCAGGTCTGGCCGTTAAATGTGCCGCCGAAATCCGGATGAATGGCAACATCGGCATTCCCGTTATTATGTTCAGAACCGGTGCCTTCATCAAACCCGTAATGACAGGTCGCGCATGCATAAGCGAAACCGGTGCCGGCATGCAGTTGATGAGCGCCCGTGGTGGGTGGTTCATCCGGTGTGACGCCGTGACAGATACCGCAGACACCACTGGGATCCCAGGGTACCTCCTGGCCGGTCCCGTGACACGGTGATGTCATCCCGTAACATCCTCCGGAACTGCCCTCCGGATTGTAACCATCCGGTGTATCGTCCCGATAAAAACCGCTGTCAGGTTTTATATTATCCGGGTTGTCCATCATCTGATTATAATGAGTGGATGGACCGGCTTCATGACAGATGCTGCAGTCAGACTGGGTGCGCTGGATATGGTCGGGATGATTGCCGCTGACGGGATCATTGAAAAAACCGCTGTCCACAGCATGGCAATCGGTACAACTGAGATCAGTATCGGAAAACCAATCGGGATCTCCGCCGCCATGACAGACAACAACGGAGCATGTACCGCCGGTATACGTGCCGGGATAAGTGGGATCAATGATAACGTCCAGAATGCCATTCCGATGATTGGCGGTTCCTGAACCGGCGCCGTAATGACATAGATTACATGAGCCATCGATGCTTGCTGTCTGAGTAAATGCTGATCCGGATGACACTCCGGCGCCTGAAAGAGTCTGTTTTAACCCCGGTCGCCGGTCGTTCCGTGAAGATCTCGGGCGAGACATCAACTGACCGGACCGGGGATCCGCATGAAATGTGGACATCCCGAAGGTCGGGTGGTTATTGTGGGCGCCGGCTGAGGGAGGGAACCCGTGGCAGGTTAAACAGAGCTGATCATCCTCACCCACACCATTGGAACCGTGGCATCCCGCGCACTGTTCCGGGGTGATTGTGGCGTGGCCCGATATCTCGTTTTTATTGTGACAGAACTGACAATCCGCACTCCCGAAACCCTCGGGATGATTTTCCGCAGTCAGAACAGTGGGATCACCACCGGGAACGCCGGCTTCCGGTTCCGTCGGCGATCTGTGATCCGAACACGATATGATTCCGATGATCAACAGTGCAGATAACAGAATAATAATTTTGTTGCTTACGATTGATTTAAATAATTGCATGTTCCCGGTCCTTATCCATGACAGCGCCGGCAATATTGTTTACTGTGACAGGTGCCGCATTTCTGAGGATTCGCCTGTGCTTCGATGCCGTGAGTGGTCTGGTAGAATCGCGGATGCACCGCGGAATCCACCCGGCCGTCATGGCAGGAAGTACAACCGGCACTTTCATGACACTGATAACAATCCGACTGATTTCCCCGTGCTGCAAGTCCGTGAGAATCTTTCCAGAACGCATCATGATTGACAGGAAGGAATGATTCGGATCCATCGCCTTTGTGACAGTTGAGACATGTGGAAGTCAACGGCATGATCTGACCGTCCAGATTGGTTCCGTTTACCGGCAGGAAATTTGGCGCGTCCCCTCCATTGTGGCAGGACCAGCACAGTTCCATGGTTGGCGAAAATCTATCTTTTGCCCGAGTGGACTCATTTACACCGGTATGGCAGCGAAGACACGCTATCTCGCTGTCTGTGTGCACGGCATGTGGGAAAATCAGGTCCTTTCCCCGTTGTTCCATTGTTGCCGCGCGCGTGGGATCATCGTGGCACATGGCGCAATCTGCGTTCACATCATGACAGGTGCCGCAAACAGATTTTGCCGGCAGCAGACGATCGGTCATCACCGAACTGGAAGCTGCAGCAGCATGACAGTCGGAGCAATCCATCTCGGCATCTGTAATGTGCAGGGCATGTGAGAAAATAATGCCGGCACTTTCATCCTGTTTTTCCGGTACTGCACAAGAGGTCAGTACCAGAAGGAAGATGACAGCCGTACCAAAAATACCTGTTACTTTTATTGTTTTCATCCGCTCTAAAATCCCATTTTAAGATATAACCCGGCGCGCAGGTTGTTTGAGTAATCCCGGGTGGAGGCTTCTTCCACATTGATGCCGACTGTAATTCCGTGAGGTAACGCGTAATCTGCTGAACCGTTCAGGGAGTAAAACAGATCTTCCCCGTTGAGTTCATCCCGTAGGCTGGCAATATCAAATCCGATTTTCCAGGTGAGTCCCGGAACAAATAAACGGGCGTATAAACAGCCTTTAGCACCGGTAATCCGATTGGTGTAACTTTCCAGTGATGAGAGTGACAGATCAAATTTATAACCGCGGCTGTTCAGCGAATCAATACTGTAACCTGCTTCGTAGAACGTACCATTTTCTTCATCACCTGACTCCAGAGTAATGATTCTGCGTGATCCACGAAAATAGACCTGCTGATTGCCACCAAAACCTACTGTGAGACGGCTGCCGTAACTCCGGAATACGTCGCGTGAAAATATAATATAAATATCATCTTCGGCAGCATCCGGATCGGGTTCATACTCCTCGGCTTCAAATATCCAGGTGATATTCCGGGACAGAATAAATCCCAGTTCGGCCATGCCGTGAGCGAATCGGGAGTTTTCCGTGTCATACTCACCATCCGCCTGGAACCGAATCATCCCGGGCACGTAAAGCAGTATCTTTCCAGATGCTCTGGAGATCTCTTCCTCGTCCTCACCCCGCTGATGGAAACCAGCGCCGATCATCAGAGGACCCATCCCGGCCAGAGTGACAGATCCTCCGAACGCAGGCCCGTCCCCCAAATCATATCCACCGGCACGCATGTCGTACCACTCACCACCATACAGATCCACTGTAACCGTGTCTTTCAGCAAAGTGAATCGTGCGCTGACCCCGTCGATAGCGGTAAGGCGAAGTCCTGAGAATACCGAAAAACGGCCTCCCCGGAGCGCCACCTGACGGCTGCTGTTATGCCAGGACAGATAAGCGGCGGTCAATTGGGCATCGTCCTGTCCGTAGTCCTGCACATCATCACCGGTCTCAAAACCGGCGAGACCCGACAGGACAAACTCCAGACCTTCAACGCCAAACTGGCTGGTTCTGAGACTCAGTGTGCCTGCCAGGGGACCCCGCTGAATCTCCTCCCCGGTCAGATAATCGATCTCATCCCATACCCGGTAAAAAATCGATAACTCACCGTCATTTTCCATGGCGCCCGTGGTGATGGGAAATGTCATGGTAAATAGAATACACATCGTACTGATCAGGATTTTCTTCTTCATGTAATTTCTCAATTAAAATTGTCTCTAAATAAATTTGTTACACAAACTTCACTTCAGCTATGTACGCGGTTTTGCTATATTTTGTCAAGCTGGAGACCTGTTTTTTTCCTGTCTGAATCCGTTTTTAATTTGGAAATAACCATTTTCATTGAAAGCGTAATAAGATGTATTATGATACACATAAAATTGAATCGAAAGAGATGATGATTGATGTTTGTATTTGTTTACAAGGATATATGAAGAGTATGATATGTTCCAATAATACTGTATCAAAATAGGTGAATACGACGCGTGAAGCCGGTATCCTTTTTTTTATGGCGTATTTCAGCTATGATTCCCGTGTGTTGAGGTTATGGTAATTTTGGGATTATTTGTGAATCCAGAGACCGGGAACCAGAGAGTTGCTCCGGTAAATTTCAGAGGGGAAGATGTGAATGATGAGTGAGAACCGGGTCAGCGTTTATGTCCCGGCATACAATGCGGAACCATATCTGGAGGCATGCCTTACGGCGATCCGGACCCAGGATTATCCTCTGGAGGATATCGTTGTTATCAATGACGGTTCAACGGATAACACAGCGGAGATTGCCAGGCGGATGGAAGTCAATCTGGTGAATCAGAGCCGTAACATGGGCTTGGGAGCCGCACGGAATTTGGCGTTCCAAACCATTTCATCTCCATTTATTGCTTCTCTGGACGCTGATTGCGTGCCTGACCCCGACTGGCTGACGAATCTCATGGAACAGTTTGACAGTGACCGGGTGGCCGGCGTGGGGGGGAAACTCCTGGAAAAATACCAGGACTGTGCACCGGATCGCTGGCGTGCACGGCACATGAAACAGCACCGGGGAGATACCGTGATTATCAACCCGCTTTTCCTTTATGGGAACAACAATGTGTTCCGCCGGGAAGCCGTTCTGGCTGCCGGAAACTATCCCACAACAGACGAATACCGGACAAATTATGAAGATCATTATATGAGTCAAAAGCTGTATGAATCTGATTGGACACTGAAATATACTCCGGATGCCCGGGTGTATCATCTGCGCCGGGATACCTGGAGATCCATCTATCACACAAGCTGGCGCTGGTATTTCAACGGCAAACCCAAACCGGTTTCCGTCAGGAATCTTGGGTGGAGAATAAAGGATAATGTTTTCTGGACCCTCCAATATCTGAAAAAAGACATCAAAAGGGCAGACTGGTTCATTATCCCGGTTACCCTGGGTTATGCGCCGGCTCTCAGTATTTTCGACTTAAAATATTTTTTGAATTCCCGTCG
>SWBX01002048.1_pt1 | contig 15093 bp, 10 predicted proteins | sample 4693051 | NCBI WGS metagenome assembly SWBX01 (sample SAMN10267272, study PRJNA491770) | bioreactor metagenome | isolation source: DHS bioreactor inoculated with marine | place: Japan: Omine Ridge, Nankai Trough | reverse complement strand
CCAGAACGCGCAAAATATCCTCCTGACGGATGAGAGTATCATTGAGCGATTTCCGGAACTGCCCGGTTCTCTTCGATGCCTGCGTGAAGACGCTGGTCTGCAATTTGTTGAATCTGAAACAATTCTGGGTGGCCGCATTCTGTTATTCCGGTTTTCGCCGGTGCGGGATGACAAGGGTGCGTATCGCGGAGTTATTCTCAATATGATGGATATTACCAATCGACGCCGGGAAGAAAAGGAACAGATGTCCGCCATCCACCAAACCGTTACGGCTCTGGCTAAAGCGGTGGAATTTCGTGATCCTTATACATCGGGGCATGCCGTCAATGTGGCGTTTATTGCAACCCGGATTGCTGAAATTCTGGGCTGGGATGCCAAACGGGTTATGGGATTGAGACTGGCCGGGGAACTTCACGATATCGGTAAAATTGCTATTCCGGCGGAAATTCTGACTCGACCCACACGGTTAACTGAACTGGAAATGGCCATGCTTCAGGAACATCCGGGTAATGGATATGAAATACTGAAGGATATCAAATTTCCGTTTCCTATTGCTGATGCCGTCTATCAGCACCATGAATTTCTCGACGGCAGTGGGTATCCCCGTCAATTGCGAGCAGATGAAATCATTGATGAAGCCAAGATTCTGGTCATTGCAGATGTGCTGGATGCCATTACTGCTCACCGGCCTTACCGGGCAGGCCTGGGAATTGATACGGCTGTGGAACAACTTTTACGAGGCCGTGGAATTATCTATGATTCCGGGATGGTGGATGCTGCCATGGATCTGATTAATAAGGCAGAGAAAAAGCCGTTCTGGCAGATCAAGATCCGGGCAAGACATGAATACAGTGGTCTGACAATTACCCCATCCAATGTAAAAAGCGCCTGATACTCTCATATTGGTATCAAAAAGGTGATTGCTTGAACTTTTGAAGGTCCGCCTGTATGGTTTGTCTTTCGTTGACTCAGAGGGGAGTTTGCATTGGATACACTTACAGATCTTGTCCTGGTTGCCATCGGTTTCGTCGGGTTGATTGGCGGAGCAGATCTACTGGTGCGCGGTGGATCCGGGATCGCACGATCGTTTGGCATTAAACCTCTGGTCATCGGCCTTACCATTGTGGCATACGGCACATCCATGCCGGAATTCATGGCAAGTTTTCTGGCCATGCAGAAAAGCGCAGAAGGTATTTCCGGGATCGCCCTGGGCAACGTTCTGGGGTCCAATATTTTTAATATTGCGGTGGTACTGGGATGCACAGCACTCCTGAAAACCATGGAAGTGGAAAAAGACGTTTTCCGCACTCAACTTCCCATTACTCTGGGCGTCACCCTGATGATGATCGTCTTTATGTATTCCGGTGATGTCATTACACGTTGGGAAGGTCTGATCCTGTTTCTGGGAATCGTGGTGTATTCCGCCATTCATTTGTTTCAGAGTCGGTCAAATATGGAACCCGGGGACTTTGAACCGAAGGATATGTGGGAAAGAAATCGATTTCTTGCATTCGGCGGTATCATGGCCGGATGTTTTCTGCTTTTCCTCGGTGGCGGATGGGTCGTCGATGGATCGGTCAGTATTGCTGAGAGAATCGGTATGTCGGATCGGGTAATCGGGGCGACTCTGGTGGCCCTGGGGACATCCCTGCCGGAATTGATCACATCCATTATCGGTATCATGCGCAAGGAGGCTTCCCTGAGCATCGGCAACGCCATCGGTTCCTGTATTTTTAACGTCCTGATGGTCATCGGTGGCACAGCCTTGATAAAACCAATTCCCTCTGTCTGCAAAGATTACTATCTTGAATTCACATTTTTATTCATCACCCTGGCTGCTCTCTGGATTCTGGCCGGAAAACGCCGGCTTCTAAACCGAAAACACGGCATTATCCTCACCACCATTTACGTGATCTTTTTGATCCTGGTCCTGACTTCCTGATGCAGGTTGAGTTGTCCCGGATCGCAGCCTGGAAAAACTACGTGGTCGAAAACAAAGAGTAGAATTAGTCCGCCAGAGTAAATTTGTCCATATATTCCGGCACTTCAACAGGAATATCCAGAATCTCCTGGATTTTCTGCTTCTGCGCCTGAAGACTCTTTTCTTCACCATGATTCAACAGAACTCCCCCGGGGAGTGTATCAAACTTGCGCAACCAGGTGATCAGTTCATCCTGGTCGGCATGAGCGCTGAATCCATTGATGGAACTGATCTGGGCTTTCACCGGGATCTGTTGGCCGTGGATTTTTATCCGATCCCGACCCTCCTGAATGGTCCGTCCCCGGGTTCCGTAAGCCTGATACCCGATGAACAGAATCGTATGTTCGGGATGGGGCAATCTGAGTTTCATATGATGGAGAATCCGGCCGCCGGTAACCATGCCGCTGGCTGAGATGATTATGGCTTCCCGCTGCACTTTATTCAGAGATTTGGATTGTTCAACCGACCGGAAAATGTGTAGATTATGTGGGTGGCAGGGATGCGCACCCACCCGTTTGAGATATCGGGTCTCATCATCAAGACTGCTTTCGTGACGATCCAGAGCCCGGGTGGCACGAATGGCCATGGGACTGTCGATATAAACGGGAATCTTCGGAATATCACCATTATCCTGCAACTGTCTCAACGCATACAGAATTGACTGGGTCCGGCCAATGGCAAAAGCGGGTATCAGGAGCGTACCGCCTCGCTTTACACTCTCGTTGACCACAGCCGCCAGATCCGCTGAGGGATCGGTATCCGAATGATAGCGTCCGCCATAAGTGGATTCCAGTACCACCCAGTCGGGAGTGGGCGGGCTGTCGGGATCCGGTAGAATGGGCGCACCGTATCGGCCGAGATCACCGCTGAACACCACGGTTTTGACGGGATTCATTCCCAATTCAAGATGGATGGATGTTGAGCCCAGAATATGGCCGGCTTCGTGGAACGATGCTCGAATCTTATCCCCGATCTGGATGGTTTCCTTGAGTTCCACCGGCCGGAGCAATTTCAGGGCACTGAGGGCATCCTCGGTGGTGTATAGAGGGAGAGCTGGTCGGTGCCGGGTGTACCCGGCTTTGTTGGCGTATTTTGCTTCTTCTTCCTGCAGGTGAGCGGAATCAAGAAGTATCAGCCGCATCAGATCCATTGTGGCAGCGGTGCAATATACGCGTCCGGAGAATCCGTCAGCCACAAGCCGGGGTAAATAACCGCAGTGATCCAGATGGCCGTGAGTAATGAGTACGGAACCGATAGAATTTGGATCTACAGGCAGCAAGGCACGGTTTCGTAAACGTAACTTTTTCGGTCCCTGAAAGAGACCACAGTCGATCATCACGCGATCATTAAGATTGGGTCCGGTTGTCACCACGGTTTTGGAACCGGTAACAGTCTGAGTGGCGCCGATAAATTGAAGATAAGGATAAGGTATTTCGGTCATGGTTTTAGTCTCCTTCTGAGGTAATATCCGGGCTCTTATAAAAAGTTTCCCGGTCATTTAATATTTTCAAAGACTCTATATCCAGATTAAATCGAACATCTCGTAAACGATTCCCCATTTTACCAGTATATTTGTCAGAAGAAAAATATGCTTTGATTTGCGGGTGCAGTGGCAGTATCTGCGGGGAACCACTCCAACTGTACCGCTTGCCATCGCGGTTCACAAGACCATGAACCACTGCCCAGGACGCATCAACAACATGGTGCGGGAATGTGTCACGGTCCAGAGCCAGTAATTCACCTTCTATTTCAGGTGATGCAAACCTGAAAAAACGATGAAAAAAACGGGCTGAATGGTAATACTCAGGAATATTGACCAGTCCGGCAGCTCCAAGGCGCCGGGCCATGAATTCCAGGATTACCAGTACTTTCCATCCCATTCCCAGTCCCGGATAACTCTGTCCGGGTAAAGGCGCCTGTGTGTTCCTGTAGGCCCGTTTCGGATCCTGAAGGCATAACCATTCGATGAGAATATACTGAGAATTGATGCGGGGATAGTCAGGATTTATCCGAGCCAGATCCGGTAAAATCTCCCGTTTGATCACCATATCCATAAGTGGTTCCATTTTCAGGGACTCATCGGAAAATATCAGCAGTCGCTGTCGGAAATTATCTATTGTCTGCAATTCAACGCGGACGTCGGGATATCCAATACGTTCAAGATCTTTGAAAACACCGTAACGTTTCAGAGCCTTCTCAATGCCCCGACTGCTGTAATACCCAAGCAGCCTGCTGGAAGCCGGGGATACTGACAGATTGTCCCTGCTGTCATTTATTTCTTCCTGGGGTTCATCATGAGAGAGATCATATTCCGTAAGGGAGCGGTGAACAGTCGCAAATTTCCGGGCCAGAAATTTCATTCCCTCAAATCGTCTTACGATTAAAACAGGACGGGAAAACTCAGAAAAAATAACGGCAAGATCCTTTAGAAACTGGGCCTGACGGAAATAACCGAAATTCTGAATACAAAACGCCGCCATATCAGGTGAAAACTCATTGCAGCTCCATCGAAACAAGCGTTCAAATGACCAGGATCGAACGATGATTTCACACCGTTCGCGAGAGGCGGTATCCAGGTATCTGTCTGCCAGGAGTTCCAGATGTCCTGTTACCGAATCTATCCGGCTATTCCGGCTGGTGCTCATCAATACGGGAGATGCGTTTAACAATCGGGCGGTTTTAATGGCGAATGCAGCGTCGTAACGGCTGGAGGATCGACCATCCACCGCAATGAGTACCTTTTGGATGGAAAAATCACGAGAGGTTAACGTGTCGGGGATAAGCAGAACCGGGGTATGAATATGCCGGATGATCTGGTTGATCGTACCCCGATTGTTCAATTGGAAGGACGAATCCTCCCCCTGTACGGCAATAATTACCAGATCAATCCGATGATTCAAACTTGATCTCACCAGATTGTCTGTGAAATTTCCTTTCCGAATGAGAATTTTAACTACTTTGTCCGAAAGAATTTGACGACCGATTTCATGAAGATCCTGGAGAATTTCAGATTCAACACCAGCTTCAGCCGTTTCCAAAACGTGAAGCAGGTAAAATTCCGTCCTGATCCCGGGCATATACTGATTGATCAGTCGGAGCACCCGGAAACATCGTTCAGTGCGTTTAATCGGAATCAGAACCCGCATCATTAAAGGTGATGAAGCGTTGGTTCCATTCATTATGAATTACGATGACGATTTACTGTTAGATGGATAAAGGTCAGGCACCTATAGATATTTTCTGCCGCGGGCAATGATTTTTTCCTCCACCATATCCTGAGCGGATTCTACTCCGATGACCTTGGAAAAAAGGAGTTTGACATTTTCATTCAGATAGTCCAGAAACTCTTCCTTTGTATTATCCGTACCGAACAGGACGATTTCCCGCGAGTCTTTGACATGAGTCGCGAGGCTTGAAAAGTAATCTGATCGTGCCTGTTTTTTCAGTTTTCTGAATTCACCTGCTCCGATGTCACTGGAAATTTGTGATTCCAGGGAGCTGATTTCATCGATACTGAGAATTTCTATCGGCGTCGCGGTTATAATTTTCGCTGCTTGATTATCCAGCCAGACTATGGTGACCTGCTTCATTATCGCCTCCTGAAATCGCCTATAAGACGCAAACTCTGAAAGCGGATACTAGCAGATTAAGGTAAGTTAGACAACGATTATTTAACTCATCTAACCGACGGCATTTAAACAATGATTATGCGTTTCTCCATAGTAAATGTGAAGCTGCTGAATCGGGAATTTCCAAATTTATTTGACTGGTATGACGATGTCAGATATAGGGTTGACACGCTGGATTCGAGTCTCTAGACTTATTCAGTCTGAGCGTTCTGAAATCGATAGCAGTATTTGGAGGTAGAGTGATGCGAGACTTGGTAGAGATGATTGCGAAGAGATTGGTTGATAATCCGGACGATGTCAGGGTAAACGAAGTGAGGGGTGAGCATACCAATGTTATCGAACTGAAAGTTGCCCATGCCGACATTGGAAAGGTCATCGGGAAACGTGGAAACACCATTTCCGCCATCAGGACATTACTGAATAATGTGGGAATGAAACGCGGCTGTCGATACGTTGTGGAACTGCTGGAAGATTAACCGGCTTTTCCAGAACAGATAAGATAAATGCCCTTAACGGGGTAAACATAGAGTAAAAAGACTGGTGGGTGCTAAAGCACTCCATTTCTGATTGGAAACTCTAGTAATTACACGGGAAGGAATTAGGGAAATGCCCAAACCAGGTATGAAACGAAAAAAAGGACGGGGATACAAACGGCGGAAAGTATGTCGATTCTGTCAGAATCATGTCAGCATTATCGATTACAAAGATGTGGATGTTCTGCGGACATACATTACAGAACGGGGAAAAATCATCCCCAGACGGATCTCCGGAAATTGTGCGAAACATCAGCGGCAGATGGCTACAGCCATCAAACGAGCGCGAAGTATTGCTCTGATGCCGTTCATCGCAGAATAATAACGCTCCCGCAACAACGGGTCACCCGGACGATATTACACAGTATTATCGCGTGGGTGCTGCTCTGTACCGTGGCTTGTTCACAACAGAAATGTGATATTGCCGGGGGAGAGGACGGTGAGGGAACCGTATCGGTGTCCGGCGGACCCGTGACGGTCTCGCATCCCGCAACACTGACATTTGTTTTTAAAGTTGGAGCATCAGGTATTGACATACATGGAGGTATTCTCTTTCATGTTTCACCCTACTGGAATTGGTCACATCCCCAGTCGCGTTCAAACACACTGCCGGGATTCACTCAATTTCATATCAAATCTAAAAATCCCGTAAAGCTTGAGCCGGAATTTGGGGAAATGCCATTTATGCTTCTTCGCATCCAGGACGGAACTTTGGCTGCTGGAGATACAATTACTATTGTGTATGGGGCCGTTAGTGACGGCAGGGGTGCGGCAATGACAGACCGGTACGCAGAATCCGCCCAGGAATTTGTGTTTAAAACCGATGCCGATGGTGATGGCGAATACCGCGAAATTAAACATCAACCGACTGTTTCTGTTCTTCCGGGTGAACCGGCACAATTGTTAATCACAGGACCCTCTGAGGTTTCACTTGATGAGAGTGTTCAATTGCGTATTGCTGTTCTGGACCGGTACGGGAATTGGGTTCAGGATTGGACGGGAGAGATGCGCCTGGAAAAAATAACGGAATTAGTAGTTCCGGACATTCCGGTGCATATCGGACCCGGTGAAAACAATGTCATCAGATTGAAGAGTCAGTCACAGGGCATTGCCCGGGTATCCGGATCAATCGCTGATGGAGAGATTCGGGGTATCAGTAATCCAATTTATATCGGGTCTCATAATCCCGACAAACGGTTATATTGGGGTGATATTCACGGGCACTCCGTTCTATCAGATGGTACCGGTACCCCGGATGATTACTTCCGGTACGCCCGGTATGCATCCGCATGCGACTTTGCAGCACTGACCGATCATGACAGTTGGGGATTCCGTCCCTTGAATACAGTCAGAGATGCTTATATTGCAGCCATTGAAAATAATCACAGTCCCGGTCGGTTCATTACGTTTTTTGGCTATGAATGGACCAGTTGGACCTTCGGGCACAGGAATGTCTATACACTCCCCCCTGATTACCGGATATATGACAACCGGGACTCCGATTTTGATGAACCGGAAGAGCTTTATCGCGCACTTGATCCGGATCTGACACTGGTTATTCCGCACCATCTGGGTGGGGGACCCATTCCTTTTGATCTGAGGGACAGTAAAACGGCCTTGATACCCGCAGCAGAAGTTGTTTCTGTGCACGGTGTAAGTGAGTCTTACGGCGCGCTTCATACAATATATAATGCTCAGGCGAGTGGGTATTACAGAGATGCCTTGAATATGGGTTATCGGTGGGGCGCCATTGCTTCATCAGATTCACACGATGGGCATCCGGGACTCCGAACTTCCGGTCGGCAACTCAGGGGAATGATTGCGGTTCGAGCTGAGAATCTTGGCAGGGAGGAGATTTTCAATGCCATAAAGAGTCGCCGAACTTACGCAACATCAGGTGCTCGGATCATTGTGGATTTTTCTGTGGATGATATTGAAATGGGAGGTGTTTTGCTTGTGGAACGGGGTGGGACACCCGTGATTTCAGGATCGGTTACGGGTGAATTTGATCTGGAACGCATTACTCTGATCCGGAACGGGATAGCGCATAAACGGTTTTATGGACAGGGAAACCAGGCTGTTTTCAAATGGAAAGATGAATCTCCCGTCACAGAACCGACCTGGTACTATCTCGTGATCAATCAGATGGATGACGAAATTGCGGTCACCAGTCCCATCTGGTGTGACTTGAGATAGCGTGTGATACCTCTTGCATAACCCAGCATCGACTGTTATATTCCGCTTTGTCTTCGGGGGTATAGCTCAGTTGGGAGAGCGCCACGTTCGCAACGTGGAAGTCGGGGGTTCGAGTCCCCCTACCTCCATTAAGAAGTATCATTGAGTAAAACCAGGTATGGGAGTGGACCAAATTGGATCCGTGTTTTGTTTATTGGCCTATCTGCGTTACAATAGTTACATGGAAACGAACAGGCAGTGAAAAGTCGTCAGCTTAAAAATATCAACATTTTCAGCACGTTCATGATTTTGGTGTTGGTCCAGGGTGCTTTTGCCGTTACAGTCCATGATGTTGATATTCATGTGGAGTCCATTGCCAGCAGGGTCTATTCCACACGGCATGGATTACCCAGCAACGGTGTTGAAACTGTATTTCAGGACGATTATGGATTTATATGGGCATGTACGCAGGAAGGCGTGGCGCGGTACGATGGGCAGGGATTTACCGTATTCGACCATTTCCCTGAAAATACCAGTACTCATGTCATTTCATCGGTCGTCGACAGTGAAAACCGTTACTGGTTCGGGACGATGCGCGGTCTTAATGTTCTTAGTGAATCCGGTATTCAAAAAGTTGATCTGGGACAAAAGAATCGTTTGATGGTTAATAAAATTGTCATTGACGCCAGTAATGATATCTGGATCACATCAAACCTTACCGGACCGTACCGTATAAATTCTGAAAATTTGAAAATTGTATCGTCAGAACCAGCCCTGAAGGGCTTGGCAGTCAATGGTATGGTGGCGGATCCCGCCGGTGTTGTCTGGGTAGCGACAACAGGTGGGCTTTATCGGCAGCACGGGGATGAATTTGTGCCTTTCCTGGTAAAAGGTTATGAAGGAATCGCTATTGAGGCACTCTGGCTGGATGATTCCGATAGCGGGTATTTTGCGGTTTATCCCGGGAAAATCGTTAGATTTTCCCCGGATGGCGTGAGTGAAATTAAACTATGCTGTCAACGGGGTTCAATCAATGTTTTCTGTTTTGCCGGAAGTTCCGGCGGAGGGATCTGGATAGGGTCTGATAAAGGGCTTTTCCTCTGGGAAGATCAGTCAGTGGCACGATTCACTGTGGATACCGGGTTGTCCAGCAATATGATCCAATCCCTGATCATTGATCGGGAAGGGTTGCTCTGGTACGGCAGTGATAATGGCCTGGGAAAAATTGCGGGATTGCAGTTCCGCCAAATTATTCCCTCTCGTGATCTTCCGTTATCTTCTATTTTCGATATGGGAATTGATGACATTGGCCGAAAATGGTTCGGTACTAATGAAGGACTGACTGTTCTGGATGGGACGCAGGTAAAAACATGGACATCAGCCGACGGATTCAGGGACGATTACGTTGTTGCTATTCGTATTACGTCTCAGGGCAGACTATTAGCTGCTAATGGGCAGCAGCTATTTGAGCTGAAAGATGAAAAAATCGAGCCTGTTCCAGATGCGGTTTTCAGTTCTGTCATGGATATTCTGGAAGATCCGCATGGGTGTGTGTGGATCGTCGATAGCAATGAAATTTATACCCTGACCCCCGATGGTATCGAAGCAAATTCTAAGCAATTGGGTATTCCGGTATCAGCAGATCTCGTGACGGGTTTTTTTGATAACCGAAACAAAATGTGGATTCTTACGGATAGTCATGGATGCTTTCGAATCACACCTGAAGACGATAGCATTGTTTCAATTGACAATCTTCCATCCCACCAGGTTTATTCTATCTGTCAGGACCAGCGTGACGATATTTGGCTGGGCACGCTTGACGGGGCTGTTCAACTGGAAGATACCAGTATCCGGATTATTCTTAACGAAAAACAGGGCATGGCATCCGGATCCGTCTGGACAGTTTACCCGGATTCTCAGAATAATATGTGGTTTTCGACCAGCCGGGGTCTGAGTTGTCTGAAAAATGGAAAAATCTGCAACTATGATGTGGAAGACGGGTTGAGTGGTGATGATCTGATTACCAACTGTGTGTTGACCGATGAACTGGGACGAATCTGGTTTGGCGGAACCGGTGTAACCATCGTAAATCCGCGGGTGGATTTACCGGTGATCGCTCCTCGAACATATGTGAAATGGGCCCTGATTAACGGTGAAAAACTGGAACCGGGGGATCGGATTCCTTATGGAAATAATACTTTCGAATTTAATATCCTGTGCCAGAGCTACATTAACGAAAACAGGAATATGTTCCGGTATCAATTGAAAGGGTTTGACCCTCACCGTTCTCAACCAACCCGCTCAGGTTATGTCCGATATACCAATCTCAACAGTGGCCGGTACCAACTGATTGCTGAATCAAGAAATCGTGATGGTATATGGTCTGAGGAACCGGCCATTTTCGATTTCGAAGTCTTACCGGCATGGTGGGAATTATACTGGGTACATATGTTAATGGGATTTACCCTGATCGGACTGATCGTAGTCACTGCCCGTGCCCGAAGCGCAACAATAAGACGCCGTGCCATTCGTCTGGAAAATGAAGTCGATCGCCAGACCGCTATTATTAAAACCCAGTGAGTTGAACTTGCCATACAGCGGGACCAGTTGGAAAAACTTGCGATAACCGATGATCTGACAGGTCTTTACAACCGCCGGTATTTTTTCAGCGTTTATACGGCAGAATGGTCCCGGCAGAAACGCTACCAGAACTCACTGGCCATTATTCTGTTCGATATTGATGATTTCAAAAATTTCAATGATACATTCGGCCACTCTATTGGTGATCAAATCCTTGTCAAGGTTGCTGAGACCATTCAGGATTTAATCCGTGAAACGGATACTCTCGCCCGATATGGCGGTGAGGAGTTCATTGTGCTCATGCCGGAGACCGATCTGGATGATGCCGTTGATGCTGCCAGTCGGATTTCTCGGAAAATCAGTGAGATCGCATTCAATTACCCGTCTTGCGGTGAAATTCAGGTTAAAATTTCCGGGGGAGCCAGTTGTAAAACACCCGATTCCGGTGCTCTTAATCCGGATAGTCTGATCCAGCAGGCGGATATGGCGTTGTACAAAGCGAAAAACCAAGGAAAAAATCGCGTGCTACCGTACAAATCAGGGAAATAATCGGATTACAAAATCTTCAGAAGTTCATCGAGATGCTGAATATTAAATCGGACATCATACCTGTCGGGAACATCGAGGTTTTGCGGATTGAACCAACAGAAATCAATCCCTGCATTGTTAGCACCCGCCATATCACTGGTTACACTATCTCCAATGTATAGCGTGGATTCCCGGGGAAGACCTGATTGTTCCACCGCGATATCAAATATTTCAGGTTCCGGTTTGGATGTTTGATACTCAAATGAAATCACAATTGGATCAAAAAAATGGGTGAGTCCGGACAACTCCAATCGTTTCCTTTGCACGGATGCGATTCCATTTGTGATAACGCCCAGCTGGAATCTGTTTCCCAGATTCGTGATAACTTCTCTGGCCTGATCCATAAGCTGTGCCTGATTTGCCAGAATCCGAATATATTTCCGGCCCATAACTTCCGGATCCTGTTTGTCCCATCGATAAGTATTGAAGAGTTTTGAAAATCGCAGGGTTCTCAGGCTGTTTACTGTCACCCTTCCCTGTTCCACTTCTTCCCACAGGGCCAGGTTTGCCTGGTGAAATGTGCTGATGACAGCGTCTGCTCCCACTTCTTCGAACAGTTCCGGAAGCGTTTCTTTCAGGGCCTGCTTGTACGCTTGGTCGTAATCAAACAGTGTCCCATCAAGATCGAACAGAAGTATTCGATACCGATTGGACCGAATCGGTTTTCCCCCAGTGTAAGTTGTCATGATTAAATGTATCCCAATGCTTTCAGCTCAGCTTTCATCCGGTTGTCGGCATCTGATGTTGTTAACTGATCACTCACATCCCGGATCCCAAACGTATCGATCCTCTCCGGTTCCTGAAACCCGCGTTCTTCAAATAAATCACGGATGATCCGACCGTCCAAATCCCGGGCGACAGGAATTTTCATCAGGTGGAGGATGGTGGGAGTGATATCAAAAACGTGTAAGTTTTCAGTGGTTTCGGACTTTTTTATACCGGGTCCAACCGCGGCGAAAATTCCCGGGGGTGCATCCGTATGGATCCCACGAGGTAAACCCTTCCGGTTTAAAATATCTTGCAGCTTAAGCGCTTTATCAGCAATGAAAATGGTATCAGCAAGCGTGATATTCCGGTTCAATTCGGCGATAAGATCAATCCCGTTGGATTGCTGTGTAACGTTTTGGAATAGGTGTTTCCCATCAGATGTTTTTATTTCACGCAACACAGTTTCCAGGTCGCGGGTTGCGATTTCTCTACCTGACTCCGTCACGATACCGGCGGGTTCCCGGTTTAATAGATTCATTTTTATTTCATAACTCCAGTCAAAGGGAAGTTCACGAGCGGTGTATGCCTGTGTACGATTCCAATCGGTGGTGTCAACCTCAGTCTTTACCAGAAATCCGGTGGCTTCCAGAATGCGATCAAAATAAATATTCCGGATATCATAGGGCTGAGGAATACTGTCACGGTTACTCATTCCATGGTCGGATACAACAATGAGGATCCGGTTCTCATCTTTTAAAAGTGACTGAATAATGGTGTCAAAATATCGGTACCAGCCAAAAATAGCTTCCGCTTCAGCAATTTCTTCCGGAGTGGCATTTTCCTGATTAATAACATTTTGCGCTCCCCACAGAAAATGCTCCACTCGATCAATACTTTTCAGGTAGATCATGAATAAATCGGGTTGATACTTCTCATAAACATACTGACCTGCTTCCCAAACCGAAGTATCATCAAACATTTTATGGGCTACCTGTTTCTGGCCGATGAGCATACCTGCTGCTGGTTTACCCGGAGGGGGTGGCGGCATTTTTTTTCTGTGAACGGAGGGAATCTGGTCCATTGTGGATTTGTGACGGAACGGACTGATTTCCTGAAATAACTCCGGTGGATAGGTCTGAAACCCACCGGCATCTTCCTCCAGGCGTGGGGAAAGCATCACTCCGTTTACTTTCTCAGCCGGCCATGTGGCAAACCACTTTACACAGGCAACGGAGTGATTATACCGGGAAAAAATATCCCACAATGCGGGTACTTTTCTGTCTGTTCCCGGACTTGGAATTGTTTGATCTGTACCGGGAATTCGTCGTGTAAAGGTTTGTACCCGATGCCGGGATGGGGAGACACCTGTTGCAATAGAGGTCCAGATGGCAATGGATTCCGTGGGCTGAATAGTTTGGAGTTCTCCCCAGAAACCTTCCGTCTTCAATCGGGCAAATCCTGGAAGTTCGCCTCGGGCGATAAGCGGATCAATAATATCCCATGTGGCGCCATCCAGTCCCAGGACAGTAAGTCCCGGTAACTCAGGGGGTTCAGAGGAATCAAATCGGCATCCGGATAAGGTACCGATCAGAATAAAAATTATAATATGTTTCTTGTTCAAGCGTTTCATGCCTCGTATCTTATTCAAAGTAAGGTGTTTTGGAAAGGTTTTCCGTGTAAGATTGACTTAATGCACGTGTTGCCTATAGTTATAGGAAGAAATCGTCTTGGTGTTTAATTGGATGAATGGTTTGAAAAGTGATATCTCAATCCGGAAAAAATATTAATAAAAACAGGGAATTCAACCTGACGGAACGCGAACAGACAGTGTTCAAATCCATCCTTGAGCACTACATTCGTGAAGCAGAACCCGTGGGTTCGCGAAAAATTGCACGGGAATTCAATCTAAGTTCTGCAACCATTCGGAATATTATGGCTGATCTTGAGGATCTGGGATTATTGAAACAACCCCATGTGTCCGCCGGACGAGTTCCCACTGATGAAGGATATCGGTATTTTGTGGACAATATGGTCCCCTCGGCAAGCGATGATCGCGTTCATCCTGCGTTTAAACAACGTATTCAGAACGAACTGGATTCTCTCCCCGAAATAGAAAAGATCCTGAACCAGGTTTCAAGTCTCCTGTCAAACCTATCCAGCTATGCCGGTCTGGTAACTGCCCCCCAAATTATTAATATGTCCTTCCAGAGGATTCAGTTCATACGCCTCAGCAACTACAGGATACTCACAATCCTTGTAGCGAAATCAGGATTTTTCCAAAATAAAATTGTTTTGACTGAACAGGATTTTTCACAGGAAGCTCTCGATCGAATGGCGAATATGCTCAATAATCGATTTGAAAACAAAACACTCCAGGATATTCGCACTGAATTGGTGGTCATACTGGAAGAGGAACGAAAAGAGTACGATCAACTGATGGAATCGGCAGCGCGAATAGGAGAACTCGCGCTGGCTCAGGATCTTGAACGGGATAAGGTCTATATTGAAGGTGCCATCAATATTGTTCAGTTACCTGAATTTAAGGATCTCGGCAAAATTCAAGCTATGTATCACACTTTCTCTGAACGTGCCGCAATGGTCCGACTCATTGACCGGTGTCTGGATGATGAAGGTGTGACTATTGCCATTGGTGCGGAAACTGATATTCCTGAGATCAGTGACATGAGTATTGTTGCGGCAAAATATTCCATCGATGATAATTTATCCGGTGGATTGGGTGTTATCGGTCCCAGACGAATGCCCTACGAGGATGTCATATCACTGGTGGCCTATACCGCCTCTGCAATGAGTTTGTTATTGAAAAAATTGAATGATCCCGGTGTTGTTCTTGATTTCTTAAACAAAAAGGAGGGAACTTGATGTTCCTCTTAGCAGCCAT
>SWBX01001620.1_pt1 | contig 15167 bp, 14 predicted proteins | sample 4693051 | NCBI WGS metagenome assembly SWBX01 (sample SAMN10267272, study PRJNA491770) | bioreactor metagenome | isolation source: DHS bioreactor inoculated with marine | place: Japan: Omine Ridge, Nankai Trough | reverse complement strand
CCCCCCAGTAATTCTGAAGAATTTTTGCCCCTTTACAGCCATTCTCTATCTGTTGGTCGATCTGATCCAAGGCATCAGGACGCAGGGGATTGATTGAGAAGAATGGGATGAACTGATCGGGATATCTAGCCGCTACTGCCAGGACATCATCAGTCATGGCGCAGACTGTTCTGTCTCGATCTATCTCATTTCCATGTTCATCCAGACGCGCATCCACACCGAACAGACATACCTTCTCTACGTGCTGGGATTCACGAATGGAGCGTGCCAAGGAGTCCACATATGTCTCATAGGGTCGAGCCATAAGCTGTGTCGAATCGACACCCAGGCTCTTTGCAAAGAAGCGAATAGTTATCTTATCGAACAGCCGGTCAAAGTTGACCCTGGGATTAAGCAGGTGGGTATGGATGTCTATGGTTTTCATGCTGGCATTGCCTCCAACGCAATCTGCTTGGCTGCATTGAAGTTGTTCTTTCCACTTCCAAGTTTTGGGATTACATCCACGGATAGAAGCAAGGCAGGCTTCATTAGAGGATTAAGATCAGATTTATTGATTATTTCCTTGAGTTGATCATGCGCTATATCTCCTGAAAATAGCATGACTACTTTTTCACCTTTTTTCTCATCTGGTACTGTGGTGGCGAGTATTTCTGTGTATTCGGGAAGTTGCGGACCTATTGCACCTTCAATAGCTCCTAGACTAATCATTTCACCACCTATCTTGGCAAAGCGTGAATAACGATCGACTATGGTTAGAAATCCATCTTTATCCAGATGGCCCTTATCTCCGGTTTTATACCAACGTTTTCCATCCAAATGGACCATTGCCTCAGATGTTTTCTCAGAGTCTTTTAGGTAACCAAGCATTACCTGTGTCCCACCAAACAGTATCAACCCATCTTTATCCGTTGGAAGGCTCTCCAGGGTGTCTGGGTCGACTACTCTGAAGCTGCCTCCTGGTAGTGGTAGACCAACTGTTCCAGCTCTGCTTCCCTGTTGAACCTTCCAGTCTTTTGGATCAATACGATCTGGTATGTTGACGCTGGCTACCGGTGTGGTCTCAGTAGTGCCATAGCCTTCATAGATCTCTTTGTTGAACTTCAGTTTGAATGCGTCGCGTACTTCCGGGCTTAGGCGCTCGGCACCGGCAACTACAATGCGTAATGATTCGAACATGAGTGGATGAATTTTTTGGTTGCGAATAAATAGACGCAGAAAGGTTGATGTACCACAGAAGATAGTGGCTCTCTCACGAGCGATTGCCTTAGCAATGTTGAGTGCATCTGTTGGATCTGGATGACAGATAGCAGGAATACCTTCTACCAAAGGCATTAGTCCGGTAACAGTCAGGCCGAAGGCGTGAAATAGCGGTAGTGTGGCCATGATTACATCTTCATGACGGGTATCTATTACATCAGAAACCTGGCGAATATTGGCCATGATATTGTGATGACTTAGTACTACGCCCTTGGGGGCTCCTTCACTCCCACTGGAGAAGAGGATTGCAGCAGGCTGTCTGATGTCTACTGATTTACCAAAAAAGCTGAATAGAACACTAGCAGGAAAAAGGATAGACGCAGTCATCAGTGCCAGCTTAGTGAATTTGCTGATTTCATCCTTCAGATCTTCTAGATAATAAACCTCTACATTCGCAAACAGTTCAGTTAGATCAACACCTCTTTGCTCCAGTTTTTTTAAGAATCGAGTAGATGTGTATATAGAGCGTAAGTCAGCTTTCGCTATGGCTGCGATCAGGGCGGGAATACTAGCCGTGTAGTTTAGATTAACAATCGTCTTACCACGTAATAGTGCAGCAAGGTTGGTTATAATACCGGCACTACTGGTAGGTAGGAGTAAGCCGATATTTTGTTCAGGACTACGTTTGGCAATAAGTCTGGAAAAGGCCATCACGCCTGTAAGTACCTTATAACCCGATAGTGGGGTTCCTCCTTTGGCATCGTTAAGGCATAACTCGCTACCCTTCCTCTTGGCAGTTTTCATCCATGCAAGTGGTATAGGGTCCAATGAATGAGTGTAGTGGTCCCAGCTATCAATCGACAGAGCAAAAATCTGCTGTTTTAGCTCAGGTGCTGGAGTATCCATTGGTAGCGGTTTCCCAAAGGCGACGATTACATGACCGCGTAGCTGAGTGTTCCTATTCTCTTGTAGTTTTTTACTGGAGCGAGAGAACCGGCTTCCCCATAGTCCTCTTAGATAAAAGGGTACTATTGCTCCATTGACGCCTTCAACACAGCGCTCATATCCACGTTTGAATTCACCCAGTTGACCATTTCTGCTTATGGCTCCCTCAGGAAATAGACATACGACTTCGCCAGCAGTTAGCAACTGATTGATTTTTGCTAAAGACTCCTTACTATGGCCAGCAGCAATTGGTACAACTCCAAACAGATCCAGAAACCATTTAAGGTACCAACGCTGATAAATCCCCTGATACATTACAAAACGGACTGGTCTGGGACAGGCAATCTGGACCATAGCCCAATCAAGCCAGCTAATATGATTCCCTAGAAGTAACACCCCACCCTGAGTCGGCAGGTTTTCAAAACCAATAACCTCTATGCGATGTGTGCTAGAAAAAAGGCGGGCAATGATAAAGCGAACCAGTGATTGAGGTAACTGGTATACAGTGTAGATAGCTCCCACAACAGCAGTAACAGTTAGAATATGAAAAAGTTCTGTGCTGCTAATTCCCTTAATCGCAAACAGAACGGTGATGCACAGAAATCCGAGCATAACAACATTTTGTATCCAGTTGTTTCCCGCTAGTACAGTACCTAGTTCGGCATTTTTTGCGTGATATTGGATTAATGCATTGAGAGGTACGATGAACATGCCACCGGATACTCCCAACAAAAGAAAGTCAGCTATTAGCATGCCAATTGAATGTAGCTGAGGTAATAAAAATAGCGCAATGACGATACCAAGAGCACCCAGAGGTACAAGACCAGTTTCGATGTAATGTTTGGATGCTCTGCCAGCAATAAGCGAGCCTATGATAATTCCTATGCCTGAGCAGGCCATTAGTCCCTGGATGATTACAGTGTTTTCCTCTGAGAGGACATCTTTGGCAAATGCGGGGAAAGCAGCTAACACCACTTGAGAAATGCCCCAAAAAACTGATAGTCCGACGATAGATAGCCAAATCGTGCGGTCATCAAATAGTTTCTTCAGATTTTCACGCAGACTACGCCCTTTACCATATTTACCCCAGTCAAACTGGATTTCTGTTGTCTCTGTTTTGGTTGTCTGGAGTTTGAACGCCAATACCGTCTCAATAATGGCGCATGCCACAAGGATCCAACCGATCGGTGATATAGCCTGTAGAATCTGCTTGCTGTTGGTGTAATCAATTCCAACTAATCTCTGCTCAAACAGGATAGAGAATGCAAATATACCGGAGAGGATTGCTACTATTGTTACCGCCTGCACCAGTGCATTTGCAGTTGTCAGGCGCTCCATCCCCACTAATTCTTTAATATATCCATATTTGGCAGGAGAGTAGAACGCACTCTGAACGGCAAGCAGAAAGGTCAGGCCAAAGGCAAACTGAAACCAGCCAAGATAATATGAGAGGGTGATCAATAGAGTTAGGCCAACCGCTACCATGGCGCTGATTTGCATTACCTTTGGTTTTTTGTACTTGTCCGAAATAAAACCAGCGGGGGTAAACAACAGAATAAATGGTAGCAGTATCAGCCCGTTTACTATTGCAGAAAGAATGATCTGGGTTTGGCCGTCATAGATTTTGAATACAGTATTTTGAATCAAAATTTTGTGGCCAAGATCAATGAAGGCGTTTAGAAACAGGATCAGGACGAATGAAACAAAGCCTGTTAGTTTGAATAGCTTATCCATGCATAGGGCCCTTTGGTTTTATTAGTGATGGGGCTAGGTTAGATCAACGAGTCCGTTCGTACTATAATATTAGACATCGTTGAATAATATTTACCTTCTGGTATTATTATTCGAGACCAATTAGGGAATTTATATCATGGCCCAAACTGCTGTGTTAATCAATGTGCTTAAAAAGGCACTCAAGGCGCATGGAAAGACCTATGCGGATACAGCGAAATATCTGGGCATATCTGAAGCCAGTGTAAAGAGAGCATTTTCTCAAAAGAGCTTTACTCTTCATCGACTTGATGAAATATGTCAGATGCTTGGTATCGAATTCACTGATCTACTGCAAATGGTGAAGGATAGCGCGGCTGCACCAATCTCTGGACTAACGCTAGAACAGGAGAAAGAGATTGTTGGTGATTTAGAACTGTTACTTACTTCAGTCTATGTAATGAATACTCCACCGGCTAAAGCCGGTGGTTTCAGGTTACGGCTAAAAGCCGGTCATTTCGCCTAAAGGCGATTTAGAGCACACTGAAATCATCATCGGGTTCATTCGGCTTCTGGTTTTCTATATACACTTTCCAGACTTCGTCTGTCACGTTTCCGCTTGAAGCTACCCAATAGCCTCTCGCCCACAAATGCTGCCCCCAGTACCTCTTCTTCAACTGCGGAAACTCCGTAAGCATCTTGTGGGAACTCTTACCTTTCAGAAACTGTACCGCCTTGGATACTGACAAGCTCGGCGGTATTCCTATCAGCATATGGACATGATCCCTGTTGATAGCTCCCGCATAGATCATCATTTCTTTGCTTCGCGCTATCTCTCGCAGCAACTCTCGGCATCTCAATCCCACATCACCACCCAATACCGGATATCGATACTTCGTTACCCAGACCAAGTGATATTTGCAATCCCAAATAGTGTGGCCACCATGTTTATAATTCTGCATACCCTAAGCATATCACTTGACCCTAGCCGCCTGAAGGCGTGGGATTTACGGATCCCCTATCGGGGGACTTTAAATCACTGGACCTTTGAGCAAATTGTCGAATGTTCAGGTCTGTCAGAGCTGCAATGCATAAAACACTTGGCGCATCTTGATCGTTTAAAAATGATTGAGCTATTACCAAGGAATCGGATAAAACTTCTCTTGGCACCTAATTTTCAGTGGAGAGAGAACGGTCCTATCCAACAATTTTTTCTTAGGAAACTACAGTCTGATTTCTTCAATTCACGTTTTAACAAAGAGCAAGAGAACCTAATCGTCATCAACGGAATGCTCGCGCAAAGTTCTGTGTCAGTGTTCAAGAGAAAAATGGAGCATTTGGCAAAGGAGTTTGATGAGCTTTCAAGCGATGATGCAGGCCTACCATTCGATGAGCGCAATGGTACAACGGTGGTTTTAGCTATGCGCCCATGGCAAGTAGGTATGTTTAGCCAATTCGACAAGATCTTATCTAAGTAGTACTTGTTAATACAATATGATGTCCGTCATACGTTGAATAGTTGCATAATACGCCATTTCTTCAATACTCCCTATCAGATACAGGGCTCAAGCCTCTCTTATCCGCAATGTCCAACTGCCCCTCTTCTTCCACCCCACGTTGCATTTCATATAGGCCGTGACGCAAGCGCCATGATAATAACGATCCCCGCCGCAAGCGGACGGGGTATTAACATCATCACGTCATCCCGGCGAAGGCCGGGATCCATATCCACCAATGGTGGTCACTTCTCTGGATTTCATCCTTAGATCCGTAAACGGTGCATCCATGCACCACTTCTCCGGCCTTCGCCGGAATGACAACATTCGCAGCAAGCTGCGGGGAATTGAACCCTCAGAGATTAATAATATGCAGATATCAGGAAAATATGGGGAAAAACAATATCATTGCACATTGTCATTGAAAATGTCTTATAAAACAGAATATAAAGACACCTTGGCAATACACGCTTCAGTAACTTTATAGAAGGATGTAGCGATGGGAAATACACTCTGGTTTATTACGATATTACAGGAAAAGCCCTGGTTGGGGTTTTTGATTGGGTTGAGTTTTATGACCATCATGTTTTTATCAAAGAATCTGATTGTTTACCTATATTCAAAAAATCAAGAAAAGAAGGCCGAGCTAGAGGAAGCGGAATAAAACCAGTAAGACAGTTGAGCCGATTGGTGTAGACACAAGGCGTCCATTTAGGCTCAACTTCTTTAAGGTGTTTTCCCGCAAGGGCACGCGAGCCTAAAAGCCCCAGCAGGCAAGCAGCAAAACTGAATTAGTACAACTAAACGCCCTAATGCTCTTCGCTCACCGCAAAGATTCCTGGGGCATTTCTCAGGTAGCTTTTGTAGTCCATCCCATAGCCAAATACATATCGGTCTTCGACCTGCAGCCCCACAAAGTCGGCCTTGAAGCCGTTGCTTCTCTGGTGCAGTTTTTCTACTACCACGGCGGAAAGTACAGTTGCTGCTCCTTTTTCTCTGCAAAATTCCTCAATGGCTTGTAGCGTAATGCCTTCATCCAGGATGTCATCGATTATCAGGATGTTTTCACCCCTTAACTCCAGGTGATTCTGTTTTATCCAGTTGAGTTTTCCGGCGGATGTCTGACCGTGATATCTACTGGCGTGGAGGTAATCTACTCGTAGCGGGAAATTGAGCCTGGGCAGAAGTTTTCCGGTTGCGATAAGACCACCGTTCATTATGCAGATAACTATGGGATCACTTTTTGCGAGCTGGTCGGTTATTTCGAGGGCAATTTTATCTAGCGCAGATTCCACTTGTTGCTCTGAATAGAGCATGTCTGCCTGGTCATATACTGCCCGTGCTGTCTTCGCATCGATTGCCATTTGTTACCTTCTAGATGTTTAAGTCTAAAGATGGAGATTCGTCATACTCTGCAACTGCCGCCACTGCTGATTTCCAGCGCGGATCAAGATGTATTTTGTCTCTATTTACCTCACGTCGTCCATGCATTCGCACCATGCGTAGTTGGGAGACGGGGTCATTATGATCTTCCAATGCCTCAAGGACCTGCATTGCTCCTGCCTGGTTGTTACACACCAGGATCATATCGCAGCCGGCATCCAGTGCTGCGTGGGCGCGATCCTGGTAGTCTCCTGCTATATCTGCGGCCGCCATGGTCAGGTCATCACTGAAAATAACACCCTGAAAACCTAATCTGGCCCGCAGGATATCCTTTAACCAGAAACTGGAGAATCCAGCAAGATCGGAGGAGATATTTTCGTATAGTACATGGGCTGGCATAATCGCCTCCAGGCCATTTTCGATCATGTGTTGGAACGGAATCAGATCATCCTTCCAGATCTCTTCAGCGCTTCTTTTGTCAATCGGGAGGGCATGATGCGAATCCTCTTTAACTCCTCCGTGTCCCGGAAAATGTTTACCAACCGCCGCCATGCCGGCCTCATGTACCCCAAGCATCCAGGAGTAAGCCAATTCTGATACCACAGTGGGTGAGTTATGGAAGGCGCGGTCTCCAATCACTTGGCTGTTACCATGGCCAAGATCCAGCACTGGGGCAAAACTGAAATCCACCCCTACTGCCCTGAGTTCTGCTGCCATTAGCCAGCCGACGGATTGGGCTATTTTTCTCGCGGATTTGATATTTTTTGCATGTAGTTCCCCAAACCAACCAGCAGGAGGAAGTCGTACAAAGCCCTGTTTGAAACGCTGTACCCTACCCCCTTCCTGGTCTACTGCTATCAACAGCTCTGGCCTTCTGACTGCATGGATCTGCTGTATAAGTGCTTGTATTTGTTCTGGTGATTCGAAGTTTCTGCTGAACAGGATGACCCCGCCTGCCCCAGGATGCTTCAACATGTCGCGCTCTTCGTGGGTCAGTTCTATACTAGATAGATCAAACATCAATGGCCCATGGCTCATAGGTATATTTCCAGTCAAGTTTTAGATTCTTTTGCCGCTAACACGTGTGAATATTGTTATAACAGAATTTGGGGTAAATGATGCGTTTTATAACTTTGTTGTTTCTAGCCTACTCATTAATGTATTCCGGGGTTACCTCGGCAGATGATGCCGAGAAGCAAAAGGCGGCTTATTTACCCATCAATCCCTCGCTGATTGCAAACGTACAGGGTAAGGCCAGATATGCCAGATGTGATGTACAGTTAATGGTCAATGAGGAGAGCTTACCTGATGTGAGGCTACACGCCCCAGCGATTCGCCATGAATTACTCCTGCTGTTGGGCGATCAGAAGGGAGAGGTTTTGATCACCCCGCAGGGAAAAGAGAAATTCCGCCGTAACGCCCTCAACGCAGCTGGCAAGGTCATTAAGGAACAGACTGGGGTAAATAGCGTTAAAGACCTGTTCTTTACCAGTTTTTTTGTTCAGTAAAGTATTACTCAACCCAGGTCTTTATATCCAGGCTGTCCCGCAGACGGTCCCCCAGCATATTGATGGACAGCACCACCAGCATAATGCAGATTCCTGGTGCCAGTACCAGATGTGGAGCCACCAGCATATATCTTGCTCCATCCCTAATCATGCTGCCCCAGGATGCGGATGGCGGCTGAACCCCCAGACCTAAAAACGAGAGTCCGGCCTCGGCAATCACTACCCCGGCCACGCCGAAGGTGGTCTCAATTATCAGCGGTGCAATTATCAGTGGCAGCAGATGTCTTCTAACAATGGCTATTCTGCCCTGCCCCAGCGCAATTGCAGCGGATATATGATCCCGGTGTTTGAGAGATAGGACCTGAGCCCTGGCCAATCTGGCGAATCCTACCCATCCCACAATGGATAGGGCAATTATTACATTCTCTATTCCCGGCCCCATGACACCGGCCAGAGCTATTGCCAATAGAATACCGGGGAAGGCAAGAAAGATATCGATAATCCTGACCAGCAATAGATCTACAAGGCCACCGCTGTAGGCAGCAAAGGCCCCCAGCATAGTCCCAAGGGAGGCGGATATCAGTACTACCCAGAGTGCGACCAGAAACGAGGTTCTGGCCCCCATAATCAGTCGGTCCAACACCGGTCGACCCAATTCATCATTCCCAAACAGGTTCTCCATACTTGGCGTTGCCAGGATGTTGGGCAGGTCTATCTGGTCCGGGGAGAGGGAAAGTAGCTGTCCAAAGATGGAGGTCAGCATCCAGAGCATGAGGATAGAGGCAAACAGCTTGAGCCTCATCTCTCTTCTCCCAGTCGAATACGTGGATCAATCGCGGCATAGACCAGATCGGTAAGGGTGTTTACCCCAACGTATGCCAGACTAATAATCAAAACACAGCCCTGCACCACCGGATAGTCACGTTTCTGTATCGACTCCACCAGCAGTGACCCAAGCCCCGGCCAAGAGAACACCGTCTCGGTTATAACCGCTCCTCCAAGCAGTGCGCCAAGTTGTAACCCCAAAAGGGTTACCACCGGCAGCCAGGCATTGCGCATGGCGTGACGCCAAATCACCACACCTTCGGGTAGTCCCTTCGCCCTGGCGGTGCGGACAAAATCCTCGTTCAGGACTTCAAGCAGACTACTGCGAACCATGCGCGCAAGGATGGCGGCCAGTGCGGTGCCAAGGGTAATAGCTGGCAGGATTACGCTCCCCGCCCCGCCCCGTCCACTTACTGGGGTAAGACCCAGCCAGAGTGAGAATACCAGGATCAGTATCGGTCCCATCCAAAAGTTTGGGATGGAGATGCCTAGCATAGAGAAACTCATAGCCCCCACATCGACCATGCTGCCCTTCCTGGTGGCAGCGACAATACCCAGTGGAACAGCAATAACGATTGCGAACAGCAGTGCATAAGCGGCAAGTTCCAGTGTTACCGGTAGTCGCTCGGCCAGGATCTCTGATATTGGCCTCTGGCTATGCAGGGACCTGCCCAGATCAAGATGTGCCAATCCGCTGAAGTAGTTGAGCAACTGCTGTTGTAACGGAAGGTCCAGGCCCAGCGTGGTCCGAAGTGCTGCCCTGTCGGCGGCATGGGCAGATTCCCCCAGCATCACTTCCACCGGATCACCCGGTACCAGATGGATCAGCAGGAACACCATGCACACCACACCAACAATGACCAGCAATGCGCTGGACAGTCTGGAGATGATATAGCTGCTGTTCATCCTTTGATCTCTACTAGCGTGCCTGTCTCCACGCGGTCAAACAGATCAAGTAGATCCCGGTTTCGCATCCGGATACAACCATGGGAGAGGGGTACGCCCATAGGCTCTGAATCCGGACAACCATGGATGTAGATGAAGCGGCGCAGGGTGTCTTGTTGGCCGCTGCGGTTTCTGCCGGGTTCCAACCCGGTAAGCCATAGGATGCGGGTCAGTATCCAGTCGCGCTGGGGATTCTCTGTTCCAAGCTGCGGTGTATAGATCTCACCGGTTGGACGTCGCCCCACAAACACGCTATTTTCCGGTTCTCCTGCGCCAATCTTGATACGGATACGATGCAGACCACGCGGGGTACAACCACTTCCATACTCTTCGCCCGATCCATGTCTTGCGGTAGATACAGGATAAGACTCCAGCAACTCCTGCCCCTGATACAGGAATAGTGTCTGGCTGGCTAAATCTACTCTGATCCTTTGACTGTTGTTCATCGCTTGTTCGACTGTACCTGGGCCAGGCCATCATAATTACCATCGCTAGCCAACTGGTATCCGGTTATGTAATCCCGGCTTATGAACACATGGTCTTCATACCATAATGGGATGTACGGAAGTTCGGTCAAAAGTTGCTGCTGCATCCGTTGGTAGAGTGTGGCCTTTTTGCTGAAATCTGCGGTTGCTTCGGCCTGACTTATGATGGCATCTATCACCTTGCTGTTAAACCTCCCCCTATTGGCACCATTTGGCGGCACAGATGCGCTGTGAAATACGTAGCGAAATATATCCGGTGTCTTGATCCCAACCCAGGACAGACTGTATAGCTGGAAACGTCCGCTCTTCACATCACCGTAAAACGTGCCCCAATCGTGGCTATGGATATTCAATTTTATCCCGACCTGGGCGAGTTGACTTTGGATCACGGTTGCCAGTCTCACTCTAAATGGATCGGTGGATGTCTTGTAGGTGAGCTGCAGTGGATTCTTCTGGGTGAACCCGGCCTGTTGCAGTAGAAGTCTGGCTCGTTGTGGATCAAAGCCGTAGGGTTTTAAACCCTTGGCACCTGCCCAATGCTGAGGTGGAAGCAGGGCCTGTGCCAACACAGCCCCGTCGTTCAAAAAGTATTTGATTATCGCCTCTCGGTCAATTGCGTGGGCGATAGCGCGCCGTATGTTGAGTCGTCCAGTAAACCTGTCTTGCAGGTTGAACCCCAGATAGGAGAAGTTGTTCCCAGGTTTTTTTATGACGCTTACCCCTTCCCTGCCCTCAAGATACTCCACCAGTTCCGGTGGCAGGTCGTTCTGCAACATGTCGATTTCTCCACGCAGCAACTTGAGAACGCGCACACTGGGGTCTGCTACCGGGACAAATTCGAACAGCTGTCGATCCTTGATTCTGGTAAGTCTTGCCACGCCTGGTTGCGGCCATCCGCTAAATATAAAAGGACCTGAGCCAATCGGCTGTGTGCTAAATGGATGCTCCTTCTGCATCAGATCTGACGGAAGAATTCCAATACTCAGATATCCAGGGAACAGGCTGTCTGGATGCTTAAGGAAGAAGTCGATCCGGTCGTCACCTTTGACCGAGATGTTTTGAATAACATTGATGGTTGAACGATGTGGTGAGGCAGTTGCAGGATCAAGGATAGAGTCAAAGGTTGCCTTTACATCCGTCGCGATAAGTTTCCTGCCGTGATGAAACGAGCGCCCCCCGTTAAGCAGGGTAAATCGATAGTGAGTGGGGGTTAACTGTTCCCAACTGGCCAGAGATGGAACCGGCATGCCTGTTGGATCAAATGCCACCAGTTGTCGATATAACAGACGGTTGATCCTGGATGAAATGGCATCGGTAGCAAACCTGGGGTCAAGATTTGTTGGAGCTGTGGTTAGCCCCATTCTTATTACATCATCGGGGCCATTTGTACTGCATGCACTCAGAGCAAGAGCAATGAATATGGATGACAGGCTGTATTTTATACTACGCCACATTTTGGATAAGCATATCTACCAACTGGAGAATGGATTCTCGACCAGGCTGCTATTTGAATATCTTTTGTCTCTTGTCACCTCTTCAGAAACCCATTCCGGGATCTGAAACTCTTCGGCCTCTGATCCCAGTTCTACCTCAGCCATTTTGAGGCCATTGTTATCACCATGAAAGATATCCAAATCCCACATATGTTCACCGTATTGTACCTGATAACGGGTTTTTTTTATCACCGCACCGCCAGGTCTTAAATCCAGCATTGCCTCTGCATCGGCAACCGGGATCTCATATTCAAATTCTGGTCGGCTTATTCCGACAGTTGCACCTTTTATGGTGAGATATGCCTTGTCGTCGGCAATACGTATTCTCACCGCGGCATTTGATCCACTGGAAAGATAGGCCTGTCTAATTGCTGTGCTGGTTATCACATGCTCGCGCCAGAGCTCATTCTTGACCAGGAATTTACGTTCGATCTCAACAGCCATTCCAACACTCCTTATTTTGCCTCGAACAGTGCGATAGATTCGACATGGGCTGTGTGGGGGAACATGTCCATCACACCAGCTGCCAGCAGTTTATATCCGTGCCGGTTGACCAGCTCTCCAGCGTCTCTGGCCAGGGTTCCAGGATAACAGGATACATAAACTATGCGTTTAATCCCCAGCTTTGGCAGATGTTCCAGCACCTCCTGCGCACCTGAGCGTGGGGGATCAAGTAGTGCCTTGTCAAACTTCTCTGACATCCAGGGTTCATGCTGCAACGACTCATACAGATTTGCGGTGTAATAGCTGGTGTTATTGATGCCATTGCGGATCGCATTTTCCCTGGCCCGTTCTACCAGCGCCCTGTCCCCTTCAACCCCGACCACAGATAGGGATCTGGTTGCCAGAGGCAGGGTGAAATTACCAATACCACAGAACAGGTCCAGAACCCGATCCTGGTCCTGCGGGTCCAGCAGCTCTACCGCACGCGCCACCATGCGCCGGTTAAGCTCAGAGTTAACTTGGGTAAAGTCGTTGGGCAGAAAGCGAATATCTATACCAAAATCAGGCAGCGCATAATGCAGATCAGCTGCTTCGTCCTTGAGCGGATGCACGCTATCAGGACCAGCCTCCTGTAGGTATATGTCCATTTCGTGTTCCGATCCAAACTGTTCCAGAAGCTTCGAGTCTTCCGGTGTTGGGGGCTCCAGGACACGAAATACCAGCACACAGGCATCATCCCCCATGGACACCTCTATCTGAGGCACCTTGTCTCTGATGGAGAGGCGACCGATAAGATCGCTCAGGGGCATTAGAAGATGGCCCACCTTGGGATGCAAAACCTCGCAGCTATGAATATCCGCAAGAAAACTTGATCCACGTTCTCGAAATCCCACCAGAACCCGGCCCTTTTTCGGAACATATTTGGCACCCAACCTGGCCTTGCGTCGGTAACCCCAACAGTCAGCGGCGACCAGTGGCTGGAATATCTCATCTGATTCAACCTGACCTATGTGTTTCAGTGCATCCAGTAGGCTCTGCTGTTTTACCGCAATCTGAGCCTCTGGCCTCAGGTGTTGCATGCTGCATCCACCACAGATATCAAAGTGCTGACAGCCGGGATCGGTACGGTCCGGTGAGGGGCTGATAACCTCGCTTACAACACCTTCATCGTGTTTTTTCCGCTTACTGGTGTAGGTGAACATAACCTCTTCACCAGGCAAGCCCCCATGAATAAACACGGCCTTTCCATCCAGGTGGGTAACCCCACGCCCATCGTGACTCATGGACTCAATGGTTGCCTTGACAGGTTCTGTCGGTAATCTCTTCTTTTTTGAACGGCTCATAGTCTGGTTACAAAATTATCCAAAAATCACAGAAGCCCCATCTATAACCATAAATCGGATAATCTTGGGTTCTATGATACTTAATAGGTTAAATATATTACATTAATAACTGCTTGTAATATATTGATTAATCAATACTATTATTGAGATAGTATTTCAGGAATATTTGTCTTCTAGTCAGCAGGGAAAACACCGGTAGAGAGATATCTGTCACCGCGATCACATATGATGACCACGATCACTGCGTTATTTAACTCCTTCGATAGCTCCAGGGCCACCGACACTGCCCCACCAGACGATATACCCGCCAGTATCCCCTCTGTTGCCGCCAGCTCTCTGGTGGTGTTTTCTGCATCTATCTGACTTACATCTATTAGCCGGTCCACTCTGCTGGCATCGTATATTTTTGGCAGATACTGTTGTGGCCAACGTCGTATGCCCGGAATACTCGAACCTTCCATGGGTTGAACTCCCACGATCTCTACATCCTGATTCTTCTCCTTCAAAAACCTGGATACACCCATAATTGTGCCAGTTGTACCCATGGAGCTGATGAAATGGGTGACCTCTCCGTTTGTCTGCTGCCAGATCTCGGGCCCCGTCCCCCGCATATGGGCCAGTGGATTATCCTGATTGGAGAACTGGTCGAGAATTCGCCCTACTCCGGCCGCCTCCATCTCACGCGCCTTATCAATGGCTGCCTCCATACTGCCCACTGCTGGAGTCAGAATGATCTCAGCACCATAGGCCTTCATCAGGGCGCGACGTTCAATGCTCATGTTCTCCGGCATCACCAGTAGCATACGATAGCCCTTGATTGCAGCGGCCATGGCAAGTGCGATACCGGTATTTCCGCTGGTAGCCTCTATCAGGGTATCTCCAGTGCTGATTTCACCTCTGGCCTCGGCCTGTCCGATCATGCTCAGGGCCGGTCTGTCCTTAACAGATCCGGCTGGATTGTTCCCCTCAATCTTCACCAAAATTGTATTCGTGGTGACTCCAGGGAGACGTTGTAGGCGCACTAGGGGGGTATTTCCAATGCACTGTTCAATTGTCGGATAGTTCATGTGGTCAATTCTACTCAAAAATGTGGTAAAAACGATGTTAGTATACAGTCCGTTAACAGCATTTTTTATAAGGAAATGCTCGAGCCCGTAATCATACTACACAATTATTTAAGGGATGCATCATGTTTAGAAACAATGCTGAAACAGCCAAACATATGGCATTACTGATCTGCATAGTCTCTATCGCATTACTACCAGTTTCCTATTGTCGCGCTAGCACAGAAACTGGTACCGAAGATGGTGCAGATATTACTGCCGAAGATGGTGCAGATATTACTACCGAAGATAGTGCAGATATTACTGCCGAAGATGATGCAGATATTACT
>SWBX01000147.1_pt1 | contig 15212 bp, 15 predicted proteins | sample 4693051 | NCBI WGS metagenome assembly SWBX01 (sample SAMN10267272, study PRJNA491770) | bioreactor metagenome | isolation source: DHS bioreactor inoculated with marine | place: Japan: Omine Ridge, Nankai Trough | reverse complement strand
ACTCTTTGGAAAAGCCGCTTTTTTACTTGCAGTTGGCGTCATTTTTTCTATTGTCTGGGTCTCAATAGCCAGCGCGACCAGCATAGACGACATCTTTATGGTTCCTGTCGTGAAGCGTATCCCTTCTGGGGCTGCTATTGTACAACCCCAAACCGGCGCAGGCTATGCAGCCACCCAAAACACCAACACAATTACTGGTAACTCACAGAGAACTGGCACTGTGCAATCGAGCAATTTCGCTGGAGGAGGTGTATATTCCCCCCCGAAATATGATGCTTTTAGCGATTCTAGCATGGGGCAAAGGGTGGATTTACCTACTGATATTGTGAAGAATGTGGAGGAAGTGGATTTTACAATTTATAATGATCAGCCAGGTACAACAGATCGCACTTCTGGTACAACAAATACGACTTTTACGTTTAAAGGAAGCACGACTTCACGAGATTTTAATAGTGCTGAATTAGAATATAGGTGGGATTTTGAGAATGATTCAGAAATCGATAGTTATTTTTCTCATGTAAATTCAATTTCACATATGTATTCAACACCTGGAGTTTATGATGTAAAGATGGAGGTTTTGGACGGTTCTGGACGAGTCCATCGTGTGGTGAAATCTGTATATGTGGTGAAAAACACTGCCCCGAAGGCAGTGTTTAAAGTAGATAAGGTCACTGCCCCTGAAAACTCTGTTTTTCGCTTTGAGACTGCCCTTTCTGCTGATGATCAATATACTCGTCATCAATTGAAATTCCGGTTTGACTGGGATGGGGACGGTGTATTTGACACAAATTTTCAGGGAAAAACAGTCTGGAATCACTTATTTCGTGACGTTGGCAGTTATGATGTTGTAATGGAAGCTATAGACCCAGAGGGAGCTACTGATACCACTCATCTGTCCATTGAGATTCTGCAAGACTCTGCTCCTACAGCCAGATTCTCTGTCGAGAAAATGACAGATTTCCGTTATAAATTTGATGCGAGCGCTTCAACTGATGATTACTCCCCTGGTCGCGCTTTGCGTTACAGGTGGGACTTTAATTATGCTGGAAAAGATGACATCGTTTTTGATACTGGATGGTCTAGTTCTCCCAAATTTACAGGTTCTTACCGTTTGGGTGGGAGTAAGATGATTAGATTGCAGGTGAAAGATGAGCAGGGCTTTATTGATGAGACCTTTGCGAAGATTGATGTGCCGTGGCCGGAGGAATATGTGAATTTAGCGGTGGGGATGGTTAGGAATTAGTATTTTACACTCTCAATTGCTTGACTTTCCTTCTTTTTGTGTTATTGTCTAAGTCTCAAGTTTGATTGAATTAATTTTTCAAAGTAGAAAGAGAAGATTCGCACACTTGATGGAATCTGCTCTTTCTCAATTTTTGGTAAACAAGTGTCAAGGAATCATTTTGCTTTTATTGCTATTTGCTGTTCGCTTACAGCAACGTACTGCATGTTAGTTGGAAAGTTTCTGATAGCTGTGGGGGTTCAGTCGGGCACGGCATTGCTATTTGCAACACTATACTTTTTGGCAACTAGGGAGCTTACAAAACTGAAAAGAAGGAGAGAATGAAAGATTCGACAAAACGTCGCTGACTAACAGTCAGCGGCTTTGGTACGTCAAAATTTATGTCTACTGTGTTGCCTGTTTACATTCTTTTCCCTCTTAAATCCCCAGCTGCTTCCGAATCTCATCTGCCTCTGCGTTGTCGTTGGCTGTTTTCTCCTCAGATTTATATGATGCCTCCAAGTCTAACCAGTCCTGAAAATGCTGATCTGCCAATTTCTCCAATTGAGGTACATGCTTCTTTGATAGCAGTGCGAATTTTTCTTTTTCTTCTACGAAAATTCTGACTAATTCGTCTATTTGTGACTGCTTTAGCTTTGGTATCGTGTCGATTATTCTCTTTTTTTCATCCCTGCTTAGAGAAATGGACCCTGCAAGGAGCATTAGGAAGTTATCCTCATCAAATGAAAGCTTATGGGCAGGGACTTGAATATCTAATTTATCAGGAAAGAGTTTCCCTAGTTCAAAATTGGCGGGTGTTGTGTCTTCTGGTTCTGGAGGGGTGCCGGTGGGGGGGGTGCCGGTGGGGGGGGCGCCGGTTGGGGGTGTTATTCCGCTGAAGGGGTCAGCTGATATCGGACTTTCTGGGAATGGTACTCCCGCTGCTGGCGCTGGGGTGCCTGGAGTGGGTGTCCCTGATGCTGGAACGGCTCCTGGTGGCATTGTATTGCCTGGTGGTGCAGTTGGCACTGGACCTGCACTTTGTTGAGGAGGTGTTGGGGGGACTGGAGGTTTTCCGTCTGATTGCCCGTTTTGCTGTTGATTGTTGGCTTGGTCGTTCATAATTGAAAATTAGTTTTTAATTTTTCTGGATATGTAAGGATAGATACTTATTAAATAACATATCCAAAATACAGCCAAAATGATGGTATCAAAATAAAGATAATTTTGGAAATCCTGTGGTAATTCGATCTGCATTTTCTGCAAATTAGAGACCAAGTGATACGGAATGACTAGAAGGATGACAATAAAGTAAAACCAACTGAAGTTTCTGGGATATTTGGAGGCATAAAAATAAAGGATACTTACTAGAAATGCGAACATTGCTGCTATTTCCAGAAGAAAAAAGGAAGAAAAGCTGGTTTCAAATGATAAAGTGAAAAAAGGCCGTATAATTGTAAAATTGCTGAATATCCCTACAAAAGAAATTATCGAAAAAATCAGGAAATACAGTCCATTTAAGAAAAAAGCGACCCTCGCGGGGATAAGCCATCTTCCTATTGTGTTGTCCATAGCAATCTTTGATTCTGGTTTGAGTCGAGCGGCATTTTTCTCGGTCCTTTCTTTGGCATTGTCCTCCTTCTTCTTCCTCATTAGAATTTCCTGCAACTGTTGAATTTTCTTTTCCTTAAGTGGACGTGTTTTATTTAGACTAAGTGATGTTTTAACCTCGCGAGCTGAGGAGCGATCTGATTTCTTGAGCATCTGCTGACTATTTAATGTTTTGATCATTTTGCTGCTTTATCTTGTTAAATGCAAATAATTTTCTACATAATGTGGCCATTTCTAAATAGAATTTTAGATTTTCTATTCCCCTTTTGTTGCGTAAGTTGTGAAAACGAAGGGCAGGTGCTCTGTAAGAGCTGTTTTTTGAGTTTAAATATGCGTGATTTGGCTGTCTGTCCTGGTTGTATTGAGGAAAGCTCTTTTGGTGTTCTTTGTCAAAACTGCTCATCTCTGGAAGCTTGGAAATATGGGTTAGACGTATTATGGTCCATGTTCACCTATGAAAAGGGTGGGGCTATCGCAAAACTACTTCATTTGTATAAATACGAAGGGCTGCAAGCCTATGGGGATTCTTTGCAGAACTTACTATCACGAACATTTAATGTTCAAATTCCTCGGACAATTGCCCTGAATATTGATTTGATTACATGGGTTCCACTTACTAACTCTAAGCGTAGTAAAAGAGGGTTTAACCAATCAGAAGCTTTTGCGAACACATTACAATACCCTGAAAAATTAGTTAAATTGCTCTACAAAACCAAAGAAAATGCTCCGCAAATGAGCCTTGATAAAGCTGCGAGAATTACCAATGTGCTCGGAGCATATGCTGTTATACCTCAGCAAAAACATCAACTGATAGGCAAGAAAGTACTATTGGTCGATGATGTTGCAACAACTCTTTCAACTCTGAATGAATGTGCCAAAGCGCTGAAACTTTCAGGAGCAGACGAAGTATATGGTCTGGTATTAGCTAGACAAGGAGTGTAACTTTTAATAGACTGAACCCTACAGTTGACCTGTTTAAAGTAATTTAGATATGAAAATTGGCATCGATGCATCCAGGTATAAAATCGATCAACCCACTGGTGTGGAGTGGTATTCTTATCACCTGCTGAATGCTCTTATTCCTATTTTAGGAAGAGATCATGATTTAGACGTGAGGCTCTATACTCAAACCAAGCTACAATTTGATGAGGATCTGCCATTTAATGTGAAACAAAAAGTCATTCCCCGATTAAAGTTTTGGACTCTTTTGAGACTTTCTTGGGAAATGTTGATTCGTCCTGTGGATTTATTATTTGTCCCTTCTCATATTTTACCCTTGTGGCTCCCGAAAAAGACAGTAGTAACAGTTCATGATATTGCATTTAAAATACCTGGTTTTGACAAAGCGTATGACTTTAAGAATAAATTTCTATTGAATTGGAGTACGAGCCGGGCTGTTAAAAAGGCGCATAAAATTATTGTTCCAAGTGAATCTACAAAGAAAGATTTAATTCAATACTTTAAGGGGAAACCCGAAAAAATTGAGGTGGTTTATCATGGAGGACCTGATATTACAGGGGAGAATAATCCACTCATCAAAAAATGGCTTCCGGAACAGAAGGAGGAGATTTACAAAAAGTATGGGTTGAAGCCGTCTGACCTGATTACGCTTTATGTGGGCAGAGTTGAGTTTAAAAAGAATCTAGTAAAACTAGTAGAGGGATTTTCTCGTGTTATTAGAGAATATCCAGATTGGAAATTAGTGTTGGCAGGTAAACCTGGCCAAGGCTATGAAGAAATTGAGGAGAAAATAGCCGAATTGGGGATGGAAAATGACGTTGTGATGACTGGGTATATTACAGAAGATGAGAAGCGCTTTTTGCTTGGGAAGTGTCGTGTCTTTGCTTTTCCTTCCAAATATGAAGGTTTTGGTTTGCCTATTTTAGAGGCATTTGCCTATCGCCGGCCTGTAATTACTTCTAATGTGAGTTCGATGCCTGAAATTGCAGGGGATGGGGCATATTTAGTGGATCCGGATAAAGTCGCTGAAATTAGTGTGGCGTTGAAAAGGATGATTGCAGATGGAGTACTCATTTCAAAATTAATTGCTGCTGGAGACAAGCAATTGGAAAAATTTAGCTGGGAGAAGGCTGCTCAAGAGACATTTGACGTTTTAACTTCATAGAAACTCAAAGACGTTTCTGAATTGCTTTTTTGACGTCCTCAATCCCCCTTCCGTCTAATACGGAGGTGAAACAGGGTTGAAAGCGTTTAAATCTGTTTCTTACAGCACCATAGTCGAAATCATTTGCGAGTAAATCGATTTTATTGAATGCATAGATTGTCGGCTTGTTTGTAGCATCTATGTTGGCTAGTACCTCGTTCACTACGGAAATCTTGAATTCCCATCGTGGGTCGCTCAAATCAATTACGTGGACGAGTAAGTCTGCCTCAATTGTCTCATCCAAGGTAGATTGAAAGGACTTTATTAGAGTTGGCGGTAAATTCTGAATAAACCCAATGGTATCAGTCAGTAATATGTCGCGTTGTTCTCCTTTTAATTTGAGCTTTCCTACTCTTGTATCAAGAGTGGCAAATAACTCATCCGCTGCATAGGCACCTTTGCCTGTCAGAGCGTTCAATAGGGCAGATTTTCCCACATTTGTGTAGCCAACAATGCCAACTGTTACAAAATTGCGTCGGCGTCTGTTTGCTCTGTGTAATTCTCGACTAGAACGAATCTTTTTTAAATCTTTTTCTATTTTTCGAGAATAACTCGCTAAATGCCGTTTCATTATTTCTGTGTTTTTTTCACCAATCCCCCTTCCTCCAATTCCTCCCTGTTGCTTTGAAAGTATCATCCCCATACCGAAAATCCGTGGTCCCATGTGTTTTATGCTAGCCAACTCAATTTCCAGTTTTGCCTCTTTTGTTTCAGCGTGCTTTTGAAATATTTTCAGAATTAAATCAATACGATCCCAAACTTGAATTCCTTCTTTCCGAAGTATTTCACTTAAATTATATGTCTGTAGTGGCTTTAATTCATTGTTAATGATCAAAATATTGGCCCCCAGACGGCGGCCTTCCTGCGTAATTTCTTCTAATTTCCCTGTCCCCAAATACGTTTTATAGGCTGGTCTAAGCTTCTTTTGATATGACTTAAGTACCACTACCCCACCGTATGTGTTAATAAGGCTTTCGGCCTCTTCTAACCGGAATTCTGCGTCCCTTCTGTTCGTCTTCAATGGGAGACAATCTACTAATATAGCTTTGAGCATAATTGTTTTTTTAGAATTTAGCATGAAAAAGCCGAAAATTAATGCTAAAATGTACTGATAACAACATTTTGTAAACAAAACATCAATGGGGGTATTTCTAGACACTCTGGTTGCATTAATAACATTTCTTCTTAATCTCTTTGGAATTCTTTTCATTCTTTGGGGTGGCATTGAGGCTGCAATTAGGGTGGCATGGGGTGACATGAAGGGAGCAAAAGAAGAAGACGTGCTAGTTGAGAAAACAAATCGAAAAGCTTTCGCTTCCAAGTTAATCCTGGGTCTGGAGTTTTTTATTGCTGTGGATCTTTTGGCTACTTTTGAGCATGTGACGTGGGAAGGGATCGGAAAACTTGCTGCTCTTATTGTTGTTAGAGCTCTGATTAGTTTTGTATTAACATTCGAAACGAAGTCTCTATTCCATTTAGAGAAAATAGAAAAAGCACAAATAAAGAGCCCTAAGAAATAGGGCTCTTTTATTCAATTCGCGTTTGTTTAGTCGATTAGGAATGGTTCCGGTTGGCCGAATTTGATGTTGTATATCGATTCAGCTAGTTCAATCATATTGATTTCGCGTAGTGAATCCTTCAAGTCATTTGCCTTTACTGCTCCTTGGGAAACCGTGTAGAGAGTGTCTCCAATGTAGAGAATTCTTTGAATGTTCTTTTCCCAATTGCCATATCCGTATCTGAAGAGATCTTCGACTTCTTCAGAGTTAAGATGAGTGATTCTGCCTTTGAGTTCAAATCCTTTGTCCAAATCTAAGCCGTAAACATATGCGCCTGTGAAAACTGTTTCTGGATATGAATAATCATCCTCCTGACAGCTATTTGGGCCGTCACAGCTTTGATCGCATATTGTTATGCCGTCTTCATATGTACAAGAGTTCTGGCATACCTTTTGACAGCTGTCTGGGCATGTGGAATATGTCTTTTCTTTACAGATTTTTTGATCGTCTGGGAGCTCTGCGACGCTTATTGGGAAAGCAATTAGGTCTTTTTCTTTGTCAAAGAGCAATGCTTTATGGTTGTAGAGAAGCTCTGACGTTGTGCCTCTGTCTCCGATTTCTTCTGTGAACATTGCTTTTGGATTGCTTGGGTCGGTTACGTCGAATAGCCCCATCTTAAAGCCTTCTACCGCAGTGTAGTATATGAAGTCTTGTGCTTTGGCTGCTTCTTCTGGGTCAACATCTTTACCGAAACCGATTATGTGATTTTCATCGTATGGATGTAGATAGTCGCTGAATCCTGGGATTTTTAATTCTCCGAGAATCTTTGGATTTCTTGGGTCTTTCAAGTCCAATACGAAGAATGGATCGATGTTTTTGAATGTAACCATATATCCACGGTCACCCATGAATCTTACGGAGTAGATTTGCTCGCCTGGGGCTATGTTTTTTATTGCTCCCAGAGGGTTCAGATCTTTGTCCATAATGAAGAGATTGTTGCTCTTTTTGTTTTGTCCGTTTATATAATCTGTAGATGTTGTAGCAATTCGGAAATTTCCTGCATGCTCATCCATGGAGAATTGGTTGAGAACTCTTCCTGACACTTCTCCCTCTGCTGAGTACTCAATTCCGCCTTCTGACAGTGCAAAACGATAAACTTTACTATGCTCTCCCATTCCGCTGCGATATGGACCAGCCCAGTCAGTTGAAACTACATACATATTATTTGCGGAAGAATAGATATTGTCTCCATTTCCAACTATTACTTCACGGCTAACATTCTTGGCTGTGTCTTTTAGCGGGATAGCTGCTGTGATAAGGAAATTAAAGTTACGTGGCTTTGGCATTATTCGTATGTCACCGCAGTCAGCAATGGCTTCTACTTTATCTGTCTTTGAGTCATACATTTTTGGTAGATATTCTTTGAAGTACCCTGAAGTGGCATCCGTGGTGAGTCGAGGGAAATTTGCGTATTGATTCAAAACTACATAAAGAGTATCGCCAATTCTTCTGGAAGTACGGTAATTACCATCAAAGTCGACAGTTCGCTCTACTTTTGGTTTATTGCGGTCACTTATATCAACTATGTAAACTTTGGATTTTGAGCCTCCATAGTAAGGCATGATGCTCATTACACTGGAATCCGCATTTATTGGCATTGGATAATCTACATACCCAGTTCCAATGGCAACCAATGTGTCCCCATCTACATACATTTCACTTGGGTAAAAGGACTCGTCCTGTGGCCCTAGTTGGAAACTGATTAGTTCTTTCATTGTACTTGCAGGGTGTGCATCAACAATTCGAACTGTATTGTCTTTAATTAGGTAAATGTATCTACCATCATTTTTGATAACATCTGCTTCGTCTACTCCAAGTTCCTGAAGATTAGTCGAGGAAAAGTCGTCTACAAATCCTCCTCCTCCACCTTCTGCTCCGCTGCTTTTTGAGGCCCCTGCCATCGCTGGTACGGCCATTGTTTCTTCCATCATGTCCATGCTTCTATTAAGGTCCCCGTCCATCGGCATCATGTCGTAGTAGACTGGATATCTGTCCCGATTAACGTGCTCGTATCTTTCCTGCAGTTCAGAACATGATTTCACTTGGACTAGCCCAGTCCCCTCCAATTCTGGGAAAGTTCTGGTTGCTTTGTTATCAACTCCTACTTTGATTCTCCATATAATTTCTGACATTTCATCTCGAGTGATTGTTTCGTCAAAATACTCTACAGAAAGCGGAATAGCTTTTTTGTTTTGTAGTGCTTCGATGTATTTTTTGAACCATGTTGCTGGGTCGTCAGTCCCCATTTCCAGATTATATGTGTTTGCTATTATTTTGGCTGCTTCAGAGAAATTCACACTTTCTGCAGGACGGAAACTTCCATCTGCATATCCATCCACTACACCTTCGTCCTTTGCGGTACAGACATATTTTGCAAACCATTCGTCATTTACATCGGGAAAACAATGACTGCCTGTGAAACCTCCATCATGAGCCGCTTCCAACAAAATTTTTGTAAATTCTGCTCTATTGATATTGGTAGCTGGTTTATACGTTCCATCGGGATAGCCTTCTACCACTCCCTCGTCTTTTAAATACTTAATTGCCTCGGAATACTGTGTGTCCGAGTCTACATCAGAGAAAACTGCTTCCCCCTGTGCAAATATCACCCCTGGTGCGAGGGTAACTATTATGCCTAATGCCAGTAATTTGGCAATAATGGCGTGCTTTTTAAACATGCGTTGTTTAGGTTATGGAATTACGCCTAATATAACCTATTAGAAAAAACTCTATTACCAAGAGGTATAATTTTGGGTTGTGCAAATGGAAGAAACCTTTCTAATTAAAAAAGAGAGATTTGTTCTGTGTCTTGCTCTGTAGATGAACTTTTGGCTATCAAAACTGGCTGGTAAATTCCTTCTTGCAGCAATACACGAACACAGCGTGCTAATGCTTCTACATCTTTTTCTGCGTTGTGTGCGTCTTCAAAGGGTTCGTTTAATAAGAACTGATGGAGTTCCATTAACTTTGGGGCCTTATATCCACTGCTTCTTCCTTGTAGCTTACATAAATCGCGTGTGCCTTCCATGCTGTCATAGAGGTTGGCCGGTAAAATGTTTTTGTTTTTTCCAAGTCTTTCGAATTCGTTTTCAAGAATTTCCCTGTCGAAGTTTAGATTGTGGGCAATTGCCAAGTCTGATTTTGCGAAAATTTCGATGATTTTTTCTGAGACTTCAGCAAAACTGGGAGCATTTGCTACTGTTTCGTCTGTGATTCCGCATATTCTTGTGCTTTCTTCAGGAATAGCAATCGGAGGCTTGATTAGTTGGTTATGCCGGTCTGCTTCAATGAATCTTCTGCTGGCTGGGTCGAATTCGAATGTCATCGAGGCGAACTGGATGACGTGGGGTTGTGCTTCCAGGCCCTTGTCTCTTTTTGGGAGTCCGGTTGTTTCTGTGTCGAAAATTGTGATTCTCATTTTTTGCTCTGTGTTAGTAAATTCGATAGTGAATAAGCCATTATAGTATGTGTCGTTGCTTTGGCTTGTGGTGGGATTTTACTATTTTTTCTTTGTGAAAGACAGCTTTTTGTGACTTGATTTTATATGAAAGCCTTGTATCTTTCGCTGGTCAAAAGTTTTGGCACTTGCTCCATGTGGGCTGATGCTTGATTTTGACGATTCGAAGAGCGATTAGAAAGGGAAACTGATGTTTGATACAAGACTGACTAAAAACGATTGGCGGGTTCTGGGATTTTTCTTGACTGTATTGGTCATTTGGGGAATGGCAGCGGCTGATGAAAGTGAGTTTTGTGCCGAACTCTCGGCTAGCTCAACTCCTTGTCCCTGATTTTCTGCTTAAAAAGGGCGGCCCGTGGCCGCCCTTTAAACATTCTATTTCTACCAAAACTTCCACCAAGGTTTTTTCTTTGGCTGTGTTTCTTTTCTAGGTTTTTCTAGGCTTCCTTTTCTTCCATGTCTTGGGGTTTTTGTTTTAGAGGAGTTTAGTCTTTCCCAATTTGTGACGAATTTTTCTGGCAATTCTCCCTTTATTGCAGCTGCATCTTTAGGTTTGCGTGGAGAAGCCATATTTGATAAGTCTGCTTGATGAAGCATTCTTTTTTTAGATGGGTGCTCAGGATTGTCATAGCTAAACGCTGGATAGTTTTCTTCATGTATAGGTAATTGTCCTAGTTCTTCTTCAATAACGCCAATACGATCTCTGACTGTCTTCACAACTTGCTTATCATCCCCGCCTGTAGCTCTGTAATATGATAATTCTCGATGAGCCCCCAGGGCTTGTGCATTCAGCTGGTTGCGTCTGTATAGGTCGAACCAGTGTGTAACAAATCCCTGCATTTCATTTTCCAAGCCGAAGACTCTTCCCATCTCTATGAAGCTTGTGTTTATACCTTCGCACAATAATGTCCAGTCAGCGCCTGCGGCAGCAAGCTTTGGCCACCTCTTTATCACGCTGTTCATCGCTTTTTCGAAATTGTCAGTTAGCTGGTTTTTGATTTCCTCAGAGTTAAGATAGTTACCATCCTCTGCAAATACCCAGTCATAAAATTTGTGTAGTCGAGTTATGACTCCACTTAGTTCGCCCTGATGCTTTTGATTAGACAGAAATGGTTTTAATGCAGGGGTATTTTGAATATTTTCGATTACATCTGCATATTCCTGTCGACTCCCTTTCATGGCCTCTTTTATGTCTGGAATGCTGTGAATTCCTGAGTCTTCGTCAGGACCTGGCGCGAATCCGAATAAGTCTTCCGAAGATTGTTTTCTAGCTCGCATAATTTTAGTGTTATAAATCTACATACTCTACCATTTTTCCCGTCTTTTGTCGAGTCCCCTCGGTCCATGTCAACTCCTCGTGTTTGTCATTTCTATTATTTATGTTATTTTTCGGACGAGATAATTCTTCACTTTCAAAAATGATAAATTTGATAATATTTCTGTTTGTAATTGCAGCTATTGTTTTAGTGCTAGCTTTTCTTTTGGCGGCTGCATGGCGGATGGTTATTCCCCCAAATGAAGTTCACGTAATTCAGCGTAGAAAAAGTACAATTGTATATGGGAAGGGCACTGATACGGGAAATGTTTATTATCGTATGCCATCTTGGATTCCGTATTTTGGTATTATGTATAAAATAATGCCGGTATCAATTTTCAAGATTCCACTTCTGTCATATCGTGCTTATGACAGTAAGAAAGCTCCATTTAAGGTTGATGTAACAGCGTTTTTCCAGATAGATGCGACAGATGCCGCCAAAGCTGCACAAAGAGTTTCTTCTTTTGAAGATTTGTACTTGGAATTAGAAGAAGTTTTACGTGGTGCAGTTAGGAAAATTTTGGCATCGAATAATATTGAGCAAATAATGACGGAGCGTTCCATTTTGGGTGATTCCTTTTTAACTGAAGTGAAAACTCAGGTTTCTGCTTGGGGTGTGAATGTATTGAACATTGAGTTCATGGATATTGCTGATGATGATGGAAATGAATTGATCATTTCTGCGATAATGAGAAAACACTCTTCTTTTATTAAGAGAAAGTCAGAGGAAGAAGTGGCTATCAATGAAAAAGAGGCAAAAATCGTTCAGATTACTGCAAAAAAGGAGGCTGATGTGCAAGCGATTCATGCAGAGGAAGCAGTTGAAACCAGAGATGCTGAGAAGAAGCAAAAGGTTGGAATTGCGAATGAGCTTGCTGATCAAAATATTCAATTGGAGAAGAAGAATACTGCTGAGAAGGAAATGGCCGTTTTACGAGTCATGGAAGTGGAGGAAAAGAGAATTCAGGCTTCTGCTCGTATTGAAGAGGCTGATGGTGTTAGGCAATCAACGATTAAACGTGCTGAAGGTGAAAAAGAGGCTCAGGCTTTGGAAGGTCAGGGTCTTGGAAAACAGGCTGCTGCGATTGGTGCAGGTGAAGCTAGTGCAATTCGTGAGAAGGGGCTTGCTGAGGCTGAGGCAAAAGAAAAGATGGCGGATGCATTATCCAGATTTCAGGAAAAAGGCCTTCTGGCTTTGCTTGGTGAAAGGGCAATAGAGAAAGATGAGGCGGTTGGAGTTGCAATTTCCAAGGCTTATCAGGATGCTCAAATAAAAGTTATTCAGACTGGTGAGGCTGATCCAAAAAATTTGTTGGACTTGGTCACTAAGGCTGGGAGTGGTGCGAAAATAGGTGGGATGCTGGAGGGGCTAAAAGAAACTTTGGGAATTGATTTGAAAGATTTGGTAAATAGGAAAAAATCAACTTCTGGGGTTCAGAGTGACAAATCCGCAACTACTCCTTTAAATAGACCAGCTTCCTCTGCACATGCTGTGGATTCAAAATCTGATAATCTAGCAATTGGCGAATAATGTCGTTATGGGAAAATACTTCACATATTTTGCTCGCTGTAATGATGGCACTTTGTATGCTGGATATACAACGGATATACAAAAGCGCGAAGAACAGCACAATGAAGGTAAAGGAGCGCGCTATACACGTGCTCATGGGCCTGTTGAAATTGTGTATTTTGAAGAATTTAAGACAAAGTCGGAGGCGATGAAAAGAGAGTATGAAATGAAACGACTGAAGAAGGTGGATAAGGAACAATTGCTTATAACTGCACGCAAAAAGGGCGAGTAATTTCTACTTTTATATAGCTCCTAGTTCGATTGTGAGGCAGAGTTGAGTCTCTTTCAGTTCTTTGGTTTGATTGTCATTTTCCATAGTATTTTCTTTATGCCTAAGCACTCTCGCAATTTTCATCACGAGAGTGCACGCCGATTCCCAGAAACATCTTCTACAGATCTCCTGGAAAATTATTGCTCCTTAGCGCTTCGTAACGTTCAGCTACTCCTTTCCACATGGTGTTGAGCCATGCTTTGACGTTTGGATAGAAAGTTTCCAAGTCCAGCGGTGAAGGTACTTCCTCGATAGGAATCCACTTTACAACCACCAAACACTTGGATATTTCACCCTGGAAGTACGGTCTAACGTCCTTCTTCTCTACAACTTGGCCTTCTTTGTCCAGGTAACAAAAGTTAACTACGACGACCCCCTCCATCTGTGAATGGAAGTGTTGGAGAAGAGTTGCTGTTATGCCAGCCTTTGGACGCAGAACACACTCGCCCTCAATGGCTTTCTCTGGTGTCCACCTGGTTCCAGTCGGGAAAATGAAATAGCAGTAAGGTATCCCCTCCTTTTCAGAAATGGATGCCAGTTCCGCAATGGACCTGATCGCCTCGATGCCCTTTTTTATCTTCCCGTTCTTCTTTCTCCCAAGGCTTTCAACAAGGCTGTTCTTTTCAAGGAATGGTTTTAAAGTTGTTAGTATCCAGTTCTGCTTTTCTTCCTGTATCCTGGGAATCACAACATGCCCAGCCAAGCGGCAAACCCAGCCGAAGAACGGCGTGTCTCCAACTGATTTTTTTATGACTGACCGAGGATACCAAGGCGAAAACAAGGTAAGAATACCTGTCACATCTGCCCAGTTGCGATGATCTGCCAAAACCAGGAAATTGCCATCTTTGGGTATCTTTTCAAACTCCTGTTTATTGAGTATTTCTATCTCCATCCCCAAAATTCGCTCAGAACCATACTGAACAAATTTTGACCACAGATCGAAACACCAAAAGTTTATAAGCCTACGCTTGTTTTTGGCATCTAGAAAAGGATATCCCACAACCCAAGATGCAAGAGCACCGCATGAGCAGATCACAGTAGATGAGCTAAAAGCACCAACCGCTACCAATTCTCTGAGTTTCATCTTTATACCTCGCGTTTATCGACCGAGTAGCTTGTAAAGGAGCGCTAACAAAGCTAGCAATAGAATAATAACATGCCCTGAATATATCGCTATTAAATATATAGATAGTAATTTGAGTAATTTTCAGTAAAATCTGAATATATTCTGACGTAATGGTGCCGAGGGGCGGAATTGAACCACCGACGCAAAGATTTTCAGTCTTTCGCTCTACCACTGAGCTACCCCGGCATGAGGTATTGGTACTGGTTGTGTTGAACCTGTGCCTCTGTGAGCACTGATGCTTTCTTTGAGGCGGCATAAATTTAACCGAAAGCTTCTGATATTTCAAATATTTTTTCTTGATTTAACACTTTCTTGCATTTGACCCTTGACATATCTTTTTTTGTGGTTTAGTATTGTATGAACATTGAAATATAGAAACAAAACTATCAGCGTTTGAGGGAGGCAGCATGGTTTTAGGATGCCAAGGACATAAAAAGCCAAAAGTAATCTAAAGCCATACTCTCTCCCTGAACTGACTGACGTTTGCTTAAAGATCGTGTCCGTGTGTCCACCAGGTACTCGGCGCGTCTAAACATTCGGTTCGATGGTTACCCATAGATCGAGCAAAGAAGTTTAGAAAGAAGCTTTTGGATTTCCCATCTTGTATTTTTGTCGCAAGACAAAATGTGAGTAGAAAATTTAAGAAGAAAAACTGTTTTCCGCTAGTAATAGTAGAAAATAAGTAACTACTTTAGATCCTTTTACGCTTCTGAGGTGTTTCCTGCCTTTAAGCGGCTGACGTGAGTTTGGGGAGACTAAAAGAACATTAACAATAAGAGCTAATTTAGAGAGGCAGCATGGTTTTAGACAACCAAGGACATAAAAATCCAAAGTAATCTAAAGCCATACTCGCTCTCTAAATAGGAAGTGTTTAGGGGGGAAGTATGGTTTTAGGCAACCAAGGGCCTAAAAATCCA
>SWBX01000254.1_pt1 | contig 15278 bp, 8 predicted proteins | sample 4693051 | NCBI WGS metagenome assembly SWBX01 (sample SAMN10267272, study PRJNA491770) | bioreactor metagenome | isolation source: DHS bioreactor inoculated with marine | place: Japan: Omine Ridge, Nankai Trough | reverse complement strand
AAAGGGTAGCGTCCCCTTTTTCTAAAGGGTAGCGTCCCCTTTTTCTACCATATAGGAGTATGGGATCCATCCACGCTGCTACGAGCACCACTTGATGAAGGGCAGTGGCCGGACCAGAGCCAGATCCTCTTAACATACCACCATGTTTCTGATATTGCCTGAGACTGTTTTCACCCAGGCAGGGTAGTCTGTAGCCGCTGTGTGGTATTGGTGCTTGAAAACAGCCGCGAATGGAGAGGGTGAAATGGCGATTACGGAGGGTTATGTCAAACAGGCGATGGTAGGTTTTTTGGGCCTGCTATAGTCCAAGGCGCGCATCTGATGAAAGAAAATTTATATCCCTTCCCTATGCTAGGGTAGATTGGTATTCTATATTATAGATGAACGAGGGATTAACAGTAACAGTTCATACTGATTCTGAGTGACCCTAATCCAAAAGGAATTGTATGCGGTCCGCGTTCTTTTTGGGGGGGTATTATAAAAAATCTAACCACAAGCTTTATCCGAGCAGTCGCAATGTCCCTACTGATGGTGGTGCCCCTCTCGGGGTTGGCTGCGACCACGGATGTTACCGTCGGGGTGCTTGCCCATCGCGGAATTCCCAAGGCCAAGAAACTTTGGCAGCCCACCATTGACTATCTCAATGAACAGATCCCCGGCTGCCATTTTGTTCTGGAACCGAGAACGCTGAATGGTCTTAAGCAGGATACCGCAAAAAACAGTTTTGACTTTGTACTCACTAATCCAGGTCAGTATGTTGAATTAGAGGCGCTTTACGGAATCACCCGTCTGGCCACCCTCCGTAATCTACGCCAGGGCAAGCCCTATGATGCCTTCGGTTCTATCATTTTTACCCGTGACGACAACCGGGCGGTGGAGACACTGGAAGATGTAGCAGGCAAACGTTTTGCCGGAGTCAAAAAGGGGGCGTTTGGCGCATTTCAGATCGCCTGGTATGAGTTGAACCGGATTGGAATTGATCCCTTTACCGATACTAAAGAGCTGGTATTCACCGGCGTTCCACAGGACAAGGTTGTGTATGCGGTCCGCGATGGAGAGGCGGACGTGGGGACCGTGCGTACCGATGTCATGGAACGCATGGCGGCGGAAGGGTTGATCGATATCAATGATTTTCGCCTGGTCCAGGAGCGAACGGTCAAAGGCTTTCCATTCCGTCTAAGCACGGAGTTGTATCCAGAGTGGGCCTTCTCTCGCACCACTCGCACCCCGGAAGGGTTGGGGAAACAGGTCGCCAAGGCTCTGTTGTCCATATCGGCGGACCACCCGGCGGCCAGGGTCGGTAAAAACGCTGGCTGGGAGGTGCCAGGTAACTACAACTCGGTACACGAGTTGTATAAAGCCATCCGCTTTGGGCCCTATGAAAACTTCGGTGAATTTGGCCTGCTGGATGTGTTGATCAAATACTGGCCGGTGCTGGGCCTGCTTGGTCTTCTGCTGGCGTTTGCCGTCTATCACACCATCTATTCTTCACGTATCAATCACCAGTTGATGCTTGCCAAAGAGAAGGCGGAGAGCGCCAACCGTGCCAAGAGCTCTTTTCTTGCCAACATGACCCATGAGATACGCACCCCGTTGAATGCCGTATTGGGTTACGTGCAACTGCTACAGAGTTCATCAGATATCCCGGATCGGTGTCATCCACAACTGAATTCTATCGCCAATGCCGGCAGCCATCTATTACAACTGATTACCGACATTATCGACATCTCCAAGATAGAGGCTGGCGCGGAGGAGCTGCAGGAAGAGGATTTTTCGTTAGAGAAGTTGGTCAATGGCTTGGTAAGCGTATTGGATATCCGCTGCCGACAAAAAGAGCTGCGGCTGGTATTGGATATGGATGTTGAGCATACCGATCTGGTGTTTGGTGATGCCGGTAAGTTGCGACAGGTGCTCTACAATCTGTTGGGCAATGCGGTCAAGTTTACTGATGCCGGTGAAGTAAGGTTAACGGTGAGTCAAGATGGGAAGCGGTTTTTCTTTGAGATATCTGATACCGGTGAAGGTATTGCACCTGAGGCCCAGAAAACCATCTTTGATCCTTTTAAACAGTCGGACGAGGGGTTGCGTAAGGGTGGTTCCGGTTTGGGGCTGAGTATCTCCCGGCGGCATGTGGCAATGATGGGTGGAAAGCTGCGGCTCGAATCCGAACTTGGCAAAGGTGCACGCTTTTTCTTTACCGTCGCATTGGAGTTGAGCAGTACCGGCGACAATATGGTGTCTGAGCCGGATTGGGGAACCAGTTACCAATTGCTGTCAGAACAGCCGCTGTATGCACTAGTGGTCGATGATGTGGCGGACAACCGTATTGTATTGTCACAGATACTTGAGAACGCGGGTGTAGAGGTGGATGCCGCTGAAAATGGTTTGATTGCGTTGCAAAAGATCGGTGAGAAGCGGCCGGATATTGTTTGGATGGATATACGTATGCCGGTAATGGGGGGGGATGAGGCAGTACAGCAGCTCCGTGAGAGCTATGGAGAGGAGCTTGTGTGCGTGGCTATATCCGCCTCCAACGTATCCACCAGTAAATTCGATGTTCAGGGCTATCTTGAAAGGGGGTTTGACGATTATATTCCAAAGCCCTTCCGCTTGGAGACCATTTTTAACGTGATGGAAAAACATCTCGATGTAAAGTTTCAACGGAACTCTAAACCGGTGGCGACCGAAATCGACACAGGGACAGTGGATAATATTTCCATCCCACGGGCTACCTGGGAGAAACTGAAACAGGCCGCCGAGATGCATATGTTGACCACACTAAAGGCTGAGGTTGTCCGAATGAAAAGCGGCTCGGATGATGAGCAGCTATTTGCGGAACAGTTGGAGAAAACAATCTCCAGATATGATATGAAAGGAGTTATAAAAGTATTGCATGAGGTGGCGTATGAGTAATACTGTCCAGCCGCCGCGGGTGCTTGTGGTGGATGACAATCCGGAAAACCTGGATCTTCTGGTCGGGATTCTGGAGCCGTTGGAGTACGATATCGGCGTTGCCACCTCCGGGGAGTCTGCGTTACGAGTGATACCGCTGTTGCAGCCGGACCTGATCCTGCTGGATGTCATGATGCCGGGGATCGATGGCTATGAGACCTGCGCTTGGCTGAAAGGGAATCCTGATTATCGGGATATTCCGGTTATTTTTATTACCGCAAAGACAGATATCAGTGATCTAAAAAAGGGTTTTGAGGTTGGCGGTGTGGATTACATCGGTAAGCCGGTTCAGCGTGAAGAGGTGCTGGCCCGTACCCAAACTCATATAGCTTTGCGTCAACTGGCCAAGAGCCTGGAACAAAATTACCAGCAGCTTGCGGCGATCCTCTCCGTTGTTAAGGAGGGCACTTTTTGCATAGACCAAGAAGGAAGGATTGGTTTCGCCAATCCTGCCGCAATATCCCAACTCGGATTTACTGAAAAGCAGTTGGTATCCCTTGGGCAAGTGGTGCCGGAGATGGCTGGGGACTCTGAGATATGGAGTCGGTCGCCTATCTACGCCGTTTGTAAAGACGGTGGTGAATTTTACTCGGATAACTACTCTTTTTACTGCAAGTCCGGGGACTCAATGCCGGTTGAGTTTACGGTTTCTGCACTGACCGATAAACAGGGAGAGGCGTTTGGGGCTATTGTTGCCTTTCGGGATATAACGGAAAAGAAACAGTCCGAGCAGCGCTTGGTCTCTTTGATGTCAACCGACCAACTGACCGGTCTGGAAAACTGGGGTGAATTTCGTAAGCACCTCGGTGCTATTTTGGAGCAGAATAAAAAACAGGGTGACCCCGTATCTGTGCTCCTTCTGGATCTGGATGACTTTCGCGATATCAATGACACTCTGGGCCATGATAGCGGCGACCTGGTTCTGACTATGGTTGCAAATAGATTACGCAGTAATTTTCCTGACGATGTCCTGATCACCCGGCTGGGCGGTGACGAGTTTGCCTTGCTGGTGGACGGTAGTGTGAACAAAAGCCGACCGGACGATCTGGCTCAACAGATTCTAGTGTTGATGCAGAAACCCTTTGATGTCCTCGGCAATCAACTTTTTCTTACCACCAGTGTCGGTATCGTTACCAGTGAAGAGACCAGTAGTAATGCAGCGGATATGATCCGCGCCGCTGATGTGGCTGTGCATCGGGCAAAAGAACAGGACAAGGGAGGCTATGCGTTCTATAGCGCGGATAGGCAACGTGAAGTCATTGAGCGTATGCGCATGACCAATAGCCTACGGAAGGGTATACAAAATAATGAGCTGTTACCTTATTTTCAGCCGATTATTGATGTTAAAAGCGGTGATATCATTGGCGCCGAAGCGCTTATCCGCTGGCATGCCAAAGATGAGACTATAATCCCGGATAACTTTATCGGTGTTGCCGAGAGCAGCGGCCTGATCAGTAACGTGGGTGATCTGGTATTGGAAGCGGTGTGTTCCCAGCTGGATTATTGGCAGCAATTGGGTGGACCGCTAACTGTGGGTATAAACGTCTCTGCCAGGCAGCTTCGCAATCCGGATTTCCCAAACCACTTTTTTAGCATAGTGGACAAGTACGGTATCGATCCGGCTATGTTGTCACTGGAGCTTACGGAAAGCACGTTGATGGAAAAGCCGGAAAGGGCGATCCGGATGTTCAAACAGTTTCAGGAAAAGAAGGTAGAAATCGCTATTGATGATTTTGGTACCGGCTTCTCTTCACTGAGCTATCTCACGCGCCTTAGTGCCAACATCCTCAAAATTGACCGTGGCTTTGTCTCCAAGATTGGCGAAGACACGGCTACGGAATCCATTGTACTGACCATTCTCGGTATGGCCAAAGGCCTGGGTATGAAGGTGATAGCCGAAGGGGTGGAGACAGAGCAGCAGAAACAGTTTCTGGTTAACCATGGGTGCGACATGCTGCAAGGCTATCTGTTTGCGAGACCTCAGCCAGCTGAGGAGTTTACGCAGATGCTGCGCAACAATCGGATACGTTCGGCGAATTCTTAATACTGGATGCCATGCTCCACGGTTCAGGTCGCCAGGAGTTTTATACGTTCATCTCCTACTCCAGCAATATAACTCAAACAGTGTAGTACCCGGCGCTGGCGTGAATAGAGCCGGAAGTGGATATGGCAGCCGTTATCCTCTCCCATTTCTGACAGCCAGCGGCTGGCTTCGGCATCAATGTAATGGGTGCGGGTCAGGTCAATCTCCAGTTCTGAGTAGCGGTGCACCATGCTAGAGATCTTTGGCTCCACATAGTCGAGTGACGCATAATAAAGGTCGCCCAGGATAGATATCCGGTTGCCGTCTATCTTCACGTAGGGGTGCGCTTTATGCCAAACCCAATTGATAAAAGCAAAGGCGGCGCCGATCAGGGCAGCATTGAGCAATCCGAAGATATGCACTGAGGCAAACGCCGACAGAAACACCACCACCTCTATGGGAGACCTGAAGAGATGGCGCACATCCGATAGCCGTAGCATGTTTGCCCCTACTAACATAATGAGTGCAGCCATGGAGGAGATCGGAATGATAGCGATCAAGTCCTTGGCAAGCACGATCAAGATGCCAAGAAAGAGAGCTGAAAAGGCCGGCGCCAAAGAGCTGCGCGCCTCGAAGGCATGGAGCAGGGCAACGCGGTTGAAGGAACCACAACTCGGCAAGGCGGAGATAAACCCTGCCACCAGATTGGCGATGGAATCGGCCAAAACAGCCCGCCGGTTGTGGATCATTTTCCCCGTGATGCGTCGCATTTGACGCATGATGGCGGCAGTCTGAAAAATGCCCAGCAGGGCGATGGCGATTGCCGAGGGGATCAGGGAAAGCAAGTCTGGCAATGCCTCGGGTGAGAAGGTAGGCACCGAGGGCCATAGCATACGCATGTTCAGATTACCCACCTGCTCCAACTGGGTAACGGATATACCACCGTGGGTCTGGTTTAGATAGACAGAATAGAGGGTCCCGGCGAGAAGCCCAGCAATCAGATACCATCCTCGCAAAATCGGGATGGAGCGGGTAATTATGGCGGCCAACAGTGTGACAAAACCCACTTCGATGGCAAAGCTATTGCCATACTCTGATACCGCCAAGAAGGTCTGCCCGGTGATGATGAGCGGCCAGTGCACTTGGGTATTGAGCGGCAGTCCGCCGAAGGGCGCGATAGATTTGAAGATCAGAAATAGGCCAATACCGAAAATGATACCGGAGACCACCGCTTCGCTCATGAAGTCTAATAGCCGTGAAAGGGGGCGCAGTGTTACAAACAATAGCTGCACCACTCCCACCATCACCGCCAGTGACAGGGCATACCCCATATACTCGTTTCCAAACTGTGGGGCATAGGGCAGTAACGCCACCCCCATGGCTACGGACATGCTGGAGTTAGGGCCGCCATGGAAACGTGATGAGGGATTCACCATTGAGGTGATTAGTACGCCGTAGATGGCGCAGTAGATTCCAAAGTGAGGCGGTACCCCCGCCAGAATGGAGAAGGCGATGGCTTGTGGCAGGACAACGATGGCCAGATTCAAGCCAGGCAACAGGGATGGTTTGACGCGCTGGAGTATGTCGTTTTTCACTGCGCTTTATCCTTCTCTTTCCACTGTTCGATCAGCCCAAACAGCGGCGGCATGGTTCGCATGATCATCTGTTGCCTGGCTGCGGCTATTACGCCCTTGCCGTTACCTGCGGGACGGGGCAGCGTGACCAGATAAGCGGCTATGTCCCGTGCCTGGGTGTCCGTCAAGGTACCGCGGTCATGGGCTGGCATAGTGGTCTTGATGATGGCGGCCAGGGTGATTGCCTCGTTGTACATGCGCGAATCGGTGTTCCAGGATCCGGGTCCGGCCAGGGAGGGAATCAACACACTACCGTCATCCGCCGCTACGCCAAATCCCTGCTTGCCGTGGCACATGGCGCACTTCTTCTCAAACTGAACCTTACCGCGCAGGTAGTCATCCCCCTCTCCAGTGGGGGGGACTTTGGTAAAGCGCCGCCCCGGATACTCCACTCCTTCGCGCAGTCCCTGCTTGAACGCCAGATAGCGTCCGTAGACCTTCAGATCCTGAATTACACTGTCGAGAATATTAGGCTTGAATCCGTTGCTGGAGTTGATGAAACACTGCATGGTGCGCAGCTCGTAGGAGAGGATGATACCGGTTACCGGATCATATTTGTCCGATTGTACCCAGGCTTGGCCGAGGGGGGCGGTCTCTGCGCGCATCCCCAGATCCAGGTGGCAGTCCTTGCAGCGGATATTTGCCCGTACGAAGCGACCGGCATGTTTCTGTGGATTACTAAAGATATTGCATCCTCGCTTCACCGCACGGATGTAGTAGCCATCGAAGCCGTCTTTCTGGATTTTCAGCCGATTCATCAACAGCTCTTCGCAGTCAGACTCCATCACCACCTTGGCACGCAGCTTATCCTGAGTGGTGGCATGGTTGTAGACGATGAAGACAAACAGGCCTGTGAGCATCAGCAGGGGGAAAATCGGTCGAAGGTGCAGACGTCGATACCAGGGTTTATTATTCATGAGAGGAGTTTTCTCTGTGCTGACAGTTGTTGTTATTCTCAGCCATGCATTATCGATCCATTGATCGACTACAGAACCTCCATATTCAAAAAGAGCAACCGGCTGTTCCTACTAAGCGCTGATCTACTGCTACTGCGCCATAGGATCAAAATTCCTGAATACAACTCTACCGCGTCTGTGCAATAACCTCTAGTCTTACAGTGTCTTCTGGATGGTTTTTTTCCTACATATGCAATATATTCCCCAGCCTTAGCCGGGGGAATATATATTATACAAAATTGAGGCGGCGGGGATTGAGCATCTGTCTTGTTGTTGAATAGCCTGCAGCTTCTAATCCTCATCGCCCCCCTTTTGATTGCCCGGCTCTGAATCGATATCGGCATGGCCGGCCCGGTGGCCTGTTGGTATCAACCTTCGATTGGCTATCTCAAGTTGCTCCTTGAGACTTTGTAGCTCAGCCTCGTCACGCTCATGCTCAGAGAGGCTGGCCTGCAGTTTCTGGTTCAGCTTCAGGATGCTGCGATAACGCCACCACAACATGACGGACACGATCAGCACCAACAGAGTGCCGCCAATTCCAGCACCGTATTTGAGCATCCGTTGCAGGGTCCAGAACGGCATGGGGGTTGCGTGCCAGCGGGTATAGGTTTTCCGGTAATGTTCACTGGAGGTGTATTGCCTCACCGCCTGGTCGAGACGTGTCAGCAAAGCCCGATTGCCTTTGCCCACGGCAATGGCCCGTTTGATCTCCAGCAACGGCAGTCCGGCCTGGCGGATGCGTGCGTCGATACCGATGGCGGCGGCCATCTTCCAGGTGACGGTTATGGGATAGATCATGGCCTCCACCTCACCGGCCAACAGTGCGAACAGCGCCTGCTCCTGTTGTTCGAACATATGTGCCTTTACCTGTGGGTAGTTCTTGACCCATTTGACCGCTGCATTGCGTCTGACCACGGCCACCGTCTTGCCTGCAAGATCGTCCATGCTGTGGATATCCGTATTGATGCTTCGCACGAACAGCCCGAGGGCAAAGGTTTCCAGTGGTGCGGTGAAATCGAAATGGACCTGGCGATCAGCGGTGATGCCGAGATTGGGGATCAGGTCGGCCTCCCCCTTGCGCAGGGCCTCCATGGTGCTGCCCCAATCCGGTTTTACCAGGTAGCGAATTTGCAGGCCGGCCGAATCGGCCAGGCGCTTCAGGGTATCGATGGCATAGCCGGTCGGTTGGCCGTCGCGGTCGAGCAGATAGTGGGGTGGGAAATTTTCCGGGACCACCGCAACGAGCCCCTCTTTTCCCGTTTCCGTTTGCGCTGCGATCGCCATGGAAAAGAGCATTCCAATGGCAAGGAGAATAATCGATCCGGTGCTGTTTCTTAACGCTTCTCCTGGCATGGTTATGCTCCTGAATGTTCCTGGTCATCCACCGAGTCCAACGAGAAACCCTGCTGCTCGAACAGCCGTATGCAGGCGTCAACCGCATCCGCATCGAAACGGCAGGCCCGCCCGGCGCGGATCTCGTCTAGTGCCGGCTCTATACCGAGAGCCGGACGGTAGGGACGATTCGAAGCTATCGCTTCGACAACATCCGCTACCATCATGATCTTCGCTTCCCGGCAGATCTGGTCTCCTTGCAAACCGTCGGGATAGCCGCTGCCGTCCAGGCGCTCGTGATGCTGGCGAATCATCTTGGCCACCGGCCAGGGAAGGTCGATGCCGCTGATGATCTCATGGCCTACCTCACTATGCATGAATATCAACTCCATCTCAGAGTCGCTGAGCTTTCCGGGCTTGGTCAGGATCTCCACCGGGATAGCGATCTTGCCGATATCGTGTATCAAGGCGCCGAGTCGAATGCCCTCGATGCAATCCTCCTCCAGACCGAGTTCCGTGGCGATCGTCGCGGCGAGGAGTGCCACCCGTTTTTGATGTCCCGCCGTATAGGGATCACGTTTCTCTACCGTCAGGGAGATAACGCCGATGATCTGCAACAGGCTTTCCCGCTGTTTTCTCTCCCGTTCCTGCAGGGAAGCATAGGCAACGCGCAACTCTTCCGTGCGCTCCGCCACCAGCTGTTCCAGTTGCCGCTGCATCCAGTGAAGATGAACATGGGTCCGCACCCGGGCGATCACCTCTTCCATCTGGAACGGTTTGCTGACGTAATCGACCCCGCCGGCCTGAAAGGCGGCCAGTTTATCCTCAGCATCTTGCAGGGCACTGATGAAGATCACCGGAATATCACGTGTCCGTGGCTCCGCCTTGAGGCGCTTGCAAACCTCATAACCGTCCATACCTGGCATCCGGATATCCAGCAATATCAGATCGGTCGGATGCAGATTGATAGAGCGTAATGCAATCTCGCCGTCCAGGGCTGGCCGCACTTTGAAACCGGCCCGGGTGAGCATATTGTTCAACAGGTTCAGATTGTTGGGGTTGTCGTCGACGATCACCACATTGGTTTCGACGTCGTTATTAGTTATTGAACCATCTGCATCTATCATGATTGCCTCTCGTTGCTATCAGGGTCCGCCGGTTGTTCTTCCGGCAGTAGTTCCAGGATCTCATTAAAACGGAATCCCTCCAACATCGACTTTAAGGTTTCCGCCAACTTGGCATCAATTGTGCCAATTTTATCAATTGCCTCTTCAACCACCGTTGGATCGAGTACCAACACCCCGTTCCTGAGCGCCGTTTGCAGATCGTCCGGCAGCCGATCCATGCGTTGTAGCAGTACACTGTTTTCCAGCAGTGCCTGAGGCTTTTCCACCCCGGCATAGCGGAACCGCAACCCCAGGTGACGTTCCAGAACCGAATAGATGGTCGCTTCTGTGACCGGTTTACGGACAAAGTCATCGCATCCTGCGGCAAGCACCTTAGCGCGGTCCTCTTCAAACGCACTGGCGGTGAGGGCGACCACTACTGTCTTGTCACCCGCCGGATGCGCCTTGATGCGCCGGGTCGCTTCGTAACCATCCATCACCGGCATCCGCATATCCATCCAGATAAATTGTGGGCGCCATTGCTCGAACTGTTCCACCGCCTGTTGACCGTCGACCGCATCTCTGACCGTCAGCCCGATTTTCTCCAGGATACGATGCAGGAGTTGGCGGCTGTCGCTATTGTCTTCGGCGACAAGAATGCGGAAGTTGAGTTGTCCAGGTTGCAGGCCGATCACCTGGCGTTTACCTTCGGCCTCGGTGACCGTTGCTGAATCGACGCCCTCTAAAGGGATCGAGAAATGGAACAGGCTACCTTCGCCGGGATGGCTCTCCACTGTGATCTTCCCGCCCATCAGCGCCACATATTCATGGCTGATGGCAAGACCGAGGCCGGTTCCCTCGCCCTTGGCGATGCCGCCGGCGGCCTGGAAAAAGGGTTCAAAAATGCGTCGCCTATCGCTCTCGTCGATGCCGAGACCGGTATCCTCCACCTCGAAGCGAACAGAGGAGGCCGGAGGGCTGTGGTCCAGGCGAACCCGCATGTCCACCCAACCACTGTCGGTGTATTTGACTGCATTACCCAACAGGTTAATCAGTACTTGACGCAAACGGTGTTCATCGCCTTCCACAAATTCGGGCAGGTCATCGGCAAGCTCGGCGCGCAACGACAGTCCCTGTCTATCGGCGCGAAGGCGGATCATCTCTTCAACTGCACCCAGCAGCGTATGTAGATTGAAGATGTTCGGTGTCAGGCTGAGGCGCCCTGATTCGATGCGGGAGATCTCCAACACATCGTTGATCAGTGCCAACAGGTGCTGCCCACTGTTATTGATTGTGCCCAGATCGTGCTGTTGAACCTGAGTGAGATTATGGGCATGTTGCATCAATTGGGCGAAACCCAGGATAGCATTCAGCGGGGTGCGCAGTTCGTGGCTCATGTTGGAGAGAAACAGACTCTTGGCCCGATTGGCCGCTTCGGCACTGTCGCGGGCCTGTTCCAATTCCGCAGTGCGTTCCTCTACCCGCTGTTCCAGCCCCTGGTTGAGGGTGAGCAACTCCTGCTGCTGCGTCTCCAGCTTTGCCGCCATCTTATTAAATGCGTGCGCCATGCGGCCCAGCTCATCATCCTTCTCCCCACCCTCCAGCGGCACAAAGTTTCCGCTGGATACGGCTTCGATCCCATGCAGTAGATGTCCCAGGGGGTGCGATATCACACGGCGCAAATAGAGCAGGCCGACGCCGAGAATGACCAGCGTGGCGATCAGCAGTCCGACCAACATCGCCAGGCGCAGGGCACGGATCTCTGCGTGCAAAAAGACCTTGTTTAATCCAAGCACCAGATGGGCTCCAACGCCTTGGGCAAGGGGAAGGCGGGCGGTCGCGGCATAATAGTTCTCGCTGGTTAACCAGAGTGGGTGGGTAGCTGTTTTGGTAAGCCGGGAGAGTTCAGGTGATATCTGCCCTGTCGGCAACTGTGGCAGTGACGCTTCACCGATCGATATCATCCGCTCACCGTACAGCAAGAGCTCTAACCCCAGATGGCGACTGATCTCATCGACAAAGTCCTGATCCAGAAACTGCGAGAGCACCAGATGACCGACTATCTCCTTTTTACCATCTGCCAGGTGGCGCAGTATCGGAATGATGCCCTCAATCGTCAGTACCGACTCTTTCACACTCAAGCGCAGCTCCACCTCGGAGTAGCTCAGGGGTTTGGGCACCGGCGTTTGCAGGTATTTGTCGACGGCGGTTTGTCGGGTAAAGGGCTCTCCGCTGCTTTCTGCGCGCCAAAATACCGGCTCACCCTGCCCATCATAGGAGAGAAAGCCCGGGCGGCCGCCACTGAAACCGGCCACTGCGGTACTGCCGGAGTGGAGTTTCCCTTCTGACATGCCTGAGGCCTGCACCAGGCTGGCCAACTCCCCGGCCAGGTGTTTTTTCTCCGGGTCGAACACCAGCGGCCGGTAGGTAATGCGGTCCTGGTAGCGCTCGATCATGCTGAGTGATGAGACGACGTCGCTGCGTGCCGCAAAGCGCTTGCCATTCTCCCGAATGATGCTGGCCATCCCGCTGATGCGGTTTTGCAGGTGTTCGAAGCCATCCAGCAGGCGGGCCTGTGCATTGGCGTGGTGAAAGTCCAACAGCAGCACCATGAACAGCCCGGCGGCGATGCTCATGGCGAGCACGATGGTGCATAACCAGACGATGATCAGTCGATGTCGAAGCTGCAAGGACATGGCGTTGTTTAGAAGATGGTTTCCACCTGCTCGACGTTGTCGCGGGTCACCTTGACGGAATCAACGGTTACCTCTCGTTCAAACGGTCTGTCGTGCAGTATTTTGAGCACCTGTTGCGCCCCTTCCTTGGCGCAGGTGGGATAGGTAAAGCTGGCGAGCTGCTCACCGTTGCGAATGGCCTTGCGGGCCTCGGCGATGTAGTCGATACCGACGATAGGGATCGTTTTCGGGTCGATGCCTGCCGCAAGCAATACCATGCGAGCGCCAGCGGCCATGCTGTCGCTATGGGCGTAGATGGCGTCGAAGTGGATCCCCTCCGCCAACACCGCTTCCACCTGATGCAGGGCATCGGCGCGAAGATAGTTGCCTACCCGAGAGGCTACGATCTTCATCTGCGGATACTTCTTGAGCGCCGTTGCAAACCCCTCACTCCGCCGGATGGCGGTGGTGGCCGTGGGAACGCCTTGCAGTTCCAAGACAGCTCCCTTGCCGTTCAACCGTTCCGCCAGCACATCGGCTGCTTGAGCGGCAATGGCCAAATCATCGGGGGCGACAAAGGTGGTGTAGTCATCGCTTTGGATACGCCGGGTCAGCAGAACCACCGGGATGCCGCGCCGGTAGACGGCGCTGATGGCCGGGGTCATGGCCACTCCGTCGCGCGGGCTGGTGATCAGCACATCCACGCCCTGGTCGGCCAGGTTATCGATATCCTGGATCTGTTTTGCGGTGCGCCCCTGGGCATCGGTGACAATGAGACGAACTTCGGGATAAGGGGCAAAGGCTTGCCGCAGTTCACGGACCTGGGCGCTACGCCAGTCATTGTCCAGGGTGTCCTGGGCAAAACCCACCACAAAGGTGTGCTGCGCCTTCTGCGCAGCTGGTGGTTTCTCCGCCGCATTGAGACCTGCCACCAAAACAAGCGACAGGATCAGGCCGGAAATTAGTGCTCTCATGATGCCAACTCCTCAGGGGCGCCCCGAGGGCCTATGGTTTGCCCCGATTGGTCAATATTTTGCTTTCCCTATTTTGAGCCATGCGCGGAAATTTGACTCCCACATTCATTATAGGCACTAAAGGCGGCGCTGGCGCTGCCCAACAGAGAAAAGTGGTCAAAGCCCTTGTCACTGGCGTCTACGCCAGCATGCGCACCCAATCCATAATATTGCCACCACCAACTAGAATTAATCATCCATTAGCAGCAGCTTCCGCTGCCTTGTCAAACCCGCTCCGCGTGTTCGTTATTCCCACGCCTAAAACGACAAAAGGCCGCCTGATGGCGACCTTTGTCGTTTGGTGGGGCGGCGACTACCGATAAGCAATCGTAACATACTGATAATATACGGTATGGAGTGATTACAAATATCTTGTTGCCCCCATAGTTGCCCCACTATATTGCGTGTTAAACCACTTGTTGTGGTGTATCCAAATATCTAATTCAGATGTAGATCTTTAATCAATCTTTATACATAAAAAGGACGCGTAAAAAAAGTCTAGGTCGATGACACATAGAACTAGCAGAACTAACGGTAAGTTACCCAAAACCTGGTCTGTGTGTGATGGGCAGTCGCTAACGACACACAAGAGACGTTAACGATTCAATCTACATGGGGCGGTTAACAACACCATACCGGACATTTTAGTTACCATTTAAAAGCAATCGATCTACTCTTAAAGCGAACTATAACAACCACACTATTGACCTTGTTAATGAGTCTGATAGACTGAATGAGTCAAACAAATCAGGGTCCCTATTTGCTCATCTTAATAACGAGACATGGATATATGAAGTCCTATAGATACAGCCGCTTACAGCTTCCTATTGATTCTCACTTATATAGCTATACGGGCCGACTGAGTACGTTTAGTGACTGCTGGTTTCTTAAGTGAATAATTATGGATCCTGAAACTATATCAACAATTGCTGGCTTGCCCGCTAATACGGTGCCGACGTTAGTAGCTATTGCGGCTGCCGCGTACTTATATTGATACGTGGACACAAAACAGCGACGAAAAGAGAAAGCCGAAGTTTCATTATCACATGCTTACAACCTTACACATGGTTATTATGCATCATTAAATGATGGTGCAATGAAAAGCCATGAACAAGAGCATGTAATTGCAGAATCATGGAATGAAGTATCAATCCGCTTAAGAAATATTAATACTAATTTAGCAAATCGCTTGAGTCTGAAATCTCGATTTTGGCGAGAAGGATTTGCATGGACAGACGAACAAATTGCAGGCGCTAGAATTGGACTTGAAGATGTTCGCCGTGAAGGCACGGTGGTGCTGAGAGCATGAAATATGGGGTGTCCATTTTATCGGGGGAAGATCATGACAGCCAAGAAATGAAGAAAAATAGATGCGTCCACTTTTTTGCTGTTTCGATCTCACGCCGAAAAGAATAAAAAGGAGAGTATTATGAATAATCGAACACTTCAAAACTGGCTATTTTCCGTAGCTTTTTTTCTGCTCTTGGTCTTGTTTGTTGGTCAGGTCCAGGCTAGGGAAAACCGCCCCATTCCCACTGATACGCCGAAGACCTTTCAGCGGCAAGAAGCGCTCAGGCCCGAGTCTGG
>SWBX01003716.1_pt2 | contig 15341 bp, 15 predicted proteins | sample 4693051 | NCBI WGS metagenome assembly SWBX01 (sample SAMN10267272, study PRJNA491770) | bioreactor metagenome | isolation source: DHS bioreactor inoculated with marine | place: Japan: Omine Ridge, Nankai Trough | reverse complement strand
TTTTGGGATGACATGGAACAATGTTTCTTTACGTGGTCTCAGGAGTGCCGCGATCTGGTGCCGAATGACTCAATGACACATTATTGCGAACTCCCATCCCCGCCGGTGATCGGAGGGGAAAGTGAGTGACGTAATGCTGACAGGAGTGCTGAAAATGCCGTTTAGCGACCACAGCGATCCGTATTTGATCCAGTTGAGACACCGGCGCAATGAGGCCGCTGATCAGCTTGAGATACGTGCTGACCGTATCCGTGACCTCGAATCCGAACTAGTCCAACGGAAACAAGCGGCGCTGTCCCACGTAGCCTGCGAGAAACACACAGAATCGCACGTAATGGAATTTTCACGGTGTCCGTATTGTGATGCCGATGACCTCCGCAAGCGGCTGGACGGGGCTGTGGAGGTTGAGATTCCGGATGACAAAATTATCATGTGTTATCGGAACGGCGACAGGATGGAAATAGGCACAAGGAAAGTGTTCGGAATCAAACCCGGAGAAACCCGGCGCTTCCTGCTCGTGCCCGTGGAGGTGGATTGTGAATGAAATCAAGATCCTGAAAGCTGAGAATGGTTACATGGTCGAAGCCGTCGATAATTATCTCATTAAAACATCTATAACGATTCACGGTTCGATACAGGATGTCATTATCAAAATGGTTTATTTGTTCGATGAGAGTATCGGAGTCAGGTTTGATGAGGCGGAAAGTGACTGAAAGCACAGGAGTAAGATTCCTCGGTGAGAAAATAGACGAAGCAGTCGATTACTGTAGAGACGAATTCGATATTTCTTATTCAGAGGCCGTTGGAATATTGCATTATAAGGCATTTTTACTGATGAGTGAATTACGAGATGAGGTCGAGAGGGAACAAGGCGATTGGAACCCACCCCATGACTAACACGATGATCAGGGAGCGGCTCGGGCGGGTCGATGGATTACCGCCGTCTGCTGTCCGTGCATATCATGACCTCAGTAATCACAATCCAATATTATTGGAGGACGCAACGCGCCTATTCAAAAACTACTCAGGCGAATACCCAAAGCGCGACGCATCGCGACCGGTGGATTTCGCGCCGGATACGGAAATGCTGCCAGGCGGGTTTATCGATCAGATCTATCCAGAATTGGCCTGTTGCAAAGTCGTGGCCCAGGCAGAAGATAACCTCGATGAGATATGCGACGACCCGGAACTGATTCTTGAATACAGGAGGACACGAATGGGATGCAAAAAATGGACATGTGAACTGTGTTACAGGCAAACATCACAGGATAGCGACCTTCCGGCTGGCTGGATTATCTGTTTGCAGTCTTTGATCTGTCCGGAGTGTCAGGAAAAAGCCGATAAACCGTACCCGCATATGCGCGGTGGGTGCTTTGCGGGTGATAAGCCGGACCCGCGAGCTGAAACTGTCGTCCGCCAACAGAATGACGGACAAAACAACACCGTTTCAAATATTCAACTCTCAAAAACATACAAAAATGAAGGGTAATTCAAAATAATGACAGGATTTACACGTCAAACTTTTTCAACACTACAAAAAAGCGTCGCTCCGAAAAAGAATCAGGACAAAAACCCGTGAAACTTTTTACAACCGACGGTAAAAGCGTCACTCGAAATAAGTTTGACAGGTTTTCTGCGTCATTACTGAAAATTAACATGCTCAAAACGTGCAAAACCAAAACCTTAACGTCTGACTCAAGTGTTTTTCAGAAATTGGTGTTTGCAAAACCGACATGTCTGAAGTTTGACGTTTGATTTTGCAGAAACGGGAGGAAAAATTGCAGTGACAACCGTCGAACGTAAACTCTGGACCATCCAAGACATCATGACCTACACTGGAAAGGCCGAATCCACCATCCGTGAGTGGCTCCGCACCGGCATACTCGACAAATCCTGTAAATCAAACATCAGAGGCCTGTACATCCCCGAACATATCATCAGGTGTATCGAGAATCACTGATGAAAGATCGCCTGCTGTCCATCAAAGTCATTGTAAACGAGAAACTGCTCCCATTTTCAGCCAGCCAACTCCGCACCATGGCTGAAAGTCTGGAAACAAGCAGGATTCCCATGATGAAACTTGACGGATGCAGGACATGGCTTATACTAGAATCGAAACTTCAGCACTGGATGAAGGAACAATACAAAAATGGCGTCGATAGAATGGCACTTCCGGAAAAAGGACAAAAAAACAATCCCGGTAATAGTGTGCCGCATCAACGGAAAAAAATACCACCGACGCTTAAAGGACATTTTTACGAAGTCAGGAGCGGAAAGCTTCAGAAGAAGATTCGAGCGAGCAAGCAAAATACAAAAACTTGTCATGCTCGGAGAGATATCGCCATATCCTGACGCACCTCCCAGTCTCACATTCGATGAGGCTCTGGTCTTATACTTCGATCACATCGAAAAGACCCAGCGACCCATCACAGTTCAGAAAAAGAAGAGCCGGTTCAACGTCGTATGGATGCCCGAGTTCACCGAAAAGGAATTATCTGAACTCTCACGCGGTATGATTGCCGAGATCATGGCAGTGCGAAAGAAAGACGGTATCAAACCCAACACCATCCACAACGATCTAAAAGAACTCAAAACCCTATTCTCATGGCTTATCCAAGAAAAGCATTTCGATGGCGAAAACCCCGTCGGCAAACTCCCGCCAGTAGTCGATCGCAAAATCTGCGTTCTCAACGAAGCCCAGGCCGCTCACTTCCTGAGTTGCTGTAAGCCGTCTTACTACCCCATAGCGGCCACCGTCCTACTAACCGGACTACGAAAAGGCGAACTGCTCGATCTCTGCTGGTCTGACGTGGATTTAAACGAACGTATCATCCGTATCCGGCTCGACGCATCTCACAAAAACGTCAAAGGCAGAGACATCCCGATAAATTCCGACTTACTAAACATCTTACAGACACTCATACGGACATCCGTCTACGTCTTTCCAGGTCGCAACGGCAAATCACAGCTCGTAAACATCGACAAGGCTCACCGAGCAGCCCGGAAGGATGCCGGGTTTCCTGACCTCCGCTTCCACGATCTACGCCACACCTTCGCGTCCATGCTCATCTGTAAGGGATTTGATCTGTCTTCCGTATCTCAACTGCTCGGACACAGCTCAGACCGCGTTACACGACGGATCTATTTCCATATGATTCCGGACCACGCACGCAAGATTCTGGACAATCACCCACTAAAATTAGCGGTGACAATTTGCGGCACTGTCCGTAAAACGTCCGCAAAAAAGAAAACGCCAGATCTTCCGATCCGGCGTAAGTGCTTGTAAAAAAATGGCGGGGACGACGAGACTCGAACTCGCGACCTTCGGCGTGACAGGCCGACGTTCTAACCAATCTGAACTACGTCCCCGCTCAATGCGTTTCGTTTCTTTGGGCGGAACAGGGCTTGAACCTGCGACCCCCGGTGTGTAAGACCGATGCTCTCCCAACTGAGCTATCCGCCCAGCTTGAAAAACAGGCGAAACGCTCAGGAAAAGTAACAGGAGATTTTGTGGGTGTCAAGGAGATTATTTGGGGGAAGCGAGGCCGATGAACCTCAGGAGGATCATGACTTCAAATCCATCTTTTGGTATAACAGAACATGCTGCTTAGTCATCCCGGTCTCTTATTCCGGGATCTCAACGGTTTCAGGCCATTAATGGGGGCGAGAACATGAATATCACTGCCATTCAGAATGAACTTCTGGACCGGAAAATTTCCGGCTGGCTACTCACGGATTACCAATGCAGCAACCTGCCGGCCCTGCAACTTCTGGGGATGGATCCCGGGAAACACCTGTCCCGGCGATGGCTCTACCTGATTCCCGCCCGGGGTGAGCCCTTGAAAATCGTCCACGCCATTGAAGCCGGTGTTCTGGATCATCTTCCCGGCGATAAGGTTCTGTATTCCGGAAGGGAACCGCTGATCCGTATTCTGAAAGCACAGCTGAAATCACGTCCCGTTGTGGCCATGGAATATTCACCGGAAGCACGAATCCCGGCAATATCCCGGGTGGACGCCGGCACGATCGAACTGATCCGGACCTGTGGCGCGGAAGTGGTCTCATCTGCAGACCTGATGCAGCGGGTTACCGCCCGGTGGGACGATGCCGCCCTGGCCAGTCACCGCGCGGCAGCTCAGCTTCTACGCGGTACCGTGGATAGTGTCTGGCGATTGATCGCCAACAGAAGCCCCGAAAAACCTGTCACGGAATGGGATGTGCAACAGCATATACTGACTCGGATAGCTGAAGCGGGATATGTAACGGAACATAGTCCTATCTGTGCTATTAAACATCACAGTGCAGATCCGCATTTTGAGGTGTCACCGGAGAATGCCCTGGCAATTGGCGATAATGATCTGGTGATGATTGATCTCTGGGCGAAACCACCGGAACCCGGCGCGATTTTCGCAGATATCACATGGATGGCGTTCACCGGCACGGACGTTCCGGGTGAGGTACACGCGGTTTTCTCCACGGTGGTTCGTGCCCGGGATACCGCTGTGAAAGCCGTCAGGAGAGCATTCAGCAAGCAAATACCAATCTCCGGCGCTGAACTGGATCGCGTCTGCCGCGGTGTGATAACAGACGCCGGATATGGCAAGGCGTTTCTTCACCGCACCGGTCATTCCCTGGGGGAATCCGTGCATGGACCCGGAGCAAACCTGGACAGCGTTGAGTCCGTAGATGATCGCATAATCATTCCCCGCACCGGTTTCACAATTGAACCTGGCATCTACCTGGCCGACCGATTCGGTGTCCGGTCTGAACTCAATGTTACCGTGGATACTTACAGTACCGTGGACATTACAGGCCAACCCGTTCAGACCGAGTTGGTATTGATTCAGTGAAGAAGTGATCAGTGCGTCTGTGATCAGTGATCAGTAGGGTTGTTTGCGTCTCGTAGGATTTTATCCTCCGGTTATGATCCAGTGGATACTTCATGTATTGGACCTGATTTTCGGTATCCTCCTCTGTCGGAAACCTGTTGAAGAGAATAAGTTTTTCTGGTGAAAAACTTCGGTGATCACTTCCCTTACTGATCACAGCCGCCCCAAAATAAAACCCGGGGCAAAAAAACATCATCCCCGCTAACAATCCACTGATCACTGGCTCACTGATCACTTCCCCTACTGATCACTTCCTCCCTGCGGATTCTGAGCGATAAAGGGGGCGATATATGACCGGGTGCCGAGAATGATAAGCAGCCCATAAACGCTTAGATTGAAAATCAGAAAACCGTTATATACCGTTGGGAACATCAGGCTGACGAGATTTGCATTTTGTATCAGTGTTTCAATTGTTTCGAGGAAGATGATGGGAATCACAGCGGTGACAGCAATAATCAGGCGATGGTTTCGAGCCAGAATCACTCGATGCATCTCACTTATCAGACCCACAAAAAAAGAGGCGAGAACAACATACAAGGCTTTGGAGATGACCCAGCGGAGAAGAAAAAGTATCTCCAATACTATGAGCATACCCATGGCGATGCCGCCCCTGTATTGAAAGAAGCTATCGGCATCGATATCACCCAGAGTCAATTGGGAATAGGGTAACTCAGCTGGTTCATTGATTCCATTGAAGAAGATGAGTTGGGTTTCCTGGAAAATCATGCCTTTAGTGTAAACGGTATCCAGACGTGATGTTTTTTCTGAAACATCCACAATTATCTGGATTTCTTCTCCGGAATACATGACGGGAGTGTCCCCGGAGACAATGAGTTTTCCGTCGACAATCTCCATGGGTGGGAAATGTGTCCGGTAAATTTCTGCCATTTCCCCCAACTGGCGGTATGATTGAACGGCTGTCACCAGCGAGACAATACTGGTTGCTATCAGAACTGTGACGGCGGCATACAGGAAGATCACTTTTATCGGGATGATTCGGAACTGAAAATAAGAGGGTGTATCCACACTGTGGATCAGCCATTTGTAATAGAAAGTAAAACTGTTTTCGTTCTTTGCCATTCTCACCTCAAGGGACGTTTGCCGATGTTGGCAATGGAGTATGGGTTGTAACGATTCGGCAAAAAAAATGCAACCGGGTCAGGGAGATTGTTCCCTTCATCGTGCACGAATCGGGCTTGAAAATGTCACTTTAATAGTGAGTGCCGGGAAGACCGGTCTGGTTCAAACGCGTCTGCGGAACTTTTATCAGGGAGCGAACCGATGGGAACACTCAAGAGAGCACCACACATCCTGACAACGATTCTGGTTATTGCTGTGATCTCCTCACAGACCCCGTTTATGGCGGCTGAGCCGGATGGTCAGTATTATCTTCGGGGAATTTGCCCGGACAGGGCGGAGTATTGCGGCACCGGCTATGATATCGGAATAATCAATGAATCTGGTCCGATTGAGTATGGTGAGCGAAACTGTGCATGCTGGATACAGTTCAATTTCCAACCTCGGGACCGGTTCCCGGCAGAGGAGAGTATTGAGATTCGGGAGATCTATTATCATATCTGGTGGCGTGCAGACAGCAGAGCGGCGGTCCTTGGATATGATTCCACCGGATCGACATCTTCCGGGATGGATGAATGGTTTGATGTGAACACCGGCAGTTCGAAATCCCGGGTGGATTCATATTTCCTTTCAGTGGTGAATCAGAACGTGGCTCCGGAATTCGGTCTGTACACCGGTGAGACAATCTCGAATTTTTCAATCAAATTGTTTGCAATGGGCAATAATCCATCCATTGTTTCCACCCCGAACAACCCGTCATTTATCATCATTAATCCGCGTCCTCCAGAAGAACTCAGAGTGATGGATACGGATCGTGATGGTTTGAGTGATTATGATGAGATGTATCTTATATTTACGGATCCCGGCCGGTCGGATACGGATGGTGACGGGTATTGCGACCTCCAGGAATCGTTTCTTGTTCATGCCATGAATCCGGTGAACACGCAGGATCCGCCGGTGTTCGGCCGTCCGAAGCTTAATGCGCTCCACAGCGAACAGCAGGATGCGGGTTTTGGGAGTGCGGTCACGTTGCTTGGGGATTGGGATGGGGACGGTGAGGGTGATATTGCTGTGGGAGAGCCTGGGATCAACCGGATCCGTGTGATAACTCAGGATCTTGATCCTGTCCTGTCCATTGATTCCGGATTGACCGGCGCTGGTTTCGGAAAGTCCATTGTTGAGATCACACATATCGGCGGGGAAAGTTATGGTGTTGTTGTGGGAGCGCCGGATTATGATAACAATCGGGGTCGCATATGTTTATATGACACCCGGGGCATACAGATAAATGCCATTTCAGGTCCGATACCCGATCTTTCATTTGGAGCATCTCTGTGCGAATTGCCGGACCGGAACAATGATGGCGTCAACGACCTTGCCGTAAGTGCGCCTGGACGGATTGAAAGCAGTGTTCCCGGTGAGGTGTATTTCTATTCCGGTCAAGACCTGGAATTTCTGGAATATTTTCGCGGATCCTTACCGGGGGACTGTTTTGGATATGCCATGGCTGTGTTTCCTGATGGCGGGGATGCGGATGATATCAGCGAGTTACTGGTGGGAGCGCCTGGTTATTCCGGGAATGAAAATTTTGCAGGCGCAATGCACCTTCTCTCATCATCAGGGAATCTGATGCATACATGGTACGGTGAAACACTTCGGATGAGTTTGGGAATCTCCATCCGTCTCATGGATGATCTCAATGCGGATGGATCACCTGAAATCGCTGTGTCAGCACCTTTTACCAATATGATGATACCACCTGACAAATCGAGTTTTTCACAGTGCGGACGGATCCTCGTGTATTCAGGTAAAAGCTATGAATGTCTCCGGGTGCTCTCTGCAGAAACACCGGGAGATTATCTGGGAAGAGGCATGGCGGTAATCGATGATGTGGATGGGGATGGTTACCAGGATATTGTGGCAACAACCTGGCGGCACAGATACCGGAAATCGTCTGTCGTAATTCTGACCTCCACCAATAAGCTGGTCTGGCGGTATGCATTGGGTAAATCAAAAGAAATGACCGGTGAGATTCTGGTGGCGGTTAATGACCGAACCGGTGATGGACTGCCGGAATTCATTCTGGGATCGCAAAACTATACGGTTATTCCCGGAATTGAAAACTCAGGTTCAATCTTCAAACTCACACATGATACGGGTATTCATTCATCATATTTGAACGAGAGCGGGTTTGATCCGTCACAATTTTTCCATGATCCTGATGGGGACACGCTGACAATCGAGAAAGTGATTGTATCGGAAACCAATCATTCTGAGCGGTTTCTTTATCTTGCCACGGATCCACACGGGGGATCATGTGCCAGCAACATCATTAATATGGTGAAATCAGATCTGCCGGCCACTCCCACACCCGGACCGACGGGCGTGCATCTCCTTATGCCGTCCACGCGGTATTCAACCGGCGATGCGTTTTATCTGACGGCAGTTCTTCATAATGCAGGACCCTCTCGAAACGATGTTATGCTGGTGGTTATCCTGGATACCGGGGGCGATTTCTATTTCTGGAATACCTGGAGCGAAACACCGGCGGGAAACCTGATCGATCTGCCTTCGGGGTCTACGGAGATTCCTGTCATCGCACCGTTTATCTGGCCGGATACCGGATCATTCTCCAGGACCGGACTGATTTTCTGGGCCGCAATGATAGACAGTGATGGGTCCGGGATCCTCGGTGGTGCTGAGGGTGTCACTCACATGGAGTTCGGGTTCGGTCCCTGATCCTGCCGGTTCCCGGACTTCAGAATTTTTTCCAGATATGCTAAGAATAGCTTGCAGCGGTATTAACCGCTGCTTTTCCAGTATGAGGAATTGTTGATGAAAGTCATGCTCATTGTACCTCCCTGGACCGTCCTGGACATTCGTGCCCATGATACTCAGGGGATCGCCGGGTTCTGGCCGCCTGTGGGAACGCTTTATATCGCGTCCGTTCTGCGGAAAGCAGGCCACGACGTAGTTTTCCGGGACGGCGGTTTTTATACACATGCTGAAATGTTACGGGAGATCGACAGGGAAAAACCGGATGTGCTGGGCGCTTTTGTTATTGCCATGTTCTGGGAACGCACCCGGACCCTCTTCCAGGATATTCGCAAACGGCATCCGAAGATGTTTCTCCTGGCAGGCGGACATGGTCCATCGGCGTTCGGGAGAAAAGCTCTGGAGAGTCTGCCGGAACTGGATGCTGCGGTAATCTCCGAAGCCGAATACACGGTCCGTGATATTGTGAACCGCCTGGATGCCGGGGAGACCCTGGCGGGTGTGGAAGGTTGTATCATCCGTGTTGGGAACGATATTGTTGAAAATCCGTCTCGCCCGTTTATCGAAGATTTGGACGAACTGCCTTTCCCCGCCATGGATCTATCGGACTGGCAGCGGTATTTCCCCTCATATGGCCAGGTAAGGCGTATGCCGTCGTTCCAGGTAATCTCCAGCCGCGGCTGCATGAACGACTGTCTGTACTGTTACCGGTTGATGGGGCGGAACGTGCTGCGATTCCGGTCTCCGAAAAATGTCGTGGATGAGATTGAGTTTTATGTCAGGGAGTTTGGTGCCCGGGATATCAAGTTCTGGGATGAATCATTCACATATGACCGGGATCGGGTGCTGGGAATCTGCGAGGAAATTCTCAGGCGAAAAATCAAAGTCACCTGGTGGATTTCTGCACGGGCGGATTGCGTGGATCGTGAAATGCTTGAGATGATGAAGCGAGCGGGCTGCTGGTGCATTAATTTCGGCGTGGAATCCGGCGTTCAGAAAAATCTGGATATGTTGCGGAAAAACCTGACGATTGAACAGATTATCCAGGCGGTGGATTTGACCCATGAGGTGGGTATTCAGACATTTACCACCTATATTTTCGGTATTCCCGGGGAAACATTCCAGGAAGGACTGGAAACGATTAAACTGGCAAAACGACTCAACTCCATGATTACGGAATTTTTCCCCATCTCGCCGTTCCCGGGAACGGATCTGTGGAATATGGCTTGTACAAGTGAGAGTTTCAGCCGTGACGTCAACAAAATTGGACTCCTCAAAGATGAGATCATCTATGCGCCGGATACCATGACCCATGCAGAGGTTGGAGAACTCAGGCGTCTGGCGTTTCGGGATTACTATATGCGACCGAAATTCGTCTGGACCTATCTTCGGGGTATCCGGTCATGGTTTGAGATCAAAGCCATGTTTGCCGGGGCGTTGGCCCTCCTGAAATTTACGCGTAAGAAGGAGTGTTGAGAAGTTGCCGGTGAGCCAGTGAGCCGGTTGCCAGTACCGAAGTTTTTCGTATTCGGAAAACTTATTGAAGGGAAGCGGATTGAAATTCTATCCTGATGACAGGTATCTGAGGAACGAAGGTACCGAAAATCAGGTTATAGCACATGGGGGAAGTGAGCCAGTGAGCCAGTACGTGTATATGTGTCATCCTCCGTCCCGACGCAGGAGGGTACGGGGGATCTCCTCGATGGTTGATTATGGATGAGATCATGTAGCCCAGGTTTTGTCCCGGGGACACACCGTCAACGGTACGATCATCGCAGAATCACGATCAATAATTCCGGACCCACCGGTATGGCTTCAGCCTGCCAGGTGGGCAACTAAGGATCCCAGCCTCGGGATTTATTCCGGGGACACAATGTCAGCGGCGTATGACAATGTTCCCGGGTCGTTGTGGGTTAATCAACCATGATGAGATTTCGACTTCGTCGAAATGTGAAGGCTGTTCCTCCGGAACCCCGGAGATTCCCCGGATAAACCGGAGGATGACGGCGGGTATTGGTAACCATCGATGAGATCCCCCGGACCCTCCTTTCGCTGTCTAGCGTAAATCTATGGCGTAACAGAACGTCGGACCGGAGGATGACTTCGGATTATTTGAACTCTAAACTCTAAACCCAATAATTGTAGATCATCACCGCAGACCATGCCAGAAGACCGGCCATGACAGGTGTTGTAATCCATCCGATGACGATTTTAACGATGGTCCCGCGATTGACCGCTCGCATGCCCCTTACAAGTCCGATTCCGATGACGGCGCCGACAATGGCCTGGGATGATGAGACGGGGATGCCGATCTGAGTGAAGATGTGAATGGTGATGGAGTGAGACAGGGTGGCGATCACGGCGCCGATCGGACCGATGAGCGTAATTTTTGATCCGACGGTAAACATGACTTTCTTTGAGAATGTGATGGCGCCGACGGCGATGGAGATACCGCCGAGAAGGGCGGCTGTCTGTGCATCTATCAGACCGGTGCTGACATAGACACCGGTGGTGTTGGCCACATTGTTGGCGCCCAGTGCATAGGACCCATAGCATCCGGACAGGATCAATGCGATCTGAAGGAATCGCTGAAATGCCGGTGCGGAACGGACGTAGCGGCGGACGAAGAAGTCGGTGATCAGGTACAGGAAATATCCGATTATGGCACCACCCACCGGGGTCAGAACCCAGCAGGCGAGCATTTTGAAGAACTGGTTGAAGTTGGCGGTGTGAGAGATAATGGCAGAACCCATAATGGCGCCCACAATGGCTTGAGATGTGGAGGAGGGGATCTCCAGAAAGGTCATCAGGGTCATGGTGATGGCGGCGGCCAGGGTGCAGATGAATGCCTGATTCAGGTCCAGGGCACCGAGATTTTTGATGCTGTCCATGCATTTGGAACCTTCCAGGACCGCTCCGATAATGACGAACACAGCGATGAGAGTGACGGCGGTACGGAACCGGATCAGCCGTGAGGTTACACCGGTTCCGAAAATGTTGGCCGCATCATTGGCCCCGAGACTCCAGCCCATGAACAGGCCGCCTGCAATACGTAACATAGATCCCTGCTATCGCCTATAACCGGTGTTTCGCGCCGATAATTTCCAGACGATCGCTGACATCCTCGATGAGATCAGAAACATCGGAAATTTTGTCGATGAGGAGTTTAAGGTGGAATTTGTCGATTTTTTCCATATTACTTTTAAAAACCTGTCTGGTCAGATAAAATTGGAGGGTATCGGCATCCCGCTCCTGGTGACGCACTTCCTTGGCAAGGGGATGCAGTTCTTCGTCCCCGGTGATAAATGCATTTAGCATTGTTTTTAACGGTAAAAATGTGGCGAGGTTTTTACTGATCAGTCGCTGGAAATCCTCCTTCAGTTCATCCGGCACCGGCGGTCGGGTCAACGTCACAAAATCACCGATAACTTCCGCCTGGTCCGCAATATCATCAATCATATCCACGAGATGATAATAATCTTCACGATAGATGGGAAGGAATGCGCCACAATAGAGTTTATACCCGATTTTGCGACGGATTTTATCCGCTTTATGCTCCCGCTGATGGATTTCAAACGACTCCGCCTTAAACTGTTTGTCATCCCTGAAATAACTCAGAAGCATCACTTCCATCTCAATCAGAACTTTCTCCACCTGATCGATCTGCCGGTAAAGCAGTTCCTCAACTTCTTTGGCACGCTTGTCAAAAAACATCCCTGATTTCCCCCTCAGATGAGTTTAATGTTCACTATCCGTGAAATATCCTGTCAATTCCCTGATAAACCGGGATACGGTTTTTCGCAAGGGCTTTGACCTTATCGTAATAAGGTAGAACCGCCGGTCCACCGGTGTCAAGCCGTCCAGAGGAATCTCCTGAAGATCCCCCCGGGCCCTTTCCGAAATAAAACCAATACCCAGATCACGCCGGATGGTTTCCACAACAGCCTGGGTGCTGCCCAGAATCAGACTCTCTGATTGCTCAGGGAAAACCAGTCCGGCCGCTGTCATGGCTGAATCAACAGCGATCCGCGTCCCGGATCCAGGCTCACGGAGAATAAGTGTTTCATCAACCAGATCATCCCATTTGAGATGACCGGGATGAGATTTAACCCATCCTCGCGATCCCGCCAGAATGATACGATCACCGGCAATGGGTATAAATTCCAGTTTGACCCCGGGTTTACCGGCTCGCTTCATCTGATCAATTCCGGGATCACCGGTGATCCCGCAATCCGCCCGACCGGCTGCCATGAGACGGATGGCCTGCCGGGAATCCGTCACCCTGAGCTGTATCCGATGATCCGAGTTGGCCTTCTGATACCGTGCAAGAAACGGCGGCAGAAGATGTTCACCCGGAATAGTGGATGCCACAACCGATATTCGGAAATACTGATCCGAAGATGATATGTCACTCATCATCTCATGTGTGAATTCAAGTATACGCAGACAATACTGATAAAATCGCTCACCTTCCTCTGTGAGCTGACCCTGGCCCCGACCCCGACGCACCCAAAGACTCACTCCCAGATCTTTCTCAAGACGATTCAACCGCTGAGTGGCGGCCGGTTGAGTGATTTTCAGTATTTGGGCTGCCCCTGAAATGCTGCCGGTGGATTTCAAACCCTTAAATAAAAGACAGTCCTGAAGATTAATATTGGGTATTCCGCCGTTTTTTTTCATTCCTGTCCCCTTTTACAACCCTTGACAGACCCTCCATTCATCCCTACATTTGTTATGATGAATCGGAACTATAAGAAATTTTTATATCATAATCCGGGGTTGAAATCAAATACTGGAATTGGAGGAGAACGTCATGTCTGAAGTGGTTGATGTCAGGGGTGAGCCCTGTCCGGTGCCGGTGGTGCGGACGCGGAAAGCGATGATGAAGGTTCCCGGAGTTGAAGGGAACACGGATTTGACATTGACGGTATTGGTGAGCAAGCGTGATCAGGTGGATAATGTGATCCGGATGGCGGGCCGTTCCGGTTGGACGAATGAATATGCGAAGGCGTCGGATCATTATCAAATACTGTTAAAAGCGCCTTCCGGTCCTGTTACGGCGGTTAAGATTGAGCCGGAGGATCTTGTCTGTGAACTGCCTGTTCAGAATATGAGAGGTGATGTTGCAGTGGTTGCATCCGAGACCATGGGACGGGGTTCAGATGAACTTGGTGGTGTATTGATTCGGGCATTTCTGGGTGTTTTAAAGGATCTGGACCGGCGGCCCGGGACGATTATATTTTACAACGGTGGTGTAAAACTGGTCATTGACGGATCACCGGTTCTGGCTGAAATAGAGGAATTGGATGAACTGGGCATAGAACTGCTGGTTTGCGGGACCTGTCTGGATTATTTTGGGGTCAAGGATCGGGTTCGCGTGGGAACAATATCGAACATGTATGATATTGCCACGGCCATGATTGACGCCGGGAACGCCGTGGTTCTTTAACGGAATGGGAGAAACAGGGATGTCCGACGATAAAAAGCGTTTGACTGAGATGACCAGCGCATCCGGTTGAGCGGGTAAACGGGGGCCGGAGGCTCTCACCCGTGTCACATATCATCTGCGATCGATTTTTCCGGCAGCGGAATTCCCGGCGATTGTTTCGGGGTTGGCGGAGACTGATGATGCGGCGGTGTATCAGGTTTCTGATGATGAGGCGTTCATATTCACCACGGATTTTTTCACACCCATCGTGGATGATCCTTACGATTACGGTGCGATTGCAGCGGCCAACGCATTGAGTGACGTGTATGCCATGGGTGGTGATGTGCTTCTGGCGCTGAATATAGCGTGTTTTCCCGAGACCATGGATGAGGAGATGATCCGGCAGATTCTTCTGGGTGGTGCGGAGAAGGTACGGGAAGCCGGTGGTGCTATTGCCGGTGGTCATACGATTGATGATGAGGAACCCAAGTATGGATTGGCCGTCATGGGTCGGGTTCATCCCGATCATGTGCTGGAGAAGTCCGGGGCCTGTGAAGGTGATGTGCTGGTTCTGACCAAACCTCTGGGTGCCGGTTTGATCACCACGGCATTAAAAGGGGATATGGCGGAGACTGCTCATATTGATGCGGCGGTGAAATCCATGAGTTTATTGAATAAGGCCGCCGGTGAGGCTGCCCGGCAGAGTGTGATCCATGCTGCCACGGACGTAACGGGGTTCGCCCTGGTGGGGCACGCGCTGGAACTCGCCGGTCAGAGCCGAGTGAAACTGGTGTTCCGAATCAGTGCACTCCCGTTCCTGCCCGGTGTGGAGTCGTATGCGGACATGTGGCTGTTTCCGGCAGGCACGTCCCGGAACCGGGAGGCGTTTGAATCCCGGGTGAGCTTTTCCGGGGAAGTGGGGGAGGAAATGCGGGCGGTGCTTTTCACTCCCGAGACGTCCGGGGGACTACTGCTGGCCATGCCCCGGGATGAATTGCCGGGATTTACTGACCGATGCCGTCAGCGGGATCAGCAATGCTGGGAAGTGGGAGAAGTTCAGCCCGGGCAGGGGTTGGAATTTCTTCCCTGATGGTTGAATTGCACCCGCAAATGTTGATGGTTGCAGTGATTCAGGTAATCTCTCCCTCGGGAGAGATCGGTTCCCCGCGGGA
>SWBX01003508.1_pt1 | contig 15434 bp, 14 predicted proteins | sample 4693051 | NCBI WGS metagenome assembly SWBX01 (sample SAMN10267272, study PRJNA491770) | bioreactor metagenome | isolation source: DHS bioreactor inoculated with marine | place: Japan: Omine Ridge, Nankai Trough | reverse complement strand
GTATTTGGGGATTATGTTTCCATTTATGATATTCAGGATGCTGTAGATGATGGTGCCACAGTGCCCATTTATTACGAGTCACGCCTGGCAAAACTTGATATAAATCATGCCAAAATTGAAGCGTTGTCTGCCCAGGTTGAAGAAGTGGTGGAAGATGAAGAAGATGTATCTAACCGCGAGAAAACCAAGGGTGAATGGAGCCGCTTAGAAAAACTGGTTGGAACTGAACCTCGCATTCGGCAAGTGGCTGCTGACTTGGTAGCACACTTTGAAACGCGCACAAAGGCCACAGACAACCCAGATATGATTGAAGGCAAAGCCATGATTGTGGGCATGAGCCGTGAGATTTGTGTGCATCTATACAATGCCATCGTGGAATTGCGCCCACACTGGCATGACCCTGACCCTGACAAAGGTGCGATTAAAATTGTTATGACCGGCTCGGCGTCAGATCGCGAATTGTTACAGCCACACATCTACAACAGGCAAACCAGGAAAAAATTGGAAAAACGATTTAAAAATATTAACGACCCCTTCAAGCTGGTTATCGTGCGCGATATGTGGCTCACAGGCTTTGATGTGCCATGTTGTCATACAATGTATATCGACAAACCCATGAAAGGTCACAACCTTATGCAGGCCATAGCGCGGGTAAATCGAGTATTTAATGATAAACAAGGCGGCTTAGTGGTAGATTACATCGGCATTGCCAGTGAATTAAAAAAAGCGCTGAAAAACTATACCGATGCCAAAGGAAGAGGAGAACCAACGCTGCGCGCCGAAGAAGCGTATTCTGTGCTGCTGGAAAAAATGGATATAGTTCGTGGGCTATTCCATGGTTTTGATTACATTGACTTTGAAAGTGAAGCCTACAAACTTCTGGTACCGGCAACAAATCATATCCTGGGACTTGATGATGGTAAAAAACGCTTTTTAGACGCAGTGCTGGCAATTAACAAAGCCTATTCATTGTCTAGCACCCTGGATGAAGCAAAAGAGCTGCGTGCTGAGATTGCTTTTTTCTCAGCTATTAAAGCCGCTATTGGTAAATTCACATCTGTCGATAAAAAGCGCACTCTGGAAGAAAAAAATTCGGCTCTCAAGCAGATCCTGGATAATGCTGTGATTGCCGAAGGTGTTGTCGATGTGTTCGAGCTGGCCGGATTAGATAAACCTGATATTGGCCTGTTGTCGGAGGAGTTTTTGGAAGATGTCCGGCAGATGCCTTACCGTAACCTGGCAGTAGAGCTGTTGGAAAAACTGCTTAAAGACGAGATAAGATCGAAATCTCGCAATAATGTTGTGCAGGAGATGAAATACGGCGACCGCTTAAAAGAAACCTTACGTAAGTACAACAACCGTGCCATTGAAACAGCCCAGGTGATTGAAGAGCTTATTGAGATGGCTAAGGAGTTTAAAGAGGCACTGAATCGCGATGCTGAGCTCGGATTGCAGCCGGATGAGGTGGCTTTTTACGATGCATTGGCAAATAACGAAAGCGCTGTGCGTGAATTAGGTGATGACATTCTCAAAAAGATTGCTGTAGAAATTACCGAAAAACTGCGCAGATCAACTACAGTGGATTGGCAGGTGCGCGATAGTGTAAGAGCTAAATTACGTATTCTTGTCCGCCGCACATTACAGCGCTATAAGTACCCGCCGGATATGGCAGAGGATGCCGTTGAATTAGTATTAAAACAAGCTGAAGTGCTTTCAAATGCCTGGACTCATTAGTGGATATTGAGAATCGTAACAGCGATTACTTCGCCATCAACATATAAATTAGATGTCAAATAATAAAAATACATGCAAATGATTGCTTTACAACATAGCAGATCCAAACGAACAAGCACCAGAGAGCGTTTTTAGCTTGGGTATCTACAAATATACCATGCTGGATCGTTGCAGTATGTGCCAGCGGTGCGCCCATGCCACACCCCTGGCTAACAACAACATCACCCCACAAAATCCGCAAGAGATTCCTCCGGCTGCATCTTTTCCACAACAGGCTGCGTATCAATGTACATTTCAGTAAAATCGCTCTGCCTGTACTTCTCCACCACCCTAAAACCCCAGCCTTTCATAGAAACTCATACTCTCGGGCCTGGAATCCACAGTAAGGTACCGGCAGCCCATGATCCCGGACACTGACAAAGCCAGCCCGATAGCAGCCGGAACATCCACAACCATTAAATACTAATCCTCATTAGTACTAATCATGATTAGTAAATTCATCGGCCGCCAAAAAGAACTCTCACTGCTGGAAGACGAATGGAACAAAACCAATGGCCGGTTAATAGTACTTTACGGGCGGCTGCGGATAGGCAAGACCCGGCTCATTACTGAATTCACATCAGGTAAGAACGGGATATTCTATCTTGCTGAGGATACCTCCCCTCACATCCAGATAACCAGGCTGCAAGAGAAAATTGCAGAATTCACCAGGGACGAGGTACTAAGAACCCTTGACATAAAAGACTGGGACCAGTTATTCGGTTATCTTACCAAAAACTGCCCCTCGGAGCGGTTTTACCTGGCCATAGATGAATTTTCATACCTCATAAAAAGTGACAAAAGCATCCTCAGCACCCTGCAAAAGTATTGGGACACTGAGTTATCCACATCAAATATATGCATAATCCTTTCCGGCTCCATGCTCGGTCTAATGAGTGAGATGGTCCTGTCCCATGCATCCCCCTTATATGGAAGGCGAAGCAGGGACATACTTCTCGAAGGACTTCCCTTCTCAGACTCAAAAGAATTTCTCAACATGCCATTCCAGGATACTCTTGAAACATACATGATACTCGGAGGAGTGCCCGAGTATCTTCTCAAAGCTTCGGAATACACAGATATTACAAACTTTGTAGAAAAGGAGTTCTTTGACAAGTTCGGTTATTTCTACAGGGAGCCCTACTTCATAATCTCCCAGGAATTCAGGGAACTCAAAACCTACTTTTCCATACTCAATTCTATAGCATTCGGCAACACAAAACCCACAGATATAGCCAATTTTGTAGGTATAGATGCACGAAAGATCTACCCATACCTTGAGAACCTCATACGTCTGGGATTCATCGAGCGGCGGGTATCCATTTTTGGAAACCAGAAAAAAGGCATATACCTGATAAAAGACCCGGTCTTTGACTTCTGGTTCAACTTTGTTTCTAAGTATAAAGAAGAGATTGAAAAAGGCGTATTTAAACTCAGAAACAATGAGATGCCCGGATTTTTCGGGAAAAGGTTCGAGATTTTTATTGAACAGGAGATAATCCACCACTTTATCCCGGATTTCCGGAGAATAGGCCGTTGGTGGCACAAAGGCGAAGAAATTGATGTACTGGCACTGAATGAAGAAGGAAAAGAAATCGCATTTTTTGAATGCAAATGGCAGGAAGTGGACAGAAAAAGGTCTGGACATATCCTTGCTGACCTTAAACGCAAAGCTGCCCTGGTAAAATGGCACAACGACGAGCGCCGTGAACTTTATGGCATTATCGGGAAAAAAATCAATGGAAAGGAAAAGCTAAGAAAGATGGGATACCTGGTTTTTGACTTTGAAGATTTTATGTCCTTAAGCAAGTTTGATGTTAAAGGTTAAGCCGACCAGGGATTTATATTCCCCCTCCCCCTAAACAGTTTTTCGCTATATCCCTCGAAAATTTTGGAATCATTTGAAATCGGGTTGTGTTTAAGTTTTTCAATTTACGTAAGAATTCTGGAAACAGTAGTCTTATCCAGGGATTTTAAAAATTTTACTGCTTGTCTGGAATATTTAATATCAAACATTACAATCCCATTTCTATTTTAAGGTCCTCATGGGAAGTAAGCTTGCCAGAACTTTTTTCATCTCTGTATTCCTTTAAAGAAAGATAATCTTCTTCAGTCATGATCGAATCTGCATCAACCATGTGACCTTTAATAAAATCAAGGTCTTCCCTGATTGCTCTTAATTCATACCTGATCTCTCTTGAGTCAATCGCTTCAGACATATCAAGAAGTTAATCATTACATTTACTTAAATATAACTCAATTTCATCATCGCAGCACCCAGTCCCCTTCAATTTCATGGAGCTGCATGTCAATAACATACTGGATTTCACAATCATGGGGCTGTAACATATAACGGAAAGGAAAAATCTATTTTTATCCTTCAACTTCAAGAGCTTTACTGATATGTGAGAATGTAGCAGCAATAGGTAAGGTTTCTGAACTATCGAGATGTTCAAAACGTTTCTCGAAATTTAAAATGGTAAAGCCTACTATTTTTTCTGTTTTTGGATCAAGTCGCATGATTACATCATTATCTAATTCTTTTGATATCGCTTCAGTGGGTTCACCAATTGCAATATAAAGAACATCCCCTTCCTTATCAAAGAAGAATTTCAATTTTTTTTCCATACGACTTCGCCTCTTTTTATTCAATCAGTAATATATGCTGTAATTATTGATCCATCATTCAATTTCACAACCAGGACATCTCCCCCAATTGCAGTAACGGCACAGGCTGCTTTTTCCACACCTTCCCGTCAACACCAGTATAGACTCAGGTTTTCACATCTCAGAATGGTACTCGCCAATACTCTTTATGACCAGTTCCCCCTTACTCATAGCCTCAATGGCATCGGCAGCAGCCATTGCCGCCTGAATAGTAGTGATATAAGGTATCGCATAATCCACAGCTGCCCGACGTATCCCCCGTCCGTCCTTGTAGCTCATCTTGCTTGTGGGCGTATTGATGACCAGGCCGACATCCTCCTTACGCATCAGGTCAATCACATTAGGACTGCCGTCGTGTACCTTCTTAATTTCAGTAACATCGAAACCCTTACCAGACAGGTACCGGACCGTGCCGTTGGTAGCAATGATTTCCAGTCCTGCATCAGCTATCTTCCTTGCTATCTGCACCAGTACCGGCTTATCCTGGTCCCTGATAGACATGAACACCTTACCCTGCAGCGGCAGAGCATTATCTGCTGCCAGTTCTGCCTTAAAGAACGCCAGCCCGTAACTGTAATCCACACCCATGACCTCGCCTGTACTGCGCATCTCAGGGCTGAGGATCGGGTCAGCTCCCGGGAGTTTGTCAAATGGCAAGAGGACTTCCTTCACTGAAACGTGTCCGGGCCTGGGTTCCTGGAGGTATCCCTGCTCCTTCAACATTATCCCTATCATAGCCCTGGCCGCAATCTTGGCAAGCGGCAAGCCGACGGCTTTTGATACGAATGGAATGGTACGGCTGCTCCTTGGGTTCGCCTCCAGCACATAGACCACCCGGTCCTTGTATGCCATCTGGATGTTCAGGATACCCTTTACCCTGAGTGCCAGGGCAATACGCCTCACATAGTCCCTGACCGTATCCAGCACATAGTGTCCCAGTGACTGGGGCGGTATCACGCAGGCCGAATCACCGCTGTGTATCCCGGCCTCCTCGATATGCTCCATGATTGCACCGATAAGCACGTCCTCGCCATCACATATGGCATCCACATCAATCTCAATGGCACCCTCAAGGAAGTTGTCGATGAGCACAGGATGTTCGGGCGAGACCCTCACAGCCTCATTCATGTACCGGTTCAGGTCGTTCTCGTCATATACTATCTCCATGGCCCGTCCGCCCAGTACATAGGAGGGGCGCACCAGCACAGGGTACCCGATACCGGCTGCCACTTCCCTGGCCCCGGCTTCCGTGATAGCATAACCCGCTTCCGGCTGTGGAATGCCCATACCCTGCAGCATCTTATTGAACCGCTCCCTGTCCTCTGCAATATCCATATCTTCAGGAGTAGTGCCAAGGATTACGGTATCCAGGTCAGTCCTGCGCTCCAGTTCCCGCTGCAAGGGTAATGCAAGGTTCACAGAGGTCTGGCCGCCGAACTGTACCATCACACCCCAGGGTCTTTCCCGCTCGATAACATTCATCACGTCCTCAAGGGTCAGTGGCTCAAAGAACAGCTTATCCGAAGTATCGTAATCTGTGGACACGGTCTCGGGATTATTGTTGATGATATGGGTCTCAATCCCCTCTTCCCGCAGTGCACTCACTGCATGTACAGTGCAGTAGTCGAACTCAATACCCTGCCCGATACGGATCGGGCCTGCACCCAGTATCAGCACCTTTTTGCGGTCAGTGGGTTCGTTCTCGCACATCTCTTCATAGCATGAATAATAATACGGGGTCTCGGCAGCGAACTCGGCAGCGCAGGTATCCACCATTTTATAGGTGGTAATGATCCCCATCTGCCTGCGCATGTCATTGATATCTTCCCTTGTCCTGCCTGTGAGTTTGCCTATCTCCTCATCCGTGAACCCCATTCGCTTGGCACGGTACAGGGTCTCCCTGGTCAACCCCGAGCACAGGGTATCTTCCATCCGGATGATATTATATATCTTTTCCAGGAAGAACGGGTCGATAGATGTGATACCTGATATCTCATCAATTGAAAATCCGGTCCTTAAGGCATGGTAAATGCCAAACAACCGCTCATGGGTAGGGGTCGTAAGCAGGTCAATTACCTCATCCCGCTCCCATTCCCTGAACCCGAAATACATATCCACGTCAAGGCTGCGAATGGCTTTTTTCATAGCCTCTTCAATAGTGCGTCCGATAGCCATGACCTCGCCCGTGCTCTTCATAGCCGTGGTCAGGGTCTTATCTGCGGTCACGAACTTGTCAAAGGGCCACCTGGGTATCTTGACCACGGTATAGTCCACAGTGGGTTCAAAGGACGCAGGCGTCTTTTTGGTAACATCATTGGGTATCTCGTCCAGGGTCATGCCGATGGCGATCTTTGCGGTCACCCTGGCTATGGGGTACCCGGTGGCTTTGCTGGCCAGTGCAGAGGAGCGGCTCACCCTTGGGTTGACTTCCACGATCCTGTATTCACCGTCCTTTACTGCAAACTGGATATTGCACCCGCCTTCGATTGACAGGCTTCTTATGATATTGATACTGGCACTGCGCAGCATCTGGTGGTCCCTGTCCGACAGGGTCTGGCTGGGAGTGACCACAATGCTCTCCCCTGTATGGATACCCATGGGGTCGATATTCTCCATGTTGCATATCACGATACAGGTATCATTGGCATCACGCATCACCTCGTACTCGAACTCTTTCCAGCCCAGAATGCCCTCCTCGATGAGTACCTGATTGATACGGCTGCGTTTCAGGCCCAGTTCAGTGATCGAGATGAGTTCTTCCTTTGTCCTGGCAATTCCACTGCCAGCCCCGCCAAGGGTATAGGCTGGCCTGATAACAAGGGGCAGGCCCAGTTCATCGATCATTGCAACTGCATCCTCAATGGTGTTCACGGCCTTGCTGCAGGGTACAGGCTCACCGATACGCTGCATGGCCTGTTTGAACAGGTCCCTGTCCTCGGTATCCTGTATGGCTTTCAGGGGTGTACCGTAAAGTTTGACATTGTATTTCTCAAGTACGCCCATTTCGGCCAGTTCACTGACTATGTTCAGCCCGGTCTGCCCCCCCAGTCCCGCGATTACTCCGTCTGGCCGCTCCTTCTCGATGATGCGCTCAACAATTTCGGGTTTGATGGGTTCGATATACACCACATCTGCCATTTCCGGGTCGGTCATGATAGTGGCCGGGTTGGAGTTAATGAGCACCACGCTCACACCTTCTTCCCTTAATGACCGGCATGCCTGGCTGCCGCTAAAATCAAACTCTGCCGCCTGCCCTATCATAATCGGACCGCTACCTATCAGCAGCACTTTCTTAATACCAGGATTACGGGGCATTATTTCATCACCTTTTTTACGATGGTATCAAAGAACCATTTTTCAGTATCCCAGGGACCCGGGCTGGCCTCGGGATGGAACTGTACGCTCATGATATCCAGGTAATCATGGGCGATACCTTCCACTGTATTATCGTTAATGTTCAGGTGGGTGATATGAGCCTCTGCCGCATCCAGGGAACCGGCATCCACTGCAAATCCGTGATTCTGGGAGGTGATGTACACATTGCCTGTTTCCAGGTCCTTCACAGGCTGGTTGGCACCCCGGTGCCCGAACTTCAGCTTGTAGGTGCTGGCTCCCAGTGCCAGGGATATGATCTGGTTGCCAAAGCAGATGCCGTAGATGGGTACTTCCCCCATCATGTGTTTTACAACATCAATGGCAGTGCCTGCCTTCTCTGGGTCTCCCGGGCCGTTTGATACGAATATTGCATCAGGTTTTTGTTCAGTAATATAGTCAGGCGGAGTACTTGCAGGTACTACGGTAATACCTACACCCCGCTGCTGCAGGCTCTTTATCATATTGGTCTTTATGCCAAGGTCGATGACAACGAAATGAGGCTTATCCTTGCCTGTTGCTTCAATATGGTAGGGGGCGGGGCAGGTTACCCTGTCTATCAGATCGTTCTGGTCAGATATCTTCGGGTGCTGTCTTGCCAGGCGTACTGCTTCTACGCCATCGTCGCTGTCTGTGAGCAGGCATGAGCGCATGGCACCGGTATCCCTGGTCTTGATGGTCAGCATCCTGGTATCCACATCTGCGATACCGGGCCGGTCTTCTTCCGTTGCAAAATCAAAAATGGAGCGCTCTGACAGGTGGTGGGATGGATGGTCGCACGCCTCCCTGACCACCAGGGCCTCTGCCTTCATGCCGTCTGACTGGAAGGTCTTGCCGCTTACACCGTAATTGCCGATAAGGGGGTAGGTGAACATCAGTATCTGGCCGGCATATGAAGGGTCGGTAAGTGCCTCTTCGTATCCGGTATATTGAGTTGTAAAAACAAGTTCCCCGCAAACAGCAGCTCCGGCGGCACCAAAACCAACGCCCTTCACAATTGTGCCGTCTTCTAATCCTAGTATTGCTTTCATACTAGGCGCTTTACATGGGAGGAATGGGTTAAAAAGGTTGTGTAAATTAAAATTTCAAATGCTCCCTGATCATTTGCGTATTATCAATCCACCACCGCATTCAATGAAAATAGATGGGATATCCGTAAATGGCGCAGGAAAGAAGGATTTTATTTCGACACAGTCACTAGCCACCATAATAGGTAAATCGTCAAAACGCTTTGGGTAACCCACATAAACACCATCACTCATTTTTCAATATCACCTTAATATATTGGTCTGCTATCTATCTTATATCATTCACCTATAAAATCTTTACTTGACCAGCGGCCTTGGGAAAAATTATTCAATGGAATCTGTACATTATACTGTAATTGGTCAGAAATCTTAAATCAGAAGTATAGCTATTCAGAAGTACTGGATGTGCCACAGATTAAGCAATGCTTATATTGCAGCCTGCTCCCTGTCCGATACCTTCATCCACACGCACATGCAGGTTCGTGATATTATCTGCAAAACCGTTATTCCTGATAGCGGTAGAAATTTCATTAAGGAAATACTTGCACAGGTCTTCGGCACTTACCGACGGTATGGGTAGTAACTTTACATCATCTGCAGGCAGCACATAATGTTTGCAGCTTTTAATAAGTTCCACAGTATAATAACCGTCATCTTTAGTTATTTTCAATCTGGGATCGTCCATGGCCAGCAATATCCTATGGTCCAGCCGGTCGCATACCCCCATTACAATCCTCTTCACATCCTCAAAATCAATGATGAACTGCCCTGACTGACTGCCCTCGATACGTACGCTGACAGCATAAGTATGACCGTGCAGCCTGCCGCATTTTGGATGGTCAGGTATTAAATGGCAGGCTGAGAACCGTAGTTTTGCATGCCAGCCATCAAGTTCTATGAACAACTTTTATTCACCTGGGTGAGGTTTAAGGCAGTCCATAACAATAAACCCTTGTATGGCCAGGAACCAGAAGGATTATTTCTACTATAAAGCAAAGGATGAAGGATATCGTTCACGGGCCGCTTACAAGCTGCAGCAGATCAATAAGAAGCACAACGTAATAAAACCAGGTGACTCGGTAGTGGACCTGGGTGCTGCCCCGGGTGGCTGGCTGCAGATGGCAAAAGAGCTTTCAAGCGGGCGGGTACTGGGTGTTGACCTGCAGAAGATAGCACCTATTGAGGGAGTGGATACTGTTAAAGGGGATCTCACTTCTGACAGGATACTGGAAAGGATCGAGGAGATCGTTGGCGAACACGGGGCCGATGCCGTAATTTGCGATGCAGCGCCTAACCTGACCGGAAATTGGAGTCTTGACCACGGCCGTTCCATTGACCTGAGCCAGGCGGCGCTTGGTATGGCAAAACGGCTGCTAATGCCCGGAGGTCATTTTGTTGTAAAGGTATTCCAGGGTGATATGTTCAAGGAGTTTTTGGATGAAGTGAAGGAAAATTTTGTGTATGTACGTTCATTTACGCCTTCAGCTTCCAGGAAGCAGAGTGCTGAAATATATGTAATTGGCAAGAAGTTCATATCGACTGATATCAAGGCAGGGAATGAATACGACGTGGAGATCCAGGAGATTGGAGAACAGGGAGATGGGATTACCAGGATAGGGGATTTTGTTGTTTTTGTTAAACACGCTATGGTTGGGCAGGCGGTGCGTGTCCGGATAAGGGAAGTGCATCCCAATTTTGCTTTTGCTGATATTATTGAATAATAATATAATCAATTGTTGCAAGCTTTAAATGTTTGGACAGAAATCATTTCTTCGATTATTGCAAAAATTTTGTAAAATCACGGTGTATCTAGTGAAAAATGATAGCCATTAGGATCACAGAGGACACATGGTGGGTCAATTTTCAATGGGAAAAGTGGGTCAATATTAGGTGGGAATTTTTAGTTCTGCCTATAAGAAGCTTATGTCTGTCCATGCTGTCCAGTGTGGTCGGATATTCGCAGTACAGCGCCCTGGCCTCATCCACAAGTGCGGTGCGGCTGTTGGAGTAATTCCACGCTGGTCATCGGTAAGGTAAGGGGACCCAGGATCAGAATGCTGTACGAGGGCATGCAGGTTGGCACTGCCGGGAACTCGGTGGTGGGGACCATTCACGGTGCGTCCGCCCGGCGGTCTGCGAGCGGATAGTGGGGGACTCGGGCGTGCCTGAAAAGTTCTTCAAAGCCACGGACGCAGTGGCATATGCTCCAATTGAGGATTGGCGGGGGCATGTACAATTACATAGTGTTCAGTCCAAAATACAGGGGCAGGGCGCTGGTTGGTGATAGGGCACTGGCGGCAGGGGCGGTTATTAGGAGAATATGTGAGGAAATGGATATTGAGGTTATAGACATGGCTGTTAATCCTGATCATGTGGCCCTGTTCATTAAATGTCCACCAAAGTATTCCGTAAGTTATTTATCCAAGATGATAAAAAGGAGAAGTAGTAGAGAACTTAAAAAAGAATTTCCCCACTTAAAGGAATGGTATGGAGATTATCTATGGGCACTAAGTTGCTATCATGGCTTTGTGGGGAATGGAGAGATGTTGTCGAGAAGTATATTTCAGCACATAATTCGCATGAATATAATCGATAATAATTCAAAAATCACTATATACAGGCCCGGTACGGGGTATACCGGTCTGTGACTTGCAGAAGAATCAGCATCATGCTCGTTGATGCAGGTAAAATATAGAGGCGCTGACAACTACAAAATATAGATTAGTACTGGTGGAAGTTTTAATTCAGATTACTTTCACTCTACTTAAGTAAAGTTTAATGTCCAATAAATAAATATAATAATAAAGGGTGTTTAAATGTCAAAAAATCACAGACTTTTTATTAGTCATTCGTGGGCTTACAGTGATAGTTATGAAAAACTGGTTGCTCTTCTTAACAACCGACCATACTTTTCATATATGAATTTTTCAGTACCTAAGGGCAATCCAGTACATACTAATGGAACAGATAGAGAGTTGCATGAAGCTATTAATAATAAAATTTCACAATGTCATACTGTAATAAATGAAGAAGATACACAAGCCTCATATAGTAAATGGATAAAAAAGGAAATTAGTATTGCAAAAAATGACTTTTCATTTCCAAAAAAAATTCTTGCTATAGAACCATGGGGGTCTGAAAAAACTTCTAAAATAGTAAAAGACAATGCTGATAAAATTGTAAAGTGGAATACCGAATCTATAGTATCGGCAATAAGAGAGTTATCATAGGAAGAATTCAAATGAGGAAGGCATTAATTGTCGGAATAAATAATTATCCTACATCCCCTCTTCGTGGTTGTATTAATGATGCTTCTGGCATTGCTACAATTCTTGAAACTCATGGTGATGGTTCACCAAACTTTGATGTGAGGCTTGAAACAGATGTTCAAACAAAATCAAATTTAAAAGCCATGATTGTTGAGCTTTTTTCTGGAAATAGTGATACCGTTTTATTGTACTTTTCGGGTCATGGATCCTTAAATGAAATTGGAGGTTACTTAGTAACACCAGATCATGCAAAATATGATGAAGGTATGTCAATGGACGAGATATTGGTTTTGGCTAATCAATCAAAATCTAAAGATAAAATAATCATTATTGATTGTTGTCATTCAGGTGCTTTAGGTACACCAACTATTGGTGGAGGAGCATCTCTGTTGCAAGAAGGCGTGTCGATTCTAACATCAAGTCTTGATGATGAGTCTTCAATAGAAATTAATGGACATGGTGTATTCACGAATCTTCTATTAAATGCACTTCAAGGAGGAGCAGCAGATCTAAGAGGACATATTTCACCAGGAGGAGTTTATGCCTATATTGATCAAGCTCTTAGCGCTTGGGAGCAAAGGCCTGTATTTAAAACAAATGTAACGAGATTTACTTCACTTCGTACTGTAACTCCACAAGTATCACTATATACACTTAGGAAAATAATTGAATATTTTCCGGCCCCACAAGCTGAATTCAAATTAGACCCTTCTTACGAGGATACTAATACGAAAGATGTTGAGCATGTTGTTATAGAACCATATGCAGAACCAGATAACGTAGTTGTCTTTAAGAATTTACAAAAGTTCCAAAGCGTAGGATTAGTAGTTCCGGTTAATACTGAATATATGTACTTTGCTGCAATGGAATCAAAATCGTGTAGGCTTACATCTTTAGGATATCACTATTGGCGTCTTGTAAAAGATAGAAGAATTTAATGAGATGCCTCGGATTTTCCAATCCGACCGGTCCGTGACTATATTTACCTTATACTCTTTTCAACTATTTCTATTTCTCCCTCAGTCAGCCCGTACAACCTATAGACTATCTGGTCAATTATCCTATCAGTAACCACTATTCTGCCTATAAGTGGCTGCAATTTATCCATCGAATCTTCATACCATTCCTGGAGATGCCTGTAATTGGTCGGACTCTTGGGGTCGTATCCATCCCTGAGCTTCTTCCTGTTCTTGACCAGTATGTCTATCAGCTTCCGGAACTCATAGTTGTAGTACTCCCGCACCGCAGTCTTATTAACCATATCATCCACGGCAGCGCCTGTTTCACCTTCCAGGAAGCCCAGGAATGCTTTTATCTCGGCGTTCTTCTCCTTGTTCATGTCTATCATGCGCTCTGCCAGGTGTGCGAGCAGGTCATGCACCACATCCGATTCCTCGGGCTCTGCCCCCAGCCGCTCGCCCACGAAGTCCAGCATCAGGGCGGATTCTGCCGTTAATAATGAAATAATTCCCGCCTGCTTCCTTTCTGCACTTGCCCCCCCCTTCCTGCGCTGGTGCCTGTCTACGGGTGCACATGCGCTGAGCGTGGGTTGGAGGAATTGGGTGCGGCTAAATGGACGCCATTTTTAAGGCATCAAGCTGAGAATATCTGGCGGGTGCAGATGCAAATAGACTGCCGTCGATGTATACATTTCATTCATATTGAAATGTTTTGGGTCATTTCAATCATTCCGAATGAAAATATATATAAACAAATAAAACACGGTCTATAATAATGGAATCAAGAACATTAAAAGAACTGGTCTTAGAGCAAAAAAAAGAGTTCGAATATAATGACGATTTTGTAAAAAGAACTGCACTGGATAACATGGCCAGCTATCTGGAATTGCCCCACATATTGATCATATCAGGACTTCGAAGGTCAGGGAAAAGCACTTTGCTAAAGGAGATAAATAAATATTTTTTCAGCAGTGAAACCATTTATTATTTCAATTTTGAAGATGAACGCCTGATAGATTTCACTGTATCTGATTTCGATCTCCTGTATGAGACTTTTATTGAACTGGCCGGTAAGAGCAAGATATTCCTCTTTGATGAGATACAGAATGTGAAAAACTGGGAATTGTTTGTAAGAAGAATGTATGACAGGGGATTTAAATTCATAATAACAGGCTCAAATTCATCAATGCTGAGCAAAGAGTTGGGAACCAGGCTTACTGGCCGTTATATTGGCATTGAGCTATTTCCCTTCTCATTCAAAGAATTCCTAACTTTTAACAATACCAGTGTCCCTGAAATCCTGTTAACTGAAGACAGGGCACTAATAAAGGGGCTTTTCAATGAGTATCTGCAATATGGCGGCATACCTGAATACCTGAGATACAAAAATGACCTTATACTGAAGACGCTGTATGAGAACATACTGTACAAAGATGTTTTTGCGAGATACAGGCTTACTGCTGAAAAGGTGCTAAAGGAACTATCCTTTTACTTTTTCTCAAATTGCGGAAGTGAGATCAGCTATAATAAATTGCGGACAATGTTGAATGTAAGCATCAATACTGTGAAAAGCTACATAGGCTATCTGGAAAATTCATATCTTGTATTTACCGTCCCAAGATATGACTATTCTGTTAAAAAGCAGATATATTCGCACAAGAAAATATATGTAATTGACACGTCCCTGATAAATCTCATATCATTTAAGTTTTCAAGAGATTATGGTAAAATACTGGAAAATCTGGTTTTTATCGAACTGAAGAGAAAGAACAGGGACATCTATTACCATAAAGACAGGCATGAATGTGATTTTATAGTTCTGGAGAATAACCGGATAACAAGTGCAATCCAGGTTACTGCCAGCCTGAATAGCAACAAGGACAGGGAATATGAAGGATTGTATGAAGCATTAACCAGATATGGTCTCAATCAAGGTTTGATATTAACAGCAGATGAAGAATTTGAAGACTCATTCAAGAAAAAGAAAATAATAGTAATGCCTGTATGGAAGTGGCTGCTGCAATGACCGATATGCTGGAATTTTCAGAATAAATGTAGTTCATGAAGTACGATTGCCGGATTTTTTTTAAGCGGTGATGTGTAATTGAAAAAAAAGAAAGAGTGAGGCATTAGTCAGCCTCACCCATCAGTTCATTATAGCCTTCTGCAAGCTGTTCGTTCACATGCACCACTGCTTCGTTAGTATTCCTGTATGCATAATCCTCAGTAACCTCAGGCAGGGCATCAGCCTGTGCCTGTGTGGTCACTACTGTGCCTGCTGGCACGAACCTGCCGTCAGGTATGGTTACTCCAATGACTGCTGTTACAGGTTCAAGCACGCAGTTATTACCAACCTCTGCCTTGAA
>SWBX01003853.1_pt2 | contig 15550 bp, 16 predicted proteins | sample 4693051 | NCBI WGS metagenome assembly SWBX01 (sample SAMN10267272, study PRJNA491770) | bioreactor metagenome | isolation source: DHS bioreactor inoculated with marine | place: Japan: Omine Ridge, Nankai Trough | reverse complement strand
TTTTTTTTGATATTCTGTTTAAGAGCTGCACAGCATTATTCTTTAGTTTTGAGATAGCTTCATCATCAATATTTCTGCGTTCATACAGATTGGCAATGGTAAGGTTTAGAGAAAGCTTCTTAATCAATCTGGGTATCGGGTCAAGTGGAGTAGAATAAACCTTCTGAACATAACCATTGATCTCAGCATCGGCATCAGCTATGCACTCATTTATCACATCATTATCGACAGCTTCACCTTCAGATGAGAGCTCTATAATCTTCTGTTCTGTGTACTTATTCTTTAGTTCATCAATCGTACAATACGGCATATTTTCTCCTCAATTATGTTTGAGTAAATATAGCAGCTCATCAATCAGGAAAGAACTTTCTTCCTACATACCGCTATATAGGAAGTTTCTGCTTGAAGCCTTATCCTGAGTTACTAATTTCAAGCCAGAGGTTAAGGATAGATGAGAGCAAAAACAGAAGAGGTTTTAGCAAAGCTTAGAGAATTGAAACCAGATATTAAATCAGTTGATTTCTATGCTGGCCAACTGGATGAAGCTGATAAGTACATAACCAGGCTTCCAGGTATTCTTCTGTTCTTCCGGGACAATCCTCATGAGAAAAGTGATTATGATTATTCAACTGACATCTTTTTTTCAGCGTATATTTTACATTCAAATTTACAGAATCCGGAAATTCAGTTTCTTGAGACACTTGATTATGTTGATATGATTAAAGCCAAACTCAAAGAATTAAAAAGAATCAAAATCACTAATGTTGCACCTGCAGAGAGTAGTAAAATACTTACCGCTTTTGATATTCAATTCAATTATGTGGAGTCAAAATGAATCCAAAACTAAAACCTAACATGCGAATTGTAAATTACGAGATCCAGATTGCAAATGCTGAATCTAACAATGAGATCTGTGTTGTGATTACCGGAAGATGGGAAGGCCATCATCAAGGTGATTATGAAATCACTGAAAGGGATATCCAGGAGATCATGGACAACTACGCAAACGAAGGCAGGGATCTGTTTTTTGATTATGATCACAACTCTCTTTGGGGATCAAGTAAAAGTGCAGGTTGGGGTAAATCCTTAGAACTTAAAGACGGCAAGATCTATGCTAAAGTTGATTGGACTCCGGAAGGACAGAAAGCAGTTGATAATAATGAATATCGTTTCCTTTCTAATGTACTGATCTTCAACTATTATGATCCTAACAATGACAAAATGACAGGAACTTATCTTCACAGTGTCGCTCTTACAAACGTTCCCTTCCAGAAGGATCTACCAGCAATCATGAATAAGATGTTTCCAAATATAACAAATACAGGAGGAGAAATGGAAAAACTTTTAAAACTCCTGGGAGTGAAAACAGAAGAAGAAGCTATTACTACGATCAATAGTAATACTGAACTTTTGACCAACTCACAAACCCAGGCAGCCAGGGTTCCGGATCTGGAAACTAAGATCAAGGAACATGAAACCACAATCACAGAATTGAACGAAACTATCGTAAACAGCGAAATCGATATGGCTATTGCCAAAGGTGAACTTTTACCGAAGAATCGTGAAACCGCTGTTCTCTTAAGAAACACCAGCCCTGAAGCTTATCAAACATTTTTGAAAAACACCGAGAAAGTACCAGCTGATAAACTACCTATCGTCAACAATCAAACCACAACTCCAACAGATGAAGAATCTGTTTGTGAAGAATTCATTCCAGGAGGTGAATAGTGGCCAGAAAGAAAGTGCAAATTCTGAGCGTTAAAAGCGCAAAAAAACTTATTGATATAATTGCTGCAGCTTCTGTTTTCCTTAAGGATATCACAGTAAAAGCAACATTAGCCGATAGTGGAAATATCCGTATCCTGGATATGCAGCAATATGGACTTAAACTTACAACTCGTTACAACCAGGTCAGCTTCGATTATGATCAAGGCTTCAACATTCCCTTTGCCTGCAAAGAGATTGTTTATCCTACTGTTCTTTCCGATAGTGACCTGGAAGACATGGAACTTAATCCGGAAGCTGCAGGTGAAGGCAAAGGTGCTGATGGTACTTCTATTGCGACTATGCTTGGTAAGATCTTCGGAGCTGATTATCATGATATGATCTTGAACGGTGATACTGATCTTGCCCTGGTTGCAGATCCTGATACACCTGCAGAATATCGTCAAAATATGTTGCGTCAAGTCGATGGTTACATTGCTCAATTAGATACTGCTTCTCGTGTTATCAAATCCGCTACTCATGATACTATCAAAAAAGAAATCGCTGCTCTTTACGCTAAATATGCAGAAGATGATTTGATCACTACATCCACCAAGATGTATATGGGTCAAGCTGACTATCTGGCTGCCTGGCAAGCTGTAACCAGCACAACAAAAGATCTCATCATCAAAGATAATGTTCTTTATTACATTACAACTGAGATCAAGCCCATTTCCCGTATGAATCACCTGCTTATCGGTGATCCTGCAGCTATGCAGGTTCGTATCAAAAGAGAGATCGGTCTTGAAACTCAACGTTCTATTGAACATCGTGGCTACAAATATCTTATGGGTCTCAGAGCAGATGCAATCTTTGTAAAAGAATTGTTCAGAGCTCTTGAACATACATCCGCATAATCTGGAGGTGATAAGTGGCCTTAGTAAAAATTGATGATGTAAGTTTAACAAGATCCCGAATTGAGCTAGATCTCACAGAAGCAAACGTTTTGATCTCAAAAGGAGATCTAACCGGTGAAACTGAGCCAGCAGATCTTACAGCTTACAATGCACTCATGGCCAAGTTCGAAAACATTGGTGTTAATGCAAAAGACAGTCCGGCCTGGGGTGATGAAGACATCGTAGAAGAAAACGACTATGAAAATGATTCTGTAGGTTTGAAAGCTGCGGGAGCGATCACAGTTAAAAAACTGAGCAAAGGCTTTCTAGCTGTTCTTGATGGTATTCGCAATCAGAAGGTTGTTGTGGCTATCGAGCCCAAAGATAAAGCTGGAAGTACACTCTTTATTGATGGTGTGAAGTTAACCAGGAAAACAGAAGGAAAAGCCAACTCTGAGACTTCATCTCAAGCTGTGCTTTCCTTTCTGCAACGTTGCAAGAATTACAGTGATGTATATAAAATCTGGGATATCCCAGCAGCATAAATACTCCAACTCAAATACACAGCAAAGGGGCAGGATTCTGCCCCTTTGTAACTAAAGAGGTGTTATGTGTGATCCTAAAATAATAGAAAAAATTGATAATGGCCAGGCAATAGTTTTTACAAAAGCGAGACTGTATATCTGGATAATTACATTGATTGTTGCTTTTACCGTAACAATAACGACAGTAAAGCTTCAAGCTCAAAATAACACAGAAAGAATCTGCAAAATTGAAGAAGAATTAAAGCCAATGAAAGAGATCCAATTCAACCTGAAGAAACTATGTGAACACTTTGAAATTCAATATACAGAGATCAAGGAGTAGGAATGAAAATACTTGAAATACTTAGAGATAAAATGAACAAAACTCCAATTCAAGCCTGGAAGAGCTTTTCAACTGCTAAACATACAATAACCGAAGCAGATATTTATGAGGAAGTCACCGTTCCCAGCAATGCTGCTGAAGTGATCTTATCCAGTGATTCTGAATTCACAATTGGAGAATCAAATACAGCAACCGGTTACAAAACTGATGAGATCAAACTCGGTATTGCCAGTATGGAGAAGATCTACTTGAAAGGTGCTCTGGATCAGGAGATTAAAATCACTTGGGGATTACTGTAATAATGAGCCTGGAATTAACACTTAATAAATCTGAAAAAAAGAAAGGATTACCTCTTCGCTGGTTACTTGATCAAGCCCTTTCGGGGAAAGTGCTACCCGATGGCAGAATATTAGCTAAGAAAGGCAGCCTGGTTGCACAGCTCGTTAAGCAGCCGGCTGGAATTTCTGCAGGATCTGGTACACTTACCTTTACTGAAGATATAGATTCGGTAGATTCTTTTGGCAAAGCAGCAGCAGGAACAGCAACCATTAACGGTGGAGATGCAAAATAGCTCGATCTTGATGCAGATACTTTCTGGGATATTCAGCTTACTGTGAACGGACAATCTGTTAGAATTGCTGACCCTTACACCGGATATGATCTGAACGGAAATTATGACGGAACTCCTGCAAATATAACTGAAGGCTCACAGGATGAGTCTGCTTTATTCCATGTTTATGGATTTAACAAATATATTAAATGTACTTCTAATGGTACAATTGAACTAAATATTCAAGGTGATTATTCTTATAGATTCTGGAATGGATCTGCATGGAGTACAGTAACCGGAACAATTACAACCGGAAATTATCTTTCTATCGTAATGACAGCAGGACAAATGTTCGGTTTGCTCACGATGGATTCCGTCTTTATCTCTTATCTACAAAGTGAATGGCACACCGTAAGCGGAACTTTTATTGATTGGGTAGTAATTGGAGATGCTTCCAATTCTGGCTATGATCGAGCAGGAAACACTCTTCACTTTGGCACAGCTGGCATAAAGCCTTTGGGAGCGATAGAGTTTAACCCGGAGAGAGAAGATGATTTAGGCGAAGAATGTATAACTAATGGAAATAATATTACTTCTAATGACTTTACTCTTATTGCTGGATGGAGTGCATCTAATGGTAGGGCTTATTTTAATGGTACTGATAATGCATCCAATTTAATCCAAATAGATGCTAATAATCAAACTTCTGTAAAAATAGATACCGACTATATATTAGGATTTGAAATAAGGGACGCATCAACTTTTGCACGACTATATATCCTAAATAGCGGTGGTGGTATAGCATTCATTTCTATAAATGATTACGCTAATGGAATTAATGAAGTAGAGTTTACAACACCAAGTATTATTAGTGGCGGAGGGCTTAGTTTTTACGCCTACATTGGAGGTTCTTCGTTCAATATGGGTAACATTACCTTGAGAGAAAAACTTACAACAATTAGTGAACCTACGGAATTACAAATATTCGACAGAAGAAATGTTTTAGATTTTGGTTTTTACACTGAATTCTACAAGTCTCAAATCCTTGTAGGTTTCGACCCTTCACATCCATACCGACATGATCTTACCCTGTTACGTTCAAATGGTTACTTCAGGACGTTTGGATTGAAAGTTACAAGCAATAGTTTATTCTGGATAGAACTGATTACAGCAGGCACAAATGTAGAATTAAAGACAGGATTGAAATATAACCGGCCATTGAGTGCAACCGAGAAGGCCAGAGTTTATGCTTATGCTAAAGATCCCACCAAAACAAATCTGATTGCTTGGGACGCTAAACAAGCTTCGGGCATTGTAGCATACTATGATTTCAATAAGCTTGCTTGTTATACAAATGATGGATTAATAGCTAATTTTGGTTGGGAAGGTGAGGATATTGCATTAAATGGAGATTTAGCTACTGGAGATTTTACTGGATGGACTGCTGGATTAAATTGGAGTGTAAATGGTTCAAATCAAGCAGCAGCCGATGGTGTAGCTTCAAATTATCTTGCTAACAATATTGCTGTTGAAATCGGAGATATAATAAAAATAACGGAAGATGTAATTGCCTTATCAGACAATGGTGGGATGATTATCACAAGTGGGTGGGGAGCAAGTAATACCGCTTCATTAAATACTATAGATGTCGGCAAAACAATAGAAAAAATAATCATAGCAGGTACTACAAGAGTATCTTTTTATAATCCAATTGGTAAAACTGGAACAATCGCCAACATTAAGATTGAGAAAGTCGGCAACCTCGTGAACACTGTGCTGGATGTGGGCGGTGGAATGAATGGGTTGGGTGATATACTCGATGGTTGGGATTTCAACAATTATACAGATGCAAGTATAGAATCAAAAACATCAAGTAGTTTTACAACTTTAGGTGCTGGCGGTGTATTTAAGAATCTATTAACAGTTGGCACTAAATATCATTGGCGAATTAAAGGAATTACATCGTGTGTAAGTGGGGTCCAACTTCCAAATACAGATGAACTTCCTATTATTCCAAATGGTGACTTCGACACTACAATTAAGTTTACACATAATACTAATGGTAATTTCTATGTAAAGAATCTTAGTGCTGGTATTACTACATTCACTAAATCTGAATTAGTAGAAGTAACCTACTACCCACTGAGCCAGAGTGATTTGAATTTGCAGGGCAAAAAGATTCCTAATGGTATTGAATTACACGCTGATACTGAATATGATGTCAATTCCGCTTGTAATGGAAAGGAATGCTATATTGAAGAAATTGATGGAACTTTTACAAACCATTTCACTGTAGCTTCCAGTAAAATAACAGCAGCAGAAATCTACGCAGAGATCAGCAGCTACCAAATTAAATCATTAAGATTAATAGATGAAACTTAAGGAGTAATAAAATGAATATAACAATTAGCCGTGGAATGACGAAAGAGCAAAATTTTCTAATGCTATACTTACAATGTCATGGTTTGCTGCAGCGTTTCGCTTTCACATGGATGTGTGATGTTGTTGGTTTGGTAGGAAAGCATTTATTTGAAGAACTCTATCAAACAGCTATTCAGGATATTGATTTCGGAGCTGGTAGATTCATAGTTCAAATGCCAACAGACACACCATTTTTAGCCGAAGAAAGTGAACGATCAATTGGTTTTGTAGATGAAGTTGAGCAGTTCGAGACAATTACAAATCTGGTGAAGTACAATGGTGTAACTTCTCTCGATGGTTCAAATGTTTATATCAAACTTACAAATCTAAACTGGAAAGCTTTGAGAGACGCAGGTCTGCTTATTGTTGCTACTGATGGTGAAAATGATAGCAATGATACTATTTTTGTAGATAAGCAGGGAGATCAGGCTGCTAAGAACCTTATTGCCGAATTATACACACCGGTAATCCCAGAATAGGAATCAATGTCAGCTACTAATATCCAACTCGTAATTGATTTTCTACTCAAGAACAAAGAGCAGGTTCTCAAAGTTCTTGAGCAGCTCAAAGAACAATATGGCATTGATATTGATACAACTTCTATGGATCAAGCGTTCGGTGATCTGGAAGAAAAGCTTGAAGGATTAGAAGGATCGGAAGTTGAGATTGACGGTAATAGCTCTGGAGCTGTAGACGCTGCTGAAGATGCTGAAGCTGCAGTTGATGAAGTTCCGGAAGAACATGAAACAACCTTCAAAGGCGATGGAGCTAATCTTCAGCAAACTGTAACTGCTGTTAGTACTGCCTATACAGCTTTAATGCAGATTGTCAGTCAGGTTAAAGGTGAGATTGGTGAATTGATCAACCTCTCAGGAGAACAGGAGAAAGCTGAGAATCTTCTACAAGTCTCTTTGAAAAATACCGGTGAAACAACTGATGAATCTTTCCATAAGTTCAAGAATCTAGCAGCGTCTTTTCAGGAAGTAACTACCATCGGTGATGAAGTTACGATGGGAATAATGCATCTTGGTCTTAACATGGGTGTAATGACCGGTGATTTGGAAGCTGCTACCCAGGGTGCAATCGGTCTTTCTAAAAGTCTGGGGTTCGATCTGAAAACATCAATGAAAATGCATACCTTGGCTATGGGAAAAGATTTTACCATGCTACAACGATATCTACCAGCTCTTAAAACAGCTAAAGATGATGCTGAAAAAATGGCAATTGTTAAACAAGCTGAAGCAAACGGCTGGAATTTGGCCACTTCTGAAACTGAATCAGGATATGGAGCTTTAGAACAATACGCTAATATCGTGGGTGACGTAAAAGAAAAGGTTGGTGATTTAGTAAAGATAGTGATGATTCCATTTGTTAAAATAATACAATCGGCAACAGAAGAGGCAGGAAATTTTTTCAGATCATTAACGGAAACCTCATTAGAGCAGACAATTCGGGAATTGTCAGAATTGGGACAGAGCACATTAGAATTAGAACTCTCTCTGGCAAAAGCAACTCAAGCTAAAGCAGAATTTAACTCGATTGGACTTGCAGATGAAATCACCATTGCCAAACAACTTGAAGATAGCACTAATAATAGAGTGAAATTGCTTATAGAGTTGGGTGATCTTCAATCAAAAATGTTATTGGATGAGGGTAAATCTGAAGATTATTATAGAAATATTGTTGCACTTCAAGAAGCAGCCGGTACAGCAGGTGACTACACAGTAAGTAATGCATATATTGAAGCTGTTCAAAAATTAAAAGTTATAGATGCTTTGAAAGAGCAAATAACAATAGAAGAAGATCACAATTCAAAGCTACAAACCGATTTGATCTTAGTACAAAAATCTGAAAAAGCAAAACAGAACGTTCTTGCTTTTCAAGAAGCAATTAATCAATCAATATCAGAAGGCTCCGAAAATACCGATAAGTTACTAGAGAAAATGGAAGCTTTTGCTGATAAAAACATTAAAGTTAATTTAGAGTTTGATAATGACCTTGAGCTAGAAGACGATGATGATAATCTGGAAGAAGAAACCAACAAATTCACGGAACATTTTAACGAAATTTATGAATTAAAGCAAGAATTTAATCAGCGTGATTATGACCTGAATACATCAATGTATCAGCAGCAGATGGATGCCATTGATGAATTCTATGTCGATAACAAGGATAAACTTAAAGAAGCTGGATTTTCAGAAGAACAAATTTTACGTCAGTCAGAACAGGCAAAAGCAAAAATCAGAGATTATTATGCAAAAAAAGCTATTAGTGGATCTTCAAAAATGTTGGGTGACTTGGCTGAAGCTTTCAAGGCAGGGGGTAAAGCGGGTTTTGAGACTTATAAGGTCTTGGCTATTAGTCAAACACTCACCGACACATATGCATCTGCGACTGCTGCTTATAAGTCTATGGTTGGAATACCGGTTATCGGCCCTGCTTTAGCTGTAGTTGCTTCAGGGGCAGCAATAGCTGCAGGAATGGCTAATGTTAGACAGATCAAGAAGCAGAAGTTTAAAGCTGCTAAAGGAACAGTTTTAAAAGGGCGATCACATAGTCAGGGTGGAATAAACGTAAGAACTCCATATGGTGATGTAGAAGCTGAAGGTGATGAACCAATATTAACTGGTGGTGTTAGCCGTGATCCTGTATTACTGGCAATTGCCAGCATGATCAATCAAGCAGCTGGTGGAGATCCGTTACCGGGTGCTTCAAAATCCTCGATGGGTGGTGGAGGGATAACCGGTTCTTCCTCTTCTAAAGCAACTCCATCTGATAACTCATCAGAGATCCTACAAACTCTCGAAGCTATAAACGCTAATCTTATTGATCGGAAGCCAACTGTAAATATTGTGATAGAAACAACTGATCCTGAAGCAAGAATTAAGCAGGATGCAGAAACAACTGATAAACTAAAAGAAGCTAACGTTGATATTTAAAATCTACCACGCTACAAGTTTCAACGGAACCAGGTCTGATATATCTGATTCGATTTATGATATCTCCAGATTTGGGTTTGAACGTGATAAAGACTATAGGCACATAATAGCTCATCCAACGTTAAAAGTGGACGAAGATGAGACTTTAGCAAAAGGTGATTATATATTTTTCGAGATCGATGATGAAATTCGAATGGTTACATATATAGAAAAAATCACTTCTTTACCTGGAACTTTTATAAATAAAGTTGAGCTTTGGGATGTGATTAAGAAGTTGGATTATGTTAAAATTGAAGACTTTGCAGCGTCCTGGTTCAATTCAAGTAGTTATTGGACAGGCTTATCCTCTGATGAGCAAGACCAGTTATATAGATATAGCACATCAGCACCTGTAGATCATCATATTTCTGCCCTGTTTCTAGTTCAATCTATGCTCAATTATGTAATTGGAAATATTACCTATACATCAGGTCAAATAGATGATGTGAGACCAGTTGAGAGTATTCTTTTTTTATTGGATAAAGAAAGACTACTATTCGATGTAAATCAATTGAAGACTGTGGGTAAAGATGCTTCAACTGACAATTCCTTTAAAAGTGCAAGTTGCCTACAAATTCTGAATTTAACTGCTCAAATCCTTCAATTTAGGATACAATGGTCTACAGAAAGCGGATCTCCTTATTGGGTAATCCAAAATTGTGAACTCGTAAGTTCCAGTTTTCCGTCGTCAGACGATGACGGATATAGTGTTAAAGATCTGGCTGCTGTTGATGTTACCAAGATATCTTTAAAAACATTACCTTTTTTTGACTATTGGACCGGATGGTCTTCGTTAAACGAATATGAAGAAATCTATCCCGATGTTTCTCTTGAAGGCAAAAAAATAAAAAGCATAACCTTGCCAAATAGCTTCGAAATGCATCGACTAATATATTTTTCTGAAACTACCGGTTGGGTACTAGTTGCTATAAATCCAGTTACTTTTCTCGAACATCTTACAGAAGCTTTCTCTAATATTTATACTACTGAATATAAGGAAAAAACTTATACTTTAGAATGGTCTGAAATATGGGATGAACTGAAAATATATTTTAACTTTAATAAACCTACTAGTAAAGTCAGCTACCTTGAGAAGATAACATGATATTTGGAACAGCTCAACCTAAATTAGTAATTGGATCCCATGTCATTGATTTCAATGCTGGTGATGAGAAACTACTTATTGTACAAAAGGATTACAATTACCAGGTTAGAGATGGTAAACTACTTAAAAGCATTTTAACAGGTAACAGGGAATACAAAAACAAAGGTGATTACGCTGAATTTAAACTAACAGTTCTTTGTCCCGGAGCATTAAGTACTGATGATTTCTCGACTCATTATGCTGAGATCCAACATAGCTTGAAAGCAGGTGCATTAGTAACCTTGTTTCCACATGCGGATGGATCATTCAACGCAGATTGTTGGGTTACAGAGTTTAAATCATTCTATTATAAGAATTCAACTATATATGATGCCTATAAAGTAACTTTTAAATCTAAATCATATAAAAGCTTCAGTTACAATCAAACAGCAACTCCAGCTGCAGATAAACCAGGATATTCGTTTCCTTTTGGTGAAAGCATAGGTATAAGATTATCTTGTACTACAGCCAATAGCCAGATATATTACACAATAGATGGATCAACTCCAACAAAGGACTCATTCGAATATAAAGCTTTTACATCATTGATAATTAATGCAACAACTACTCTGAAAGCCAGAGCCTTTTCTCCTGGAGCAAGATGGAGTAAAGTGATGTCCGAAACCTATATTGAGCTTCCTCCCACATAAAAAAGTGACAAATCTTTGTCATATTTGACAAACTTCTGTCACAAATTGACAAACTCGTGTCACTTTTCACCCTCAAAATTGACAAACTTCTGTCACAAATTGACAAAAATCACTCGGAAACACTGAATTTGACAAACCATCTGTCACTAATTGACAATTTGCTTGTCACAAGATAGACCTTAAAAATAAAATTAATTATTTCTGATTAATAAAAGTTGTAACAAAGCTTTTTATTATACAGGAGAAGAAATGAAAAAAATTATTTTAATAGGTTGTATAATTATTTTATGCTCCATAAATTTATTAGCTGATAAAACACAAAACCAAAGAAAAGAAGTTGGTACAAACGAAAATAGTGAAAATGAAGTGTACAAAGATTATTTAGTTATATCTGATTCAGCTAATGTAATATTCCATGACAAATTTGGAAAAATTATTTATAATAAAATCTTAAATAATTGGCATATTGATGATTTAAAAATTTATCAACCTATTATTATCAATAATAATGAATACTTTAGAAATTTTAAAACAACAAATCAATCTTTTCCGCGCGAAGCGATTAGGGCAACATATATAACAGTCCAGAAAAGAGTGCATCAAGATAATGCCGAGATGGTACTTTGTCGTTTGGCTGGAGAAGGTGCAGTTACAGGTTCTCATTGCATTATAGATTTAACATCACAAAAATCATATTATTTTTCTTTCAATAAAGTTGTTTCTTTTACATTTGATGAAGAAAATTTATGGTTACGGGCTTCAAAAGGAATAATGGAAATTGAGAAAGAAACAGGGAATCGTTCTGATTTTATTATGCTGCCTTTCTTAGACGATAATTCAAAATCATTGCATACTGAAAATGAAATCTTTATTGCTGTCGATGAATTTGGAATTGAACAAATCAATTTGGATTCTAAAGATATAACATTTTGGGATGTATCAAATATTTTCGGAGAATATCCCCAAAAAATGGTTTATATGAAAAAAGATGGTATATATCAAGATGTATGCTTACCAAGAGAGCGAATAATATTCACGAATTTTGAAGAAAATGATAGTTGCATTTTTATCGGATGTTATTTCGCCCATAGTTCAGGATATCTTGAAAAGAATAGTTCTTACTTACTTATTTACTCTAAGTCTGAAAAAAAATGGAAAACAAGAAATCTTAAAGATGTTAATGTGGTATCAATTATTAAATTGGAAGATAATAATTTATGGATGGGAGCTCACCAAACCGAAAGATGGGAAGGAGCGTGGCGAAGTGATAATGGAGGCATATATTTATATGATATTGAAATGAAAAAGTCTATTAGAATCAATAAAATTGATAAGTATCAAATGATTACTCAATTAATTATTTCTGATCAAACGGTTAAAGCAGAATCTTTTTATTTCAGTCTTTTTGATGATATGGTAAAGCCATACATTATAAAGAGAATCTTTGAGATAGATAAAAGTTCATTAATAGTTAAATCAACTGCATTAATAGATAGTTTTACATATAAGAATCATGAAGAATATATAGCGATTAAAAATGAGTTTACATCTTCTAAACAAATTGGTTTAGAAATAATAAGGTCAGATATTTTATCATCCGAAAGTAAAAAAATTATCAATAACCCCAATAATAAAAAAAATCGATATTGGCCATCCCTCAACAAGAATTACTAAATTTAAATTATAAAGATATTCTACAATTTCAAATTTCAATGTAACAAAACAAAATTCCCAGGTGGTGAATTACAGGATGAGCAAGGGAAAACAGATTATATGATCAGAATTGATTTTATAAAGACATATGGTTTATTTATATAGAATCAATTCTCAGAATTGACTCAATTATCGGACGATTAAGGATAATCGTCCCTACAAATTTAACTGATCAATATTATCCAACTCAAATTCAACTTCTACAATTGCCAATGGTAAATCATGTTCGATGAATTGTAGTTTGGCAAAATCCTTTTCGGTGGTCAGTAGAAAATCTATTTTTTCCAGTTTTACATCAGCAGATATCTGTTTAATTATCTCTTTGTCTTTAAAATCGTAATGATCTGGAAATCGGAAATGCTTTTCGAAACTTAGTCCAGCTTGGTGAATAGTATTTTCAAAAGATTTTGGTAAACCAATTCCGGAAAGTAAAGCTAATTTTCCATCAGGATTTGTTACATTTCTTCCTACATCAGAAATTCGCTTAATTTGATATCCACCTTGCAAGATGGGGTTTTGGAATTTCTTAATTTTGTTGGGAATTTCACCTTTACCATTGAATATGATATAATTGGCGTACTTTAGTGCAGAAAGTGGTTCACGCAGAATTCCAGAAGGTAGCACAAAGCCATTTCCAATTCCACCGATTGCATTAAAAACAACGAAATCAAGATCGTGCTGAACCTTGAGATGCTGGAAAGAATCGTCTAATATTATATAATCCAGGTCAGGATATTTTGCTTCCAAAATCTGGATCGATTTTTTTCGATTTCTTCCAGCGATTACTGGAATTCCAATTAGTTTCGAAGCCAGCAAAAAAGTTTCATCACCAGCATCTCTGGCAAAATCGAAAACTTTGTTTTCATCTGAAATGAGTTTGTTTTCGTTCTCGAATTTCCCTTTGTACCCGCGATGTGAAACTGCAACTTTCTTACCCTGTTTTTGTAGATGTTTTGCCAGAAAGATCGTTACCGGAGTTTTTCCGCTGCCGCCACTGACTATATTTCCCACACTGATTATTTTACAACGAGAACGATAACCACCAAGATGTAATTTTCTACGAAGAATTAGAATAAACGAATAAACCAAGGACAGTGGCCAAAGCAAATATGAAATAAGTGATTTATTATAGAGATTTTTTTCGATTATTTTTTGCATTAAAACTCGATTCCCTTTCTGGCTTCTACTCCTAGTACGTAATAGTGCTTTATCTCTTTCATTTCGGTAACCAGAGCAGCACGATGTAGAACTTCGTTCTTGGCATATCTACCGGTCATTATTATCTCGGCGTCGGTATCCATTTCCATCAGTTCGATCTGTTTTTCCAAGGACAGTAACTTCCAGCTTACAGCTACATTTATCTCATCGATTACGATAATGTCGTATTTCTTGGAAGCAATTACTTCTTTGCATTTTACATATGCTTTCAAAGCTTCATCAAAATCGATCTGATCCGGTTTTTCGGGATTCACAAGTTGTGCTGTACCGAATTGGAAGATATCCAATCCTTCCTGTTTGGAAAGGAATTTGATCTCACCATATTCAAAGTTTTTCTTCATGAACTGGATCAAACAAACTTTCTTCTCTCGTCCTAAAGCTCTAACTATCAAACCAAGCGAAGCAGTTGTTTTGCCTTTTCCATTACCGGTATAAATTTGGATCATAATATATCCTTCTTGCTGCACAATCGAAGCTATTCAGCAATTATAATTTTGTCATCCTCGCGGAAGCGGGGATCTCTACTTTTCATAGATTCCCGATCCGGTTGGGAATGACACTAACCTATATTTCTATCCCTATCAAACTAAGGAATACAACCTTGCGAAGGTCGAAGTTTATTTAGCTCAAAAACCTTCGCAAGGTATATTGTCTTACTTCAAAAGCAGCATTTTTCTTGTTTCTGTAAAGCTGCCGGAAGTTAATTTATAGAAATATACTCCTGAAGAAACTTGTTTGTCATTATCATCTTTTCCATTCCAAAGATAAGAGTGCATACCTGCTGAAAGCTGCTCACTGAACAGTTGTTTTACTTTCTGTCCTTTTAGATTATAAATCGCTAATTCAGCAGAATTATCCACAGTTAAATTGAAAGATATTGTCGTAGTGGGATTGAACGGATTTGGATAGTTATTGAATAACTTTGGAGTTAGAATGATCACTTCATCTGCCTCGACAATATTTCCTTCTAAACCAAGAATCTGAACGTCATCGATGTTCCAACCGCAATACTGCCAGCCACCATCGGTTTCTCCCATCGTCCAACGTAAATAAACAGTTTCTTCATCATCGGCAATGTTGGAAATATCAAGATATATTTCCTGCCAATCGGTATCTGCAATTTCTTCATCGTTTGTCCAAATTGTGTACCAGTTCATATTGTCTGTACTTATGCGGATATAGGCATGATCGTACGAAGGTTGTTCCACGCCTAACCAACGCCAGAATTTCAGATGAACATTGAAGATATTCGAACAATCTATCGCTTCAGTTGTGAGATGTTCTTCGCCCAAATCATTTGGATAATCTCCATTAAGATTGTACCCGTAAACGTTATTCCCAGTATATCCACTGGTAGGATCCGGTTCACCATGATCTCCACCTTGTCCTGTTGGAATACCGTAAGCCCA
>SWBX01000048.1_pt1 | contig 15562 bp, 12 predicted proteins | sample 4693051 | NCBI WGS metagenome assembly SWBX01 (sample SAMN10267272, study PRJNA491770) | bioreactor metagenome | isolation source: DHS bioreactor inoculated with marine | place: Japan: Omine Ridge, Nankai Trough | reverse complement strand
AATTGCTAAAACCGAATTGTTTTCGTGTGTTTCGTGTATTTCGTGGTTTATGTATTATTTCATGGTTTAATTTTACTTCGTGGTTTTAATTTTACTTCGTGATTTTAATTCTTCATTGGCTCAAATAACAATTCTCACAACCTGAGCCATCGGATAATGTCCAAAGTTTACCAATATACCTAGTTCCAGATCGGTTGCTCTAAGATAATTGAAAAGTTGGGCTTTATGTTCCGGAGCAAGGGCACGCACTGCTTTCAGTTCCACAACAATTTTTCCATAACAAATCAAGTCCGGTCTATAGATCTGCCTCAGATTCTCATTTTTATATGAAATTTTCAATTCTTTCTGCGACTCAAACGGAATTCCCCGCTGTTTCAGTTCTCTCTCAAGGCATTCCTGATAGACAGCTTCCAGAAATCCACACCCCATCTCACGATACACTTCAAATACCGCGCCCTGAATCTGATAACTTTCTTCTTTAAAAATTACTTCACTCACCTTTTTCGTGCCTTTCGTGGATCATTTTTTCCCTAAGTTCCGCAACAAAACCTCCACCAGTTGTCCAGCCCATTCCGAATCCTGAAACCCGGTAACCAGCACAACATTGTTCCCGTTTTTCATGCAGAGCACGGATCCCTTGTATTTCAGGACACCAGTGAATCCTTTGGTTTCCGGTCCGGTAATTTCGGAAAGATCACTGATTTTCCGTCGGGTCATGTTTTTCCGGATCAGCGCCAGATTTGCAACTGCGGCTTTCTCCGTCGGTTCCGATATAAGATACACCGTGGCATCTGTCCCGTCATGCCGGTATTGAGCGGAATACGCCTGGTTCAGGTCACGGATACCCCAGACATTTTTTGCGGTGTACCCGAAACTGTTCCGAACAAGTTCCTCAGTGGGAAACCGGGTGAACTGTTCCGGGATGGTCGCTGTTTTACCGGATTTTTTTGATATCAGGAGACCCAGTTGTTTCACTGTTTCCGTGGCGGATCCATCCGGCGATTGTGCCATCAATCTTACAAAATATTTCCCGGTAAAAAAGCTGAGATTACCCGATTCCAGGTAACCTTCTCCGCCGATTTTCACCACTGGTTCCCCTGATGGTTTTCGAGCCGCATAAACACCGAAACTGTGAAGGGCATCGGGCATCTCGTATATTTCCACGGCGATTTCATCTTCAGATGCGGTCTTTTTCAGATATGCCATAGTCAGTGACCGGCAATCATACTGAAGATACTGGTCAGCAGCTCCGTTGATGGGTTCCCACAAGGTGTCGGCATCGAAAATTTTTGCCGGGGCAGTCAGTTCCCATCCCGGGAATTCTACAGAACTCGGAAGGAGATGCTCAGCACCCGGGTTGCTGCTTGCCGGTGCGGCAGTGATCACACAAATAATCACCGGGAGGATAAATCCCCGGCACAATAGTTTGAACCAAAACATTTATTTCCCTTTTGCTCCCGTTCCGGAAACAGTCACATACTCATCGATCTGGTCCATGACATTGATACTGGGAATCAGGGTATCCATGTGAGATTCCGTCAGAGCCCATTTCAATGCTGCCAGGTGGAAGGGAAGTTTCTTTGATTTGTATCCGCTGAGATCGGCTTTTCTGGCGGAAGTAAACACTTTCATCCCCACCAGACCGATCCCTTTTTTCTTTGCTTCAACAAGAAGTTCCGGCAGATCCGGATAAGCTGTGGGATCCCAACTGGACAGAATCACATCCACTTTGTTTCCGGCAATGACCGGTCGGAACGCCTCAGTGAGATTCGGACCATGACATGACATACCGGTAAACTTGATTTTACCTTCTTTTTTAAGGGATTCGAACGCTTTCCACACTTCCGGGTTATCCACGGCATCCTTGTTCCCGCTGTGAATCATCAATATATCCACGTAAGTTGTCTGGAGCCGTTTCAAACACTCATCAAGACGGCCTTTAATTTCTATTTCTTTGGTTTCGCCGTTCATAGCCAGTTTGGTACAGATCACCATTTTTTCCCGGTTATCTTTCGCCACCTGCCCAATAGCGGTCTCACTGGCGCCCTCACCGTAGCTTTCCGCTGTATCAAAATAGTTTATTCCCATATCCAGAGCATACTGGATCACAGCAGGGTCCGTGGTACCGCCGGCGCCAAACCCGATGTCCGCCACCTTGTATCCGGTCCGGCCCAGGGTGTTGGTGTGGAGTGTCGATTTCGCGGCATCGTCCGCCAAAACCCGGTCAACCATTCCGCCTGAAGCGGCCAGAACGATCAGTGCAGATGCCATAAGCGTAACATTTACTAAAACGCGTTTCATAATCTTTCATTCTCCCCAAAATTCCCGTTATTCAGCTTTTTTGATGGTGACGGTGTCACCCACAGCGAACTCACCTTCACCGGTAAGCCCCACATATGCTTTTACCAGCCAAAGCGCCGGTGTATCGTTGAACAGTGAAATCAGGTCGCCTGATCCAAGAGATGCCGCATCATTGATACTGTCAAGATGTTTGAACCGAAATGTTTTGCCTTTTATTTCAGCGTCAAACTCCATACCGCTTTGAATCTTGATTGTATCCAGGACATCCTGGGTCACATTGATGATCAGGCTGCCCCGACCGGACACACCCAGGACTTTCCCCTGGATCATGCCTTTTGTCACCGTCGCTTTTTCAATCGTGGGGACCGGTTTATCAAAAACCTTCGGATCCGTGATACTATTGAGTTTCACATCGGTGAATACCAGGGGCGGTATTATTCTCCGGCCATCGGATATACTGGTAATTTCCATACTCATGAAAAGCTTAATATCACCTGCAGCCGTGTAAGAACCATACATCTCAACCGTCTTTTCCATCCCCACATCTTCGCTGTCAATGATGTTGACCACCTTTTCCAACAACCCGTTATCACCGTTGAAAAAATAGAGCTTACCGAACTCATTTTCATCCAGATCACTCAGAATCATCCAGGATTTCCCGTGTTTCGTCTCCTGCCGGACAAAATCCAATGATTTCACTTTTCCCGCCGGATCGATAAGACCCTGAGTGAAAATTCCCCGGAGCGTGTTATCCTCATAACGCTCAACAACGGATTCATCCAGATCTGCCACCAGCCCGTAATTTTCCTGCCAGTATATCTTGCCGTCAAACCCGGTGGTCTTGTTATCTTCAACCATTTTAAACCGGCCATCAGCATGCAGAGTCAGATCATACTGGAAATTAAACGCATCCATCCGTGCCGTAGCGGTCAGGGATTCCACAGCCAGAAGCTTATCCAGTCCACCCAGAGCGTCGAAATATCGGGTGACCACTTTCCCGGCATCACCTTCCACGCCATCCGCCGCCCATATACCTGTCACCAGGAACATGCACGCTACGAGAGAAACGATACATCTTTTCATTACAACCTCCTGTATTTCGCTTTCTTGGATTTGATCACACAACCTCATCTGTTTATACGGGATAAACGAAAAGGATGTTTCAGTCAAGTTTACCGGGCATCAGAGTAATGCAAACTCATCGCTGTAAAACAGGCAAAAAAAACTAAAACCTCCCCCAACCCGCCTTCACCTGATGGTGATCTGTAACTATTTACTGAACAGATTCGGCGGGTATGCCCCCTCCATGCGCTGGGATTATCATAGCTTACTGCGGAAACTTCTGATGCGATGGAGAGGGCTGGTTTCAGCCAGTAATAATAATAATCGACGATAATGCGTCCGATGACATGCCGCAAAAACCTCCCCTTCCATTGCGAAGCACATGGAGGGGGATTTGGGGGAGGTGTTTGAAAGTTTAGATGTGTTCAGAAATGTGAAAATGACTCTAACCCGGATTGAATTATTTCTACAGCGCAAAACAGGCAAAAAGGAGGGGTCTTGATTTGTCCATCCTCATCGGTGACAATATACTACATATTAGGGACAGGGAGAATCCGAGAATGTGTATTGACCGAAACCTGATTATTTCAATCATCTGCTGCATGGTGCTGACAGGTATGCCGATTGTAATTGCCGCCAATGGTGCAGAATCGCAGATCGTCGAAGTGCGTCTCACCGACGGTGCGGACTATAACGCCGAGCATCGGTGCATTGTCGATTCTGTTACCGGCAGTCCGGATGCATGGCAAAAACTCTGTGGTTTGTACAGTATCTGCGCCGTTGAACGGACGTTTACACGGCCTGAGGAGGCACTCCGTGCAGACCGCCTGCGTGCGGAAACCCTGTCGGGCCGGACCATGCCCGATCTGACCCGGTATGTCCGACTGACAGTCAGCGATACGGCCGATCTGCCCGGGTTGATTGATGCGTTGAAGCTCCGGAACGACGTGGCAGCAGCATATCCGATCCATCCGCCGGCACCCCTGCCATCCCGGGATACAACACCGGATTTCACACCCTATCAGGAATATCTTGTATCAGACCGTGAAGGCGGTCCGGAATTTGCCGCAGCCTGGCCCACACCCGGCGCCCGTGGAACAGGGATCACCGTGGCGGATATCGAGTATAACTGCAACCGGTTCCATGAAGATCTTGATGCCAAATTGGGTTCAGCTACCGCGGTTATCGGCGGAGAACCTGTCGCGGGGATCGAGTATCGGAACCATGGCACCGCCACAGCCGGTCTTATGGTGGCAGAAGATAACGGGTTCGGAATCACCGGAATCGCTCCCGACAGTATGATGAAAATTTTCTTTGTCATGGAAACCAACAACATCGCCAACGCCATTGATCTGACCCGGGACGCCCTTCAAATTGGTGATATTATTTTAATTGAAATGCAGGTGCAGGGTCCTAACTACACCGGTGTCGGTCAGAAGGGTCTGGTCCCTGTGGAGTATGATGATCCGGTGTTTGACGTCATCGAAATCACTACCGCGCTGGGGTTATCCGTTGTGGAACCTGCCGGGAACGGCTCGGAAAACCTGGATGATCCCATTTATGAGGGTAAATTCGATCCGTCAGTGAGGAATTCCGGTGCAGTCATTGTCGGCGCCGGCGTGCCGTTCAGCCGGGCGGCTCTGCGGTATTCCAACACCGGTATGCGGGTCAATCTTCACGGATGGGGGGAATTAATCGATCCCTGCTGCCAGGTATGGAGTACCGGTTATGGTGATGCTCCGGAATCACCGGCACAGGAAAACCAATGGTACACCGACTCATATTCCGGCACATCATCCGCCGCCGCCATGGTGGCCGGCGCCATGCTCTGTGTCCAGGGCGCATATAACGAAATTACCGGCGCACCTGTTATGCCGGCAGATCTCATCACCGTCCTGACAAATACCGGTATACCCCAGGGAATCGGTGGCCCCATCGGTCCTCTCCCCGATACTTCAGCCGCCATAGCCACCATCGACGTTTCCGTGGATCTGCAACTCTCAAAAGATATGTTCCTGGCCGGGGACCCGTTTCTTCTCAGACAGGAAACCCGGAATCCCCTGAAAATTGACATTGCAGTAATCTCATACCTGATCCTGGATGTCTGGGGTGAACTCTACTTCTGGGACTGGGATCTGGATACATTTACAGAGAATACCTCATGTGAACCCCGGATCTTGAATGCAAACAGTATCACCCAGGAAGAGTTTCTGGATTTTCTGTGGCCGGATAATGTGGGATCCGGAGACAATGTTGCCGTATATTACGCGTATCTCAATATGTTTGAACCCGTTCTGGTGGGTAACATCGATGTCTGTGTTTTTGGGTGGAGATAAGCCAGTGTTCAGTGTGCCAGTGTTCAGTGTGCCAGTGATCAGTGGATTGATTGCGGGGATTTAACCTGGTTGCCCCGGGTTTTGTCCGGGGTGTATCCATAATGGTCGTCTCGTCAAATATGGTCAGGGTGCATATTGACAATTACCCAATAATCCTTCTATACATGCAGACTTACTGTCAGCGCTCGCGCGCAACCGTGTTTGAGGTAATTATTATAAAGGAGGAACACCGATGATAACTCCCGAAAATATCAACGAGATGTTTGGGGATCTGTTGAATGAGATTAAGGATGAGACGCTTCGTGGTAAGGTTATTGACGCCTGGGTTCTGGGTTGCCGTGAAGGTGGCTGGGATTCCGTGGATGCACTGAAATCCATGCCCTTCACGCTTCTCACCGACACCCTGGGTCTGAATTTTATTGAACATGTCAACGCCGTAACATGGGGCGCCCTGGGTCTTCTGGATGCCCAGATAAGATCATATGCATCCCTGCCGTATCCCGCTGATCGCGATGTGCTTGTTGCCGGTGGTCTTCTTCACGATGTGGGAAAACTGGTGGAAATCGAGGCTGACGGTCAGGGCGGATACCGGAAAAGTTACAGCGGTAAAATCGCCCGGCATCCCATTTCAGGAACCGTGATCGCTGCCCGGGTGGGTCTTGACGGACCTATCCTGAATACCATCGCCTGTCATGCCAAAGAGGGTGACGGTCGGCCCCAGTGTCTGGAAACCGTGCTGATTCATCAGGCGGATTTCGCCACGTTTAATCCCCTGGTCATGGCTCAGAAAGGCACATTGATTCAGTAATCATTTTGTCCGGAATCATGAATCCGGACGGCTTCAGGAAGGAGCATTGAAATGGCTGAACACCACGCAGAAGCAGGAAACCGGGGTGCCCGGGTCCGGTCCGATTGCTGGATCGGTATGACCCTTGCCGATTCCGGCGGAATTACCCTCAAATTAAAAAGCAGAGTAGAATCGATGTACGGCGCTTCCATCCGGGAACTTTTAATCAAGATGCTGGCGTATTTCGAGGTATCTCATGCGGCTGTGGAGATAGAGGATGCCGGCGCCATACCATTTGTGATCATGGCCCGGATGGAAACCGTCATCCGTAAACTGGGATGCGGCGGCGGAAAACAGTATCTGCCGGATTGGATTTTCCCGGTTAAACCAAGCGCCCGGGACCGGTTCCGGCGATCCCGGCTTTATCTACCGGGTGACCAGCCAAAACTGGCCATCAATGCCGCTATTCACACCCCTGACGGCATGATTCTGGATCTGGAAGATTCCGTAGCGCCGGCTGCCAAGGACGGGGCACGGATCCTGGTCCGGAACGCGCTCCGGTGTGTGGATTTCAAAGATTCCGAACGGATGGTTCGTATCAACCAGTTACCTCTGGGACTGGAAGATCTTCGGGAGATTCTACCTCAAAAAGTGGATCTCATCCTGATCCCCAAAGTGGAAACCCCGGAACAGATTACCGAGGTTGACCGGGAAGTGGATGCCATTCTGGCGGGTTTGGAAGAAGATCGGGACGTATATTTCATGCCCATCATCGAGAGTGCCCTGGGTGTGATAAACGCCTATCCCATTGCAGGGGCATCAAAACGAAACGTCGCTCTGGCCATCGGGCTGGAAGATTATACGGCGGATCTGGGTGTCCAACGGACGAAAGAGGGTCATGAAAGTTTTTACGCCCGCTCAGCCCTGGTAAACGCCGCCCGGGCCGCAGGTATTCAAGCCATTGATACCGTTTATTCCGATGTGGCGGACCAGGACGGTCTTCGCAGGAGTGTTCTGGAAGCGAAATCTCTTGGATTTGACGGCAAAGGCTGCATTCATCCCCGGCAGATCCGGGTCATCAATCACTCTTTTGCACCCACCAATATCGAAATCGAAAAAGCGAAGAAGATCGTGGTGGCTTTTGAGGACGCGGAACGACGGGGTCTCGGAGTGGTATCGCTGGGCAGCAAAATGATTGATCCGCCGGTTGTGAAACGGGCGTTGCGGACAATTGATCTGGCCGTAAAAAGTGATCTGGTTCCTGCCGATTGGAGGCAATCGAAATGAGTAATGCAAAATATGCCGTAAATGCAGCCGGCCGGAATATTCCGATGGTGATCAACGGTGAACCTCAGGTGCCCTTCAAAGGAGCCGCTCAGCATCGGCCTGATATCCGGAGATACGCTCCGCCGGTAGCCTCATGCGCGGACTATCCCATTGACGGTGACAAACGGGTGGGTAATATCAGGGAGGCTCTTAAACGGTGCGGACTTCGGGATGGCATGACCATTTCCACTCACCACCATATGCGGAACGGTGATGCCGTGGCCAATATGGTGTTTGCCGCTGCCGCTGAACTGGGCGTGAAAGATCTCAGGTGGTTTCCCAGCGCATCTTTCCCGGTGCATGAACCCATTATCGATCACCTGAAAAGCGGTGTGGTGCATCATATCGAAGGCAGCATGAACGGTCCGTTGGGCGATTACTGTTCCCGGGGGAAAATGCGGGGTATGGCTGTCCTCAGATCTCACGGCGGCCGGTATCAGGCTGTTCAGGACGGTGAAGTGCATATTGATATCGCGGTGATATCCGCACCGGCTGCCGATGCATTCGGCAACGCAAACGGTGTGCGCGGTCCGGCAGCGTGCGGACTTCTGGGGTTTGCTCTGGCGGATTCCCAGTACGCGGACAATGTCATCATCGTCACAGACAACCTGGAACCATTCCCATGTATCCCCTGGCAGATTCAGGGCAATTATGTGGATCTGGTGGTGGAAGTGGACTCCATTGGTGATCCCTCAAAAATCGTTTCCGGCACAACTCAAATCACAAAAAGTCCGGACCGGCTCCTCATTGCCGAAATGACCGCACAATTTGCCCTGGAAACCGGGATTATCCGGGATGGGTTTTCGTTTCAGGCCGGTGCCGGCGGCACCTCCCTGGCTTTTTCCATCTTCCTGGCCGATATCATGCGGAAAAACAAAATTAAAGCACGGTTTGTCCGGGGCGGATCCAATCAATACATGACCGCCATGCTGGAAGAAGGACTCACGGATTACATTCTGGACGGTCAGACCTTTGATCTGGAGGGTGTACGGTCCATGGGTGAAAACCCGGGTCACCAGAACACCAGCCCGTTCACAAGCTATAATTACCACGGTAAAGGGAATTTCGCGTCCCTGGTGGATATCACGGTCCTGGGCGCCACGGAAGTTGATCTGGATTTCAACGCCAATGTGGTGACCCATTCCGACGGACGACTACTCCACGGAATCGGCGGCTGGCAGAACTGTCTGTTCGGAAAATGCGTGGTCCTGCCAATCCCGTTGTTCCGGGACCGGATACCGGTGATCGTGGATCGGGTAACCACGTTGTGCGGGCCCGGTGAGATGATCGATGTAATCATTACGGAACGGGGAATTGCTGTTAATCCTCTGCGCACGGATCTGCTGAAATCCCTTGCAAATACAAAACTGCCGCTCCGGTCAATTCAGGAACTCAAAGCTGAAGCGGAACTGATTTCCGGGGGCGCGGCGGCCAAACCGGTGCTGGGTGAAAAAACAATTGCCGCCATCAAATGGGTGGACGGCACGATTATCGATTGCGTCAAACAAGTAGTATAAACAGCCGGTAACCCCGGCACAGGTGTTGTTCTTGGCAGAAAAATTGACTCACAAACGCATAGGCATACCCGCCGGCATCGCGCTGGTGTTATTGATGGGTCTGGTCTGTCTGTTCTGTTTCCGCACAGTTTCGGAAGTGGATATCGGGTATCATCTTGCCGGAGGCGAATGGATCCTGGAAAACGGCCGTGTACCCGACACCGATATGTTCACGTTTACAGTACCGGATCACGCGTATCTCGATCTTCACTGGGCCTACCAGGTGCTGGTGTTCGGCCTTCACCGCGTCGGGGGATTTCCCGGGCTGGTGGCAGTCCATGCAGCAGCGGTGGTCCTGGCATTCGGGATCATGATCTTAACGGCTTTGCGGCGTAATGGACCCCCGGTTTTTCTTGCGGTGGTCACTCTGGCCGGAATCCTGGCAGCGGAATTCCGATTTTCCATCCGGCCGGAAGTCTTCAGCTGGGTGCTGCTGGTTTTGATGATCCTGGCTCTGGAGAAGTACCGGGAAACCCGGCGCTGGCCGTGGATGCTGGCGGTACCGGCCATTATGGCGGTCTGGGTGAATATCCAGGGTATTTTCATCGTGGGCCTGCTGACGGCAGGTGCATACGCCCTTGGCGAATCCATCTCCCTGCGTAAACCCGATCGACCGCTGATTCTTGGCGCCGTAGCCGGGTTCGCAGCCTGTTTTCTCAACCCATACGGCATCCGCGGCGTGATGTTTCCCCTGACACTCATGACCCGACTGGGCGGGGATAACCCCTTTGCCCGCTCCATCGCTGAGTTTCAATCGCCGTGGACACTGAACCCGATTGCTGCCGGAGCGCTCTATCCACGGAAACTCCTCTATTCGTATATTTTCCTCTCTGCCCTGCTGGTGATCCTGTTTTTACTGACCCTCCGGAAACGACGGACAACAGAATGGTTCCTGGCAGCCATTTTCGGGTTGCTGGCCGCTCAGGCAATCCGCAATATCCCCATTTTTGTCCTGGTCTGTATCCCCCTTATGGTCCGGGCAGCCGGGGATCTTCTTGCAAGTCGGCCGGGAAGGAAATTACAGGAAAAACTCCCCCTGCAACCCTTTCGCATGACCGTCGGTGTTATCCTGACGGCCCTGGTCCTGGCCACAGGCGTCCAGGTGCTCAGTTCCGCCTATTACATATCGGATCGACGGGATGTCCGGTTCGGATATGCACTGGATGATCGGTTTCTGCCGGTGCAGGCAGCCGCTTTCATTGGGGAAAATTCTTTGGAGGGCCGGCTTTTCAACCAGCTCCGGTATGGTGGATATTTTATCTGGAAACTGAAACAGCCGGTTTTTATCGACGGTCGGCTGGAGGTGATGCAGGAGGATTTTTTCAGAGAATACACCGGATCAAACCGGTGGGGTGAATTGATCCCACTCCTGGACCGGTATCATGTTGATATCGCCGTATTCACCTATGCGACCTCCCGAGCCTGGATTACGGATCTGGATCGGTCAGAGAAATGGCGTCTGGTCTATTTCGATGACATTTCAGTGGTTTATATCCGATCCGTGTCCAATGGGCATGTCCCTGATGTTACGTTTCCACCGGTTCGGACCGGCAATGTATCCATTCCCCCGGACGACTCCCAACGGGACCGAATCATCCGCTATGTCCAATCTCGACAGACACTGACCCGGTTCGAGGGATTCTTCACCGTCCCGGATTTCCCGTCTGGAGATATGAACCGGGCCACCCTCGCACGTTTTCTGCATAACATGCCTGCTGCGGAGAGTTTTCTGCTGGCTGCCGTGGAAAATTCAGGGGGCATTTACTTTGAACCCTGGTTCAATCTCGGACTGATCTATCAGCAAATGAACCGGCCGGACCTCGCACGGATCTGCCACCGAAACGTCCGAACACTCTGCCCCCGAGCTTTGGAGAATCATTAACCATATACCCGCAGCTCGATCCGTTGTGAGGGTTCGTTAAATTGGGTCATCCCATAGGCAGAGACATTTTTCAACTTGATATGAGATTTTATTTTATTATTCGAGCTTTCCAATAACCAGGATTGCGGCTCAAATGCATAACAGCTTGAATTATAACGGAATTATTATCTTCAATCGTATACGGAAAGCGTTTTATGAGACATCTTCGCACATCTTCCTCTATTGGTTGCCAAGCCTGAGGGTATAGAAGAATCTGATTAATTCCGTTCTCAATTTGAGCAACAAAGGCACTTGCAAGAGAAGGGGAAATTTCAGAATAATACTTTACAGATTCAGAATATTCTTGAAGAGCCGCCGGGTGGAAAAAATACTTCATTTCTCAATTATAGCTCTTGCTTTTGCCAAACCATCCTCCCCGTTTATTGCTTTAACTTCACCTGCGCGAATTTCATCCCTCCGTTTTTTTACTTCTGCCAAGTGAACTTTTGTGACTTGCGGATCAATCTTTTCTTCAATACTCGCAACGAGTTTTTCTGCTAGAATTGCTTTTGATTCATTTGGAAGTATTTGGGCTTCATATAAAATTTCTTCGACTGACATAGGCATGGCAACGCCTCCTTTACTTGCTATTATAGCTGATATTGTATGGATTGGTATAGGGTCAATAATGTTTCGTTTATCACTTCCTGGGTTCGTACAGTTTCAGATCGAACTTCACGGGATTAGGGATGCCTGAAAGAACCTCCTGGTAGTGTGTAAATCAAGGTGATAAAACTATTGCCGCCATCAAATGGGTGGACGGCACGGCCATCAATCATGTCAAAAAGGTGATCTGACCGTTTCAACCTCGTTTAATTACTCTTTATTGTTCAACTAATTCCACGCGGCGATTTTTTGCACGTCCATCCTCAGTTTTGTTTGAAGCCACCGGCGCAAGCGGACCCACACCATAAGCTTTTAGTCGAGTTGCATCTAAATCATACTCTGAGACAAGTTTTCCTGCTACTGCATCAGCGCGTTTCTGAGAAAGCTGCATGTTATGGCTTAACTCACCGATATTATCCGTATGACCAACGACATACAATTTAAGCTCGGGATTCTGTTGAAGCAGTTTAGCAATCTCTTGTATGGAAGGTCCGGATTCCGCTTTTACATCTGCTTTGTTCGTGTCGAAATAGATACCATAAATTGCGACACGTCCAATACGGTCAAGTTCTCTTTCCATTGCATCCACATTTATGACAACCAAATCTGTATCCATTGGTTTGAGTTCAATAACATCAAGCTGAATTCTTGGGCATTTACTCCGATCAAGAGAGATATTCAGTGCGACATAAACATCGCCATCCGGATGTGATAGTTTTGCGGACAGATAGCGCTGCTGTCCATCTTCGCCTATTAACTCAACCATGATATGATGACTTAATGGATTAAGAACTCTATAAAGATGTTCAGGCCAGACATTATACCTGCCAAGGTCTTCTCCTTCACCAGTAAACAATATTTCAAAACCAGCTTTTTTGAGAGCCAGTTTATAGTTGCGAAAAATTTCTGTTGTTGAGTGTTCGTCCGTCGATTTATATTGGATTCTGGTTGTTTTCCCCTCTATTTTCTGAGTTTTTGATAATTTTCTCTCACCTTTTTTTATTTTCCAGGGTTTTCGTCCGTCCTTCTCAACAAAAGTTCCCAAAGGAAGAATATACGTGTCAAAACTCTTGACATCATAATACTTGATCGTCGAATCACTAAATCTGGAAATCAAAGGATGGTCTTTGCTCCCCTTTTCATCAACATCCCGGGCATTAACCACGCACGTTAATAACAGCAATCCCATTAACAGATAAAACACCGTCTTAATTTTTGTCACAGAAATTGTCTCCTCGCTTTTTTTGATGAGCCTTTTGGCTGATATCCTGTTTAACAATGTGAAATCTGCACAAACTTAATCCCTTTGTAAGAAAATGTCTACCGATAAAAATCCGGACTGCCGCAAACCAGTTGCTGGGCTGCTTGGACTGAATTGTTTCGTATATCACTTCCTCTGTTCGTACAGTTTCATATCGATGTGCTCTACATCGCTCGTGAAGTCTTTATCCGTGGTAAACACAGCCGCTGAATGCCGTATAAATTCCCGGATTTTAATCCGGATCAATCTCAGGTAGTATGGCTCATGTGCTGAAGCTTGTTATTTGTCTCGCTGTACAATACCGGCCCCTAACTCGCTCCTTTCAACCGATCTATTTAAACTTCCACTCACCAACATTGGTCAGAACGACGGTTCCTCCAGGTTTGGAATCTTTCCCTGAGTTTTCAAGGACGATGTCAAAATCTCCATCATTGTCCACATCATCCAGTCCGGACAATTCCACATCTGACGGTAATGGAATTTCGAGGATTTCAGTCATTGAATCACTTTCACCTTTAATCCCCAGGAGTATGTTGTCAGACGTGGTCAGAATGACATCTTTGATTGTATCGTCGTCTATATAGTTTAATTCTACCTTTTCAATCGTCACGTCGAATCCAATCAGTTTTTTCAGAGATGTCAGATAGCCGGGTCCTGAGATATCGATATTGTACACACTATCTTCAAAAATGGATGTCAATCTTACATTGTCCCCGCTGCAATTACCCACTTCAAGAATTTTAGGATGTCCCAGGTCGTGCGAAATCGTCCGAACCAATGTGTAGTTGAAATCCCCTGATGACATATAAATTTGAAGTTCGTGGTTATTCAGACAAATGAAATCGGTCAATTTATCGCTGTTAAGATCATAGCACTGGTATGCATCAACCAAGTCTGACAGCGTAACCGGGACATCCGACAGCCCGTTTTCAACACCGGGGACAATCCGAAGTGATCGATTCTCATGTTCCAGAAAATCCGGCCATTCATCGGCATTGGCATCGACATAGAATCCATCCCGGTATGGCAAACACCCTTTTGTCAGACCGGGAACTCTGTAAAACGCCCGGGTTTTCACACCATATGCCGGCACAGTGACACCCGGTTTCGGGAATCTGAAATTTTCAGGATTCACCGATTGACCCGGATATAGCGAACCGGGTTGATGATATTCAATCATGAAATATCTATATGTGAGAGTGCTGTCGGAAAAATAGGATTTCAAGTTTACCGGCCTGATGTTCACCGTATACGTCTTCTCTGTGTAGTTGGCGAATGTGAATGCAACCCGCTCACCACCTACAGGATTGTAATTTCCATTTATATCAGGCGCAATACCGTTAAATGCGGAACAGAAAACCGGTTCGAGATTATCCAATTCCACAATCGGATGACCAAGATCTTCCCAAAACGAATTTCCGCTGGCCAGATCATATGCGATATCCCGCATATCAGACGGCCAAAACACAGTGGCCAATTTGATCGGCTTCATCAACCGGCCCATGAACAGCATGTGGTAGAGTTTGTCCCATTGCGATTTGCCTTCGGTGACATAAGACGCGAGAATATCCCGCAAATAGTTTCGGGCGGGACGGTGATAGGGGTCATCCAGAAAACTGTAGGCGAAATCCGGGACCACGGGTGTCGCAGCGGGATCGGGTGTCGGCGCAGGTAAAGACAGTGGAATCCCCAAGTCATCCTCTGCCGTGTCAACATCTTCAATGATGAAACGATCGCCACGAACGTAGGAAACCGCCATATCGGCACATAGGGATCTGAGGGGCAGCATAGGCTCCCCGTCTCTCTCCCTGTAAAAATCCCATTTATATCTAATCTTCATACCAGTACATTCACCATGGAAAAATGTGCCGGTAATCCAGCCGCTGATCCCGTCAAAGATGGGTATTTTGTCGTGCATCACCGTATGAAAGATGGGTTCGGGAATGATATTATCCAGATAATGCCGGATCTCATCCTTGCCTTCATTTACTTCTCTCAAGACAAAATTGGTGTATGACTGAAAGGATCGATCCGCAGAGAACGATGTTCCGCTTCCGATAGAATGCAGGTAAGGCGATGTCCAAACAGGCGGAAAAAGGGCTGTCGCAATCACCACCGGTTTGCTCATCATGATCTCCCCAAGAACTTCTGAAATCCACACTTTTTCTTCCCCGGAATACCGGCTCTGAAAGAAATCACTGGCAACAAACCACCCGTAGGTGTTCCAGTTGGACCCATCCCGGGGATGACCGGCATGGGTGGTCTGCTGGGTGTAATCCCCCAGACATATGGTGTGACCAAATGCTCCCATGTACAGACTGTCCCCGCCGAAAAATGTCGTGGCATCGCGGGGATCCGTCAGAGAGTACATTATCGATCGATTACTATGGTCCCCTTGATGAGGAT
>SWBX01002842.1_pt1 | contig 15573 bp, 10 predicted proteins | sample 4693051 | NCBI WGS metagenome assembly SWBX01 (sample SAMN10267272, study PRJNA491770) | bioreactor metagenome | isolation source: DHS bioreactor inoculated with marine | place: Japan: Omine Ridge, Nankai Trough | reverse complement strand
TCTTTCATCTCCCATATTCCAGTTTGTGAGGGGAAATGCCAGATCAGTGACGTTAGATCTTTTTTTCGATACTTATGAAATGGGCACTGATGTGCGTTTATTTACAGATCGAATAACAGGATGGGATGCTGGCAGTATGTTCAGCAATCTTCCCGGTAGTGCAAAGGGCCTGATGGATATAGATTCTGAGCTTCATGCTCCTCCGGTTTGCCTTTTTATCTGGGGTGCATTCATTTTTCAATGTATCATTGACAGGGTTACGAAGAGATTTACCATGTTCCTTCCTGCAGGCATTCCTGTGAGAGCCACATTAAACATTACCTTAAAAGAATACAGAGAAGTTGATATACAGGTCAATGAGATTGATGCTCGATCGGCTGACCTTACAAAACGATGGATAGTTACTCAGGGAGATAGTCTCTGGTCCATAGCGTCCAGAGAATATGGAAAACCGGAGGATTGGAGATTAATCGCAGAAGCGAACAATATTGACAATCCCCGCATATTGAATCCGGGACAGGAACTGGTAATTCCGGTAAAGGAGTGAAATATCAATGGTTTTAGAAACACTATCTAAGGAAACACTTAATTTTTATGCTCCAAGATTTATCGTAGAAATCGAGAATCAACCACCAAATTTCATCATGTCAAAGGCAATTATCGACGTGACCATTGAAGAGAAAATTAATGAAGGTGCAAGTTTTCAATTGACCTTACATGATGAATTTGATTTAACTACTCAAGAATTCAAATGGCTTGATCATAAAGATTTTGATGTGGGGAACAAAATTACTATAAAAATGGGATATGAAAATAATCTGACCATCATGGTAATGGGTGTAATTACAAGTTTGGAGCCCAGTTTTTTTTCAAGTGAAACACCCACAATTAGTATTGGAGGACAGGATCTTTCTTATGATTATATGAAAAGGACCACTCCAGAAAGGACTTTTGTTGATAAACCATATAGTGAGATTGCCCGTATTATTGCTGATGAAGCTGGATTACTTCCAATTGTGGATGAAACCTCAAATTATCGAGAGTCTGTACGCAAGAATAATGATGAAACGTATTATGTTTTTCTTCAAAGGCTTCAAAGAGAAATTGATTATGAATTCAGCCTTGAAGGGCAAACCATGTATTTTATCAAACCAGTAGATGACAGGAAGGAAATCTTAACAATGGAACTAGGGAAAGATATTATAAGTTTTCGACCAAGGATAAGAACTTCTGGATGCGTTTCAGAAGTAGAAGTAAGGGGTCATAATCCCCGTGATCCAAGTACCGCGATTGTTGGACGTGCCGCTGCGGGAAGTGAACGGTCCCAGGAAAGTGGAAGAAGAACAGCGAGTCAAATTACACAGGAACGGCATGGAGAAGTGAGAAGAGTCATAACAGATGTAATTGTGAATTCAGTGGAACATGCTAACTCCATTGCCAGGGCAGAACTAAATAAATTAAGCGATACCCTGATCGAAGGTGATGTAGAATGTGTGGGAATACCTCAGATTAGAACGGGAGTAAATATAGGGATTGAAAAACTGGGAAGTCGTTTTTCTGGAAAATATTATGTGAAACAAACTACTCATACAATAAATGAGAGCGGATATAGAACTCGTTTTGAAGTGAAGAGGAATGCCTTATGAGCATATTAGATGCTTTGGGTAACGAACCTCATAATAGTAATAAGATGGTTGGTGTCGCCGCAGGTATTGTTACCAACAATCAGGATACGGATGATCTTGGCAGAGTTAAATTACGATTCCCCTGGCTTTCGGATGAAAATGAAACTGATTGGGTACGTATTGCCACCTTCATGGCAGGTCCTGATAGAGGGAGTTTTTTCCTTCCTGAGGTAGATGATGAAGTACTTGTTGCTTTTGAAAATGGCGATCTTCAACGCCCTTATGTAATCGGGATGCTCTGGAACGGGAGACATGCGCCACCAGAGATAAACAGTGACGGGAATAACAATATCAGAAAGATACGTTCCCGAAGCGGTCATGAGATCATTTTCAATGATGACGATAGCGCAAGGCAGGAAAAGATAGAAATCAGGACCAATGCGGGACATAAGGTAATCCTTGATGACTCAGCAGGTGGGGAAAAAATCGAAATTGTCGATAAGACAGGTAATAATAAGATCGTTATTGACTCTGTTCAAAATTCAATAAATATGGAAAGTGCCATGCAGCTCACGATCAAGGCAAACGTGATAGAAATTGAGGGTACCACATCCCTGACCCTTAAATCAAACGCTATTCTGACAATTCAGGGATTACCAGTGAAAATAAATTAGGAGGATGTTGGAATGCCGCTGGCAGCACGGGTTGGAGATATGACATCCCATGGAACTCCTTTAGGTCCGGGGCCGGGAAGTCCGAATGTAATTATTGGAGGAATGCCAGCATGGAGAGCAACAACTGATATGCATACATGTCCTCTGGTATCACCCGGTCCGGTACCTCATGTGGGTGGAATGGTTTCTTTAGGAAGTACATCTGTGTTGATAAATAACCTCCCGGCTGCACGTCTGGGCGATATGATCGTTGAGAGCGGTCCTCCAAATTCTATTGTCATGGGATGTCCAACAGTACAAATCGGTTAGGAGTGCGAATATGAATAAAAATTTTCTTGGTGTGGGATGGAAATATCCTGTGTATGTCACCTTTGAAGGAAAAATCGCCAAATCTGAATATGAACAGGACATTAAAGAAGCCATCTGGATAATCCTGGGTACTGCAAAAGGCGAACGTGTCATGCGGCCGGATTTTGGATGTGGGATTCATGACCTGGTTTTTACTCCCATCAATACAGCAACGATAACCCTGGTTGAAAATAGTGTCAGGGAAGCACTTACAATCTGGGAACCAAGGATAGAACTGATCAAGGTTGAAGCATCTTCTGAAAAGTCAGAGGAAGGAAAGATGTTGGTAAGTATCGATTATCGTGTTCGCACTACAAATAACCGGTTCAATCTTGTTTATCCATTTTATATAAAAGAGGGAAGTTAGATCAATGAAAACAAGACCTCCAAAAATAGATGAAAGAACATTCAGTGACCTGATGGATACTATCAGGGGTATAGTTCCCCATTATACTCCTGAATGGAAAAATACCAATGACCAGGATCCTGGAGTGGCTCTACTCAAGATCTTTACCCATATTACTGAAAATATTATTCATCGTTTTAATCAGGTTCCGCATAAGAACTTTGTTGCTTTCCTTGATATGCTGGGGATACAACTTCTCCCTGCCCAGCCTTCCAGGGTCCCGGTTACCTTTTATCTTGCTAAAGGTACGGATAAAGAAATTCTCATTCCAGCAAGAACGCAGGCTTCATCCAAGAAAACTGATGAACATGAAGAACTTATTTTTGAAACTGAGAAAAACCTGCTGGCAACACCCAGTCCTCTTAAAAGAGTTGTAAGCACTGACCCTGAAAAAGATGCAATCTACCTTCCTCCTCCAGGATTCCTGAATGGAGCACAGCAAGAAGAACGTTCTTATACCATAGTTTCATCTCCATCAGCCGGTTCAAAAGACTTTCAGCTTGATCATGTTACTGATCTGGAAGAAGGAGATTTTCTCAGGATTGGAAATGAAACAAATATTGAATATGGTATTGTTTCCAGCATTTCAGGAACGATTATAACAATTGAAGATACGCTGTTATATTCTCAACCTGCCAGTACACTGGTTGAAAAGATCACAAAATTCAATCTTTTCGAAGGTAAGAATATGCAGGAACACAGCCTGTGCATCGGCCATAAGGATCTTTTTAACATCAAGAGCACGGCTTACTTTATTCTTTCAATAACCCATCGTGAAGGTACACAGAGTGGGATTAATCCTCTTGATGTTTCATGGGAGTACTGGGGGGAGGTCAAAGGAGAAGAAGAAGAGGGATGGTTCAAGTTCAATACTATTGATCTGAGCCGGGGTTTCAGCAGGGATGGTGAGATTCATCTCAATAAGATGCAGGAGGGTGAGATCAAGGAAAGAGAGGTCAACGGTATCAAGAGCCGGTGGATCCGCTGCATTCTTGACGAACCTTTGTCAGTACATGAAGTCCGTACATTACCCCGGTTGGATACTATTACTTTTGTTGTCAAGTCATCGGGAGAAAAGATCTTGCCTGATCTGGCTTTCAATAACGATACGCCGCTTGATATTTCCCTGCCGTTCAATCCATTCGGGAAAGAACCAAGGATGTTTGATAATTTCTCCATAGCCAGCAAGGAAGCGTTTTCTAAAAAAGAAGGAAAGATTGAAATTGAAGCAGACGTGGAACAGAGGGGAATCCTTGGCCCTCCAACTGCGATTTCGTATGAAGATACGATTAAGGTTTTTGCCAGGGGGACCTATGGAAGGCTTATCGAAGTGGAAATAGACCCTAACGGCGAAGCTGAATGGAAAGACCATGGGTTTCCACCAGATACAAAGATTGCTGCTGAATCAGCACCAAGCGCAGTACATTATCCAATTTATTCAGGGGGATTGGAAATCAGTCATGTTACAGGGAGTTCTGATGCAATAGGTTTTGTGGAGAGAAATATCTCAGTATTTATGCGGGCTGAAAATGGTCATCTTGTTGAATGGTTTTATAACGGCAGTCAAGGGCATTGGATCGATCATGAAACTCCAGAGGAAGGTATAGATGTTTGTTTTGATCCGTTTTCGATCTATGGTTACGATAATGGTAATAATAAAGTCATATCGGTATTTGTAACGGGATCAAATGGCCATCTTTACGAATTTAATCAAATTTATGATGTAAATGTTAGAATTAAGGGATGGAAAGATTGCAATAAACCAATCAATACAGATTTAGATTCTTCACCCTATGCAGTTATTTATAAACGAGATAGTACAGATGAAATCATCAAGATACTGATATTTGTTAAAGGGAAAAATGGCCATTTATATGAACTTGATTTCGAATCAGTAAAGAGAAATGAAGAAATATGGATTGATGACGGATCACCTGATGATGAATATGTAGATTCAAGACCGTTTGCTGGTGTATTAGCAATTAATGATGTTGTACCAGCAATTAATGCTGTTGTACCAGCAAGTAATGCTGTAATAATATATGTAAAAGGTTCTAAAGGCAATTTATTGAAGTATGATGATTCCATAGATTATCCATGGATTGAAATTCTTAACAGACCAGAAGATCTTATTGTTGATTCAAATCCTCATGGAATTATCAATATAGATAATGAAGGAACTAATCATATTTTCATCAGGAGTACTGAAAACAACTTATGGGAAGTGGAAGAATCTGATGATGATTATGGTATATTGAAATGGGAATGGAAAAAACACGAATCTCCTTCAAATATGAAATTGCATTATTCTCCATGGTATGAAAAAGAATCTATATTTTCAGCCAGCAGGCTAAATAGCATGTTAGAAAGGGTTACTAATTCGCATGAAATCTGGAACGAATATAAAGACCCTCTGGAAACCGCCTTAACTCCTGCCCTTTCCTGGGAATACTGGAACAGTAAGGGATGGGTAGTACTGAAGGGGTTGAAAGATGAAACTTCAAATCTTCTTAAGAGTGGAAAAATCACTTTTACTTTGCCCGGCGATATTGAAGAGACAGAGATTGCAGGACAAAAGAGCTTCTGGATAAGAGGAAGAATAGTAGGTGGTGATTATGGAAGGGAATCCTTCTCTCTCTTAAAAGATGAACAAACCGATGAACAAAAATTGATTTTTTCAAAGGACAGCATCAGATCCCCCATTATAAATAAGCTGACAATCAGTTATATTCTTGAAACAGAGCAGTTTCCTCAACAATGCAAGACATATAATAACCTTGAATATATTGACCAGACAGATGCCAATAAGATAGTGGATAAACATTATTCTCCTTTTGTAAAGTTAGAAGATAGAGATGAAACACTGTACCTTGGATTTGAAAAATATTTCAAAGATGGGCCTGTCAAAATCTTCTTTTTAGCTAAAGAACTTTCATTTACTGAAGAACAAAAACCGAAAGTTGTATGGACTTACAGTAAGAAAAATGATTGGGGTGAACTTGATTATTACGATGCAACTGAAGGCCTGATCATGGCAGAGATCCTGGAACTTCTTGGTCCCTCGGATTTCTCTGCCCTAACAAGATTTGGCAGTTATCTCTACTGGATCAAAGGCAGTCTTACAAAGGGTGAATATGAAGAATGGCCCCTCCTGGAAGGTATTTATCCCAATACAACATGGGCACTGCAGGCCGAGACCATCAAAGATGAAACTCTTGGCTCAAGCAACGGTGAACCTGATCAGACTTTTGAGTTCCTCAAGGTCCCACTTCTTAAAGGGGAAACATTGAGGATACAGGAAATTCTCTCAGAAGAAGAAAAGCTCTCTCTTAGAACTGCTTCAGGAGAAGATGCCATACACGAGGTAAAGGATGAAAAAGGGAATGTGATTGAAACATGGGTTTTATGGTCAGAAGTTTTTGACTTTTTCGATTCAAAAGAAAATGACCGTCATTACACACTGGATCGTGCTACCGGTCAAATCCAGTTTGGTGATGGGATACAAGGTATGATACCACCAACTGGTGAAAATAACATAAAGGCATTTTCATATCGATGGGGTGGAGGGAAACAGGGAAATGTGAGGGCAGGAGACATAGCAACGATTAAATCACCTGTATCCGGAGTTGACAGTGTATCAAATCATGCCGCCGCCGATGGGGGAGCTGATACGGTAACACTTGACAAAATGCTGGAAATCGGACCTGCCCGGATCAGCCATAGAAACAGGGCTGTAACTGTAGATGATTTTGAATGGCTGGCTATGGAAGCGTCGAGAAAACTGGCAAAGGTCAGATGTCTGCCAAATACCAATAATAGAAATGAAAAGGAAATTGGCTGGGTCACTGTGATCATTGTCCCGGATTCACCTGAAGATGAACCATCTCCTTCACTGGAATTAAAAAGAAAAGTACGTAAGTATCTTGAGGAACACTGTGCAAATACTATCAGTTTCCCGGACCATATTCATGTAACCGGTCCTTCCTATGTGAAGGTGGGTGTTTCAGTGGATGTATTTATTCCTTCCATTGATGTGGCCGGTGAAGTGGAACGTGAGGTAAATAAGAAACTCAGGGCATTTTTCCACCCGTTAACAGGTGGTCCTGAAGGTAACGGATGGGATTTTGGAAGAGACGTTTCAGTTTCAGATGTATATGCCTTAATTGAAAAAATAAAAGGGGTGGATCATGTGGAAAACCTGAAATTTTCTTTTAACGGGACTAACAACGGTGATACAGTAAATGTTGAACCTGAGTTTCTGGCAGCAAATGGAACTCACACTGTTAATCTTCAACTGGTAAAAGGAGAGTGAAATTATGGGTCTACCTGTTCCCAGATTAGACGATAAAACCTTCAATGAAATTGTTGATGAAGTCCGTTCACTCATACCACGGTATTATCCTGAATGGACCGATCACAACGTTCATGACCCGGGTATTACTTTCATAGAGTTATTTGCCTGGCTTGCAGAGATGCAGATATATCAGCTCGACCAGATAACAGACCAAAACTATAAAAAATTCTTAAAACTTCTCAATTATTATCCCTGTGATATCCAGCCTGCAAGAGTTGATATCACGTTTGAAAATAAAGATAATAAGGATAATATTCATGCTGAAATACCTGTTCCAGTAGGTACTCAGATCTTTACCGGAGTGGAACCTGAACAATTAGTATTTGAAGTTATGGAGGATTTCAATCTTATTCCGGGACAGATCAAATCGATTATAACTACGTATGATTCAAAGACAGTGGATAACACTGAGGCGAACGAAACTGAAAATGTTTTTTTTGCTGCTTTTGGTGAAAAAGCTCAAAAAGGAGGTATACTTGGATTAGGATTGGAATTTTCTAAAAAAATTCCTGAAAAAGAAATTCACATCACGTTTTTCCTGTTTGAGGATGACCTCCCTCCGAAGGGAACTCATGGAGATGAGCCGTCACGCGTCATTCCTTCTGCTGAAATAGTATGGGAATATCAAAGTGATGGTACATGGAAAGATCTTCCTGTTCTTAAGGACAGCACTCAGGCTTTGACCAGAAACGGCAGGATTGTTTTTCTTTTGCCGTCTGATATGGAAAATAATGAGGAAGACGGGTTGTACTGGATACGCTGTAGCATACAAGACGGATGGTATGAGATCGTTCCTTATATAAGCAGAATATTGATCAACACTGTATCAGCCATCCAGGTCGAAACCATAAAATATGAAGATCTTGGTACATCTTCAGGGTTTCCCGATCAGAAAGTACGCCTCAAGAAAAAACCTGTAATGAGAACATCCCATGATGTTCTGCCATTTGGTGCCGGAGATGTACTTGACTGGCATGGTCTGCTGAAAATGATGAAAAATCAGGCTGAGCTGTCGGAACCTGGAAAACGGATCACTGGTATGTTTGATGAAAACACACAGAATTTGATCAGTGAATGGGATGAGTCTGAGATAGGTATTTTACTGAAATTGAAATTTGCAGTGTTGTCAGCTTTAAACACGGTTATTGAAAACCAGGATGTATACCATGTTGAAGTTTTCAAAGAAGTGAAAAACCCTGATGAGTTTAAAAAATTAATAAACCATCTGGATATTATTTCAGACACTGAATTGAAAACGCTCAACTGCTTTTTGATAGAAGCAGCTTTTCCGGATACAATAACAAAAAGAAACCTGGTTGTTCAGGTCCAGGGTGATGAAGGGGAGTGGGAAACCTGGTTTGAAGTAAACGATTTTGCATATTCTGATCCGGACGATCATCACTACCATCTTGATACTAGAGAAGGAAAGATCACTTTTGGAAATGGCTTAAACGGCCGTATTCCACCTGAACAACGAAAGATCAGAGCAAAGCTGTATAAAACCTCTCAGGGTCCGAAAGGAAATATCAACAAAGAACAGAAGTTCAGGATTGACGGATTTAGAACAATAACAGGCGGGAATAGAAAAGAAGCAACAGGAGGGAAATTAGCTGAATCTATAAACCATGCAAAGAGCAGGGCTAAAAAAGACTTCAGAACACATTATCGAGCTATTACCTCAAAGGATTACGAACAGCTTGTATGTTCCACACCAGGACTGAGGGTGTGCAGAGCAAAAGCAATCACAAATTACCATCCTGATTATCCATGCATTACTGTTCCGGGAAATGTTACTGTGGTGACAGTACCATATACAAGAGAAGGTAATTTTCCTCCAGTTCCTGGAAATGGTTTTATGAGAACGGTTTTATCACATCTGGAAAATTATCGTTTGATAACTACAGATATACATATTATTGAACCGGAGTATGTAAAAATCTCCGTACAGTGTAAGGTCCATGTCATGAAAAGGTACAGTTCCGGTGAGGTGACAAAACGAATTAAAACGAAACTTGAACATTTTTTGCATCCCCTGACCGGGGGACCAGACGGACAGGGATGGCCTTTTGGACGTTCTGTCTTTCCTTCCGAGATCTATGAGATAATAGACGATGTGGAAGGTGTTGATTATGCAACCCATGTCTTATTGCGTGCCGGAGAGCTGGAATATCAAAAAGAAGCTATCAGGATTCCCGGGTATGGACTTGCTTTTTTTGGAGAACAACATATTGAATTTATTTAGATGAAACTATGATGTCACAAGATTATAAAACCCAGATATTCAGTACCGGGGATCAATGGGAAAAAGGCGGTCTGCGGTACCGTCTTGATGCGATAAAAGGGGGAGGTCTTACTCTTAATTCGAGCCCTGCTTTTATTGACTGGATTTTGAAAACAGACAGAATTAAGAATCTTCAGGGCTTAGCGCTGGATGAGTGCGCACAGATATATTTTATTGATGGAGATACCGTTACAAAGACCCGCAGACTTTATCGATATGAACTGAAATCTCAGGTACTGGAATATATCACGTCCATAGATGGATATGATCCGGATAAATCTCACAATCCTGCACGGATGCTTATGGATGCATTTACTTTGTGGGTCCTTGATACGGTAAACAGAAAAGTAATAGCATTTTCCCGGGACAATTTTCAAATAAAATATATTCTTTATCAAAGTAATCCTGTTGATATTGGAATTGACAGAAAAGGACATATCTATGTTCTTGATAAAGATTCACATGAAATTTCCAAATATGCTATCAATGGTATCTTTGTTAAAAGTTTTGGGAAAGATCATCTGAAAGAACCTGTGGGATTAGCTGTAAATAAAGATAATTCCATCTACGTAATAGATACTGGTCATAAAAAATTTATTAAGATTACTGAGAATGAGACGGTAAAATATTCGAAAATTGGAGATTTCACCAGGATTTCTGAAGATTTCCGGCCTGAAATAATCACTATTGATACAAACGGGAACATACTCGTAGCTGGGATTGATAATAACACAGAATCATTGTACAGGTTCGATTCTGACGGAAGCTATACAGGAAAAATCCCTGTTCATGATCTTTCAGGCCGTATCATGGGATTAGCTTTGGATTCGAAAGGAAACCTCTACCTGGGCAGCAGTAATGGAATTGCCTTTTTTAGCGCACAGCAGATGTTCTCAACAACAGAAGGTTTTTTTTACTCTAAAACACTGGACAGCGGCATATATGAATGTAAATGGCACAGGTTATCCCTTCAGGCACATATACCACAAAAAACCCTTTTGGAGGTATATTATTACTTATCTGACAGTTCTTCATTAAAAAGAACTATTGATGGTATCCTCACTGATCCTGAGAAATCATCGCAGGAGAAAGCAGATAGTATAGACGATGAAATACCAGCATGGACCGGACCGGAAACCCTGACCGGAAATGAAATAACCTCAAGGGATATGCTTTTCAGGGAAAAGAAAGGGCGTTACCTGTGGATGAAGATTGGTTTATTGACCTTTGATGAAAAAGCCGGGCCGGAAGTAACCCGGATGAAGATATTGTATCCGGCCAATTCTTACCTTCGCTATCTTCCGGCAATATATCAGGAAGACCCGGTCAGCAGTGAGTTTCTTGAACGGTTCCTGTCAATATTTGAAACGGTATTTTATGATCTTGAAACTGATATTGGCAATGTATCTGACTATTTTGATCCGGATATTGTACTACCCGGTTTTCTTGCCTGGCTTGCTTCATGGTTGAACCTGGCAGTTGAAGAAGACTGGACAGATGATAAAAAGCGTTATTTTATTAAACGCGCACCGGTACTTTATAAGCAGAAAGGAACTCGAGCAGGTCTTGAGGAATTAATAAGGCTCTACACGGGGAAAAGACCTGTAATTCTGGAACATTCCAGAACTGGAAAACCAATGATCATCAATAAGGACGGATCGTTCATACTGGGTATAAACAGTCTGCTGCTTAAGACTCCGGTTCGTGGATTCCGGCTGGGAGATGATTCCATCATTGGACAGGTTACTCTTAGAGATATTGTACAGTCAATAGAAGAGCCGTTTTTAGTATTAGCCCATCAATTTACTGTTATGATAAATCTCTCTGCTGAAAAACTAAAACGTTATGAAAAAGGGCTCAGGCAGATTCTGGATAATGAAAAACCGGCTCATACAATATACCGTATACAAACCGGAAGGGGAGATGGCAGTGATCTGTTTGTGGGAATAAGTACACAGATCGCTGATTACGGACCTATTCAGCTTGGAGATACGTACACTATCGGATCGGGTATTATTGTGAGTAATGATGAACAGGGTGGAAAGCTCGACCGTAATTCACAATTAAATAAGGATACTGATCTAATCTGATCTAACATTCAATTAAGTGGAGGTAGAATATGTTAAATAAAGTAGATAAAAGACGTTGCGAGATTTGTGACATTCCGTGTTTTGAGAGGAATAATTACTTCACCGGGAAAAGGATGACTACCCGTGACTTTCAGGACGAGCAGTGTTACTTTAATGAGAAAAGATGGCTGATCAACAGAACGGTCCACGGGTGGGGTGTGGTTTGCGGATTAGACGTTAAACCAACAGAGGATAATAAGGGGGTGGAAGTCACTCCCGGACTGGCTATCGACTGCTGCGGCAGGGAGATCCTGGTGTGCGGGGATGCAGAAGACAGGTATGTTCCGTTAATTCCCGAAGAACATGAATGCGATCTGCTACTAAAAGAAGAAGAGCAGCAAAATGTTGACCAACTCATTGCAATCTGTCTTGAATATGATGAATGCAAACAGGAAATTGTGAATCTTCCTTTCATCGCCTGTGATGAGATTGAAAAACATGAATTTAACCGTATTCGAGATAGCTGGAAAATTACACCCATTCGTATTCCCGAAGAATTTTGGGACAAACCTTTACCTTTCTGCCAAATAAAAGGGGACAAAGAAAAATCGCTTCACAGCTATCTTTGTGAGAAAATAACAGAAGGTTGTCAGCAGTGTCCTGTATGTCGATGTATCATCCTGGCAGTAGTGACTGTTGATGAAAATGGAGAAGTTAAGGAAATCGATACCTGCAATCATAGAAAACTTGTTTACAGCAATCAACTGCTTTTTGACCAGATCAGCTGTTATCACGGGGACTTACCCCGTGTCATAAATATTGAATGGAGCGATACATTGGCAGCTTCCAAGACTGGTGTACAGATAAGTGAACAGATTGAACAGACAGCTGAAGAGCCTGTAGGTAGCACTTGGATACATAAGCAAGATATACCATGGGATGATTTTATCAAGAAAAATGGCTTAAAGGTAACTTTCAATAAAATCATGGACCGTGGTTCTATCAATAAACATACTTTTTTGATTGCTATTATCATCATAGAACACAGTACTAGATATCGATTAATAAAATATGTCCCTTCACAGGAAATTAAATTTACCGATAATGATGAAGAAGGTACTACCAGTGCTACATTTAAATTTGAAGAAAGTTGGATCGAAGATGAACTGGTAGATAAAGATCGTTCTGCAATAACACAGAGTCGGGAAGGGGCGGATTTTGAGATAATCCTTAGAGGGAGTTCAATTTTCAGTATAGAAGGAAAAGCCCTGGACGGAAGCTTTTCAGGAGAATTCCCATCTGGTAAAGGGACACAGGGGACTGATTTTAAGAGCTGGTTCCATGTAGAGTCATAAATTAAAATGATAGTATAACAGATTGGAGGAGGAAGAAAATGACCAAAGATGAATGTAAAGATGAGCACTGCAGTTATAACGATATCAAAAGAACAGACTATTTTCATGGAATGCTGATGACTGAAAGAGATTTCAGGGAAGAGCAGATATACCACATTGAAAAAAGAAAATTGCTTAACCGGATGCTCCATGGATGGGGTGTTGTGTGTGGTTTGAATGTAAAACCTACCAATCCCCCCAGCTCGAACATAATAGTAGAGGGTGGTCTGGCACTTGATTGTTTTGGAAATGAGATCCTTGTCTGTGAGGAACAGACCGTGGATCTTACGGTAAAACCCTGTGCAACCACTGCAGCATATGATCCATGTGCACAATATGTACCAGATCCCCTGGATCATGCATTATATGTTGTGATCAAATATGACGAGAGGGGCACAAAACCTGAACCTGTGTATGCACCGGGCGGGAGCTGTGAGGAAAAAACCTGCAACTTCAGCAGGACACAGGAAGGTTTTTGCATAGAGGTCTGGGACCATCCACCTGATGCACCTGAACCGGATTTCACCACTCAACCCTGTACAGAGCCGTTTCCCTGTCCGCCTTCTGACTGCTGCCATTACCTACTTCTGGCAACGATTAGCTGCAAAGAAAGATATGATTTTCTTTCTCAGTGGATACCGGATTTTGGTGATGTCACAAATAGAATCCATTATCAGGTTAAGAGGACTCTAGATAAAGTGTGTATAGATCCAAATAATGCGAGTGTTGGTATCAAGGTCACAGATGTCTATGAATTTGAAACTGATGAGATAGTCTCCGATATAGAATGGAACATTTCTATAGATGAAATTGAAAATTTATTCACAACAAAAACAGCAACATTGGTTTATTATATAAAACAAAATATTAAAGCGACAGTGGATCAACAAAATATTAATATTACAAAAGTAACTGTTTATCTTAAATACAATGGTGCTGAAGGGACTTTACCAACCCTTGAAAGTGAGATTGATACGGTTAATTCAATTGTAAGACGGGGGAACATTATTTCTGCACCTATGATCAGGAATATGGAACTTCGCAAATACGTTCCAACATTTAACTGGTTTGCCTGGATTATGGGCGGCCAGGAGGAGAATAGTCTTCCCTGGTCAGGTGATCTTAAAACCCACTGCACTCCGGAAGTGCCTCAGGCAAGGTATGAAGCTAAATTGGATGAATTGAATAGGAGAATCGAAAAATTAGAAGATTCTAATCAGTAAAAGTCCGAGGTATATTATTGGGATATTTCCTTTTTCCTTTCATGAATTTTTTTTCAACTGGAAATCCGTGTATTACTATGAATTATGAAGAACTCTCCCGCGGTCTGCTCTACACCCACACCCGTATCAATTCCAACACCACGAAAACGCTAGAGGTTGCCTCTTTCCTGTATGCCCTTATAGAAATCCTGGATGAAAAAGGTCTGTTTTCTATTGAGGAGCTTGATGAAAGGAAAAAACAGGTTGCTTCACGGTTAGTGCAGAAGTTTGTGGAAAGCGGGATGGGTCTTATGTACCAGGATCCTGAATACGATAAGTATACCTTTGAACATGAAGCCGATTCTGATTGCCTGGGGCGGCTGGATACCTGTAAGGCAATCTGCTGCAAGTTCCCATTTGCTCTTTCCAGGCAGGATGTGGAGGAAGGGATCATAAATTGGGAATTCGGAAGACCCTACCTTATCGCTCACGGTGATGACGGATACTGTGTTCATCTGGACAGGGAGACCTATAAATGTACTGTACGGGAACACCGGACAGTGCCGTGCAGGGGTTTTGACTGTAAGGACAATGAGAAGTGGAAGGTATGGGATGATTATGAGAAGGGGATCATTAATCCTGAACTGGCAGAGAAGATCGAAAAGGAGAATGGGGAGATTTACTGCTGTTCAAGAAGGACTGACTGAATTATAGATTCTTGTTTTATGTTGTTTTTTCTGGTGAAGCGTAAGCTTTTGTTATTGATTATTATCTAAATGTTGAGGTACTAAATGGGTGAAAAAGTCCAGGTGGCTGCTAAGAAGCCAGAGGTAAAAAGAGAAAATCAGGCATCTCATACAAGAAATGCTGATCAGTCTCAATCAATGAGTTCACCAGTAGACCAGGTCCTGTACCTTCAGAGGACGATAGGCAACCAGGCTGTGCAGAGGCTGATCAAATCGGGGGCCTTGCAGGCTAAGCTCAGGATCGGCCAGCCGGGGGATAGATATGAGCAAGAGGCGGATCGGGTCGCGGATGAGGTGATGCGGATGCCGGAGCCGCAAGCAGTACCCGATGGCGAATCCAATATCCAGAGGGCGTGTCCCACACGTGAAGAGGAGGAATTGAGGCGGCAACCAATAGAGGAAGAAGAAGAACTGCAAAGGCAGCCGATAGAAGAGGAAGAGCTTCAAGTGAAGGCAATTTCAGGAAATATCTCT
>SWBX01003448.1_pt1 | contig 15690 bp, 10 predicted proteins | sample 4693051 | NCBI WGS metagenome assembly SWBX01 (sample SAMN10267272, study PRJNA491770) | bioreactor metagenome | isolation source: DHS bioreactor inoculated with marine | place: Japan: Omine Ridge, Nankai Trough | reverse complement strand
GATGGTTTATCAACCTCATTGAGGACGGGCACGAGACCCGTCCCTACTGTCCCGGAATCGATGTTTTCCGGCCGCCATTTTCCAGGAATATAATCTGCAGGATTCCGTGTAAATGATTCAGCATGACCTGGTATGTGTCAAGGTTCACATGACCATATCTTTCCGGAATTCGATGCCATTCATCATCACTCGTTTGACCAGCATCATTTAATTCCAGTTTTCCATCGGAAACTTCACCGCACTCGCACATAACCATTTTTCATCCCCGCCCTTCCAGACGGGGCATTCAAATGGAATCTTCGTAAAAAGACGGGATTGAAATGTATTTCTGGAGATTAGAGGTTATGGATTATTCAATGTTTTCAATCGATTACGAGCACGATTACGAGCACGAGCACGAAAAATGCATATTTCGTGAGAAGATCATTGCTGGTTTTGAGGATAGTCGTGAGATAAAGACCGGCACTCATAACACCTGATCATCAATTTGCATGAACGATGCGCCGCCGATACGCGGAAATTGCAATGAGGCTGCTCAGAATAATGATCAGCAGGCCAACACCGGCAGGACCTGTTGCCGGAATGGGTTTGGGCGTCGATGTGGCTGCGGGTGTCCCCGTTGTTGTGGGAGTCGGCGTGACGGTCAGCGTGGGAGTGATTGTGGGTGTGGCCGTGGCAGTGGGTACTGACGTGGGGGTATCGATAGGAGCCGTCAGCCAGTTGGCGTACAGAACATCTTCACTGACGCTGTCACCCGGCGGGTTGATATTGTCACTATTCATGCAGCCGTCCAATGCGGAATCCGTGTCATAGGGTCCCGCTGAATCCCCCCAGTAGTTGTAGGAGGCATCCACACAGACCGATGCCGTTGTATTTTGAGCGCCGAATGTGAGGTTTCCCATGATATTGTTTCCCAGACCCGGTGCGCCACCGATGACGGTGCCGGTTGAGTCGGAAATCCGGATACCCTCGTCCTGATTCATGATCACGCTGTTTGTGATGACAGGGTCGCTGCCTGTCCCGTTGACGAAGATACCCTGATCCGTATTGTTCTCAATAAGACAGGAATGGATCGTGGGACTGCCGCCAAACTGACAATAGACCCCGATCACGCCATTCCGGGATGTGACATGATCAAACGTTGGAGAACTATTATAGCAGTACAAATTGTGTTCATAGTATCCGCCATACTCCACGATACAGTTCGTCAGGATACAGAGAGAATCGCCGGCATAGTTGTTAAACCGGATCCCATCCCAGTCCCCCGGGGCGGGCGATGTTTCACTGGATGTGAATACCACCGGTGAACCCGGTGTACCATTTACCATTAATCCACCGGGAAGCGCGCTGTTAAAGGAGTTTCCCACTATCAATTGGTGGGAGGGTTCCACCTGAATAGTGATCCCTGGACCCAGCGTCAGGGTCGTAACGCCATCTCCCCCGTCCATTCCCTGAATCAAAATATCGAAACCGAACACATAGCCGGCCGGTACATTGTCCCATGTGGCATCCAGGCTGATTGTGCCACCGCTGACATAGATACCCGGGTCCGCGTTGCCACTGAAGGTGTTCCCTGCAAACCCGCCGACCTGATTCGCCCTCGCATTAATTGCATAACTGCCGTTGTCCTGGAAATTGCAGCCTGAGATCAATGGCAATCCATCATTTCCAAAGGCCAGAAACCCACCCGTAACATTGTCAGTGATGTCACAATCTGTGATCACAGGTGAGGCGTTAAAACTGACAAAACCACTGCTGCCGCTGTACCGGGATACTGTGTTGGAAACAACCGGGTTCGCATAATAACTTCGGATATTACCGGTGTTACTTGCACCACCATACTCCGCGATACAGTAATCCAGCTTGCACAGGCTGTCATCCGAGAATTGATCGAAAACCACACCTTGCCAGGATCCTGGCGCCGGCATGGCTGCGCTCGATGTAAATGTGATGGGATTGGCGACGTCGCCTGCTGCAATGAGTGCGCCGGGCAGCGCTGCATTGGAGGTATGGCCTATGGATAATCCTCCGAAGGAATTAAACCGGAGTTCAGCACCAGCTTCTATGGTGACTGTGGTCACACCGTCCAGGCCGTCGGTACCTTCGATATCCACGTTGGCGTTTATCTGGTATGGGATACCCGGGTCCTCCCAGGTTGCATCCAGATCCACATCACCATTCATGACACGGATTTCCTGAATGCCGTTTCCGGTATATGTATTGCCTGTCATCCCGCCGAGATGTTGGGGGTAGCAGTTTACGGGTTCACTCCCATTGTTTGTAAAACTACATCCGGAAACCGTTGGGTAACCAGTGCTATCATTGTTGAGTCCATATCCTGTGTTATTTGTGAACTCACACGATAAAATCACAGGTTCAGACCCACTGTTCAGATCCATCCCATCAGTCAATGACCACGATATTTCTGTATTGGAGATTAGTGGTGAGGCATCGAATACAACCAGACTCTGATTCCCATACTCAACAATACAGTGATTCAGAACCGAGAGAGTATCATCTGAATACGGACTGAAGTGGAACAGGTGCCAGTCGCCAGCGGCGGGAACCGCTTCACCTGAGGTAAAGGTGATTTTATTGAGAGCATCCCCGTTCGCACTGAGGGCGCCTGGGAAAGCAGGATTAGAACCATCCCCGATGATCAGACTGGAACTGGGACTTAACATGTAGGTGACCCCGGGCTCCAGGGTTAAAGTGGTGACACCGTCAAGGCCGTCGGATCCCTTAACAGTAACAGATCCTGCCACCCGGTAAGGAACCGCTTCCTCCCAGGTGGCATCCAGCGCAATTGCAGTACCCTGAACCCGGATTTCCTGATTACCGATACCGCCATAGGTGTTATTGGTGAACCCACCCGGCGCCGTCACAAAGCCACGCCACTGATATAACGTATTACTGGTAAAAGTACAGCCGTCCACAATGGGCAGATCCGCAGCTCCAAACATCTGGAGACCGTACTGGTTCATGATGAACGAACAGGTGTAAAATGATGGTGTGGAATCATTGATAAGATACCCGCCGGCCATGCCATTGGACTCGATTATCGTATCTGTAAACACCGGAGATGACGCTTGAAGGTATGCACCGTACCCATTATTGTCGTGAATGGAGCAGGTCGTGACAGTCGGCGATGCGTTAAGCATATAGATTCCGTTGGTGTAACATTCCCGCAACTCTGTATTGGAAATAGTGGGGGAGGCATCCGTGAGGTGTATACTGCTGAATCCTGTGGATCCTGTATATTCGACAATACAGTGATCCAGAACACTTGAATCATCACCCTCGTCCGTAAAAATGATACCGGCCCAATCCGCTTTCGATGGACTGACCTGATTCGATGTAAAGCGAATCTCCGATCCCGATACACCCTGAGCTGATAAAAATCCCGGATCAGGACTGGTGGCACCGCCAATGGTCAATCTCCTGGATTGGTCAAACCGGAGCTCAACCCCGGGTTCAATCGTAAGAGTCGCTCCGCCCTGGACAGTCAGATTGTCGGTGACGATGTATATACCGTCTGCCGCCGGTGATGTCAGACCGAAGGTGGTATCCACCGCAATTGATCCGGATACATTCACCGAAGCCTGCGCCAGACCACCGGTGAGAATAATAAGACCAATATATATGAGCACTGTTTCATTGATTTTCATTGCTGTCATCCTTCCGAGATATGATTTCTCGAGTGTTGTCAGGTCAGTATAATGAACTTCACACCATTATACCAGACAAATATTATAATGATTCAATTTGTGGAGTGGCGGGATTCCGCAAAGCGCTGGAATCAACGTCAGATGGAGATTTCATGAAGAACTGGTCGCTGATGGCAGGCGGCAAAGCAATCTTCAAGTTGCCGCGAATCGCCGTGTACCGGGGTATGCTGATGAATCATATGATCCATCACCGGGCTCAGCTAACCGTGTATCTTCGCATGAACGATATCCCGGTGTCTTCCATCTACGGTCCATCTGCAGACGAGGACAAATAGGCCGGGTCTTTTTCACGGCGCGTGATTGACCCCGTACGTGCATGATGTGCATGTGCCGATATTGGGGTACGTGCTTCCTCCGTTGGAATACACCAGGTTGCCGTCGAAGAAACTGTTCCCCGTCGGCTCGATGCCCGCCAGATCGTTGTATGTGATGAGATTGTCGATAAAGGATGCGTAATTTGCCGAGATAATCCCGTTGCCGTCGTTGTCGATGATAGTGTTTCCCCTAAACATGGATCCATAACCATTGTCTGTGATCCCGTTACCCTGGCAAAGGCTGATGTTGCATTTCCGGATCTCGTTTCCGGACCCGTTGAGCCAGATTCCGGCACCGGCACAATTTATGACCTGGACGTTCTCGGCCAGATACCCCACAGAACTGGAGGTACCGAAGAAATAGATCCCGTAATCGAAGTTGAAAATAATCCCGTTTTTCACGGTCACACAAGATTTGTAGTTGACGTAAACGCCGTCGGAACTGGTCGTCTGATCCCCGGAGATTGTAAATCCGTTGAGATCCAGCGTGACGAAGTTGGCATCGATATAGATACCGATGTCGCTGCCGGTATGTTCGAGGTTCTGTGTCAGATAATAGGAACCCGAGGTGCTGATGGTGTAGGGGATGGTCGCGATCGGTGTTCGGGTTTCACTGGACGCTGCCGCCGTTGTCTGGACAGTCGCATCGGGGAATTTGAAACCTCCAGTTGAGCTATACACCGTACCTGTCACTTCCAGTTTTTCCGAGGGACTGGTTGTGCCGACCCCCATATTGCCGCTGTACACGACGAACGTGTCGGGTTCGCTGACCGATAGCATGGTATCGGAGTATCCCCAGAGAAAAGTCCGGTCAGCGGCGGTGCTGAGCCGCATATTCCGGCCGCCCACCCAGGAGTAATCCCCGCCGTTTTCGTTGTCCCGGCCGCCGGCGATAAACGCGTAGTCGCCTACGGCTGAGTTGGAAAATCCGCCGGAAATGGACGTATACTCCCCGGTGATGGCGCTCTGATATCCTCCGGAAATATTGGAATACATTCCGGAAATGGCGTGATCGTATCCACCGGCGATGACGGCACCGGTTGCATCGGCATTGTTCTGAGATCCGCCGCTGATGACAGCCATCGGCTGGGTGGCGGTGTTGTTAATGCCGCCTGCGATGGTGATACTGCCTCCGGTGGCCGTGTTGCTCCCACCTCCGCTGATCGTCGCCTGATATCCGTCTGCCGCATTGTCATACCCGCCGCCGACAGTGGCCCGGCCCCCGGCGGCATAATTGCCGTATCCACCGCTGATGGTCCCGTTGGTTCCCGTGGCCGTATTGTTTCCGCCGCCGCCGATGGTGATATAATTGTCCGCCTGTCCATCGGTACCGGCTGTGCTGGAAACTCCCAGGTTGATGAAGTGATCGGTGTTGGTTCCCAGAAGTGAACTCCCGCTCCGAAGGATGGATCCTGCAACCGTCAGTTTTCCGGCGGGAGTTGTGGTGCCGATCCCCACATTGGGTCCACCTGCCGGAGCATACAGACCGGTATTGCTGATGGAAATGTGGTCGGGAACTTCGGCATCACTGTCGGGAACGTCGTCATCAATGCCGCCGATATTATGAAAATCATTGGATACAGCGGTTTTCACCGTGGAAAGTGTCGTGGGCCAGTTGCTACTGTAATGATTGCCATCCACGGTGTCAGCATCATCGGCAGTGAGTGCAACAGCGGCTTCCTCTGATTTGAATGCATATCCCACCGATGAGATCAGTTTGTCGGGACTGAACTGCTCCATTCCGGAAAGCCCGTCATCAAACCAGATCCGAAGATAGACTTCCGGAGGATCAAACACGGAGTGCGTGATAGGCCGCATCCCCAGATCATACCCCAGTACCACCTCATACAGCCCGTCTACCACCTCGATGTCCAGAATCGTTGTGGGAGGAAACACGTTGTCGTTGGACCAGAGATACCGGCCGGAATCATCCACGAAAGCGAACATGAACTGCCCGGTACCGGTGAAAGGGCCGTCACGGTTTTCAACTACGCCCTGGTAATTCATGCCGGTAAAAACCGCATGAGAGATCACAAGACTCATCAAAATCACCGGGCACACCACCATCAAAAACCGGATAATGGATGTATATTTCATCAGATCCTCCCCTATAGATTCAGTAGAAGTGACAGGTAATGACCACTTCAATATGTTACGCGATACACGATGTATTATCTCATGAGATGATTCATTGAGCAAATTCTCCAGCAGCCGCATCGATTATGATATAGGAAATAATCCGGGATCCGGTGAGATCACGGTGATAATGCGGGATCATGTCCGGCATATGCGGGGGCGGGTGGATGGTGCGGCGCGTGTCTGACTTACATATCTACACCCGGACCGAGGAAGGGGAAACAGCTGAATCAGGCAGACGAAAAAGAAATGCGGGAATGGCAGGGAGCACTGATCTATGTCTGGCCGGCGGTAAAACCGGAAGCGGCAGTCAATTTCGAAATTCATGCTCGAATCAAGGGGCAATGGCTTGTCCAATATGGGTGAAAATGGTATTTTAATAAAATAGCAGTCAGGGAATACTCGGAAGGGGGAAGTATGAAAGTGAATAAGGCAGAATTGCTGATGATTCTTTGGATCAGTGTGCTGTTTTTGAGTGCATCCAACGGTGCCGTTTTTGCAGTATCGGTTAGCGTGACATCCGTGTCACCGGTTGAGCGCTCACATAGCGCGGCTGTCAACACGGATATTGTGGCGACATTGTCCGAGGTTCCGGATCAGGGAACGGTGGATCAGTCCACATTTGTGACTCATGCCGAGCAGCATGCCGGAGCCGGTGTGCCTGTGAGTGGGAGTTTCACATTTGCAAGTAATGATATTATCTTCGATCCGGACGCCCTGTTCTTTCCCGGTGAACGTGTTCAGGTATCCGTCACCGGAGACATCATCGCCGAGGGTCTGGTGGTAAATCCGTATGTCTGGCATTTCCGGACAGAGGTGGGACTCAGCACCGGGACGTTCTCCGACAGTGGTCAGGCCATCAGTGATACCGGCCATCGGGATATCGAACTGGGTGATCTCGATGGAGATGGTGATCTGGATGCCTTTATTGTCAATGACAACAGTATCGCGGCAAACACGGTTTGGTTCAATAACGGCAGCGGCACTTTTACGGATACAGGACAGTCCCTGGACATTACATACAGCTATGGCGTTGAGCTGGGTGATGTGGATGGCGATGGCGATCTGGATGGATTTGTCACCAATTATTTCAGTAATGATAACGCGCTCTGGCTGAACGATGGGACAGGCACGTTTACTGACAGCGGTCAGTACGTTGGCACTGACGGCCATAAATCGGGATTTGGTGACCTCGACGGAGACGGTGATCTGGATGCGTTTGTGCTGACATCCGGCAAACCCGACGAGGTATACTTCAACGATGGTTCCGGAGTGTTTACGGATAGCGGACAGACTCTGGGAACCGGAACCAGTCAAGAGATCGTGCTGGCGGATTTTGATGGCGATGGGGATCTCGACGCGTTTGTGGTGAATCTTAATGCAAACAAGGTCTGGCTCAATCCCGGAACAGGCACATTTTATGACAGTGGTCAGAACATCGGGAATTCCTCCAGCTATGGTGTTGATGCCGGTGATTTCGACGGGGATGGTGATCTGGATGTTTTTATTGCCAATGATGAGGAGCAGAACCGTGTCTGGCTCAATAACGGAGCCGGAAGTTTCACGGACAACGGCCAGAACCTGGGGATCCATAACAGCGGCGCTGTGGACCTGGGTGATCTGGACAGTGACGGCGATCTCGATGCGTTTCTCTCCAATCACGGCCTCCCCACAAAAATATTTCTGAACAATGGCAGCGGACAGTTCACAGACAGCGGTCAGGATCTGGCGGTCATGAACGGAGTGGGTGTTGCTCTGGGGGATCTGGACGGCAACGGAACTTTGGATGCGTTTGAGATCAATTACTACGATGTGAACAAGGTCTGGCTCAATGCAGTACCGCCCACGCCGACACCGACCATGACGCCGACACTGACACCCACACCGACGCTGACGCCCACACCAACCATGACGCCGACACTTACGCCGACTCCCACCATGACGCCGACACCCACAGTCACGCCGACTCCCACTGTGACGCCGCCGCCGGCGATTGTGAATTTCGTTAATCCCCCTGAGAACAGTTTCAATGTGGCTCTCGACACGGATCTGTCGGTAAATTTCAGCAATCTCCCGGATGCCGGGACGGTCACAACCGATACATTTCGGGTGCATAGCGGGTTCCAGGCGCCGATTGACGGCGCGTTTGTGGTTGATCAGTATGCCTTCGATTTTGATCCCATGATTGATTTCTTTCCCGGGGAGCTTGTCTCCGCCTCGGTGACATCGGGAATTGAGGCAGCCAGTGTACCGGTGATTCCGTATGTATGGCAGTTCAGAACAGGGACATCCGGCGGTACCGGAATGTTCACGGACGATGGTCAGACCATCGGACCGTACAGGGGGGGCGATGTTGAGTTGGGTGACCTGGACGGTGATGGTGATCTGGATATGGTGGTTGGAGTCACCCGGAATACCGGCAGTGCTATATGGCTGAATGACGGTACGGGGACTTTCGTCGCAGGACAGTTTTTCAGCAACTATCTGACATCTGCTGTTGCTTTGGGCGATCTGGACGGCGATGGTGATCTGGATATTTTTGAAGGAAACTACAATCAAGGCGACAGAGTGTGGTGGAATGATGGAACCGGAATATTCGAAAACAGTGGTCAGCATATCGGTCTTTTAGCAACCCGGGATGTTGATCTGGGCGACATCGATGGTGACGGTGATCTGGATGCGTTTGTCACCACGTACAATCAGGTCAATGTGCTGTGGCTCAATGACGGGGCCGGAACCTATACGGACAGCGGTGAGATTTTCAGTACCACATATAGTTACGGCGCAGCACTGGGTGATGTGGACAATGACGGTGATCTGGATGTGTTTGTCACCAATTACGGTGGGGGGAATGAGGTCTGGCTCAATGATTCCACCGGCGGGTTTACTGACAGCGGTCAGAGCGTGGGAACCAGCGACAGTATGCGGGTTGAACTGGCGGATCTCGACGATGACGGGGATACCGATGCCTTTGTCACCAACCGGGACCAGGGCAACCGGGTCTGGTTCAACGACGGAAGTGGTGTGTTCTCCGACAGCGGACAAAGTCTGGGCACTTCATACAGTTGGGCGCTGAGATTAGGTGATCTGGACGGTGACAGTGATCTGGATGTCTTTGTGGTGAACTTCGGCGCCGCCAACCGGGTCTTGTTCAATGACGGCGCCGGCACGTTTACGGATTCCGGTCAGAACTTGAACGGAATACTCAATACTCAGGGGATCTGCCTGGGGGATATCGACGGTGATGGTGATCTGGACGGCGTCACATCCAATTACGAAGAGCTGTGTTATGTCTGGATAAACCAAGTGCAAAATACTCCCACACCCGCGTTTGCGCACCACGGCGATGTGGATGGCAATGGTGAACTCACTGCCGGAGATGCCCAGATCACGTTCGAAATTGTTTTGGGGTTGTACTCTCCGACAGCCTGGGAGGAGTATGCTGCGGACTGCGACGGGAGCGGCTCCGTGACGGCGGGCGATGCACAGGTGATCTTTGGTGCGGTACTGGGAATGGATTCCTGCGTGGAACCACTGTAATCGAGACGTTATTCTTGTCATCCGTACGGTGTAGTGTAAACAGTAAGTCAGACGAACCAGCCGGTCATGCATCTGATGTGGTGGGAAACGCTGCCAATTATTGTCTGACCAGGATGAGTGGTTTTTCGATTACGAGCACCGCCGCTGTTCCAGCTAGACCCCACGCGAAAAGTCTAAAGACTTGAATAGAAAGACATAATAGTCTATTCCCTACGTGAATTGTACATATTGAAAATGGTTTTTTGCCTGGATTTTACTTTTTTCGCCTGCACGGAGGCAGGCGCCACCCTTCCTGTTTTTTTAAAAAATAGAGGGGATAGGGGTAGGAAGACCTGGTTGATTTCCCAGGCCCTCCCCCCTCCGAACCGTGCGTGCAGATCTCCCGCACACGGCTCTCCGGTTGGTAGTTCACCGTCTTGCGGACTGACGAGCTGACTCCCAGGCGTCTTGAAGAGAGAAGAGCCCGAGTTCAGCAAAGTAGTTGTTTTGCCAGCGTTGATGGTCTGATCCACGTCCACGACCTTTATGTCCAGAACGTTTGCGGAGAATGCTGCGCAGTCGCATTCGTATCCAGCTGTCGAGTCTTCCATACGTCGTTTTGTGGCTGTGTTTGAAATATTCAAACCAGCCATGAAGCATTCTGTTGAGTTTGAATACTATGCATTCCATGCTGTGCCCATTGGTGCGTCGGGTATAGTATCGGATTGAATCTTTGAATTTGTTCAGACTTTTCTCGCTAGGCCATTTGTAATTTCGTTCGAGGTGGTATCCAAGAAAGTCAAATCCGCCAGGTAGGGTGCTATCGATGATGCTTGTTTTCTCAGGATGTAGTGTCAGTTTTGCTTTTGTAGTCCATATTTGTAGGTGTTTGAGTGCGTTTTCTGCTTCTATTTTCGTTTTGCACATGATCACCATATCGTCGGCGTACCTGATCATCCTATATCTTTCTTTTTCCATGTGTTTGTCCAGAGGATCAAGGTAAATATTTGATAATAAAGGGCTAATGACGGCACCTTGGGGACTGCCCTTCTCTGGGGTCCACGCTTTCGCGGTTTCCATTATTTTCTGTTCAAGGAATTGCTGGATGAGTTGGTGGATTCGTTTATCACTGATCTTTTCTTTGATGAGGGTCTTCAAAATATCGTGGTCGATTGTGTCGAAGTAACTTTTCAGGTCGATGTCTACTACCCATGTGTATCCGGATTTTAGTAGTCGGGTTACATGGCGTAAGGCGTCTTTGCATCCCCGGTTCGGACGAAATCCATAGCTGTTTTGTGAAAATGTGTTTTCGAATATGGGTTCGATGACGTTGCGTAATGCGGTTTGTATTATTCGGTCTCTGACGGTTGGGATTCCCAATGGTCGTTTCTCCGTTCGTTTCCCAGGTTTTCGTATCCAGACTCGTTTGATTGTTTGCGGATAATAATTGTTTGTCTTTAGTTGACTGTGTACGTGTTCCAGGTTTTGTTCCAGTCTCGTTCCGAAGTGAGCTACAGTCTGGTGGTCGATACCTGCGCTTCCCTTGTTCCGTTTGACTCTCCTCCATGCCGATTGTAGGTTGTTTGTGGAATAGACCTTGTCAATTAAGCTGTGCCATTTGCCTCCTTTCACTCCGTATTCCAGAGCTGTCAGCATTCGATCTGTCCAGATTGAAGGTTCCACCCAATTCCATTGGGTATCTTCAGCATGTCTAGCCTTCGGCACTGTTGCTGGTTGGTATTCCCTCTTCTCTGTCATTTCGCATCTACCTTCCTGCCGCCCTTTGCTCCACGAGGGTTAGCTCGCTTCATTGCTAGTATGGCGACTCTGACTCCTGCCAGACTCTCTCTGTCTGACAGGTCTCCCTGCTTCACGCATCGTGCCTTCTGATCATTCCGTCCCCAACCACCTGTTGCGCCCCGATATCGCTTTAACACGCTACCCCTCAGCGTATCGGACTTCCTGTTATTACTGACAGGTCTGAGCTTCGCCATTCGCCAGCAGGCTCGCTGCTTGTACAACCGGCCGAAACGGGTTCGTTATCCTACGGACTGATCTTTCACCTCCTGTTGCTCTCCACCCCGCCTCGCGGCGACGCAGTTACTTTCGGTTACAGGCCGGAGAACGTCTGCCTGAAGAGGACTTCCACCTCTCTGACTCGATGCGCTCACAGGCGCACTGGCGCCGGCGTCCCTGCCGGTGATTTGAGAGGAGGTGAATTCTAAAAACACCTTTCCGGATAGGATCCACAGGCTGAGCACCGCGCAGCCTGTCCTGAGCCTGCCGAAGGGCTGAGCACGAGCACGAGCACGATGAGGGAGAGTTCAGTTCAACTTCATTGCAAACCGGCATGGAAAACACATTTACTCTTGCAAGCCCAACACATATACCGGTAAAGTGTTCCCTGTAAAGGGGGAAGCATCATGAAATTGCGGAAGGATATCAAGAGAGATCGAATTTTCCTGGATATTGACGTATCAGACAAATCAGCGTTTTTAATAAAGGCGGCTGAGATCATCGCTGAAGTCGAAACAGCATGTAAATGTGGGGAAAATGTTTACGAGAAACTTGTGGAGCGGGAAGCCATCATGAGTACCGGTATCGGCAATCATGTGGCGGTATCGGAAATTGTCGAGCCGGAATGTCACACCTTTGATATTTTCCTGTTCCGGGTTCAGGAATCCATTGATTTTGATGCGTTGGATGGAAAACCGGTCCGGATCATTTTTATTGTGGTGGGTAACCGTGATATTTTCGATATCGCCAAAATCCTGGCCAAGATCGATCGATTGTTGAAAAAAGAGACATTTATACCGGCGTTGATTGCTGCCCATGATGTTGATGATATTCTGAAGGTTATTGAAGACCATGATTAGTGCCAAACTATTTATCTGCATCATCGAAAAAACCGAGCGTCTCAATGATGTTCTGGAAGCGGTAGTTGAGTGCGGCGTCACTCGGGCGTCAATCGTGGATGTTCGGGGCATGTTTGAATATCTGACCGAGGAAATCCCGTTGTTTTCGGGTTTCAAAACCCTCATTGATGATCCCCATCCCACCAACAAAATGGTGATCTCGGTGATGAAAAACGATGAAAAAGTCCAGGAAGTAATGGATGTTATCGAAGAAATCTACGGGGATTTTGCTCAGCCCAACACCGGAATCATGTTTTCCCTGGATATCAACACCATGCGGGGATTGAAATTTTAGTATGAATTCCAGCCTGGTGTTTGTTCTCGCACTGATCCTTGCCTACACCGGTGTGTTTTTCATTTTTAAACGGGAACGTTTGACCCTTCTTGCGGGATTTGAGTTTTTATTCATCGGGTACATCCTCTATTTTCAGGATTTCGATGCCTCCACCCTGAAACCCCTCCTGTACCCTTTCCTCTGCTGGATGGGTATGCTCATCGGTCTTCAGATGCGGTTCAGTGACCTGAAAAAACTGCCGAAATCACTCTATACAACCTTGATCTCTTTTACTTTACTCACCATTATCATTCCAACCGGTCTATTTTATCTCATCGGGTTTTCCATTCAGTCCGTCGTCATGGCCATTGCGTGCTGTTCCATCTGCTACCGGAACACGGCCCATTACATCACCAATAAAGAACGGCATTCCCGGTTTGTACTTTTTCTCATCAGCGCCATACCATTCGCATCCATTATCGCATTGCTTTTGTTTTACATCGGAACGGATCCCATACGGGATATCGGTATCACTCTGGTTTTCATTGTCGTCTCCTCCATCTTGTCCCGGGCTTTACTGACGTCTGTACAAGATAAAAACTCAGTGATCCTGCTCCTTATCGGGTTGATCCTTCTGGTTTCTGAAACCTGTGCAGTATTCGATGTATCCGCCCTGGTGGTGGGATTTTTTGTCGGGATCTACCTGACCAACACCTGTATCTGGAAAACATATATTTTCAGGGTGGTGTACCACAACGAAAAACAGTTGTTCATGGTATTTCTGATTCTTCTGGGGCTGATGGCCGGCTTAAAACTGGAACTGCTTTCAGCGGCTCGGATTCCAGCAGTCGTTCTGACGGTGCTGGCGGTGCGGTATTTCATTTTAAAATTCAATTTCATTGCCGGGTTTAATTATTTTTATTTTGTGGCGCCCGGCGGCTTTGCCCTGGTGATACTGACGGATTTCTGGCTGAAACAGGGGGGAATCCCCGGAACACTCTGGTTCTCTGAAGCGACACTGAGTATTGTTATTCTTCAACTTATCGGTGTGCTGTTTTCACGACAGGTGTCCCAATGAACAAACATCGCAACCGCCTCATTCTGCTGAACATTGCCATTCTCTGTATTCTGTTTGCCGCCATACGCCCGTTCCAGTCCCACGAAAATTACCATCTCATCAGTCCCTACCTCGCACTGGGTTTTCTGGTTATCGCCGCACATCTCGGCGGTCTCCTGGCACAGGCGTTCGCCCTGCCCGCACTCACGGGAAACCTGCTGGCCGGTATTCTTCTGGGACCCAGTGTCTTGAACCTGATCTCATTGTCGGATATCAGCTCCCTTGAGTTGATCAACTCCCTTGCCCTGAGTTTCATAGCCATTACCGCCGGTGGTGAACTGAAACTTAAAAACCTTCGGAAGCATGCCACCAGCATTTTTGCAATTACGATATCCCATTTTATCATCGTTTTCAGCACCTCAATCGCTCTATTTTATTATATCTTTACTCATACCGCTCTGCTGTCCATTACAGATCCCACTATTATCCTGAGTTTTTGTATCTTCCTGGGGATTGTTGCCATGGCAAAATCGCCCGCCGCCACCATTGCTGTGCTGAATGAGTTCAGAGCAAAAGGGCCGTTCACGGATCTTGTTCTGGGCGTCACCATGCTGGTTGATGTCATTATTTTGGTCATGTTCGCCATCGCCATGGCCTATGTCCAGAGTATAATTACGCATACACCGATTTCACTGATCTTTCTTCTGGAACTGATCGGTCATCTACTGCTGTCCGTGGGTGCAGGTCTCATGTTCGGATACCTCATGATCCTGTTTTACAAATACATCGGCAGGGAACTGACACTTTTTATTGTCATCGCTTCGTTTATCTCCCATGACATGGCACAGTTCGCAGGTATCGAACACATGCTTATGTGCATGGTGGCCGGATTTATCGTCCAGAATTTCTCCCGACAGGGTCACCGGATGATCGAGGGGATTGAAAACAGTTACCTGCCCATCTATGTCGTGTTTTTTTCCCTGGCAGGAGCCAGTCTGAACTTCAGTCATCTCAAAGCCTTTTACCCGGCGGTTATTCTCTTTGTGGTGGTCCGGCTGATACTGGTATTGATTGCCACGTACCTCGGCGCATATCTCTCAAAAGCACCCCCAACTATCCTGAAATATTCCTGGACAGGGTTTCTCACCAATGCCGGTCTGACCCTGAGTATCGTGATTATCATCGAGAACACGTTTCCTGACTGGGGATCCATCCTCATGGCTTTCGTGATATCCGTCATCGCAATCAACCAGATCGTCGGACCGGTGCTGTTTAAACTGGGGCTCGATAAAAGCGGTGAAATTACGCGGTGGCCCAATCGGAAGTAAAGATCCGGACTCAAAGAACCCGGCCTTGAATTCATGGCACAGGCATGGGAATAACGTTTCCCGATTGGAATATTGTTTCAATTATCGAAAACAGCAGGAATTGTGTTGCATGCAATTTTCATCATATTGCATTCTGCCGGCAAATGATGTATCCTTGTATTGAGAAGGGAGGCGTATTATGCCGTCTTTGCAGGTACGAAATTTGCCGGATGCTCTTTATCAAAAATTAGCCAGAGCAGCGGCGCGGGAACACCGCAGCATTGCCCAACAGGCAGTGATCTTATTATCTAAAGGACTGGACTGCGAGTTGGATCCCAAAAAGCAACGCAACCTTCTGCTTGAATCACTGAAAACTGGAAACAGCATCGTTGAGGAATATCCACTGTCCGACCCGGTAGCGTCTATACGGAAGGATCGAG
>SWBX01001542.1_pt1 | contig 15697 bp, 11 predicted proteins | sample 4693051 | NCBI WGS metagenome assembly SWBX01 (sample SAMN10267272, study PRJNA491770) | bioreactor metagenome | isolation source: DHS bioreactor inoculated with marine | place: Japan: Omine Ridge, Nankai Trough | reverse complement strand
GGATATCTCAAGCAGTTCCCATTTGATGTATTGAAAATAAATCGTAGCTTTATCAACAAACTGCCAGACAACAAGGATAACGCAACACTGGTCAATACCATAATCAGCATGGGGCATGGTCTCAACCTGGAGATTGTTGCAGAAGGTGTTGAAACAAAACAACAGCTTGAATACCTCCGCTCTAAACAATGCCACTCAGCACAAGGCTTCTATTTTAGTAAACCAGTACCTGCGCACTTATTTGAAAAGCACCTAATTAATTCCGGCTGTAATGAATTGATCGATACATAAAACCCATGCCAATATATTGGTAGTAGCAATATTGAACTAGCGGCCGCTTGTTATGCGACTCCAGATTTGATGCACACTATTATTTGTAGTGGCAACATCACCCGATAACCCGTAATATTCGTTTAAAATCAGGAAAAACTCCACCCATCTTAGGATGAAGTAAACTGAATTCAACAGCTATCTACACCAAGCTTTTAGTTGCCACCTCATACACATCCTTTGAGATACCATCGGTTCCAACTATCTTCTGCAATTGTTGCTGCATCAACTGCTGACGTGTTTCATCGAAACGTCGCCAACGAGAAAGCAGCCGCAGCATGCGGGCAGCAATCTGGGGATTGATGGAATCAAGTTGCAAAACGGTTTCACTCAGCAGGGCGTAACCGGAACCGTCGATTGCATGAAAGTTGGCTTGGTTTGCACTACAAAATACCCCGATCAACGACCGTACTCTATTGGGATTACGGATATTAAATTCAGGGTGCTGCATTAGCTGTTTAACTTTGACCAAGGTGTCGCTTCTCTTTGAGCTGGCCTGAACCGCAAACCATTTATCCAGCACCAGTTGATCATGCTGCCAGCGCGTGTAGAAATCTTGCAACAACCCTTCCCGCTCTAACGTATCGCTGTCGGCAATCAGGCCAAGTGCGGCAATCACATCCGTCATATTGTTGCCAGCATTGTATTGCTTTATACAAAGTTCGGTAGTTTCAGCATCATCCAGTTGCATTAAGTAACTTAACGCAAGGTTACGCAGACTGCGCTTAGCTATGGAGAGCTGCGAGACATCATATGTTTCGTCTCCTGAGTTGACCTGATATATCTTGATAAAGTCATGTTTTAACTCTTGCGCCAATTGTGATTTCAGTGACTCTCTCGACCTATGTATTGCGTCAACATCCACCACTTCCATCTGATCCCCAAGATAAGATTCACTTGGCAGAGTCAGAATTTCCGCCAACAATGCCTTATCGGATGCGACGTCGTTAAGTGCCATTCTACAGGCGTGTAGATACCTCTCAGGCACAGAATAATCCGGATCATTAATCAGGTTTATCAGCATGCCCTGACTTACTCTCTGCGCGGTATCCCAGCGGTTAAACCCATCGCTATCGTGGGCCATCAGAAACATCAGCTCATCATCTCTGTAATCAAACTTGACCTTTACCGGAGCTGAGAAACAGCGCAGAAGTGAAGGAACCGGCTGTTCCATAATATCTATGAAACGAAACTGCTGTTTCGCGGATTTTAGCTCCAGCATCCTGTTGGTGGATATGGTCGTGGCCGCACTCTCTCCCTCCAATCGCAGAGGAAGATCTGTGCCATCTGCAGCCAATAAACCGATGGCAAAGGGTATGTGGAGTGGTTGTTTATTAGTCTGGCCAGGCGTATCTGGACAGGATTGCTCAATGGTCAGGGTGTAGCTTTTATCAACCATGCTGTACGCACCGCTGCAATTTAGCTTGGGAGTGCCAGCCTGACTGTACCAGAGCCGAAACTGCCCCAGGTCTTTTCCACTGGCGTCTTCCATACACTTCACGAAATCATCCGTGGTAACCGCCTGACCATCGTACCGTTCAAAATAGAGATCCGTGCCCTTGCGATAATTATCAGGACCAAGCAGATGGTGTTGCATCCGCACCACTTCAGCGCCCTTTTCGTATACGGTGACCGTGTAGAAGTTATTGATCTCCATGTAGGAATCCGGGCGCACCGGATGAGCCATAGGACCCGCATCCTCGGCGAACTGATGGGAGCGTAGCATGCGTACATCTTCGATGCGCTTTACTCCGCACGACCCCATATCTGCAGAAAACTCTTGATCACGAAATACCGTCAACCCCTCTTTCAGGCTGAGCTGAAACCAATCGCGACAGGTAATGCGATTGCCGGTCCAGTTGTGGAAGTACTCATGGGCAATAACCCCTTCGATCCCCTGAAAGTCTCTATCGGTAGCAGTATCCGGGCGCGCCAGAACATACTTGGAGTTGAAGATATTCAGCCCCTTGTTCTCCATGGCGCCCATATTGAAATCGTTCACCGCTACGATCATGAACATATCCAAATCGTACTCACGTCCGTAATTCTGTTCGTCCCACAGCATAGCGTGTTTGAGCGACTGCATGGCATGGTCACACTTATCTATATTCTCCGGTTCGACGTAGATACGCAGATCCACCTCCCTGCCGGATGCAGTGGTATAACTGTCTCGAATATCCAGAAGATCGCCCGCCACCAGGGCAAACAGGTAGGCAGGTTTGGAGAATGGGTCTTCCCATGTCACCCAGTGATTTCCATCGTCAAGCTCACCACTCTCAATTGGATTCCCATTGGATAGCAGTACCGGATACTTAGCCTTGGCGGCCACAATTGTTGTGGTAAAAACTGACATTACATCTGGGCGGTCCAGGTACCAAGTGATCTTGCGAAAGCCCTCTGCCTCACACTGGGAACAGTACATATCCCCAGACTTATAGAGACCCTCTAGTGCGGTATTTCTAGCAGGATAGATCAACACCTCTGTTTCCAGTTCGAACTGATCTGGAACCTGGTGGATAGTCAGACTCTCCCTGTCTATCGCATACTCACCAACTTGCAGCTCAACGCCATCCAGTTTGATATAAACCGGCTCAAGATCCTCTCCATCCAGACGAAGAGTTGTTGTCGTTGAGACTGATGCAGGGTTCTTTCTCATGCTCAGGTTTGCCAAAACCCTCGCCGCATCATGCTCTAAGGTAATATGCAGCCGAATCTGATCGATAAGAAACTCGGGGGGTTGATAATCTTTCAAATAGATAGTTCTTGGATTTTCACGCAACACGGCCATACCCCTCACTTTGCATCATAAATATTCCTGCGAAAAACATAGTAATTGTAGCCTGGACCAGCCACAAGCTGATTGATAGGATATGATGCATTAAACATAAACTAACGAGAATGACCATGCCAAATGTTATTGTATACAGCACCAACGTGTGTCCCTATTGCGTACGCGCAAAGACCTTATTGCAACGCAAAGGGGTTGCGTTTAAGGAAATAAAGGTAGATAGGGACATGGCCCAAATGAGACAGATGATGGAGAAAAGTCAGCGCCGCACCGTCCCTCAAATATTTATCGGTGATTACCATATCGGTGGCTACGACGATATGGCAGAACTGGACGCAGCCGGCAAACTGGACAAACTGCTGGGGATACCACCGCAGGAGACCGACGAGATCACATGACGCTGCCGGAAAATGGTTCAGCGGAGACTATGCGTCTGGACAAGTGGCTCTGGGCCGCCCGCTTCTTCAAAACACGTAAACTTGCGGTAGAAGCGATAACCGGCGGCAAGGTCCATCTAAATGGCAAGCGTGCCAAACCGGGAAGGGAGATAAAACCCGGATCAAAACTGGAAATCCATAAAGGCTGTTTCGAGTGGGACATAACGGTACAGATTATCCCCAAGCAGCGGCGCCCTGCCGCCGAGACCGTTCACTTCTATACAGAGACCGATGAGAGCATCAAACGGCGGGAACTGCTGACGGAGGAACAGCGCCGCCTACGCACCGGCGCTCCACATGCAGAAAAAGGCCGACCCACCAAACGCGACCGCAGGCAGATTGAGCACTTTACCGGCAAAGATGACTAACCAGATCAGCCCGATAGGCCAATTGTAATAATCTAGACTTGATCAGACATTTACTTAATAGACGGACTCAGAACTTACGTCAGCTTATGTTAAGGGTTGTCAGATGCCTGCCCTTAGCCACAGGTCTGCTGGTACACACTGATGCTCAGTGGGCAGGCGTCGGACAACCCTTAACAGGAGCGGTCATTGTACAAATGCTGGTATATGACAGGTGCAACACAAAGGAGACATTTAGATGTGAATAATGATCGGCAGGCAAGCAGAAGAACATTAGACTGATTCGGCTCCGTTTCCACATTCACTCTTCGAAACGACAAATTCGGCAAACACCCGCTACGCGAAGGAATTGCGATCGATACGTTGACTGAGTCCCGGACGCAACCAGGTGATACCCATACAGATAATCAACTTGAAACCATGTAGAATTGGTCTTGCTGGCGAGACCACCAGTTCACAGTTCGTCGATGTTAGCTATTGCATCGTGATTGAATCGTTCACCCACCTGTACAACAATACAGGCTAAAAAAGGCGTCTATGGATAGCTCCGGCACGACAGGATCAAGACCAGAGTGGGAGGCTCTCAAGTCTATCGTCCTCATCGGCAACCACCTCCCCCGGCTGTGTGGTATCGCCACGTTCACCACCCACCTGCTTGAATCCATCACGTTGAATGCACCGGACAAAGCCTGTTGGGCGGTCGCGATGAACGACCGACCGGAAGGCTATTCCTACCCGTCTCAGGTGCGCTTCGAGATCAACCAGAGTCAACCGAACGAATACAGCCTGGCGGCCGATTTATGCAACCTTAGCCAGGTGGATGTGATCTGTCTTCAGCATGAATACGGCATTTTCGGTGGCAAGCGGGGCAGCTTTATCATCGAGCTGTTGCGTGATCTCAAGATGCCGGTGGTGACGACTCTGCACACAATCCTGAAGGATCCGAACCTTCAGGACCGGCACATCATGATGCAACTTGCCGAGTTCTCAGACCGGCTGGTGGTGATGAGCGAACGCTCAGTCGAATTCCTGCGCGATATCTACCAGGTGCCGGAGGAGAAGATTGTCCTCATACACCACGGTATCCCTGACGTACCGTTTGTCGAGTCCGATGCCTACAAGGACAAGTTCGGCGTATCCGGAAAGAAGATCATCCTGACCTTTGGCCTGCTTTCGCCGGGCAAGGGTATTGAGGTGGTCATCGATGCCCTGCCGGAGATCGTGAAGGCTCACCCGCAGGTCATCTATATGGTGGTAGGCGCCACCCATCCGCACCTTAAGGCGGAGCAGGGGGAGGATTACAGAAACAGCCTTTACCTGCGCGCAAAAGAACTCAGCGTTTCGGACCACATCGTTTTTCATGATCGTTTCGTTGCCGACGAAGACCTGTTGGAGTTTATCGGTGCGGCAGATATTTATGTCACTCCGTATCAGAATGAGGCGCAGATTATTTCCGGTACCCTCGCCTATGCGCTGGGGATGGGCAAAGCGGTGATATCCACACCTTACTGGCACGCCCAGGAGCTGCTCGCTGATGGTCGGGGCAGGCTGGTTCCATTCCGGGATCCGGTCGCTCTGGCACGGGAAGTCATCGACCTCCTGGACCATCCCGATGAGTGCCGTGCCATCCAGGAGCGAGCCTATAACTACGGTCGCAAAATGGTCTGGAGCAATGTGGGCCGCCGCTATCTCGACACCTTCGCAGAAGCCAAACGCCAGCGCTTGCGGAAGAAAGTACCCGAGCACCAGCTGGAGACCCTCAGACTTCGCCAGCAACGGCTACCAGAGATCAAGCTGGAATATTTACGCCGGATGACCGATGACACAGGTATGTTGCAACACGCCAAGTACACGGTTCCAGACCGGACGCACGGCTATTGCGTGGACGATAATGCCCGCGCGTTGATCGTCGCCATCACGCTACAGGACCTCCAGCCTCTGGATTCAGCACTGAGCGACCTTACCGCCACTTATCTGAGTTTTCTGGGCCATGCCTTCAATAGTCAGACCGGCCGCTTCCGCAACTTCATGTCCTATGATCGTCGTTGGCTCGAGGAAACAGGTTCGGAGGATTCCCACGGTCGCGCAGTGTGGGGACTGGGCGAAGCGGTGGCATTGGGTCGGGATAAGGGGCAGGTGGGTTTTGCGGTCGACCTGTTCCATCGTGCGCTGGATAGCACCGAACATTTCACTCACCCGCGGGCGATTGCCTTCGCCATCATCGGTATTCATGAGTATCTGTGCCGCTACAGCGGGGACAGCCGCGCGAAAAGGATGCGCAAGGTACTCTCGGACCGGCTCATGCAGCAGTTCAGGGATTTCGCCACCGAAGAGTGGCCCTGGTGTGAAGGTATCATGACCTACGATAACGCCCGGCTGCCACAGGCTTTGCTGCTGTCCGGGCAGTGGCTTCCGGACCACGAGATGCTGGAGATGGGTCTGCGCGCCCTCGATTGGTTGAAGCAGGTTCAGACCGACGGAAAGGGCCGCCACTTCGCCGCTATCGGCAACCACGGCTGGTTTCCCAAGGACGGTAGCAAGGCGCTATTCGATCAACAACCCATCGAGGCGGCTGCGATGGTGGATGCCTGCATCGAGGCATTCAACTGCACGCGGGATGAGAAATGGAGTGCTTATGCTTACCGCTGTCTCAACTGGTACCAGGGTGAGAACGATCTGGGAGTTCCGCTCTGCGATTACGCTACCGGGGGCTGCCGGGACGGACTGGAAGCACAGGGTGCGAATGAAAATCAGGGGGCAGAGTCCACTCTTAGCTGGCTCATGGCGCTGCTCGCCATCTACAACCACCGCGGCTGGGACCAAGTTACACCAGAGGAAGAGCCTGCCCGGCTTGATGTTCAGAAAGTGTCACAGGAGTAGCAACGATTACAACGATTCAGGGCTGGGGATTCTGTGTCAGCCGGGCCATCACGTCCGATACCTGCAGGGTGGCAATGCCACAACGCTGATCGGCCGAGGCATACGGAATGATCAATTCGCCCTGGAAGATCATCGCCCCGCAGCTGTAAACCACGTTCGGCACATAGCCTTCACGGTCCTGTGCGCTCGGCACCAGAATCGGCTCGGCAATCCGGCTGATGATTCGGGTCGGATCGTCCAGATCCAGCAACTCGATGCCGAGGCTGTAGGTACGCATTGGGCCAACCCCGTGGGTTATAACCAGCCAGCCTTCGGGCATCTCGATGGGTGAGCCGCTGTTCCCCATCTGCATGAATTCGTATGGAAACTCAGGCTCCTGCAGAACCTGGGCCTGCTGCCAGAAGTGCAGATTATCCGAAAACATGATCGCGTTATTCTCGCCATCCTGGCGCGACAGCATGACATATTTGCCACGGATTTTCCGTGGGAACAGTGCCATTCCCTTACCCTGCGCCTGTTTGCCGTTTAGCGTACTGATCTTGAAGGAAAGGAAGTCGCTGGTCTCGATAAGTTGTGGCAGGATTCTCTCCCCGTTGTATGCGGTATAGGTCGCGTAGTAGATTACGCTGCCGCCATCGTCAACAAAGCGCACGAAGCGGGCATCCTCGATGCCCTTGCTCTCGGACTCCGACACGGGGAAGATCACCCGCTCGGAAATCTGGTGATCCGGCCGAAATAAAATCTCATAATTGGATTGTGCCAACCACAGCGCCATTTCGATGATCTCAACTTTGTCTTGTTTCCGAAATCTATCCCCGTTGCAGAGGTTGTCAATTTTTCTTTGCAGATCACTGAAGGTGAATCCATCTGGCAGTCCGCTGAGGAGCCATTGCGCGACTTTGTGATTTGCGCCCATTTCCTGAAGTTTCAACCGAAACAGGTGCAGGTCGTAGCTTGAATCGGTATTGATTCGGGGCGTGCGCACGTAGTCACTTAGTGAGTCGAAATAAAGGTCATTGTTCTTGTCAATAATTCCACTGCGAAACTCAATGGATGAAATGTGGCCTTCGCCGGTGGCGCGAAAGCTCATAACGAACCGGCAGGATCCTTCAGGATCCGCCTCCTGGTTTGGTACCTGAACGATGGAAGGATTGAACAACGCTGCCGCTTCCACAGAATATTCTGCGGTGAAATAAGTGCCGATCAGAAGTCGCCGTTCCTCTGACAACGAATTGGCATCCGGTACATAGTCGGCCACTCTTTCGAAATTGTGTTCCAGCGCCTCTCTGAAGTAGCGGTGACGATGAGAGAATTCGTGCAACACAGTTTTCAGTATCGTACGTGCCTCGTTCTCGTCCAGGCTCAACACCCGCTGGATAATTTTTCGGATGCGTTCTTCACCGGCCGGCAGATACGGCCGGGTAATGACACGCCCGATTTTGGGATTGATCACAATCGACTTGCGTCGTGCTTTAAGTATAGGGGTGGTAGAGCTGATTTCCATCATAGCTGTGTCCACGAGGCGCAAGTCCTCACTATCTGCTGCAGGCTGCATTGCAACCAGCTCTGCATAAAACTTGAATTACACATAATTTACACTATTTTTTCTACCAGGCACTATTATTAGTGGCAGCAGACGTAAAATCTTTACCCTATCTTAGTCTTATCTGAACGGGCAGTCGTTTCGTTGTCTGTTTTACTTCTCCGATCCGTCTGACTTATTGTGTTACTGTGAAGTGGAGTTGAATTTCTGAAGCCATAAAAACCGTTCCTTAACCCAGCAGAGCTGGATAAGTACCTTCACGAAATAATTTGCTGCAAAAAATGCAGAAAATTATCTCTAAGGTACTAAATATACAGGCAGGTTATTCATGAAGATCGCAATGTTGAGTCCTCTCTCCTGGCGCACGCCTCCACGCCATTATGGCCCTTGGGAAAACGTGGTCAGCTTGCTGACCGAAGCGTTGCTGGCGATGGATGTGGATGTGACCCTGTTTGCGACCGGTGATTCCATTACCCGTGGCAAGCTCGCCTGGGTTTGTGAACGGCCCTACTCAGAAGACCCCTCGATCGATCCAAAGGTGTGGGAATGCCTGCATATCGCAGAGGTATTCAGGCGGGCGGATGAGTTCGATCTCATTCACAACCAGTTCGATTTTCTGCCGCTCAGTTACAGCGGTTTTACCAATACGCCGCTGGTTACGACTATCCATGGATTCTCTTCGCCATCGATTTTACCGGTTTATAAAAAGTACAATGAGCGGACCCACTACGTGGCGATCAGTGAGGCTGACAAGAGCCGGGAACTCGATTACATTGCAACCATTCATCATGGCATTGATCTCACACAATTCCCCTATCACGAAGACGCGGGAGACTACCTGTTGTTTTTCGGGCGTATCCACCACCACAAGGGTGTCCATGAGGCCATTGAGGTGGCACGTAGGACCGGTATGCGGCTGGTGGTCGCCGGGATCGTGCAGGACGAGGCGTACTTCCAGGAACAGGTCGAGCCGCACATCGATGGAACCACGGTGGAATACATTGGCTCCGTCGGGCCGGAAAAAAGACAAGAGGTGCTAGGCGGTGCGCTGGCGTTGTTGCACCTGATTCACTTCGACGAACCCTTCGGACTGAGCGTGGTCGAGTCCATGGCCTGTGGTACGCCGGTGATCGCCTTTGGGCGGGGCTCCATGCCGGAGATCATTCACGACGGCGTCAGCGGGTTTATTGTGGCCGATACGGACGCCGCCGTGCAGGCGGTGAGCAGGATTGACTCACTCGACCGGCGCGCTTGTCGGGACGAGGTGGAACAACGCTTTACCTGCCAGCATATGGCGCGCGCCTATCTGGATGTCTACCAGAGAATCCTCGACCAGCGGGAGAACCATCGGCCGTGGGGATACTATGAAGACCTGCTCGAACGGGACGACCACAAGATCAAGGAGATCATCGTCAAACCGGGGGAGCGGCTGAGTCTGCAGAAGCACCGGCGCCGTGCCGAGCACTGGACTGTGGTCAGTGGCGAGGCGCTGGTCACCATGGGGGATCAGGAAATCCCGCTCAAGCCGGGGCAGTCTGTGGATGTCCCAAGGGGTGCGGCACACAGAATCATGAACCCCGGTGACATCCCGCTAGTCCTGGTTGAGGTGCAGATGGGGGATTATTTCGGGGAAGACGACATTATCCGGCTGGAGGATGACTATGACCGCTGCTCGTAGTATGCATAACCCTCGGCCGGTGATCGAACGCTGCCCGGCCAACCCGATTCTGACCAAAGACGATATCCCCTATCCGGTGGAGACCGTGCACAACGCTGGCGTCACACGCTACGACGGCCGCACCATCATGCTGTTTCGATCCCACCTGCGTAGCGGCCGCTCGATCATCGGCATCGCCGAGAGTGAGGACGGCTTCAAATTCACAGTCGGCCCGGAGCCATTTTTGGTGCCGTCGACAGATGGCGCCTTTGGAGAGTACGAGGCCTTCGGGGTGGAGGACCCCAGAATCTCGTGTATTGACGGGGAATACCTGATTACCTACAGCGCCTATTCGCGCCACGGTGTGCGTATCGGGCTGGCCAGGACCCGTGACTTTCGCTCCGTCGAACGGGTTGCGCTAATCACGCAGGCGGATATGCGCAATGTCGTTATCTTCCCGGAGCGGTTCAACGGCCGTTACGCCCGTCTGGATCGCCCCCATTCGGAGATCAGCCCCTGGTCCGTGTGGCTGTCATGGTCACCGGACCTGGTGCACTGGGGCGATTCCGAGGTGGTGATGAAACCGGTGCAATATCACTGGGACGAGTCGAAAATCGGTCCCGGAGCGACGCCGATCCGCACCGAGCGCGGCTGGCTCAGCATCTACCACGGGGTATTCGAGACCATGGACGGGGCAGTCTATCGCCTCGGCGTGGCGCTACACGATCTCGCCAATCCGGCGAAGATTATCGGCGTCTCGGATGAATGGGTGCTGGCTCCGGAGGATCTCTGGGAGATCACGGGCTATGTACACAACGTCGTCTTTACCTGCGGTGCAGTCGCGGATGACGACGGCGGCGTAAAGATTTACTGGGGTGGCGCGGACACCGTGATGTGCGCCGGGACCGCGCGCCTCGACAACCTAGTAGACCTGTGTCTCAGCAACAGTCGGCCACCCTATTAACCTATTAACCTGAAGGCTGGACAAGAATCCGTCGGGTGGAAAGAACAAGAATCAACCGTGGCGGCCTTCGGGTCGCCGTTATTTTTTATCACCCACCATGCACGGTAAGGGCGCGTTCTGGTCTATGGGTTCTTGCAGGCCGTTGAAAAACCTTCAAGCGGCACAATCCCGCATTGATAATCGGCTCAAAATGCTCATTTACTCGTTTGTAAACTCCTTTTTTCGTCGCTTTTTACCTTGGCTCACACTCACCTGGGGGGGTCCCCATCGATGCCGAAGAAAAAACTGGGGCGGGGGGGATTTATTTTCTCATGACACGGGTGTTTAACGGCCGTTCCTGGCACACCGATAGTGCCAGTTCATTAGATAGAAATGAATACTCCACCGGCTAAAGCCGGTGGTTTCAGGTTACGGCTAAAAGCCGGTCATTTCGCCTAAAGGCGATTTAGAGCACACTGAAATCATCATCGGGTTCATTCGGCTTCTGGTTTTCTATATACACTTTCCAGACTTCGTCTGTCACGTTTCCGCTTGAAGCTACCCAATAGCCTCTCGCCCACAAATGCTGCCCCCAGTACCTCTTCTTCAACTGCGGAAACTCCGTAAGCATCTTGTGGGAACTCTTACCTTTCAGAAACTGTACCGCCTTGGATACTGACAAGCTCGGCGGTATTCCTATCAGCATATGGACATGATCCCTGTTGATAGCTCCCGCATAGATCATCATTTCTTTGCTTCGCGCTATCTCTCGCAGCAACTCTCGGCATCTCAATCCCACATCACCACCCAATACCGGATATCGATACTTCGTTACCCAGACCAAGTGATATTTGCAATCCCAAATAGTGTGGCCACCATGTTTATAATTCTGCATACCCTAAGCATATCACTTGACCCTAGCCGCCTGAAGGCGTGGGATTTACGGATCCCCTATCGGGGGACTTTAAATGTCTGCTTTGGCCCCACTGCAGCCCCATGATGTCAATTACCACAACCAGCCTGCCAGCTCTGCCTCAAGCTCTCGCTGCGCCTTCGCCCTACAATGAACGATGTGATGCTCGGGAGGATTTACGTCACCCATAATTTCAAGCATGGACTTCTCATCTATATCGAACATTGCAACAGCACAGATTGCCTCTTTGTCGGCCTCGCTGGCGGAAAGATCCATCAGCTCTATGGTAGGTATACCCTCTATATAGCGTTTTACAAACCACTTTTGCAACAAATCCATTGGGATCTTACAGAAGCAGTGTTTTGGATGTGGTAAATGATCAGTCAGATCCATACCATCCACTCCTATGTCGACAGCCATCATGATAGTACTACCTCCCCAGTATATACCCTAAATTCAAGATGGTTAGACAATACCATTAACTTGATCATCACAACCCACACACTGTCCGATTGAAATATATTAAGTTGTATCGCAGATCATGCAGATACACGGATCCATTAATTATCTACTGGAGCCATATCTCCTGCTTACGTTTACGAAACAGCATAAGGCCGAGGATGTAACCAGTCAGTGCACCACCTACATGTGCAGCAAAATTGATGTTGGAGGTGGCGTGGAAATACCTAGCATGGTGATGGAATAGAACACATGGCTCAGCAGTGCAATGGTTACAATCACCACAGAAAAATTAACGTATCCTAAGATTGCTTCAACTGTTGCTGCAAAGGCAAAAAGAAACAGTGAGGAACAGGTTTGACATGACTGAGATCCTTCCCAGTTCTTATTTTTCGTTATTTTCAATATTGAATTTTAAAATAACAGTTCCGATACCTACGTCAAAGCATTATTGTCGATCAGAGGTCACTAGGCGGTATGTATGTCTCATCGTTTGGATTTAGAAAAATAAACCTGAATTCACCAGATTCAACCTCAACATAATCCATTGACGCACCATCTAGCAAATGACGATACTCAGGCGCTATCACGATCTCTACCTCACCGGCCTGCACATGGGTGTCTTCATCCGTCGCAGTGTCAAAGCCCATCAGATAATCTATGGAGCCGTCCGGTTTAATCTTGGCCGCCAGTCGCAGTGGATCACCCATGGAGTCACTCCGTTCGGCTGAAAGCTTTACCTGTTGAATTGCGGCTTCTGTTAATTTAAGCATACTTACCTCTGACTGAATCATTCTGTCTGGACTTCACATTGCGCACATGGCTAAGGAAACGCCGGGTCCAGCGATTACCGGCACCATCGCGAATATGAGTATAGTTCGCGAGAAGATTTTTATACACGATGCCATCATGGGTGCCATCTATCCCGGTGCCACGCACCATCTCATAGGCATAGTCCAGATCGGCATCCAGGTTTTCTAACGCCGAGTAGTGAAACTCGTGGGCAAAGATCTCTAAGGGGCCATCTGCCTCAGCAGGCCATGGCGCATTGCCCGTCTCGCGCAGACGCACATAGCCCCGCCCCTGAGGCCGCTCATGCATAACCACGTCTCCAGGTATGGCACCGACCATAGAGTAGGTCTGATCCTTCCAGGTTATGCTACGCGCCAGATACATCAATCCGCCACACTCTGCATACACCGGCCCACCGTTCTCTATATAACTCAGTATGTCTGCCCGCAAGCTGGTGTTTGCCTCTAACTCTTGCATCACAATCTCAGGAAAACCGCCGCCTAGAAAGATTCCATCTAATGGAGGGAGGTTTTTGTCCTGCAGGGTATCGATAGGCACCAACTCTGCGCCACTGTCCTGCAACGCCTTGAGGTCTCCCGGATAATAGAAACCAAACGCCCGATCTCTGGCGTAACCGATTCGTACCGGGCTTGCTGCATCAGAAACCACATCGACGCTTGCCTCAAGTTCAACAGTGGGCTTGGCTGTGGCGGCAATATCAATAATCTGCTGCAGATTAACCTGGGAGGCCACAGCTCGTCCCAGCTGATTAATCTTTCTATGCGCCTTGTCGGCCTCATTGCTCGGCATCAAACCCAGATGACGCTGTTCAATCAGCAGTTCAGGATTTTGATGCACAGCACCCACAACCGGAACATCAGTGTAGTACTGAATGACACTGTACAACTTGGCCTCGTGGCGACTACCACCCACCTGGTTCAGGATGACACCTGCAATATTCAGATCTGGATCGAAGGCCTGATATCCCAGGATGAGCGGGGCGATACCGCGGGTCATACCGCGAGCATCTATCACCAGTATCACGGGAGACCCGAGCAGTTTGGCCAAGGCAGCATTACTATTACTGCCATCCAGATCGAGGCCGTCATATATTCCTTTGTTGCCCTCTATCACCCCTATATCCGCATCGGCCATATACGCAGCGAAACCCTGCTCTATCTCCAGGCGCTGCATGGTATAAAAATCCAGATTCAGACAAGGGCGACCACAGCTAGCAGTCAACCAGAGCGGATCTATATAGTCCGGCCCCTTTTTGAACGGCTGAACCACCTGCCCCAACTCGCGCAGTGCGGCACTCAAACCAATGGAGAGAGTGGTCTTGCCCGAAGACTTATGAGCAGCAGAGATGAAGAAATGAGGCATAGTGGCTACTGATTGTACGAGGTATCACCAGAGATTAGAAAGCCCCATGCAGCAGCATGAGGCCTTCAATGTGGTTACGATGCAATCCAGGTAAAGCAATAAATCACAAATCGTCTGGGTCTTCCAGACTGTCGGGCAGCATCGGTAGCATACGTGACATGATTGCAACGATGGTCATGGCGATAACAACACCACCAACCCCGAGCATAGCCTCTGGCATTGTTGGTACATAGCTGTTTACCATACCGTCGAAGAAACTACTCTCTACAACCTCTTTACCGGGAAACAGGGTCATGGGGAAGGCCTGACCACCGATAACGATGACGTAGACCTGGAAGAACCCACCCAGCAATACCATCAATGAAGCCACTGCAATAGTAAAGCGTGAGTTAGAGAAGGCTGGAGAGTAGATCAAAATCAGTGGGATTACGCCGCCAATCAAAACCTGTCCAATCCAGAACATCTTGGTATAGATGCCGCCATCGAGCAGGATGAAACTTTCAATCCCGTGGTGCTGGGTGATATAGAGATTGGTCAGATGATATACCGTAGCAAAATAGAGCACAGCCGCTACGAATACACCCAGCAGATTCTTCAGCTTCGCCAGACGCAGGTCGCCAATAGTACGACCACCCCACCAAAAAGCTGCCATCAGGGTGATGATGAAGAACGCCAGTCCATAACTGAATGACATAATGATAAACATCGGCGCCATGATGGCCGCGTCATAGGCCTCGCGCGCCACCAGAAAACCGAAGATGGAACCGGTACCAGTGGTCAACGCCAATCGCCATAGAAATGCAGTTATGCCAAGAGGCCGATAAAAGGCTTTAACCTTACGATCCATCATGGACCACAGATACAAGCCAACGATCACAAAGAATCCGGTGTACAGGTAGATATTCCAGGCAAAGATAGACTTAAAATTATACTTGGTCATGGCAACGATCAAACGATCAGGTCGACCCAGATCAAGCACCAGCACCATCAGGCCACCAGCCAGAAGAGCAATGGCCAACACACTGGAGAAACGTCCCAGCGGTTTGTACATGGGTCCACCGAATACCGAACCTATGGACGCAACATTGAGTGCGCCGGAGGCGGCAACAATCAAAAAGATTGCAAACACATGAGGCAAACCCCAAACGATTTGATTCGTCATGCCGGTTACGTAGTGACCGTGGTGTTCCATGTAGTATACGCCCGC
>SWBX01003552.1_pt1 | contig 15739 bp, 9 predicted proteins | sample 4693051 | NCBI WGS metagenome assembly SWBX01 (sample SAMN10267272, study PRJNA491770) | bioreactor metagenome | isolation source: DHS bioreactor inoculated with marine | place: Japan: Omine Ridge, Nankai Trough | reverse complement strand
ATCATGGTGCACTTCCACAACAGAACTCATGAGTCGACCGATACCAATACCGTAACAGCCCATAAGCACCCGCTGCCGCTCGCCTTCCTCATCCAGGAAATCCACATCCAGAGCATCCGTATATTTGCTGCCCAGCTTGAATATGTGTCCCAATTCAATACCCCGGACAACATCCAGAACACCGGTTTCACACCGGGGACACCGGTCATCTTTCTGGGCCAGACCAATATCCTCGAACTGTGTCACCTTGAGATCTCTCGGGATATTGACGTTTTTCAAGTGGTATCCCGGTTTATTGGCGCCGGCAACAAAGTTATTACCCCATTGCAGACTCCGGTCAGCAACGATTCTCACGCCTTCCGGCAGGTTGATGGGGGAAGCGTATCCTGCGACCATGCCGTTCTTTTCCAGCAGGTCGGCTTCGGCCAGGGCGATTTCACTGACCTGAAGCAGATTGCACAGTTTTACCTCGTTCACTTCAATATCACCCCGGATGGCCACAAATACCAGTTTGCCATCGACATTATAAAAAACGGCTTTCATTGTTTTGGATTCCGGCACGTCCAGGAATTCAGCCACATCCGCAATGGATTCCTTGTCCGGTGTAGCCACTTCTTCCACGTCCCGTTCAGCATCGTCCAGATCAAACTCAGGATCCCGGATAGTGGCGCTTTCGGTGTTGGCGGCATATCCGCACTTCTCACAGGTCACGATGGTGTCCTCACCGGAATCCACCACACACATGAACTCGTGTGATCCCGAACCACCCATCATTCCGGTGTCTGCTTCCACTACCAGTGATTTGATGCCGCACCTCTGGAAAATCCGGGTATAGGCATCATAAACTTCCGGGTAATACGCGTCCAGACTTTCCTGGTTGGGATGAAACGAGTAGGCATCTTTCATGTGAAATTCACGGACCCTCAGAAGTCCTGCCCGTGATCGGGGTTCATCCCGGATTTTCACCTGAATCTGATAGGTCATGAACGGCAGTTGACGGTGACTCATGATCTCCCGCCGCGCCAGATCCGTCACGACTTCCTCGTGGGTCATGGCAAGCACCATCGGTCGTCCCGCCCGATCCTGAAACCGGATCAATTCACTCCCGATGGACTGATACCGGCCGGTCTCCATCCATAATTCCGCCGGGTTCATCACAGGCATGAGAATTTCCTGACCGCCGACGCCATCCATTTCTTCACGGATAATTTCCATGATTTTCCGCATGGATCGGACCGCCAGAGGTAAGTATGTATAAATACCGGTGCCTAACGGCCGGATCATACCGGCTTTCAGCAGAAGTTTATGGCTGGCGGTTTGAGCCTCAGCAGGATCTTCCCGATACGTATTGGTAAATAAATCCGACATCCTCATGGTGCGTCTCCTCAGATTAAAAAAAGTTCCCCTCCCCGAAAACCGTTTCGGAGCTCCATGAATCCTACGGATGGTTCCGGGACCGGTCAAGAGTCTTTTCAATTTAGCATCTGATTACCACGGAATCTTCCCGGACCGTATTGAAAAATCACCGATTATCCCCTATAACTCACTCCATGAGAAAGTCTCGGAATGTGACACTGATATTTTTGATTTCGGTATATGCCGCTCTGGTATTTACCGGCTCCGGATGTAACGATTCAGGGAAACTGACTCCCGTAGCAGGAAGAGTGATCTGGCAGGACAGCGAGTTTCGTTTCATTCCCCATTCTCCGGACACATGGGATCTGGATAACAATAGGTTCCCCGCATTTCATCTGGCCTGGGAAATCAACGGGTCTCCTAAACACTTCATGGTGACCCGGGTGGGTGTCCCCGCACACTTCAATGTGACTGTACCCGCTGCACCGGTGCTTAAAACCCGGGTTTTTCTGCTCAGTTCCGAAGAGGATCTCATGGCTTCACAAATCGAGTTTTTTATAGAGGTTCATGAGGGATGGTTTACCCGGACAATCTGGTCTCAGATACAGCAGGTGCCCGACAGTAAAATCAGACAGGAAGGGATCCTTCTGGATATACCCTTGCTTCAATACACGCGGGATGATGTTGAAATCACCTTTGGCTCCCGCATTCTCCAGCCGGTGGAACGCCTGAACTATGTTGTGGGATGGGAATCGCCGGTGTTGGAAGGTGTGAAACTGAAACCGGAAGGGTTTCGGGACTCACAATGGACATCCGCCGGGGATCCGGATGTATCAAAACCGGATATTGTTGTGTTTGTGGAGGATGCTGTCCGACCGGATCATTTACCTCTGTATGGCAAAACACGGGTGAGCACTCCAGCTCTGGAACGGTATTTTCAATCCGGCACTATATTCACCAACTGCTATGCCAACAGCACCTGGACCCGACCTTCCATCGCATCTCTCTTCACCGGACACCCCGTCTATATTCATGGCTGTACCCAGCGTGGCGATCGCCTGAATCCGGCAATCAGCGTGTTGACTGAAATACTGAAACAGAACGGTTACCTTTCCGGTGGTGTCACCGCTAACGGCAATATCTGCGAAGCCTTCGGATTCAGCCGGGGATTTGAGGAGTATCCATTTGTTCAGGAACCGGGCAGCGGCTATGCCCGAGCCGGAAAAGTGGTGGAAATCGCTATGGAGTATCTGCACTTCCCGGTGGATCAAGCGAAGTTTCTGTATTTTCACACTGTGGATCCTCACGATCCCTATCTCCCACCGGAACAATGCGCGGACCTTTATCTGGACACGGATCGCTCCGAAACCCGGTACGACTATCACTACTTCGGAAAGATCAACCGGGGTGAATATACACCGACACATGCGGAAATCCAGGAAATGAAGGCATTATATGATGCAGAGATCACTTGCCATGATCAGGCCATGGACCGGATGATTCAGGAGTTGGAAACCCGGAATGACGATACACTGTTTATCTATCTCAGTGATCATGGCGAACAATTCATGGAGCATGGTTACACCACACACGGCTTGACCCTGCATGGTGAAGAAGCCCGGGTGCCATTGGCCATTCGCCGAGCCGGCGATACCGGACCGGTGCGAATTGTGGATACACCGGTGACCATTTCGGATCTGTTTAATACGGTGCTGGATGCCGCCGGCGTCACCCTGACATCTCACCGGGACGGCCGGAGCCTGCTGCCGCTTCTGGATGGAAAAATCCAGCAATCAGCTGAACGTCCCCTGGTGCAGGAACTCTATCTGGGAGCACAGTCCATACAAGCCATCCGTTTGGGTGAATGGTGCCTGATCCGCAACCTCTCAAAACCATCAATTCACCTCTTCCATACCGATGACCGGGCTGAACAACAGGATCTGGCGGCAGAATTCCCCGAACAAACCGCCCGGCTCCATACGCTTTTGAACCAATGGTTTCATCACCGCAGCGACTTGCGGTTTCCCGTGAATCCAGTGCTTTCGGAAACAATCCCGGATGATGCCATTGACGCAGAATTGAGATCACACCTTCAGGCACTCGGCTACCTGAAATGAACCATCCCCTGTTTCTGTTTTTCCTGCTGACCCTATTAAACGGGATCCTCCTGACGCTGATTCTTCTGGGGCGGCAAACCCCGGATTGGCTGAAAAACCATGGCATTCTTCTGATTCTTCTGCCGGGTCCCCTGGGATTTATTGTAATCTCACTGATTATGGAATTTCTGGGTATGCTGAGTATGCTTTCCGTGCCCCGGCTGCTGATCATCTCGGGCTTGCTCTCGCTGATCCTCCTGGCGCCGGCACTCAGGGCGGCCACAGCCATCCCCTGGCGGAAACTGACAGTTGGAACACCGGTATCCCGGGAAATCCTTTTTTTTGTGATCGCCCTGCTGTTTCTCTCAAACGCCATCCATCCCACTGAATTTCTATTCGGCACCCGGGACAGCGGGCCCTATCTTGCAGCCGGGGCACAGGCGTTCCGCACCGGATCATTTTATTTTACAGAAGATCAGATCGTCACTGCTGATAATGAATTCAAACACCTTTTCTACCGCATCCGTCAGCGCCCGGAATTTCAGCGGTACGGCGAACTTGCCACTGGTTTCCCTATCCTTGATCCGGCGGCCGGCCGGGTGGGTCCCCGGTATTTTATGCTCCACTCACTCTGGCTGGGTCTCTTTTTTACCCTGTTCGGTCTGAAAGCGGCCCTGACATTTGCAACACCCTGGGTGGGGTTTCTGGCGTTTATCGCCGTCTACCTCACTGCCCGGGCCGTGGCAGGTGTCACGCCGGCACTTCTCACAGCACTTCTCATGAGTTCCCACCTGATTCCGGTCTGGTTCAGCCGGTATATCACCACGGAAATGGCGGTGACCGCACCCCTCTTCACCGGCCTGGCGCTTCTGCTCTGTTTCGATGATTCCAAAAATGGCTGGATACCGGCAGGAATTCTGGCAGGAAGCGCGGTGGGACTGGCCCATTTTGCCCGGATCGATTCCATCCTCCTGGTCCCGGTCACACTGGCGTTTATCGCTTTATCCATCTGCTTCCGGAACCGTCCCCGGCGGATCATCTCCTTTGCCGCTGCGTATACTGTTGTACTGTCCGGTGCGGCTCTTTCGGCAGGGATCGTGACATTGCCATACACTCTGGAGACGTTCCGCCATCTTCAGGCCGATCCCCTGAAAAGTCTCCTGGTGAGCCTGGGCCTGTTGGCCGTTTCTGCAGCATTGACAGTGGCCGTCTATTTCAGACGCGCGCCACTCATGGCATTGTTCCAGCGCCGCCGTACCCTGCTTCTGGGCGCCCTTATCGGAGGGTTAACTCTCCTGGCACTTCACGGATATTTTCTGCGACCGATCCTGAATCCGGTAGATGAACAGGCATACCGCGCCGCCGACATCCTTACCCGGTCCAAAAGTCTGACACAGATGACCCTGCGATGGATGGGCTGGTACATGACATTGCCCGGACTGATCCTGGCCCTGACCGGATCATTCATCCTTCTGGCCGGGAAATGGTCTGTGAAATCCAGCTTCTTCTTCCTTACCGGACTGATGTATTCCCTTTTCTTCTTTTACAGTCAACGCTGCACGCCCATGCACCTCTGGGTGATGCGGCGATACAGCACGGTGGTCATCCCGGTCCTGATGATCGGACTGGGCTTCAGTTTTTATTTTTTTTGGAGGGCTGTCTCCGGCCGACGCTACCAAACAGCCGGGAAAGTGGTCCTTACTCTGGGGTTTGCTGCACTTCTAACAACATACACCGTTGACCTGCAGAGGGTCCGCCGATTCCCACTCTGGAAAGGTGCGGTCGCTGCCACAGAGGAAATACACCTGATGCTGCCTGAAAATGCCGTGCTGGTCCTGGAGAAAACCCCGGGCGCATACTTCTATACTCCCCTGAAATTCCTGTATGACACCGAGGTGTATATCCGACACCGGCCGGATCTGATACGGCAATGGGAAACAGCGGTGAATCAATGGAAAAATACCGGTCGGGAGGTCTATCTCATGACCTTCGAACCGGCCCGGGAGGAGACCATCGGTTTTGTTCTGGAACGGATGATTTCCCGGCGCCGGCTCTATCCGCTTCTGTCACAGACATCATTCGAAAAACCCCGGAAAACAAGGCGGTTTCGCATGACGTATTATCTGTACCGGCTGGGGGAGGATATTCTGTGAGGGTGTTGTTGTTCAAAAATATTCGTGCTTGTGTTCAGCCCTTCGGCAGGCTCTGGACAGGTTCCGCGGTGCGCGTCATCGAATGAAATTGACTGAGATTGCAATCAGGATTAAAATATTGATCTGGAATCAGATGTTTGAATTTTAGTGAAGGCAATTAAACGATTGCGATTACGAGCACGAGCACGAGCACGAGCACGAAAAGAATATTAGATTCACTGGAGAAGGATGTTTTTAAATGGAAATCACTGTTCTGGTCGATAACAATACCCTCATTGATCGATATTTCCTGGCTGAACCGGGATTGTCGCTCCTTATTCGGGATGACGAGACGACTGTTCTGTTTGATACGGGCTATTCTGATATTTTCCTGAAAAATGCCGCCAAAATGGGAATAGAGCTGACGAATCTCGACTACCTGGTCCTTTCCCACAACCATCTGGATCATACATGGGGTCTTGAGCCACTCATCAGGTATTTTACTGAGTTACAGCTTGAACGGCGCATCTTCAAGCGGCCAACCGTTGTGGCTCACCCCGACGTTTTTGACAGTGTCAGTGCTGATGGGTTCGAAGAACTGGGATGCCTGATTTCCAGGGCGAAACTGGCGAAGCATTTTCCTCTGCAGTTGAGTAAGCAGCCACAATCCCTCAATTCCAGATTGACGTTTTTAGGGGAAATACCACGGCGGAATGATTTTGAGGTGAACCTTGCCATGGGAAGAAAAGAAGGCGCGGATGAAGACGATCATATCATGGATGATTCCGCGCTGGTGTATCGCTCCCGTGAAGGGCTTGTGATTATTACCGGGTGTTCCCATTCCGGTATCTGCAACATTATTGAGTATGCCCGGGAGGTGTGTGGTGACCATCGTGTGGTGGATATTATCGGCGGGTTTCACCTTCAGAATCCATCGGCACGCCAATTGGAAGGAACCGTGTCCTACCTGGATGCGCTTCAACCGGGGACGGTCCATGCATGCCACTGCACGGATCTGCATTCAAAAATTGCCCTGTCCCGGGTTGTGAATCTCAAGGAAGTGGGGGTCGGGCTGTCAATCACTTATGATGGTTGATTGACTGAGAGTTCAGAGTTCCTCGTTCAGAGTTCCCGTTTCTGAAGCGGTCACCCTGAGTCCGTACCCGCGTTGCGTGACATTTAGATAAGAAACATTCGATGTCGACAAAAGGTGTCATTCCGGCGAAGGCCGGAATCCAGGGAATCCAAGAGTGAGTCAAAACGTGGTGAAACTCTACACATCGATATGGCTCAGAATAGAAAGCTGAAAATGGGTAACCGTTCAGCAGACCTGTCATCTCGATACGACCAATCTTGTCATCTCGATACGCAGTGAGAGATCTGGCCCCTCGATGGTGTTCCAATTCAGTTATTGTGAGATTCAACGGGTGTCAAACTGGAAATATCCCATTCTTCGATTCAGTCCGGTGAAATCCTGACCTTGGCGGTATCGATCTGTAATTCTGAGTCCACGACGTTGCACTGCATTCGCTTCTTCTGTGCTGTAGAGGTCAACGGGCAATATTTCTTTTATCCGGACTGGGGAACTGAGGTAGATTTAAGAGATGTTTCTGATCTCCGGCCGGGAATGACCCGTATCACACTCATCGATCCACTCATATGGCCGGACGATATCGGATCCGGCGGACAACTGAGGGTGATTTCCGGTATTACTGATTGGGACATGACGCGGCTTATCGGATCCCTTGACAGTCTGATCTTTCGCTGGGGGGAATGAACCGGGAACCGATCATACTGTCATGTACCGCTGACATGGTTCCCCCGGAATAAATCCTGGGGCTAGGATCTGTCACCCTTTCAGGGTGCGAATAATGCCGTTAAATGCTGATGGGACTGATTTATTTGTCTGATACAGCCTGGGGTTGTGCTTTCGGCCGAAAGCACCTACGGGTTTGGATCAATTGAGATGTGATGATCAACCATCAATACTGATTAATTTCCCAAAAACCGGTGGTTGGAAAACCCACAGTTTGCAGACAACCCCACTGATCACTTCATGTGATTGGCCTGATTATCGATGGTTTCGTGCTTCAACCACCTGTCATCAGGATACAACTTAACCCGCCTCCCCTCCAATAAGTTTTTCTGGCGAAAAACTTCGGGACTGATTACTGGCGCACTGGCTCACTGATTACTGGCGCACTGGCTCACACCCGATTGTATTCCTCCCACACCGTTTCCACGAGATGACTCAGGCGGCCCGTGCGGATGGCCTGTTTAAATCCCGGTAGATACTGCCGGGGATGAGTGAGGATATGCATGGCAATTTCCAGGACGAATCGCGGATAGAGGAAATACTCCCGGATATTGGTCCAGAAAAAGGCGTTATCGAATTTTTTCCGGATGGTTTTCATGGTTTCGGGGTCCATGGTGAGACTTACCGCCGGGTTTTCCGTCTGGCGGATGATCCAGTCACTGGAAAAATCAGGAGTCTCCTTGATCCACTCCTTTTCCAGAGCTTCCCGGTACAGATCCGATCCCGGCAGAGGCGTCGTGAATGTCACCACCACGTGGTTCGGCCGGATTTCCCGGGCCAGGCGCAGCGATTTTTCCGCATCCTCTTCCGTTTCATCGGGTATACCGATCATGAAGTTGGCCAGGGTGCGGATACCCAGTTTCCGGCATAGAGCAAATGCACGGCGGGCATCATCGGGCGTGCTCCCCTTCCGCAGTCGCTGCAGCACCCGTTCCGACCCCGATTCCACACCGAATTCCAGTTGCGCGCATCCGGCATCCCGCATGGCCCGGAAAAGGGTCTCATCGGCCCGGCGCACATGGGCCTGACAACCCCAGGGCAGTCCCGTCTTTTTTAACTCACCGCAAAGCGCAAGCAGCCAGTCCGGATCCTCCAGGAGTGTATCATCGAGAAACCATAAACCGTCCACCCGGTAATCCGTGATGAGCTGATCAATCTCTTTCATGATATGCGGGATGGAGCGCCGCCGGACTTTCCGGCCGAACAGATCGTGACTGGAACAGAAAATACAGCCGAAGGGGCAGCCCCGGGACGTGATGATACTGGTGGCGCGGCGAAGAAATTTTCCGCGGATATTACCCGGAGGCCGCAGGTATCGCGTGAAATCGATCAAGCTGTGATCCGGGATGGAGATAGTGTCGAGATCCGGAATCATGGGCCGTCGGGAGCCCGCAACAAACGTGTCATCCCGGATGGCAGCCATGCCGGGCAACGTGACGGGATCAGCTCCGGTTTTCAGGGCCGTGAGAAATTCCATGAAGGTGATTTCCCCTTCGCCGATGACCACGTAATCCATGTGCAGGTTGCGCAGGGTCCATTCCGGGAGTGCCGTGGGATGAATACCGCCGGCAACCGTGACCATATCCGGCCATTGTTTCCGGACCTGTTTTTGAAGTTCCAGTGTGCGGGAAACCTGTGTGGTGAGGACGCTGTAACCGATGAGATCCGGTGCGAAATCCGCGATCTGATCCATGACGCCGGTATCATCGGGATTGGGATCCAGTATCTGTATCTCGTGACCGGCTTCCCGGGCGCATGTGGCGATTATAAGCAGACCCTGGGGCGGGTCCGGGGTATTGCCGGTGCGAGGTCTGATCAGGGTGATGCGCATTGGAAGTTGTTCCTCTTAAACGTGTTGACGACAGAAACGATCAGAACGTGTGCTGAACGTTCTGAATCGAAGCATACCAGATCATGCCGGGAAATTCATCGATTGTCACTTACCCCGATCGGCTTCCGGGAACGTACAAAACAATTCACTCCGATACCAATGTTGTACCGGAATCCATGGGGGGTTACCCCTACACGTATCGATACCAATGTTGTAGGGTCCGGCCTTGGAGTTTGTCTCAAAACCCTGTCTCTGATACCAGAAATGTCATTCCGGCGAAGGCCGGAATCCATGCAAGTATAAGGCGTGAATGCATATTATATGCGGCCTCCAGCCGCGAATTGCTATACATTGTGAAAAACTTTTATAGATTTCGGATCCAGAATTTGTCCCGCCGTCGCCAAGGCTATGACGGGTTACGTCCAGGCAGGTCGGGGTTTGGAAAGACAAAATGGAAAATTATCGGATTTTGAAACAGCTATTCCTGCCCGGTTATTGGTTGGCAGGACACCCGCATATTTGAATATCCCGCAGGAAGTTTTCTGATCACCGGTATAATGAGTGTGACCCTGTTTATGAGGTGAAGCAGATATGCAAAGAACGATTCAAAAAATGGTGACCGTGCTTGGTGTTGTGATGAGTGCATGCATTTGCCATGCAGAAATCCGTCACATCCCTGCTGATTACTCTACAATTCAGGCCGGGATCAATGCTGCAGTGGATGGAGATACCGTGTTGGTGGCGGATGGGACTTACACAGGTGATGGGAACAGAGATGTTTTATTTATTAATAGTTGAAAATCGGGCGGGTCAGGATACCGGCGGCGGGATCTATATTACATCATCAGACGTCGCGATCTATTATTCTGAAATAAGAGATAATAAGGCTGATGAGAGGGGTGGTGGAATCAGTGCGCACGGTGGATCGTTATCCATTTGCGGAAGTTTGATTGCACAAAATGACTTTGCCGGTATATTTGCATCCGCCCTTTGTTCCCTGGAAATTATGACCACCGATATCATGAATAATATGACCACCGGTATTTGCATTTACTCAACAGATATTGCCTCAATCTCAAATTGCAGGATCAAATTCAACTCAGGTAATGGTGCAGCATACAGAGCTTAGACTCCAACCTGACCGTTACGAACAGCATAGTTGCCAAGAATACAGGAGGTTCCATAGGAGGAATTTCCTCCAGTCTAGGAAATTGTTCACTAGTCAACTGTTTGATTACCGGAAATTACTCTCCATCAGGATGTGGTGGTTTTCGTAGTCATGCCGATTCAACAACAATTAGAAACAGTATCATCTGGGGAAACAGCCCTCCCGATTTAATCGGAGATAATCTCAATATATCGTATTCTTTATCAGGATTTAAACTCGAGGGCTATGGCAACATTGTCGCTGATCCAATGTTTGCCGGCATTGATCAGTACCGCCTTGCCGCGAATTCACCCTGTATAGATGCAGGAACAGGCAGAACTGCGCCTTCTGTGGATCTGGACGGCAATGCGAGACTGCAAGGTGGTGCCGTTGATATGGGAGCCTATGAGTATCCTGGATGGCCATCATTTACCCGCGCTTACATACACATGCCCTCACATGATTTTTACCCTGGAGATTCCTGCTTGGCCAAAGCCATGCTTTTGAATGCACAAGATCATTCAATGATTGATCATCCATTTTTTGTGATTCTCGATTTATTTGGTGAATTCCTTTTTGCGCCCGGTTTCGATGAATTTGATTTTTTTGACCGGACGTTTCCACCGGGATTGACGGAGATCTCTGTCTTACCCGCATTCACTTGGCCGGAAGGTGTCGGATCAGCAGACGGCATCGTCTGGTACGCTGCTTTGATTAATCCGGAAATGACAGAACTGGTCGGTGAGATGGGCGTTTTTGATTTCGGGTGGAACGAATGACCTCGGTTGAAGCTGATTGTATCAGGTTTTTTAATATCCAATATCCAATGCAGAAGTGAGAAGTAAGAAGTATTGAATGTTTCGGTAATTCTGGTTGATCAGCTATAGAGAAAGGAATAACTTGGTAAAGTGGTATTTTTCTAAAACTTGGATATTCGGGGTTCTGAAACACCCGCCTTGCGCCTGCCCGCAATGATGACGTGAACAACCGTATTAAGGATTTTTTGGGAATTAATAGTATCCGAACGTAACGAAATCAATATATCCGATTAAATCATGGGTATCCGGATTCAGAAGACCACCCCAAAAAATCAGACCCTCCATACTGCCGAAATCCCCTTCCGGCCAATGAAAATCCAGGATAAAGATAGGATTCATCTCGGATCCCTGACCCGGTAAAAACTGATAATCCGGTGTTTGCGTCCATCCGGGATAGAACCAGAAGGTGCCGAATACATCCAAAATGATATACAGATCAGCGCCATGGGTGTCGTCATCACCGCTGCACAGTGCGCGAAGTTTAAATACATCTCCCGACGTAAACTGATACCGGTTCATGTACAGAGACACACCCGTAAAAGGCGTTGGTGTCGGAGGCTCAGTTGGTGTTGGGGTTACTCTTGGGGTTGGGGTTACTGTTGGAACTGGTGTGTTCAGTGTTATTTCTAATTCCGGATTGTCTTTATTGAATCTTGCAAGTCCTGGACTACACCACCAGTTGTCGTTGCTCCTCAATATAAATCCAGTTGTCAGATCACCCTGACCTTCCCCGAACAGGTCCCGGCGGAGAATTTCAGTGACATCGATTCCGGAGGCTGATGCACCGGATCCCGGGATGGTCTGCCACAACGTGGTAATATCCTGTCTGGACGCATGATAATCATTTTCACTGATTCCCCCGTCCTCCTGAGAATCGTTTAGGTCACACAGGTCGATTACATTTTGTGCACCGGCGCCGAATCCCCCTGTTACCGTGAGATTATTCAAACGGGCCGTCCAGTTTCCGGATGTCATGAGGGTTTCAAGGTATGGTTGAAACTCTGCGATATCAAATTCCAGTACACCATCATAAAAAAATCGAGTCCGGTCATAACTCCAGATATGATTATAAGGATATCCATTGTAATAGGATCTAAATTCAGATCTGAATCCGGCATTAATAAAATTGGTTGATGCTGCATTCCATTGCTGACTTGAATACTCGTAACCATGAAATGTATGTGAATAGCCCCCTACAGTTACGATCCTGTACCAGTACCAATAATGATGTATGTGCTTCGCCGTACCTGAAACCTCAGGTTGCAGGACGATCTGACCATGTGCAGCAACGGCACATCCGATCAACAGGGTAATTACAATCAGCAATCTCGTTTTCATAAAAACCCCCATGGAAAGTTAGCTGCAATCTCATATCTATAATATCCTAAAACCTGAGATTTGGAAATTAATCCGTGCCTGTCGAGTTCCTATAGGATCGTCACTGATTGTGTCGATTCGGCTGGTCTCAGTGGATTTTTTAACCCCAAGCAAGTATTATTGGCTTTGAACGTTGATATAAGGAGACTTGATATGCATCGGACTGTTTTGAATTTACTGATACTGAGTATCGCCCTCGTGACGTCAACCGTTTGTTCTGCTGCAATCCTAAATGTACCGGCAGATTTTTCAACCATTCAGGCTGGGATCGATGCCGCGGTGGATGGGGATACCGTGTTGGTGGCTGATGGGACTTATACAGGTGACGGGAACAGGGATATTGATTTCACTGGAAAAGAAATTACTCTCATTTCAAAAAATGGACCTGAATTGTGTGTCATTAATTGTGAGGGAAGTGAAACAGAAAACCATCGAGGATTTTTTTTCCAAACCGGTGAGGACCATGGCTCGGTATTGGAAGGCGTTACCATAAGAAATGGATTCGATGAATATAATGGAGGGGGAATATTCTGCTATTATTCGTCACCCACAATAAGGGACTGTATCATTGCGGAAAACATTTCTGGTGGTTCGGGAGGGGGAATCGCCTGCTGGGACTCTGATACAGTAATTCAAAATTGTATCTTTTCCAACAATCACGCTTATCACGCAGGCGCTATTCAATGTGCAAGGTCAAATCTGGAGTTGTTGGACTGCTATATAACGGATAACTCTGCAGAAGCGTCTTTTGGTGGAATCTGTTCTACCTCTGGCCCTTCATCTCTCCTGGTGTCAAACTGCATAATTTCAGGGAATACTGCAAACTTAAGCGGCGGTTTTTTGGGAGGGTTTGATTCATCGCTCACTTTTGCGAACTGCACGATTTCCAATAACTCTGCAGGTATCGATGGCGGTGGAATAGCGTGTTATAATTCTGATTTGATTTTAACCGGTTCCGATATCCTCAATAATTGTGCTGGTGAAGCAGGTGGCGGTGTTTATCTTTGGAATTCAATTGCGACTATAGGTGGAACCGAAGAAGATGAAAATTACTTTTCCGGGAACTCTGCTTTAGCGGGTTTGGATATCTTATGTAAAAGAATTCCATCTCAGATTGTCGACGCAACCCACAATAGATTTTCTGGATATCACCTTTCTGATTATTATGTTTCACCACCTGCCGCCTTCGATTTAACGTCATGTGAATCAGAATTAATCCCTGCAACAGAGGATCTTTATGTCTCCACAATGGGCAATGACAGCAACGACGGTCTCTCATGGGATACATCTTTCAAAACAATCCATCATGCTTTAAGTATTATCGGGGCTTCTGAAAACAATCCGCTTACTGTCTATCTTGGAGAAGGTATCTTTTCACCATCAATTACAGGTGAAACCTTTCCTTTACCCCTCTTGAATCATGTGTCTATTGAAGGGATCAGGGCTGATGGAAGTATTTTGGATGCTGAAAATTCAGATCGATTGTTCATTGGGTATTGTGATGATCAGGTAACGATATCAAATGTGACTATAAAGAACGGGCGTTCAATCGATGGTGGCGGAATTTGTCTCCGATATTCATCCCCAATTATAGAACGAAATATAATATCAATGAATATTGCTGAGCGTCTTGGAGGCGGGATCCTGTGTGATATTTATTCTTCTCCAATTATCAGGAACTGCTCAGTTGTTGAAAATAGTGCGGATAGCGGGGGTGGGATTTCATGTGAAGATTATGCCGCCCCTTTAATTGAAAATTGCAGCATCTCCAATAATAATGCAGAAGGCATTGGCGGGATAAGATGTGGCAACTACTCCAGTCCCAGGATAGTCGGATGCATTGTTTCAAGTAATCATTCAAATTTCCCCAGCGGGGGTATTGGCTGTGCGTCCTACTCCGAAACAATAATTGAAGATTCAGTTATAACGAGTAATTCAAGTATGATGTATGGGGGTGGAATAACCTGTGGCGGCATTTCTTCACTTACTTTGAGTAACAGTGTTATTTCTTACAACTATGCGCTTAAGGACGGCGGAGGATTGCATTTTAAAACCTCTGCACCCCGTATCAATAATTGTCTGATAAACGGGAACTCAGCAGAAAATGGAGGCGCTTTTTTTTGCTCATCTTTAGCTGAGCCGGTATTAACGAACTGCACAATTGTTGACAACACAGCAACTCAAAACGGGGGTGGAATCACCTGCGAAAATGATTCGAATCCATTCATCAGTAACTGTATTCTGTGGAGTAACATTCCTGATGAAATTTCTACGATATCCGGCAATCCCGTTGTGATTTTTACAGATATCATGGGGGGCTTTCCAGGAGATGGGAACATAAACGAAGATCCAAAGCTAACCGATGGCCCACTTGGTGCCTTCTATCTAAGTCATATTGATGCGGGGCAGACAGTGGACAGCCCTTGTATCGGAGCGGGGAACGATTCAGCTGCGGATGTTTGTTTTGACATGATGTCGGGGCAAATATGTCTGGATACTTTTACGACCCGAACAGATTTAGTTTCTGATACGGAAATCGTGGATATGGGATTTCATTACAGACGAAAAACGTCATGGTGTGAAAAAACAGGCGTTACATTATGGATGCCTCGAAGGATATTTAATCCCGGTGATTTCTGTGAACTGACAGCATATGTCTGCAATAAAGAATTTTATGACCTGAATGAAAACCCTCTTTTTGTTATCCTTGATGTTTATGGATATTATTGGTTCGCTCCCGGTTGGTCGGAAAACATGGATTATTTTGAACATTCTTTCCCCGTTGATGGCACCGTTATTCAGGTTATTGATAAATTTGTCTGGCCTGAAGGATTCGGAAATGTTGAAGGAATCTTCTTCTATGCCGCTTTAACCGATCCGGAAATGACAGAACTGGTCGGCGAGATGGGTGTTTTTGATTTCGGGTGGAACGAATGACCTCGGTTGAAGCTGATTGTATCAGGTTTTTTAATATCCAATATCCAATGCAGAAGTGAGAAGTAAGAAGTATTGAATGTTTCGGTAATTCTGGTTGATCAGCTATAGAGAAAGGAATAACTTGGTAAAGTGGTATTTTTCTAAAACTTGGATATTCGGGGTTCTGAAACACCCGCCTTGCGCCTGCCCGCAATGATGACGTGAACAACCGTATTAAGGATTTTTTGGG
>SWBX01000091.1_pt1 | contig 15778 bp, 16 predicted proteins | sample 4693051 | NCBI WGS metagenome assembly SWBX01 (sample SAMN10267272, study PRJNA491770) | bioreactor metagenome | isolation source: DHS bioreactor inoculated with marine | place: Japan: Omine Ridge, Nankai Trough | reverse complement strand
CCTCGATGCCCTTGAGCCGAATCCCCCGGCGTCCGCCCTTGGCGCCCGCTCCGGCGGGTCCGGGCTTGGCGGCAGGCTTCGGCGCGGCGGTTGATTTCGGTTTGGTGGATGCCTTCGCGGCGGCCGGCTTGGCCGCGGGCTTGGCCGTCGCCGCCGGCTTGGCTTTCGTCTTCGTCTTCGGCTTGGCGACCGTGGCCGGCTTGGCCGCAGGTTTCGCCGCAGGTTTGGACGGCGTGGCTTTGCGGGCCGTGGCTCTGGGCGTTGCCGCCGGCTTCGGCGTCACGGCCGGCTTCGGCGCCGGCGCCGTCGCGGCGGGCGGGTCTGCCGGCTTTGGCGGCGCGCTCGTGGCGGCCGGTTCGACCGGCGCGGCAGCGGTCGGCGGCGCGGGGCGGGCCGGCGCGGCCACCGGGGCCGGCATCACCGGAGCTGCCGGCGCGCTGGCGGGCTTCGGCACGGCGCCTTCGGCGATCCGGCGCAAGCCACGCGCCAGCGCGGCAAACCCGGCGCCGACCAGGCCGGCCAGCGCCGCGATCATCCGGGCCGCCGACGCCGCCGAGCGCGCGAGACCGCCGCCCGAGCGCCGTTCGGCCCGCGCCGCGCGCAGCGCCGCATCGGTGCCGCCACCGAGGGCGGCTGCGCCCGACGCGCTGCCCGGCTCCAGCGCGCTCGCCGGCACCGGCCCGTCGCAGGCGGCGATCAGCGAATTGCGGAAGCTCACGCAGCCGAGCGGGATCACCACCAGCGTGAGCAGCGTCGACACCAGCCCGCCGAACATCAGCGAGATCGCCATGCCCTGGAAGATCGGGTCGGACAGGATCACCGACGAGCCGACGATCAGCGCCATCGCGGTGATGATGATCGGCCGGGTACGGGTCTGGCAGGCGTGGATCACCGCGTCCTGCACCCGGACCCCCTTCTCGACCGCGTGCAGCGAGAAATCCACCAGCAGGATTGAGTTACGCACAATGATCCCGGCCAGCGCGATGAAGCCGATCATCGAGGTCGCGGTGAACGAGGCGCCAAACAGCCAATGCCCCGGCACGATACCGATCAGCGTGAGCGGGATCGGCGCCATGACGATTGCCGGCAGGGTGAAATTGCCGAACTCCCAGACCACGAGGATATAGATCAGGATCAGCGCCACGGCGAAGGCCAGCCCCATGTCGCGGAAGGTCTCGTAGGTGACGGTCCACTCGCCGGTCCATTCCAGCGCCGACGACAGGCTGTCGTCCGGCGGGCCGACGAAATTGGTCTCGACCCGCACGCCGTCGGGTGCGGTATAGCCATCGAGCAGGTCTTCCATCTCGAAAATCGCGTAGATCGGCGCGCCGAGCTTGCCGGTGACTTCGCCGGTGACGTATTCCACCGCGCGCAGATCCTTGTGGTAGACCGGATCGTCAAGCTCGAACTGCTCGAAATGGCCCAGCTCGGTGAGCGGAATCATCGCCCCGGTGGCCGAGGGCACCGGCAGCTGGCCGAGCCGGCCGAACTGGCCGCGCAGCGCCAGCGGCATCTGCAGGTAGATGAACATCGGCTCGACCGCGCGGTCGCTCTTCACGTCGCCGAGGATGAAGCCGCCCATCGCCATCTCGAGCTGGCGGTTGATGGTCTCGACCGACACGCCGCGCCGGCTGGCCTTTTCGCGGTCGACCACGAAGCGCCAGGAGCTGAACGGCATCTGCAGGTAGCTGTCGACGTCGACGGTGATCTCGGCGCGCTCGAACAGCGCCTCGATGTCGGTGGCCACCTGGCGGCGGGTCGCGTCATCGGGGCCGTAGATCTCGGCCACCATGGTTTGCAGCACCGGCGGTCCGGGCGGCATCTCGACCACCTCGATGCGCGCGCCCAGCTCGCGGGCGATCGGCGTGAGCATCTCGCGGGTGAGCACGGCGAGCTCTTCGGAGGAGCGGTCGCGGTGGTGCTTGGCGGTCAGCTGGACCTGGATATCGGCCTGCCACGACCTGTCGCGCAGGTAGCTGTGGCGGACCAACCCATTGAAATTGAACGGACTTGCCGAGCCGACGTAGCTTTGCAGCGCCACCACCTCGGGGATCGTGCGCAGCTGGGCGGCGAGCGCGTTCACCACGTTGGCGGTCACCGGCAAAGGCGTGCCCTCGGGCATGTTCAGGGTCACGTTGTATTCGGGCTTGTTGTCTTTCGGCAGCATCTTCACCGTCACCGCCTTGGCCGAGAACAGCATCAGCGACAGCACGAACACCGCCACCAGGCCGATCGCGAAGCCCCAGCCCACCGGGCGCCGGGTGATCAGCGGCACCAGCAGGCGCACGAAGAACCGGTTGAGCGCGAGGCTCTGCCTGTGTTCCTTGGCCTGGGCCTTCTCCAACGCCTTCATCGGCGGACGGATGCGCTGCGCCAGCCAGGGCGTGAAGATGAAGGCGGCGAACAGCGAGAACACCATCGCCACCGAGCCGAGCGCCGGGATCGGCTCCATGTAAGGGCCCATCATGCCGCGCACGAAGCCCATCGGCAGCAGCGCCGCGATCACCGTGAGGGTAGCGAGGATCGTCGGGTTGCCGACTTCGCGCACCGCGTCAACACTGCACCCTTCCGAGCATTCGCCCTCCTCGAGCCAGCGCCGGTAGATGTTTTCCACCACGACGATGGCGTCGTCGACGAGGATACCGATCGAGAAAATGAGCGCGAACAGCGAGACCCGGTCGATCGTGTAGCCCAGCAGCCAGGCCGCGAACACCGTGACCAGGATGACGATCGGGATCACGATCAGCACCACCGTCGCGGCCCGCACCCCCAGCGCCGCCCAGATCAGCAGCGTCACCGCGCCGGTCACCACGAACAGCTTGAAGATCAGCTCGTTGACCTTCTCGTTGGCGGTTTCACCATAGTTGCGGGTGATCTCGACATGCACGTTGTCGGGGATCAGGTTGCCTTGCAGCCGGTCGACGTAGGCGAGCACCGCATTGGCCACCGAAACGCCGTTCGAGCCGGATTTCTTCGCCACCGCGATGGTCACGGCGGAGGCGCCGAGCGGCGCGGCGGGCACGGCGGCGGGGTCGGTCCCGGCCCCCTCCTCGCCATGGGCGCCATAGGCCGGGCCGGTGTAATAGCTCACCATCGAGCTGGCGTCGTCGGTGCCCTGGGTCACCAGCGCCACGTCGCGGATATAGGTCGGCTGGCCCTGCCCCACGCCGATCATCAGGCTCTCGATATCGCGTGCGGTGCGCAGGAACGAGCCGGTATAGAGCGTGAACGAGCTCTGTCCGACCTCGACCATGCCCACCCCGCGCTCGGAATTGGCGGCGGTGATGGTCTGGGCGATCTCGTCAAGCCCAATGCCAAAGCCGGCGAGGCGCTCGGGGAACACCTCGACCTTGATCGCGTCGGAGCGGCCGCCGACGACGAAGCTCTGCGCCGTGTTCGGCACTTCTTTCAGGCGCTGCATCACGTCGAGCCCGAGCGCCCGCAGCGCGCCTTCGTCGACCTCGTGGCTCCACAGCGTGAGCGTGACCATCGGCACGTCGTCGACGCCCTTGGGCTTGATCAGCGGCTGGCTCACGCCGGGCGGGATGCGGTCGAGGTTGGACTGGATCTTGTCGTTGAGCTTGACGAGGGACTCCCCCATCTTTTCGCCCACTTCGAACTGCACCGTCACCATCGCGCCGTCGCGCTGCGACGACGAGTAGACGTGATCGACGCCGGGGATCTCGCTCATCAGCCGCTCCAGCGGGTCGGTGGCGAGGCTCGCCACCTGCTGCGCGGAGATGCCGGGATAGGAGAAGAACACATCGACCATCGGCACCGAGATCTGCGGGTCTTCCTGCCGGGGTGTGAGGATCAGCCCCATGATACCGAGGCCGAGACAGGCCAGCAGCAACAGCGGCGAGAGCGGCGAATTGATGAACGCCTTGGCAAGACGGCCCGCGAGGCCGAGCCCTTCGGCCGGCGCTGCGGGGGCGGCGCCGTTTTCGCGCTCCGTCGTCATTGTTTCACCTCGGCCAGACGCACTGTTTTCAATGCCCCGACACAAGCGAGGACGGCGGCGACAGGATCACCGTTTCGCCGCCCACGAGGCCCGACACGACGGTGATCGAGCCATCCGCGAGCGGGTAGCCCACCCGCACCGTGCGCAAGGACGGCGCGCCGTTTTCGAGCACGAACACTGACGGCAGGCTGCCGCGCCACACCAGCGCCTCGGCCGGCACGCTGGCCTGGGCCTGGGCCGGCACGCTGGCGTCGGGCACGGTCACCTCGGCATACATGCCTGGCCCCCCGGCGGTGCCGAGCGGCAGGTCGAACTTCACCGTCACGGTGTGGCGCTTGGGATCGGCCACCGGGTAGATCTGCGCCACCCGCGCCTCGACCGGGCCACCGCCGGAGTCGAGCCGCGCCGGCACCAGCATGCCCTCGGCAAGCCCGGCGGCGAGGCGCACCGGCACGTCGGCCTCGATCCGCAGGTAGTCGATATAGGCGAAATCCACCAAAGGCATGCCGGGCTGCACCGTATCGCCCACCTCGACGTGCTTGCGCATGACGATCCCGCCAAAGGCGGCCGTGGCGCGGAAATCGGTGATCATCGCGTCGATCGAGTCAAGATTGGCCTGGGCCTGGGTCAGCGCCTGGGTGGCCTGGTCGACCCCCGCACCCTGGGCGTAGAGATCGGCCTGACGTTCGAGCCCGGGGCTCGACTGGCCCATCGCCGACGAAAATCCACGGGTAAAGAACTGGTCGAAGGTGGCGGGCACGCCCATGCCGGGAAAGCCGGTGATCGAGTTGACCCGCGGCGAATAGAGCTCGCGCGAATATTGCATGTAGGAATTTCGCAGCGCGCTGTCGGCCTGGTAGACCTGGCTCACCGCCGCCCGGCGCTTGGCCTGCAGATCGGCGTCGTCGATGCGCACCAGCACCTCGCCTTCCGTCGCCCGATGCCCCTCGGCGCCGGCCAGGAACGTGACCCGCCCCGGCACCTGGGCCGAGAGCGTGACTTCCTTGAACGGAATCACTGTACCGCCGACGATCGCCGAACCACCGAGATGGCTGACCATCACCGGCGCGGTCTGGTATCCGTTGGCCGTAGCGGCGGCCGCGGCATGGCTCTGCGCCAAACCGGGCTGCGACGCCGTGACGAGGCTGACAATCGCGCCGACAACGGCGGCGATTCGGGCGTGGCTCCGCATGTCTCCTCCCTGTTTTTCTTATCTGTGCTTGACCTTTCGGCAACACATTAAGACATCGGAATATTTCTCAATTATAGAGTTTGATTTTGAAATATCATTACGTTTTTTGCCTGATTTCGGCAATTTCATATTCATATTAACGAATGTGATGCCCTTTCGGCCAATCATCGCCTGATTGTTGCTGATTGGGAAACAGTCGCCACCCGACGCGCCCGCGCGACTCCGATCACCGCGGCCAGCGCGGTGCAGGTTACCCGGACCCGGACCGGGTTAGAACGGGAAGCCGCCGAACATGTAGGACATCGGGTTCGAGAAGGCGTAGGAGGCGCGCCCCACATCCATCGTCATCTGGCCCATGGCGGCGTTCATCGTCTGCATCGAGCCGACCATCGCGGTCATCCCCTCGTCCATCGAGGCGATGTTGCGCGACATCCCGGCGATGGTCGTGTCCATCTCGGCCATGTGTTGGGTCATCTCGGTCATGGCACCGGTCATGGTGACGATGTTACCGTTCATCGCGTGAACGTCGGAGGCCATGGCTTCCATGTTGATCACCATCGCCTTGAAGCTTTCGTTCACCTCGATCATCACGTCGGTCATGGTGAAGACCTGGCGGGCCATGCCCCACATGACCCAGGTAAACAGCGCCATGACCACGACGATCAGGAACGTGGTGATTACGATGAAACCGCCGCTCGTGGCCCTGCGATACATGCCGCCTCCCTGCGTCTGAGCGCCAAAGGCCTAGCTGAAAAGCCAGCACCACGCTAGAAATTTGTGCAGGCACACCGCGCCTGCGGCCAGGCGCAAGCCCCAAAAAATCAAATAATTGCGTTATGTTTCAGGGTGATAAGCCGGCGAAAAATATTCGCCAAAACGAATGTGGCGCGGGGTGTTTCAGCCGGCGGCGGGGGAAATGGGGCACCCGACAGGATTCGAACCTGTGGCCTCTGCCTTCGGAGGGCAGCGCTCTATCCAGCTGAGCTACGGGTGCCTTGAGGCGGGGATATAGGCGAAGCGCACGCCCCCCGCAACTGGAAAGGGCCGCCCGAAAGCGGCCCTTTTCGAATTTTGAAACGCAGGATCAGCGCTTCGCTATCCGTAACGACCTTTTATACCTTTATTAACAGCTTGTTACAAGGTAGTCATATTTTCTGCTAACTAACTGCTACTGTTATCCCGCCCTTTACGCAGCCTTCTTTTCCCGCTTTTTCAGCGTGTTTTCAATAGCTTCGTCCAGCTCGCCTGCCTCAACAGCAGCCTTCAACGTTTCCAGCACTCCGCGCACTTCTTTCAACGCGTTCACAAACACCGCATTGCCGCTGCCAAGCGCCAGCGCCTTCGTCCCGTATTTGCACTGCACATACCAGCCAGCGTCCTGCTCAAAAAACCAAGCCCGCACCTTGCGCGCACGCTCAACCAGCACCTTCTCTCCGTCCTCGCCACGCACCCAGCTTTTCCGCTGCACCTCGTAGTCTTCGCCCTTCTGCACAGCAGCCACTACCAGCATCTGCTCGTCAATCGCCGCGCTCAGCTTGCGCCTGCGTTGCACAATGGGGTCTTGTTTGTTGCTGCGGACAACGGACTTGATGCTAAGTTTAGACAGTGCCGACATTTTTTTCTCCTCTCGTAGCACTGTAAGTATGCAGTCAACTGCACCAAAAGCCGACCTAAAACAGATGCTTAGAAGAAAAGATAACTTGCGCGCATGCTTCTGCGCTCAGCCTTCTGCCAGCCCTTTCAGCTTTCGTCCAACCGCCAGCCGCTCCGCAATCTTCGCCCCATCGCCTGTTTCGCCTTCAAGCTCCGCAAGTGCGCGCTCAACTGCATCCACCTTCACCTGCCGCTTCGTTCGTTTCACATGCAGCAAGCCACCGCCCTCGTTGCGCGCACTACGTGATGTAATGACGCACGGAAAACTGTCAGCGCTGCTGGTTGGCACATTGCTCGCATCATAATGCACGCCCCTATCTAGCCAGCACTCCAAGTCCGCATGCCCCGCAATGTTTTCGCTCAAATATTCAGCTAGTCGCTCAAACTGCCTGTCAGCTTCCGCAAACAGTTCACCTGCCGCCGCCCTACCATGTCTGTCCGCAGCATCCGCCTTGCTGTATGCAAACGTCGCTCGTTTCAGCCGTCGCTCATATTCAGCTATTGCACTGGGCTTGTTTCGCAGCGTTTCGCGTAGCTCCTGCTGCTGCCGCCATTCGTCTTCAAACAGTGCAAACCCATCGCTGCCAAGCAAGTTGCGCAACTGCCTGTTTTGCACGTTTTCTCCGCGTCTAAGCGCATTCAAAGCCAGTAAAAGCTTTCGTTCGCGTGCATCAAGTTCCGCCAAAACAAGAACTCAATTTTCAAACTATTTGACAATATTGCTACGCCCAATATTGCATTTCTCGCAAAGTATTCGCAGGTTCTCAATCACAGTCTCGCCCCCCTTGCTATACGGCAAAACATGGTCTACGTGCAACCTAACACCGTCTTGTGGCGTAGCTCCACAAAGCTGACAGCGCGCACCGTCACGCATCAAAACCAGCGCCCTAAGTCTCCAATTGATATTCCTTTTAGTTTTGTGCGCGCTGCGACTCTTCTTTGTTTTCTCAGGCACTGCAACAATCCCGTCGTTTGCCCACGCAACAAAAGCCTCCAACGCCTTTCGCCATGTGCCAAACCTATATTCATATGTTCCCGCTGAATACTTGGATGAATCCGTGTTTATGTCACTATACTTGGGTTGCCGACCTAAATTTGCCCACACGTCTACCAAATTCTCAAACAGCGCCTCATCTGCAATGTTCAAATTCCTTGTTTTCTTCAACCCCGCCCTTTCAAGCGCAACAAACCACCCACCAAACCGTCTTGTCAGCGTTGTAGCATGATATTTCCCGCGTTCATTATATTCATCAATCGTAACTTTCTGTGCATTCAATTCTTTCGCAACGCGCTTCAAATCATCCAACAGTTCACTGTCAGCTACGTCTCTATGGTGCTTTTCAAGTTCAAATTTCATGTTCCAGCCCATGCCCATTACCCAACAAAGCCTACGTAACGCCGCCGACAGCGCAAGCCATTTTCCCAAAGCGCGTTGCCACCAGTCACTCCCAGCGCATCCACCCTACACCAAGCCTTTGCCCGCAAAGCATAAATAGCTCGAAAGGCACACAATGACGAACTTGGATGAGGTAAGGCAACAACTGGAACTGGCATTTGCACGCTACATGCGGCTGGACGACGCTGAACAGCACGCTGCGATGGACATGGCGGTGCTGCTGTTGCGACAGATGCTGCGTAAGCAAAGCGGGCGGCGAGAACGCCTGGCTGAGCTTGGCACGAGCAAGCAGCACACAACGACACGCAAAACTGGCTCACATGTAGAAAAAACGCGCAGTGCGCTTGTGCGCAAATCCAATGCCGCCAGCCCCAAAGCCCCCCTTAAACCAGTGCAAACGACGAAGAAAAATGAACTACGCAGAACTTGAAAGGCAACAGAACGAACTTGCGATGTGGCTGGCGCAGACAGACTGGCAGGTGTTTGGCACTTTGAAATGGACGGATGGACACAGCATTGGCGAACAAAGGGCAGAAGCGATTTTGCGCAAATACTTTAACAGCTTGGACAAAACTTACTTTGGCGACAAGATGGTGGCGGCAGGACACAGGATTGAACGAGCTGTGTTTAGGCACATGGGCACAAGCAACAGCAACTTGCACTATCACTTCGTCGCCCGCCCAAACACCAACATCGCCGCCTTTTGCGAAACGGCACGATGTGCATGGGAAGAAGCGAGCAGCTTTACGATGGGCTACGAAAACACATGGATTGGCGGCGTGCGGGACGTTGAGAACGCGGTGCACTACGGCTTGCACGAATACAAAACGCTGGGCGCAGACACGCTGTTTTTGCCCGCAACACACTGTGCCCAACCCCGTCCCACCCCTAAACCCATCCATCAGCTACGCCGCTTGCTTGTGCGGAAAGCGGCAAACGAACGGACGAAGGAAACTGCGTTGCGGCGAGCGGCAATTGCTGCACGCAGGATAAGATAGCAGGACGAACTGCAACACACTGAACAACAGCGATGCTGACTGATGTGTGATGGCGGAAACGCTGGAAGCTGCAAACAGTGTTTTGCAGCTAATCCTAAGTTTTTGCCAAATCCAACATCACACAACACATTGGCAAAGGAAAAACACATGAAGCTTTTGAATTACACATTGCTGAAACTGATAGAGATAGATGAAATTGAAACAGCAGAAGAACTGAGCACAACTTGGTGCAAAAAGAACAGGAACTGGTTTGCTTGGCAGAAACACGCGGGACAGGACTTTAGCGTAGACGCTGCAATAAACTGCTTGGCGCACACGCGGACAAGATTAAACGAGCGGCAAGACGAAGCGGGAACAAGCGGGCTTGCTGAGATTGAACGGCTGCTGAGCGATTACTTGCTGCACAAACACAAAGTTGCTGAAATCGCAGACCAACGCATAATGTGTTAGTTTATACAATCACTAACAAATCCCCCAACCCGCATTTGATTACAAAGGCTTAGCAAAAGCGCATTTTTTGGTCGTCCGCAAATATGTGTGGTATTACAATGTATTGCAGTAAAAACACACATTTTGGGCGAGAAATGAAACAAGCAAAGCTACTGACACAGGCGGAACAAAAATGCGTGTATGCGGTCATCGACGCACACCGCTACAGCGCGCGTAACCGCGCTATTTTCGCGTTGAGCTTTTTTGCTGGGTTGCGTGCATGCGAGATTGCGGCACTGCGTGTAGGCGACGCATACGCCGCGTGCGGCGCGGTGCGCGACACGATTTACTTGGCAGCAGGGCAAACGAAAGGCGACGAAGCGAACACGGTGCTTGTGAGCAAACGGCTCAGCAAAGCGCTAGCAGCTTATGCCACCGCCTACCCCCATCACACCAGCAATCCCAAAGCCCCGCTGTTTTTCAGCGCAAAGCGCGGCGGGTTCAGCGCGCAAACGATTGTGAACCTGTTTGCACGCTTTTATGCGCTCGCCAACGTCAAAGGCGCCAGTTCGCACAGCGGCAGGCGGCAATTTTTGACTGAACTGGCGGACAAGGGCGTGAATGTGCGGGTGATACAGGCGCTGGCGAGACACAAAGACATTAGCACCACGCAGCGCTACATTGACTACAACGAGAGCAAGCTGCGCAACGCTATTGAATTGATTTAACGGTCAAAAAGTCATTCCAATACGAACTTTTGCACAAACAAAGACGCCAGGTCAAAAAACGGATAGATGAACAACTCGTTTGTGCTGCGCGGAATCGACATAAGACAAAGTATTGCTAAAATAATCCCGCCTACCAAGTAAATTGAAAACAATGGCACTAGCACTACGCCTTTTAGACCAGCCGTTAGTTTTGGAACAATCCACAAATAAAAAACACATAGCGTCACCATCAAAACGATATTCAGCAACAGCATTCGCCTACCTCCCATCAACTTTCTTATCTTCGTAGTTCACTATCTGCAAAAATGCATCGTCACTCAATTCGCCAACCCTGTATCTACGCAGCGCTTCTTTCAAAAACGCGTCATTCTCCATCGCCGCGCCAGTCACTTCTGTATCCTTGCGCTTCTTCCGTATTGTGCGCGTAATTTGCTGTCTGCGCTGCTTTGAAACAACATGTGAGTAATGCGTTTCGATTTGCTTGACCTTGCAGCCCATGTTCAGCGCCAAGTCGTAAACGCTCACGTCACCCCTTTCCAAGCGCATCGTCGCATATGTATGCCGCAAGCTATACAAGCTGCGCCTGTCCCCGTCCCTGTCGTAAAGCAAGCCATCTTGCCTGCCGTCGAACTCAATTGCGCGCAGATACTGCTGAAAGCTTTTGTTTAGGTCTGTAATCTGCGTTGCTTTGCCGTCCGCTGTCTGCCTTTGCCCAAACCACACCCAGTCGTTCGCTTGTGTATGCGGTGAAAGTTTTTTCCAGTCATGCAGTGCCCTGTTTGCGCCAGGTTGCGTCTGCACAAAACGCGCTTGCCCCTTTTTCGTCGCCTTGCTCACCCGCACTTCTGCAATGCGCTCGTCTTCGCCATCAATCTCAATGTCAAACGTCACATCACTCCAGCGCATTTCACGCGCTTCACCAACACGCAGCCCGCTGTGCAGCAAGAACATGATGAAATGGGAAAGTTGTGCGCGTTGCAGCTTGTGCCATGCATTCAGCCCTTCGCTTGCAAAGCGCCCTTTGCAGTCCCTGTAACTGCGCAAGTTGCGCACCAACACCCTGTATTCGCGCCCCGTGTCGAACCCCGCACGCCTGTTTGGCGCCGCACCTTTGTCTGCTACGCGCATCTTAAACACTTGCTGCATGCGTCCGCGTTCAAATGCATCGTAGAAAATCTGATTTAGCGCGCTTTGCTCCATCTGCAGCGTCTTTAGCGCTGGCACCGCCTTTGCGTTTGCTGTCCCGCGTGTTTTGCTTCCGCGTCGTTTTGGATTGTAGTTGCGCAGCTTTGCAGCTTTCTCGCTCGTCCAATAGCCCTTCCGCCAGTCCCAATATCCAGCAGCAAATTGCGGTGTGATGTCATTAAGCAGCATTGAACTGCTGTCGCTGTTTGAGAAATAGTCTTTGAAGTAGCGATTGAAATACATTTTGTGCCAACGCGCACGCTCATCTGCCCACGTGCCATTGCTCAAGTTGCGCTCATACCAATCGTTCCAATGCTGCTCAAACGTGTATTCGTCCAAGCTGTGCCCCATGCGCGCAGCGTGTTGCAGCCGCAGATACTCAGCATGCGCAAACGCATACGCATCTTCATACTTGGTCAGCTTTGTGCTGCATGTAACGTAGCCTTTGCGCCCAGCTATTTTCAGCCGCATATACCATGTTGGCTGACGATGCGTTTTGGAGTTAGGAACAGCGACAGACAGATTGCGCGTAAACAGCACAAGTGCGCCGCCGTAGTGCTCCTGCCTGTTCTCGTAAAACGCCAATGCCTACCCGCTTCAAACATGCCTAAAACGCTACCATTATGCTAATTTCGCTAACTCAAAACGTCAACGAAATCAGCGCCCTGCTACAATACTGCTAACAACAGAAAACGCCCGCAAATTGATGCGGGCGTTTGTTTTTGTTGAGTTTTTTGCTCGTTCTGCGTTAGCGCTTGGAGAACTGGAAGCTCTTACGGGCTTTCGCCTTGCCGAATTTCTTGCGTTCCACCACGCGGCTGTCGCGGGTCAGGAAGCCGGCCGCCTTGAGCGCCGGGCGCAGCGACGGCTCGTAGAGCTGCAGCGCTTTCGAAATGCCGTGCTTGACCGCGCCGGCCTGGCCCGAAAGGCCGCCGCCCTTGACGGTCGCCATCACGTCGAACTCGCCTTCGACGCCGGCCACCGAGAACGGCTGGCGCAGGATCATCTGCAGCACCGGGCGGGCGAAGTACTTGTCCATTTCCTTGCCGTTGACGGTGACCTTGCCGGAGCCTGGCTTGATCCAGACACGGGCGACCGCGTCTTTACGCTTGCCGGTGGCATAGGCCCGGCCCAGCGAGTCACGGACCGGCTCGCGCGGGGCGAGGATCTGGGCTTCGACCGGGGTCGCAGCCGCGGTGCCTTCCACGACGGTATTGAGCTCGTCGAGCGATTTGATCTCTTCAACCATGGTCAGCCCTCACGCGTGTTTTTCTTGTTCATCGACTTGACGTCGAGAACTTCCGGCTTCTGCGCCTCGTGGCCGTGCTCGGCCCCGGCGTAGACGCGCAGGTTCGACATCTGCTTGCGGCTCAGCTTGTTGCCCGGAAGCATCCGCTTGATCGCCATCTCGACCACGCGCTCGGGATGCGCGCCTTCGAGGATCTGGCCGGCCGTGCGCGACTTGATGCCGCCCGGGTAGCCGGTGTGCCAGTAGTGCACCTTGTCGGTGCGCTTCTTGCCGGTGAGCTGCACCTTGTCGGCATTGATGATGATGACGTTGTCACCACAATCCATGTGCGGGGTGAAGCTCGGCTTGTGTTTGCCACGCAGACGCATGGCCACGATCGAGGCGAGACGGCCCAGAACAACGCCTTCGGCGTCGATCAGGATCCATTTCTTCTCGATGTCTGCGGGAGTCGCAGAAAATGTTTTCATCTGGTTCGGCCCTTGGTGGGTTTCGGATGGGCCGGTTCTAAGCGTTTTCCGCCCACAGTCAAGCACCGGACTTCTGGAATAGTTTCGCAAAAACAATGGGTTATAAAATAGGTATTATTTTACCCCACACAGAGCGCCCCCGGGAGAGGCCCTGCCCCCCGGGGGAACGCCGCCGCCGCTACTCGGGGTGGCAGATCTCGTGGTTCGCGATTGCCTTCAGGGTGCGCCAGGTCAGCCCCAGCACCACCAGCACCAGCAGAACCAGCACGACCAGCCCGACAGTCTGGTGGAACGGCGAATGCTCGATCCGGGCGAACAGGAAGCTGGCGATGCTGAGCGACGCGAGCGGGAAGGACAGCGCCCACCAACTCAGCGCGAACGGCAGCTTGGCGAGCTTGGGCAGCTCCGCCAGCACCAGGGCCGCGAAGAAGAAGCCGGTGTAGATCAGCGCCCGGGCAAAGCCGTCGACCACGCCGCCGGTCATCTTCACGTAGGCCACGAAGGCCACCGAGGGCGGCGCGATCAGGATCACCATGGTCGGAAACAACCGGCCGGGGATCGGATCGTGGAAGATCAGCCGGTTCATCACCAGCGTCAGCAGCACGCCCCAGAACATCATGCCGACGGCAAAGAAGGCCCAGGAGGTCTCGATATAGCCCATCTCGGCGCCGGCCACCGGCACGATTACGTTGCCGACGGCGGGAATGAACCAGGCCGGCGTGAGGTGGCCCACCTCGAACGAGCGGTGGCTGATCCAGCCGTTGATCACCGCCACGGTGAGCATGCCCTGGCCGATGGTGCCGGCAAACCACACCACGCGCGCGGCCGCCGGGTAATGCGCGAGCAGCGCCGAGGACAGCAGCAGGAGCGAGATGGTGATGGTGGGAAAGAACGCCAGCCGCACCGGGTGGTGCCATTCCCAGGCCACCATGCCCGGGTAGCGCAGCGCCTTGGCGATGTAGCCGGCAGCGACCAGGGCAAAAGCGGCGATGGCGATCCAGAGCATCACCTGCGCGGCGGTTTCGGCCAGCTTGTAGAACGGCGAGGCGGCGTGAAACGCCAGCGTGAGGCCCATCAGCCCCATGAGGATGGCGAAGAACGTGATCGGGTAGTGCTTCAGCCGCGGTTCGGGCGCGTCGGTCATGGCGGGGTCCTCGAAAAACCTGATTGGTTCGCTCAGGTATCGCACCCGCGCCCCTTCGGTCAACGTGGCGAAATCGCCGCAGTGCGGCGGCGCTACCGCTCCGGCGGGATCGAATAGGTCAGCGCGGCGCGCGCCACCGGGGCCTCTTCGCCCTCGGAAAAGATCAGCACGTCGCCCACCGCGAGCACCCGGCCGAGCTTCAGCAGCCGCGCCTCGGCGCGCAGGTTGGCGTGCGCCTTGGGCTTGCGCATGAAGTCGATCGAGCAATTCGTCGTCACCGCCAGCGCCTTCGGCCCGATCATCGCCAGGATCGCCAGATAAACCGCCACGTCGGCCAGCGCGAACATCGTCGGCCCCGACACCGTGCCACCGGGGCGCAGGTGCTTGTCGTCCACCAGCGCGCGCAGCACCAGGTGCATCGGGCTCACGTCGAGGATCTCGAACTCCTCGGCCACCTGTTGGAAATGGTCGCGCATGAAGGCGCGCAGATCGTCGAGGGTCATTTTCAGCGTCATGGCTTTTCCTGCGTTGGCCCAGCCCGTATCTTCGCGGGAACGGACAGGGAGAACAAGATGGATGAGCCGATTCTGCTGCGCGAAGATCACGGGGCGATTGCCCGGCTGACACTGAACAACCCACGCGCGCTCAACGCGCTGTCGGACGCGATGCTGGCCGAGCTGCGCGCCGCCTTCACCGCGCTGGCCGCAGACGAGACCATCCGCGTGGTGGTGATCGCCGCCAATGGCAAGGCGTTCTCGGCCGGCCACGACCTCAAGCAGATGCAGGCCGCGCGCACCGGGGCGCAGGACGGCGGGCAAGGTTATTTCGAAGACCTGTTCTCGCGCTGCGGCGACGTGATGCAGATGATCCCCGCCCTGCCCCAGCCGGTGATCGCCGAGGTCCACGCCATTGCCACCGCCGCCGGCTGCCAGCTGGTGGCGAGCTGTGACATGGCGGTGGCCGCCGAGGGCGCGGTGTTTGGGGTGAACGGCGTGAACCTCGGACTGTTCTGCTCCACCCCGGCTGTCGCGCTGGCGCGCAACGTGCCGCGCAAGGTGGCGTTCGAGATGGCGGCGACGGGCGAATTCATCGCGGCAGACCGCGCGCGCGAGGTCGGGCTGGTCAACCGGGTGGTGCCGCTGGCCGAACTCACCGCCGCAACGATGGCGCTGGCCGAGGTGGTCGCGGGCAAGCTTCCGGTGGCGATGCGGCTTGGCAAGCAGGGGTTCTACGCCCAGGTGCAGCAGCCGCTCGCCGCCGCCTACGACGGCGCCGGCGCGGTGATGGCCGCCAACATGATGGAGCCCGACACCGACGAGGGCGTCCAGGCCTTCATTGAGAAGCGCAAGCCGAGCTGGTCGCACTGACGGGGGGGG
>SWBX01003731.1_pt2 | contig 15925 bp, 11 predicted proteins | sample 4693051 | NCBI WGS metagenome assembly SWBX01 (sample SAMN10267272, study PRJNA491770) | bioreactor metagenome | isolation source: DHS bioreactor inoculated with marine | place: Japan: Omine Ridge, Nankai Trough | reverse complement strand
TGTCGCCATTAACTGTGCAGCCATACCCAACAACCTGCTGGAGAACGAACTGTTTGGTCACGAGCGCGGCGCATTCACAGGTGCTGATGCTCGAAAACTGGGTAAGCTTGAACTGGCGGATCGGGGTACCGTGTTTCTGGATGAAATCGGTGATATGGATCCACTCCTTCAAGCCAAACTCCTCCGGTTCCTCCAGGAACGTCAATTTGAACGTGTTGGCGGGAATCGCACGATTACGGTGGATGTCCGCGTCGTAGCAGCGACAAATCGGGAATTGCGTGCAGCCGTGAGGGAGAATAAATTCCGGGAGGATCTCTATTACCGTCTTAATGTGTTCCCCATCGATATTCCTCCCCTTCGGGATCGTCCTGAAGATATTCCTGTACTGGTTGAGCATTTCCTGAAACACTATGGAAATGAGTTCGCCAAGTCACCCATGACCCTGGCGCCCCGAACCCTTGACCGGCTCACCTCATATAACTGGCCAGGAAACGTCAGAGAGATGCAGAACTGCATTGAACGTGCAGCCATATTATCCCCTGATGGCGTCATCCGCCCTGAACATATTGCGGTTCATCCCATTTACGATGCGGACCCATTTCATATCAGCGAAATCCATCTGGACGGTTCCATGCAGACCGTCGTAACCCGTGCCAGAAAACTCGTGGAACGGCGTATGATTCGCAGTGCGCTGACACGAAACGGCTGGAACCGAACACAAGCAGCAAAAGAACTTGACGTTAACTACAAGACGCTTTTGATGAAAATTAAAGAGTACGAAATCAGTTGATAAGCGGTGTTGATCCGGGTGTTTCGGACCACTTCACTACATTTGCCAGCGCAAATATTTCCATGAAATCATCTGGTTCAGGTGCGGAGATAATCATGGTTTCCTGCGTCACCGGATGGCAAAACTCAATTTGGCAGGCATGGAGGCAAAAACCGGTCATATTTTTTAGCCGCGCTCTGAGTTGCGCAGGTACCCGCTTTCGGTTGGCTCGCTCGCCATACAACTCATCCCCCAGAACCGGAAATCCCAGCGCACTGAGATGAACTCTGATCTGGTGAGTTCTTCCGGTTTTGGGTGAGGCCTGAATGTATGCGGAATGATCGCCACTGCCCAGTTGATTGAAATGTGTAACGGCAGCTCTGCCATCCGGGTGAATCGCCATCTGTTTTCTTTGGACAGGATTACGAAATATGGGTGCATCCATAATCTTCTCCCTCCAATCAGGAATACCGATCACCAGAGCGCGATAAATCTTTTTTACCTGACGTTCGGTGAATTGCAGAGACAAACCCCGGTGGGTGCAATCATCCTTTGCAACAAGTATGACACCGGATGTTCCCCTGTCCAGGCGATGGACGATTCCCGGACGAATTTCGCCGCCAATGCCGGACAGATCTGAACAGTAAGCCATGAGTGCATTAACGAGAGTGCCACTGGAAACACCGGCGCCGGGATGAACAACCATTCCCCGGGGTTTATTGACTGCAACAAGATGTTCATCCTCATATAAAATTGAGAGCGGGATCGGTTCCGGAATAATCGTCACGGGAGTCGGATCCGGGATATGGATGGTAATGCGTTGGGAGGGTTTAACTTTTAAAGATGGTTTACGATGACGCCCATCCACCTGGACATGATTTTCTTCGATTAAACTCTGAATCCGGGATCGTGAAATATCCGGACATACGGAACAGAGATAACGATCCAGACGGCATCCTGCGTGAGAATCCTCAACATGGAAAACTAATTCATCCATTCTTCCTGCCGTGACGAAGCGTCAGATAAGAAAATGCGGCAAGTGCCAGGATTAACGCCAGTATCGCAAGCACTTGTGTCATACTCATCAAGCCATCGAAAGCATCTCCGCGCTGGTCTGCTCTGAAATACTCCACAATAAAACGCAGCACGGTGTATCCCCCGAAATATATGGTTATCAACCGTCCCGGTATTTTTGCCGCCCATCTCTCAATTAGAAGCAGGAAAATAACTAAAAAAAACAGTCCTGCTGATTCGTACAGTTGAGTGGGATGAAGGGCTACTCCGGTGGGGGCAAGTGAATCGGGATGGTTAAACACCACAGCCCATTTATGAGAGCAAGTTTGACCGTAGCAGCATCCTGCCAGAAAGCATCCGATCCGGCCCACTGCATGGACAAGAGGCATGGCGGGTGTGAACAGATCCAGGGTCTTCAAGACCGGCATATTATTCTTGCGGGTATACAGGATAAACACGATGATACCGACAAATAGTGAGCCGAAAATCTCAAACCCGCTTCCCAGATTTTTAAAAAAAGTCACCGGGTCGGAAAACAGACCCTCAAATTCAGCCATAAAATGTGATGGCAGAACAATCCAGAAGAATAATTTGCCGCCAACGATCCCAGCCAGGAGCAGATAGAAAGAGAGATCCATGCATTTTTCCCACTCGATTTCAAACTTTCGGGATCTGTATTTCACCAATGCCAGGGCCAGAAAAAAACCAATAACAATCATTGTCCCGTATGATCGGATGGTCAATGGTCCCAGTTCAAGCAGATTAGGATGCATGTCGTCTCCATTCTTCCGCAAACATCTGGATCATCAACAGTGTCACGCCAACGGTAATGCAGCTATCCGCAAGATTAAAAGTGGGCCAGTGATATCCCCGGACAAAAAAATCCAAAAAATCCACTACATGCCCCAACCGCACGCGATCAATGATATTTCCCGTTGCACCGCCCAGAATTAAACTCACAGATACAGGCACCATCCAACTGCCGGGAGGACGGGACCGGAAGACATAGATAATGACAATAAAAGCAAAGACGGAAATTACACCAAAAATGATGGATCGCGCCGGATCTTCCATTCCTGACATCATACCGAAAGCCGCACCCCGATTTTTGACCAGTATTAATTGGAAGAAGTTATCAATCAATACTCTTGGGCTGAACGCACTGAGATTTTCGACAGCCAGGTATTTTGTCCACTGATCGAGTCCCGCAAGTATCAAGGCACCCAGAATAACGAGAACAGCTGGGATTAATGATCTTTTTTCGTGTTCCTCTGACATATACTAACTCTTACCCGTCCCATCGGTTAAAATTCCATCCCATTTTTCCTGATCTCCTGAATATCGTGCCAATGCTGTCGAACATTATCGGCATCCGGTGGTTCTGAAGCCAGTGGAAAATCCTGGCAATGGACGCTCCCTTCCGTACCCGGGAGATAATACCATAATTCCTCCATGGTAAACACAAGAAGCGGCGCCATAGAGCGGATCAGTTCATTCAGGAACACACATATCGCTGTTTGACCGGAACGCCTGACAGGATCATCCGGGGTCAACTTTGTCATAATCTCGTGTGACCTGCTCCCAAATATTGAACTCAGTATATTCCGGATAAAATTTTCGATGATTCTGATAACATGATGGAATGCATAGACGCCATATGCTCGAGTGATTTCGTCCAGGACATCAGACCAGGAAATCAGAAGATATTTGTCCATCTCCTCCAGATCCTCGTAGGGAACAGCATGTATGGCGGGATTGAAATCAGAAATTGATCGCAGCATTTTTTCGAAAGCTGATCTCCACCATCGATACTTATCTGCAGTCCGGAGTAGAACATCCGTTGAAAACGGTATATTTTCAGTGTAATTCACGGATGCCAGCCATAATCTGAGGATATCAGCTCCAAAATCATTCACGAGGTCCCGCGATTGCACCATATTACCGGCGGACTTCGACATTTTTCCTCCGTAGCTGTCCAGCACAAATCCGTGAACAAGAACGGAATCGAAAGGTGATTTCCCGTGATTTGCCACAGCCATAAGAAGGGATGCTCGAAACCATCCTCTCAATTGATCAATACTTTCCAGATAGAGTGAGGCCGGCCAGGAAAGTCCATTTTCTGAGGTCAGGACAGCCCGGTGGCTCATGCCTGATTCCATCCACACATCCATCATGGATTTTTCCCGCGAGAATCCCGGATGACCACAGGATTTGCATACTGTACCCGGTTCAATCCACCGATGATTCTCCCCGGTGAACCAAGCTTCACCGCCTTCCAGACGAACGGATTCCACGATCCGGTGACTGACGTCCGGGTTTACCAGGATTTCCCCGCATTTTTCACATGTAAAAATAGTCAGTGGTATTCCCCAGAATCGCTGCCGGGAAATGCACCAGTTATGCGCTTCCAGAGTGGATTTTTCAATGGCATCACCACATCTGGCAGGGGTCCAATCGACCTCGGTGGATAATGCGGCAGCCTTTCCCGCCAGATTGTCTTTCATCAGCGAGAGAAACCATTGTCTGGATTTTTTTATGATCACACGAGATTCGCAGCGCCAGCAGCGATGAATGATTCCGGTGAATTGCTGTTCTGCGAGATTATTGTTGTTCAAATCCAGTTGATCAAGAATCAATGGTTCGCATTCCGTGATGTGAGAACCTCCGAATAACGCCAGATTTTCTCTGTAGAAACCGGCGGGTGTAACCGGTTCAAAAACATCGAGGTTATGTTGAACACCCAGGTGATGGTCAATAAAACCGTATGCAGGTGACACCATAGAGATTCCGAAACCCGCTTCATGCAGATAATCGGAACAAACCATAAGAACATCTCTGTCGTACAGCGGGTGTCGGCAGAGAATCCCGTTCAGATCCGTACCCGGGATTTCAATGAGGATTTTCGGAGATGAGAATCCACAGATTTCCACCGTTTCCTTAAACCGGGAACTGACGGTCAGATAGACACTGCCGTCATTTTCAAAAATGACATAATCTGATCTTGAATGACAGACCAGTGCGGTACATGCCGGAAGTGTCCAGAGCCGATCTGTTGCGACGATAATTTCCACTTCAGCTGCTAAATCCTGTTCAGGAATCAATGAACGCAGTTTTTCACTTCCTGAAAATTTCAACCAGATCAACCGCAATGGTTCCTGAATCTGTTCCACTTCGGCACCATCCAGCGCCGTCTGACACGACCAGCACCAATTGACCGGTTCTTCAGCACAATAGACTTTCCGGTTCAGAATGAGTTGCTGCAATTCTTCCGTGCAGACGGCTTCATAAGTTTTCGACATCGTCAGGTACGGTCGTTCCCACTCACCAAGAATCCCAAGCCGTTTAAACTCATCGCGCATTATCGATACATACCGTTCCGCATAAGCACCGCACTCAGAACGTATCTCCAGATTACTCATGGATTTTGCTTTCACTCCCAATTCATCCAAAACACCATGTTCAATGGGCAGTCCATGGCAGTCCCAGCCCGGTAGAAATGGGACGCGATATCCTTCCATTGTTTTGAATTTAATAACAATATCTTTCAGAAGCTTGTTGAGAGCGGTTCCGAGATGGACGTGACCATTGGCATATGGGGGACCGTCATGAAGCGTAAAAACAGGTGCATCTGTACGCCGATCGCAAATAGCGCCATAAAGATCCTCAGCATACCAGTGATCAAGGATTTCCTGCTCCCGAACGGGTAAATTGATACTCTCGAGAAAGCTGGAATCAGAGAGGTTTAAAGAACTCATCCGTCACCTCCAGTGATATTTGAATAAAATTCCACACCGAACGATACGGATTTTCGGGGAATCATCATCAGATTCTCTGTAAGTGAGACCTGTATTGACTCAGCCGGCAGAATCCTGAAAATTTCCGATTGTGATTCCAGTTTCCAGGGATGATAACCGGGACTGCGTCTCGGTTTACGGAGGCATCCCAGAATTTGAGCCTCCTGTGACAGTGTTCGATCAATGGCCCTGACAGCACCTTCGGTGAACGCGGATCCCCAGGCATCGAGAATAAGGGAATGCGTCACTTGACCGGCTGATTCTAACTCAGCAATCCGCTTTTCAAGGTCAAAACCGATGGTAACCAGGCTTAATGCCACATATCCGGCGTTTGGGAACCAGGATGCCAGATGGTTTTCCGGCAGAAACACGCCATATACTGCCCGCACACTTACCAGATCCCGGGCTTCCTGTTTCATTAATTCGATTATTTTCCGAACATCTGCGGATAAATTTTTATCTGATTTTATTTTGAGAATAGATTCAACTTCTTCTTCGGCGGGATCGAAACAAAAACCGGCAATGGTTCGGTTTTCACCGGCAACAACCCGGTAACGGGGTGGTGGAAATTTCGTATTCATATCAGATGGGGTTTACGGAATCGCCCGGCCATTATCCAGGACTCGCTGAACATCATTCAGAGTGGGTATTGCTGACCTTCCGCCAATTTTACGACAGGACAACCCGGCACAGACGTTGGCAAATTTAAAAATGCGTTCTGGTTCCCATCCATGGTGGGTACCGTATGTCAGCGCGGCATGGAAAATATCCCCGGCGCCGGTGGTATCCCGTGCAACGATATCAAGGGCCGGCATGTATCGGACCCCGTCCCCCCAATCGACCACAACACCTTCGTCGCCCATGGTGACACCGGCAACGTTAACACCCATTTCAAGCATCAGTTTAAGTATGATCTCATGATCTTTTTCACCAAATTCACGCATACCAAAATCGGTTGATGCCACACAGACATCGGTAAAGGCGAAAAGTTCTTCCCTCCCCGGACCGATTTCTTCCGCATCCAGAATAACCTTACCGCCCTGACTCTTCACCCATTTTGCAGCAACAAGAGCGGCATCCAGTTCATGTCCATCAATGAGCAGAGTACGTATTCCCTGAAACCATTCCGGTTTGAGATCTTCTGGTTTAAGGTTGAGATTAGGGGATCGGTGCCACAAAATGGTTCGCTCTCCCGAATCAGGATCAACAAGAATGACCGCAAACTGTGTTGTTTCCCCGGGCAACCTTATGGCTCCAGCCAAATCGACACCTTCGATTTCAAGAAGCTGTAAAGAGAGATCACCGTTCTGGTCATCACCAACACGTCCAACAAAGCGAACTCTCTCACCCCATTGCTTCAGCGCGACACCTGCTGTGGCTGCCTGGCCGCCACCATGCGTTTCATAGCTTTCGATTACCTGTTTCTGTCCCTGAATCGGAAACGGATGGACAAGACAAAAATGGTCGATTGAAGCAAACCCCAATGTCATAATATTTACATCACCCATAACTGACCCATCCTCTATTTCACTCCTATAATTTAACCCGCAAATGATCCATAAATTCAAAAAAAGTTTTTTCCGCACCCGGACTGATGGCAAATAACAGTTTTGACAGCAGCACAGCGGCATAGACCATTCCGGCGCGAACCGGATGAGAATTATTAAACAGGTTGTGTCTCCCGATAAAATTGATCCCTTTTTTGATCATTTTACGCACTGAAACCGGATAAGGGAAAAACCCATCTTTTAATAGAGAAAAATCATTATAAAACCGGCGTTGATAATAAGGGAAATACTGGTTACTGCGATAAATCATCCCGAATTTGTCTTTCATCCACCAGTTTTCAAGATTGAACCGGGCAGCGTATTTTTCATAGAGTGCGGTCCCGGGTACCGGGATGAGTATCCCCAGAGGGTTAAATTCATCAGTAAACGGTGCGATTTTTTTCAGGTAATTAATCGATGCGCGTACACTGGATGGTGAGTCCCATGGGAATCCCCACATAAACCCGACGATGGATTTAATCCCGGCTGACCGGGTCCACTCAAGCACTTTATAAGCCTGATCCAGATCAAGATGTTTATTGACCCGGTAAAGTGTATCCAGGTCACCGCTTTCGACTCCATAAAATATTCTGAAACATCCCGCTTTTTGCATTTTTACGAGTAAGTCCGGATCAGTAAGATCCATTCGTGTGGTGCATTGCCAGACGGGATCAAAGTTATCCCGATCCAGTATAAGATCACAAAGTTTATGCACACGTTTGAGATCAGCTGAAAAGGCATCATCCATAAATTCAAAAGCCGTCACACCAAATGTGTCATGCAGTTCAAGCATTTCCTGGAACACATTTTCTGCCGACCGCATTCTGCAGCCGCTGCCGAACACGCCTTTGTAACAGTAAGAACAGGCAGCCGGACAACCCCTGCCTGAAAAAATGGGTCCATATACCTGGTACGTTTCTGAATCTTCAGTGTACCACTCTTTCGGAAACAAGTGTTTTGCCGGTAATGGCAGGTTGTCAAGATCTGTAATCAGTTTCTGTGGCGGTGAATGATGATTATTACCTGTCTCATCACGAAATGAGATTCCAGGGACATCGTGAAGCGGTGACTCTGAGGCCAGCGCTGTAGTCAAAGCCCTGACCGTTTCCTCCCCTTCACCCCGCACGACAATATCACAGCCGTTGTTCAGGGCTTCATCCCACAACAGACTGGGATGGGGTCCACCGACAACAATGGGATGACCCAGTTTGCGCAGTTCACTGATGAACTCATACGCAGGACGAATAAAAATTACATTCAGTGTCAGGCCGATCCACAGAGGGTTAAACGCTTTGATTTCATCCATGGCTCCCTGGAAATCACACGGTGAATTCAGTGCCGACAGATCCAGAACACGGACCTCATGATCATCCTGTTCCAGAGCCGCCGCGATATAAGCCAGATTCAGCGGCGGCGTAAAGTTACGGTACAAGGATGGGGGGAAAATCAGGAATATACGTGCCATTTACGATCAATAACGGAAACTGCTTCCACCGACAAACTCACGCAGGATGGAAGTGGTGGGGACTTCTGCTGTGGATATCTCCATGAAACAAGACAGCAGATCTCGTAATCGATGCGCTTCACAATGCTCCGGTTCAGTACGTGGAATCCGCTCAAGAACCGGAATGGCAAAACTTTTCAACACAGATTGTTCGTAGACCAGGGATGAATTGAACATGACATCAGCCGCTTCCTGGAAAGGAAATATCCATCTGTCCTCCCCCTCACGGACAAGCGGCCAACGGCGCAAAGTGTCCAGTGCCGTGTATGAGCGGAAATGGCTGTCCCTCACAATCCGACGAATTAACCGGGATACGGTAGTGGAATAACGATTGTGATTATCGATATTCAGATGGGTCAGTGCGCTGACATAAATTTTAAATTTGATATCTGCCGGCACTTTCGGCGTCAACTCATCATTCAGACCATGGATACCCTCAACAATAAGCACATCCTTGGGTCCCAGTTTGACGAAATGACCCGAAGCTCGACGCATACCATCACTGAAATCATATTTTGGCAACTCCACCGTCTCACCCTTAAACAACTGTTCCAGATGAGAATTGAATAATTCGATATCGATGGCATGGAGACTTTCATAATCGTAGTCCCCATTTGGCAGTCGCGGTGTTTCTGTCCTGGGAACAAAGTAATCATCCATCTGCAGGGTGTGCGGATTGAGCATATTGACCCGCAACTGGATACTCAACCGCTTTGAAAAAGTTGTTTTTCCTGACGATGACGGTCCGGCAATCAGAATCAGACGGGGAATGGGATCCCGATTGGTTATCTGATCGGCTATGTAGGCAATTTTCTTCTCGTGCAACGCCTCGGATATCTTGATGATGTCATCAATCCTGCCCCCGGCAACATGCTCATTGAGATTCCCTACATCATCCACTTTAAGGATTTCACCCCACCGTTCGTATTCCTGGAAAATATGGAACAACTTTCTGTACCGCGTTACTTTAGCAATTTTTCCGGGTTTGGAATGCCGGGGGAAACTCAATAGAAAACCATTTTCAAATTTTTCAAGAGAAAAATGCATGAGATATCCTGAACTGGGCAACAACGGCATGAAAAAATGATCTTTCAGCTCACCAAAACTATACAGATGAATAGTCTCCTGCCGAATCCATCTCAGAAGCCGTACCTTATCCATCTGACCCCTGGCTTTCATTTCATCTATGGCATCCTCACGGCGCATGGTTTTCCGCACGAATGGTTCATCTGATTTGACAATCTCAAACATCCGCCCCTGAATCTTATCCAGCATCTCCCGGGTAACATCACCCCCGTGGATCCGGCAGAAAAACGCGGGTCCCAGCGAATGAGCGACAACAACAGAATGACTCGGACATAATTCACGAAACGCCCTGAGCAGTAGAAACACAAGAGAATGACGGTAAGACCGTATTCCGTGGATGGTTCCCAGATCTACAAAATTTACCCGGCAATCTCTTACCGGTTCATACCAGAGATCCACGAGACGATTATCGACTGATGCCAGAACGATGGGAGCATCATGATCAGCCTGGTATCGATCCGTAAATTTCAAGAGGGGAGTTTTGGGATCGATATCCAGAGAATCTTTATTTTCGAGTAGTAGTTTCATCATCACCTGCTATACAAATGGAATAGAGTTTTAATGTCAAGAGTTTTTGTAAAGTTTATTCAGCACCCTGTTCTCTAAGAAGTTCGATGATTTCATGGAGATTTGCCTGAACAGCATAAGCCATGGGAGTTAGACCATCACTATCCTGATCATTGATGTAAGCACCTTTATCAATAAGAATCTTCGCAACTTTGATATTCTGCTGCTCAATAGCCTTGTGAAGGGGTGACTTTTTCACGTGCTCTTCCGCCTGAATTTCCTCGAGGGAGATCATCCGAGTGGCATCCTCTGCCGCGTTCTGTTGACGAAGCATTTGTTTCATGGCGCCAAAATCTTTGAAGGACAACTCCTCCTCTGCCGCCGCTTCTTCCTTCACGTCTTCGGACTCCACTGAAAACGGTTTCACGATTGGTTGAGGGCCTGTATCCTGATCAGTGACAACTTCTTCCCCGTCCTCATCCTCATCTTTTAAATCATCATCGGTCCCTGCTTTTTCCAGAGTTTCCTGGGAGAATGGATTATAAGCATCCTGAACCGGATCGTAATCGGAGGAATCATTATAGCCGGATTCATACTCAGAACTTTCCTCAGGTTCCGTACCGACTTCCAGTGACTTTTTATAATCATCGAAATCATCAGCCACCACCTGTTCCTCAACGGCAGCGGTAGAAGGTTCGTCTATCCGGGGTTCATCTTTTAAAATCGGTTCATCCATCCGGGGTTCAGATGCGACCATACGTTTCTGAGAAGTGGAAGATTGTGCTGATGCAAGCGGGTATTCTTTCATCAACTCCGCACCTGTTTTCATGTGTTTTCGTGAGCCGCCAAACAGAGTGCTGAAAAAGTAGGCGATTTTCCCAAAAAATCCCATGATAAGATCCTCCCCGTTTTGCCCGGTTATCTCCCATATGGACTTGACGCAAGTCTACCTGTAATGGCAACTGAAATCAAATCCAGACAAGATGATGTATTATTTACTGATAGGGTCAACACAATCTCCCAACTCCAGCGCTGCCTGGAAAATACCCTGTGCATCCCCGGCAGAGACCGAACCATCCCCGTTGCAATCAGCTGCACAGAACTCTTCATCATTTGGCGTGTAGGTTTCCAGCGCGATATTGAATGCAAGCTGAGCATCCCCGGCTGAAATACTTCCGTCCAAAGTTACATCACCGTCATGAATGCACAGCGGCGTCACCACAGGGGTCGGGGTTGGTGTAAAATCACAATTGTACGTAAAAACACCGTCACCGGCATTAAAGGCGGCAATATCATCCACCAATCCGAAAATCGTAAACACCGCCGTATCGTCCGGGAGACAGGAGGGACAGTTCACATTGAATGTAAGCGTCGCCATACTGCCGTAACTTCCCGCTGGAATGCCGGCACCCGTCGTAAATCCCATAACGGTAACATCCCCGGACACCGATTCGTTGCAACTGAACATCGTCCATCCGGGATTGAGATCACCTTCCTGGCAGGATACATATTCAAACATGCCGGCATCGAATCCGATATGGAACGTGAATGCATCCACCAGAGTGTCCTGGTTATCCAGCATGACTGTGATAACCATGGAATACCCGTCACAGCCCTCTGAATCCATTACCCATATCGAATCATTGCCGGGCACGGGGGTCAATGTCGGCGGAATCGGAGTGCTAGTCGGCGGGACGGGTGTCACGGTCGGTGGCATTGGTGTGCTCGTTGGAGGCACAGACGTATTTGTGGGTGTGTTGGTAGGTGTATTGGTCGCTGTGTTGGTTGGCGTATTGGTAGCTGTGTTGGTTGGCGTGTTCGTGGGTGTATTGGTTGGTGTGTTCGTGGGCGTATTGGTGGATGGAACCGGTGTATGGGTCGGTGCCGCACACGTTGTCCCCCGGATGGACAGGTTATCGATGGCCACAGAATTTCCGTCGTAGCCGAAGTACCGTACCGCCACAACCAGACTGGAACAGTTGTCATACGCTGCTCCCAGGGGATAACAGACATTGGCGCAGGTACCGCTGGGATAGTCCAGCACATCCATTTCGGAATAAATCTGTTCCCAGGGCGGTCCCAGATTCGTACAGTCCAGGCTGCCATAATCGGCACACGCCACATAGATTTCCATGGTTTCATGCCACACATTGGTGTTCAGAAACCAGTCCAGACAGACCGACAGATCGCAGTATCCCGTCATATTGTGATTGGGGTTCGCGTTCCCGTCCATGATGAGCAGATGATCCGGACCATTGGGGGAATTACAGGCCTCATAACCGTGCCAGGCGATATACGTGCCGTCACATGCCGGCAGCGGTGTGGAAAGCTGCGTCATGGGATCAATCCGATGCCAGGTCTGTGTGCAGCCCGCATCACCATAGGGACCGGTGCAGACAAATGCATCGACCGTCTCGAATGTTTCGATGTAAACCTCCGTGGACCCGGACGGTGTATTGGTCGGTGTATTTGTGGACGGTATCGGAGTATTGGTGGGTGTATAAGTGGCCGGAACCTGTGTATTGGTTGGTGAGTTAGTGGCTGTATTGGTGGGGGTATTCGTCGGTGTGTTAGTGGGTGTGTTGGTGGGTGCGGCATCCACGGATATATTCAACTGGTAGTTACCACTTTCACCGCCGTAACCATCCACAACGATATAATAATTACTGCCACCGGTGAAGGTCAGATCAAGCAGTTGAGATTGATAAAGGTTCCCATACGCCGGTGATTGACAACTGTCGTCGTTACAGGCATAGGGACTGCCGGTATCGGGGCAGGTACCTTCATAGACAAACAGTTTGGTGTCATAATCCGAAATTGCCTGACAAAGTGTCAGATCCACCGTCTGTGTGACCGGCGAATAATACCGGTACACCACGTCCGGTGACGTGGATGACCAGGTGCAGGCTTCATCATAGTCATTATTAAATCCGGAAGTATTATCCTGATCCTGGTAAGGCAACGATGCGATCACAATTGGATTAGCACAGGTATCCCCGGCATTCGCAACGGGTGTGGGAGTAATCTCGGCAATGAGTTCCCATCGGATGGCATCAGCCACAACCATTCCGCTGGTCGTATTATCAGTGACTGACACACTGCTGGATCCTCCAAAGTAGTAGATCCCCAGGTCAATAGCCCATCCACCACCCTGATTATTTTGTGTGCGGCTGACGGCAGTGCTTCCCAGGGTATGATTGATGGTGTAGTTTGCTTGAGTGGTATAAGCGCCGTGATTGACCCATGCCCAGACCCGGTACTGCCCCGGCGACAGTGAGATGGACCAAGTTGCGTTCCCGGTTCCCGTCCCTGAACTGGAATACCGTTTATCTGTGCTGTAGTTAACACCGAATGTACTGGTCAGCCAGGCACCGCTGTCGGAATATCCCGGATCGAGATTATCCACGATAAAATCCGTTCCATTGGGAGTGGGGGTGGCTGATGGGATCGGGGTGGGCGTATTCACGGACTGTCCCAGGTGATCGCTCAGCCCGGCATATATTGCCCAGCCATTGTCATCAAGATAACTTGCATTTCGTAAACGTGTTTCTTCATCGGGATTACTTACAAAAGAAATTTCTGTGAGGCATGCCGGCATGGACGTTTCCCTGACCATGTGAAAATTATCTTCGTGAACACCTTCTCTGAACGTGCTGCAATTTGAGTAAACAAATCCGATGTTCAGATGGTCATCCAGCCGCTGAACGATATCGTAGGTCAAATTTCCTGAAGTCCCATAGCATAAGCCGGGGTAACAGTGGACGCCGGTATAGTTTGCTGATGCTGTTCCCGAGGCATTGTGGTGGACGGAAATTGTCCGATCCACGGGAATACTGTTGAGATAATCGGTTCTGGCGGTCAGCGAGACTGATGTATCCCCTGTTCGGGTCATATATACTGTTCCATTTGCCGAGATCATATAATCTCGTGCGGCCAGTGATGTATCCAGATTAACTTCAGCTTCGGTCAGACCGGTTGGTCCGACGGCGCCGGAATCGGTACCGCCGTGTCCGGGATCGATCCCTATGTCATATCCGCTCAAATCCGCCTGTACCATTCCGGTGAAACCACCGATCACAAGTGAGATCAGAATAATGAGATGTGTGAATTGAAATCGCTTCATTACTCGGTCCTCCCCACTGGAAAGTCGTCCAGTTGGAGTATGCCTCTGTAAATAGCGCCACCGGCATCAAAGAAGAGATGTTTCCCGTCGGGTGAAATATCCGGATGCCGTTCCACGCGATCCGGTGTATCAGTAATCGGTAACACCGGGTAACTCCCATCGGCCGGGATGATGTAGATGTCAGAAGCAATAATATTCGCACCATCATCGATCGGTTTAGTAAATAAAAGAAACCGGGAATCCGGTGTCCAGACCGGGTCGCTCCCCAATCCCAGTTTCACATGATTTTTCCCTGTTATATCGGTGATGTGCAATCCTGATTCCAGACCTTGAAAACAGATTCGGGTTTGGTCAGGAGAAATCACTGGTAAATAGTAAGTGTCTTTGCCTTCAAAAATTACGGTTGTTGTGCCGGAATCCAGGACGATTATTTTTCCATCCAGGCCGGTTATATACGGGGGATGATCACGAGAATCAAAATCCTCGGTGAGAGTGACCAATTCTTTCCGATCCGAATAATAGGTTCTGATCAGGTTTCCCGTAACTTGCGGAGGATGCATTTTCCCCCGGGCATAGCCCAGCGTTTTCTCATTCCCGTCCAATGTAATCTGAACACATTGAAATCCCGGTGACATCCGTTTTCGGGTGACCACAGATCTCCCGTCGCCAGACCACATATACGCATAACCAACGAATTCCGCACTGCTGATCATTTTAACCGAAGTTCCCTCCAGGGTGTACAACCCGTTGAAGTTTGCTCCCGTGAATACAATGCGGCTACCGTCCGGACTGACCAGCGGGCACATGTAATCATCGGTATTGGTTAATTTTTCCACGTGTCCGAGTTCAACCGCAAGGACAGACGGCACCATAACCAGGATCAGAAACAACACTAAAAATCTTCCGCATTTCATCAACTCTTCCCCCAATAAATATATGCTTTTTCACAATCGTGAAATTGTATTGCTTTCATTGACTGTTCAAAACTCCCCAAAAAAGGTATTATGCCATAAAACCTCCCTGATAAAAAGAGACTTTTATATGAAATTCCATTGCCCAAATAACAGTTGCCTGATATCACCTCTTATGCTCTAATGCGCACTGACTTTCAGGATCGCAATTAACTGAATTGACCTGTTCCAGGAGGGAATAATGAATCCAATTTCTTATTACAGTACAAACCGGAAGGCTCCCAGTGTAACCTTGGGTGAAGCGCTTCTTCAGGGTATAGCACCGGATAAAGGCCTTTATCTGCCGGATGTTATTCCGACGGTAACGCCGGAAGAGCTTCAGTCAATCCGTGGCAGTTCCTACCCTGAAATTGCCGCATTTGTATTGAAAAAATTTGTTCTGGACACGTTTACCGCTGATGACGTAGATGATCTCTGCAAGGATGCCTATGATTATGATGTTCCGCTGGAACACGTTGCTGACCGGCGTTACGTCATGCGTCTTGATCAGGGGCCCACGGCATCTTTCAAGGATTTTGCCGCCCGGATGATGGGCCGGATGATCGGTTCACTCATGCAGGGTCAGGAACAGGAACTGGTGATTCTGACAGCCACATCAGGTGATACCGGA
>SWBX01003504.1_pt1 | contig 15970 bp, 12 predicted proteins | sample 4693051 | NCBI WGS metagenome assembly SWBX01 (sample SAMN10267272, study PRJNA491770) | bioreactor metagenome | isolation source: DHS bioreactor inoculated with marine | place: Japan: Omine Ridge, Nankai Trough | reverse complement strand
ATGGGTTCGGCCAATAGTCAGGGTTTTCCGATGTCGGTTTGCCAGAGTCGCGGTGGCTTTAATGAGTGCGTCGAGATCCTGAAGTACCAGTTTGCCGGCATCCCGCATCTGCGTTGCCAGTGTAGTGTCCAGTATGTCCGAAGATGTGAGACCTTCGTGAAAGTAGCTGGCATCTTCACCGATATACCGGCCGACAACCGTCACAAAGGCGATAACATCATGCTTGACTCGCTCTTCAACACGGGCGATTTCCGGTATATCAAGGTCGGCATTAGCACGGATGCGTGCCGCCGCTTCCGTGGGTATCAATCCCAGATTGGCCCGGCCTTCACATGCCAGCACTTCGATTTCCAGCCAGCGTTTGTAACGGCTTTCATCAGACCAGATTTCCTGCATTACAGGTCGTGAATAACGTTCAATCATGATTTTGTTCCCAAAATGTTTGAGGGTTCACGGATAGTGATAAGCGGGGAGGGCTCATGTTGCTTTGCAATATGAAGTTCCGTCGAAGCCGCTTCGGGAAAACGATCCAGTGTCTGTCGGGCTACAAGATGAGCCAGGTCCGGCATATTGTTTTCCCTGGAAAGATGCGCCAGATATACATGCTGGAGATTTTCATGCCACAATTCACTGAGCAATTGTCCACCGTCGTCGTTGGAAAGATGTCCCAGCCGGGATCGTATCCGTTGTTTCAGCGACCATGGGTAGGGTCCCGCCAGGAGCATATTAACGTCATGGTTCATTTCAAGAATGAGTGAATGACAGCTGGCCAGCCGTTCCCGGACCAGGTGAGTGGCATGACCGATATCCGTACAAATTCCTGCCCGTATCCCCTGGGACTGGATGACGTATCCTACGGGGTCCACCGCATCATGGGAAATAGTGAAAGCACGAATTTCAAAAGCTTCGATAGTGAATTCCTGACTGTTTTCGATAATATGAATATGGGGTATGTTGCCAATTATTCCCTGTGACCGCTTGAAAGTCTCTGCTGTGGCATACAGAGGAATATCATATCTGCGGGCAAGTACGCCGGCGCCGCGGATGTGATCGGTATGCTCGTGAGTCAGACAGATCCCGGCGAGATCTTCCGGCCGAACATCCTGTGCCGCCAGTCGTTCAACAATCCGTTTCGCACTGAATCCTGCATCGACAAGAATGGCTGAAGTGGTGTCAGTGAACAGGAATGAATTTCCCTCACTTCCTGATCCAAGCACGCTGAGTTTCAATATTATTATTCTCCCGGTTTTCGCTGTGTCGTGTCACCATTACCGGATTTGTTTTTTTCTTTCAGAGTCTGTTCCAGACCGAGATACTCATCTGTCTGATTCAGGTCCCATTCGTGCCCGGTGGATCCGAATCCGCCTTCACCCCGGATGGTGGTCCTGAGATAACTGACCTCTTCGAAGATGATTTTCGCCACAGGTGCAATCACCATTTGAGCGATCCGGTCGCCCCGTTTTACGGTAAACGGTTCTTCACCGTGATTGATAAGGATTATCCCGACGATCCCGCGATAATCCGAATCAATGGTTCCCGGTGTATTTAACGTAGATACACCATATTTTAAAGCCAGTCCGCTCCGGGGACGAACCTGCCCCTCAAACCCATCGGGAATCGCTACTCGGATCCCGGCGGAGATCAGCCGCCATGTGCCTGAGGCAATACTGACGCTGGACTCTACTGCCGCATACAGGTCCACACCGGACGATTGTGGCGTTGCGTATGACGGTACCGGCAGATCACGGAACGCCTGTTCTCTGTATATTCTAATAATTGGTTGGTTCATCCGATAGTCCTCCGGAACGATCAGCACGGTTCGAAATCAGGAGTATAGTTTCAGTTGCCTGCGTTGGCAAGCGGGAATTAAACTCTACACTTTCCTGGAAAAATTCGCTGATTTATGATTTATTCCTTGAAAGGGCTTTAATAGAGTGGGTTCATGTTTATCCGGAAATTTCATTCAGTAACGATGGGGAGGCATACTAAATGTTCAAGCTGAGGAAAACCTGTATTTTGACAATCCTGTTAGCGCTGATTTGCTGTGTTAAACATATGAACGCATCGGATACCACTGGTATTCAGGGGGACAGATCAGTAATTGACTTTGCTGTTTCCGGTCGTGATATCACAACGGAAATTGAAAGTATGATTCAGTCGCGGTTCACTGAAAAAACTGCTGAAATCGCTGTTCAGAATATTGATCACTCGTTGAACCTGGATCAAATCGCCTGCGGTTTCGATAGCGATGGGATCGTGTCTTTTGCCCTTGTTATCGGGGGTCCTGGAGCTGATTACGCTTCAGATGTCAAACAGACTACAGACGGAGGGTATATCGTATTGGGGGGAACGGACAGTTATGGAGCCGGCGATTCTGACCTGTTTCTATTGAAGTTTGACGCGACAGGCAGCTTGATCTGGGCACGTTCTGCGGGATCCGCCCAGTTAGATTATGGCCGCTCTGTCTGTCAGACTTCAGACGGCGGATACGTTGCTGCCGGATCATTGGATGGGGAGTTTTTCGTTATTAAATTCTCCGGATCAGGCACTGCGATTTGGGCAAAAAGCATCGGTGGACCGGGTAAGTGTGAAAATGTCGTTGAAACAACAGACAATGGGATTCTTGCGTCCGGGTATTTCACATACTCGCCTTATCATTACTCTATTCCTATTCTCATCAAATTGACTGGCAGCGGTAACCTATCCTGGATCAGGGCCTCCGACTTCACAACCCCTGGACTAAACCTGGATCTTCGACAATGTGCAGATGGTACATTTGTCACCACCGGGTGGAAAAGTAATAGCAATAGCTCTCCCCAATTATTTCTGCAAAGATTTGATAGTTCCGGAGGATTCATGAGCATGAAGAGTTTCTTATCTGAATCTGAATACTATGAATCCAGGGGGCTTTCGCTGAATCAGACTCCTGACAATGGATTCATTTTATGCGGTTATCAACTTGATTTTCAGAACAAAGCGCTGATCTTGAAAGCTGATTCCAGTTTTAACCATGTTTGGAATGCGCTGATACTTGGCATTGATAACGATGCAATTGCCAATTCCGTCGTGAGTATCTGGGCTGATCATACCCTTGTAGCGGGAAGGACCGGTAATTCGGGTGGTTCAGGAATGGATGGCATGCTGGTGAAATTTGATGAAAATGGCGGGTTTGACCAAGCTACATTGATTGACTGCGGTGAAAATGAAGGCTTTAATTCGACAATTGAAACCTCCGATTTCGGATATGTTATGGCTGGATACACGGGTGATCTGGCGGATTATGATATCCTTCTGATTAAAACAAGCTCAGTGGGCTACATCCCGGGATGTTCCATTTTCCAGGAATGGTATCCGGAGCTCCAAACCTTCGAATTTACCCCCGCCGCTCCAACTCCTGGAACATTTGATCCAGGTCTCACATTAATCGGTCAGAGTCCGATGGTGTTGATACCGGATCCAATTGTGGAAGTTCTTTGTCCATCGCCGACTCCTACCCAAACACCTTCACCAACCCCTACATCCGTTGGCTGCTCCATCCTGTGTCTGTCTGGAGATTACTCCAATTCAATCACACAGACTGAATGGGGTATCGCATCCACCGGCTTGTTTTCGCCGATAGATATCGACCATATGCCATGCGATACGGGAACTCCGGAATTGATTGATCTAAGACCGTACGATGCGGTTTTGGTGTGGAGCCGTGCAGCCTTCGCCGATAACGTCGGACTGGGCGATCTTTTGAAATCTTATGTTGACGCTGGCGGCGGGCTCGTTCTGGCAACGTATGCATACACGGACCTGGGTCATGGTGACCAACATCCCATAGCAGGCGGAATTCTGGCTCAGGGATACAGTCCATTTTTACCGGCAAATGCTCAAAGTGTGAGCGGTCAATTAGATCCGGTAAGCGTTTCCGACCCCAGCCATCCCTGGTTTGATAATGTCATTTTGAACCAGGTCACGTACTGGACGGATGCGAACTATTCCAATCCCACCCTGAATACCGGCGGGAATCTGCTGGCGGAAGACACGAACGGAAATCTTTTGCTTGCTGAGAGGGACGACGGAAAAATTGGCAGTATTTGTATTTGTCCCGGAGAACTAGGTGACGCCGGCGTCAGCAGTTCCACTCGTGTCCTCCTCGCAAACATGCTGCGCTACGTCGCCGGGTGTCCCATTGTCTCGACGCCAACACCAACGCCGACATCCACACCCACTCTCACACCGACGCCCACGTCCACACCCACTCTCACACCGGCGCCCACAGCAACAGCAGTGGGATGCAGTATCCTCTGCCTCTCTTCAGACCTAACCCGATCCATCGATCATACGGGACCGGCTCTGGTCTCCACGGGTTTACTGTCACCACCGGATATATTCCATATGGATGCGGAAAACAGTACGCCTCTCCTGGAAGATCTCACACCATATGACGCCATCCTGGCCTGGAGTTACAATATTCTGGATGATAATCAAGCCCTGGGTGATGTTCTCAAAGATTACGTGGATGCCGGCGGCGGTCTTGTTCTGGCGGCCTATGCATTCACATTTGATCTCCACGCCCCCGGCATCGAGATTGATGGGCTCATTCTGGGTCATGGATACTGTCCTTTCCTGCCGGCCGGTCATCTGCAGTCTCCCGGAATGATGGATGAAGAAACTGTGTCTGAACAGGAACATCCCTATTTCGATCAACTGGATATCGGTAACATCTTGTACTTCAAGTCCAACCGTTTCTCCAATCCTGCCTTAAGTGGCGGCATTCTCCTGGCTTTGGATGTCGACACAAATAATTTTTTGGCGGAAAATGCCGCCGGTACAGTGGGCGCTGTTTCAATCTATCCCGGTGAACTGGATCATGGTGACGTTACAGATGATGCCCGCCACATGCTGGCGAACATGCTGCTTACGGTCAGCGGTTGCAATGTGACACCCACAGCAACACCTACGATGACACCTACGATGACACCAACGATGACACCAACGATGACACCTACCTCCACACCCCTCTGTCTCCACCACGGTGATGTGAATCTTGATGGGGCAATCACCGCCGGTGATGCGCAGCTGTGTTTTGAGATTGTGCTGGAGATTTATCTTCCCAACGAAGAAGAAGCCTGCGCGGCGGATTGTGATGCCAGTGGGGAGATTACCGCGGGTGATGCCCAGCAGATTTTCGGGACGATTTTTGGTGGGAGTTGCGTGGACCCGCTCTAAGTATGGAATTGAAACTGCTATGCATCCAGTTGTACTTGACAACTGATACTTCTAAACATAATATCATCGGGCTTGCTTCTGCTGAGTCATCAGCAGTTGCATTCAATTCAATGTGAAGTGAGGTGATTTAAACTGATTTATGTTCGAGTAGTTGATTCAAAGCTGGATAAAGCGATCCGGGTTCTGAAGAAAAAGATGGACAAAGAGGGTATCACTTCAGATCTGAAGAAGAAACGGCATTTCGAGAAACCCAGCGCACAGCGCCGGAGAAAACGAGCGGCCGCTCTCAGGCGCCGTCGCCGTGAAGCGTTTTAATTAAAGAAAATCTACTGAAGATTTCGGTGCCCAGCCCGTATAACCGTTGGGCAGAACGGCTTCAATCCAATCGGATTGTTGCCGTTTGATTATCATCTCATATCCGGGTTGCTGGGTGTACACTTCCGTGAAATGCTCACCCGGTCCGTTCCGGGCGATGACGCTGCCTTCCACGGCCACTGCTCTCAACCGGAACTCGTGGTCATAAATGCGTTCACCCAGTGATACCAAAACGATCACCAGAGCAACCAGACTGATTACTGCCAGCCGAAGATAACGCCGTCGCAACCGTCGGTGCATCACGATCCGGGAGAACAGAAACAATGCAATGGTGATAAGATACACGACCAGCGTCACAATTGAGATCTCTGTCAGCGTCACTGCCTGATGAAGATTTTCAAGGATGTTACTTCGAAATCCGGAATCGCCTGGTTCAATCCTTTGAGTGACAAGACTGCGAGCCAGGTTCAGATTGGCTTGAATATCGCCATCACGGGGTGACAGGTGCTCTGCACGGAGATAATTTGCAATGGCGTGTCCCAGGTCATTCTGCTTAAAATTACAGTTACCCAGATTGTAAAATACTTTGTCGTTGACACATCCTTGATTAACCATGGACTGAAAGAGCGTCTGTGCTGTGGCAAAGTCACCGGTTTCATAATGCCGGTTTGCCCTGTCAAACAAAGCCTGAAAACTTTCATCGGCATGGGTAATTCCGGAAGCGCACAGAAACAGGATGAAACCCAACACCGGCAATGTCGCTGAAAGTTTCCGTTTTGATCTGCGTCGTAATTTAATTTTTTCAAGATCGTCCACAAGTGCCCGTCCCCTCTGAATCAGATCACCGGTCTGTTGGGTATCTAATGTGCCCGGCGCGTAACGGGTGATTTCCAGATCTTCCCAGTATCGCTGAATCCGCTGGATGAAATCATCCTGAATTTCCCGGGAATTCAACACATCTGTTACGGCAGACAAAGTGAGTCCTCCCGGGGGCAGATTCAGGCGGTTTCCGATATACCGGTGAAATGCTGCGGCACTTTGGTCGATAGCGCCGTCAGGATCGTTTTCCATCAGCCGTTTCTGAGCAGAAGTAAATTGACGCTGTGATTCAGATCTTGCTTTAAACGCCCGGGCATATCCCATGTCTCCGTGCATACGGTGATAATGGCGGCTGTAAAGCAGGACTGCCGGTGTAAGGAATAGCGGCGCCAGAATCCCGACTATAAACCAGAAATTCCGGTACGGCGCATTCCAGTTGGATATTTTAACATTGGATTTAATGTAACGAATATCGTGGCCCAACAGCAGGACTTCACCGTTTTCATTATTCGTAAACGCCATGGTCTGGCTACCACCCGGTGCACTGTCAATGTGAATCTGAAGCGATTTGGATCGTGCTGTCTGATACTGTCCTGTTTTCGGGTTGAAATATGTATATTCAATGGCCGGAACTTCAAAGTCGCCGGGAGTATGCGGAACAAGAACAAATTCAAACCTGCGCTGTTTCCATTCGGACCGGATCGGATGATGGGTGACCTCATCAGCCTTTGGATCAAACAATTTAAATTGGGGAATCTCTGGAAATTCCGGCGCGGGAAGTGTTGTCAATCCGTGATTCCCGGATAGTATCAGGGTTACCTCCACTGCTTCGCCCACTTTTCCCGTGGCTGATTTCAATTCAGACTGAAGTTCAAACTGACCCACCGCACCGGAAAAATCCGCGGGTTTTCCCGGGACAGGTAAAGGTTTCACAGAAATGATTCCAGCCTGACTGGTACAAATTTCACGACGCCGCTGGTTGAAAAACGATGGGAAGGGACTGCGAGAACGCTGCCCCATTGGTTTATCGCTCCGGGATTCCACCTCAAAAACCATGGAAAGCGGTTCGAGTGCCAGTTCTCCACTTACCGTGGGATACAATAAAATTTCATGGACCCGGGCTTCCAGGTATTTGATGCCTTGCACAGGGACTTCTCTTGCCTTGGGTGAACCGCCCAGCGGTACTTCCTCAACCCAGAAACCGGAAAAATCCGGTATGTCCTGGAGAGCGAAATCTCTGACCTGCAGTCGTGTGTAGAGATAATAGGTGACTCTCACCGGCTCTCCTATAAATGGTGATTTGTTCTCCACAACCATCCAAAGAAAAATATCGGATAACTGGTTTCGGGGGATCTGTGGTCCCGTATTGGATTCACCGATGGCAAGATCGGATGTACTCGGTTTCCTGACCGTCACGGAAACGGGATTTGACCGGATTGTCCGGCCCCGCTGAGTAATTTCTGCAAACGGGAGATTCCAAACACCTTCCTCCCGGGCCTGAAGGACGTAGGTGGTTACCTTTTTACTGGAAACTTTACCGTTGATGAAATTGAACTGAGATGAGGTTCGGGGTTGATCTACAACCTTGAAGCCTTTGAATTCACCGATCCGGGGTTCCGGAAGGCTTCTGGAGGATCCCTCCACAGAAATCGTGTATTGGACGCGATCAAACAAATATATCTCGGTACTGTCTACTGAAGCACTCACTTTGATCGGATCCCCGGCAGCCATGGCTACAGGCGAGATCAGGACAATTCCGATAATTGCGGCAGCGATGAAACTAACGATGTATTTTAACGGATTTACCACATTACCAGTCCTTATCAATCTGCCGCTCATTCGGTTGCGGGAGTTGATGAAACCGCTTCAACACTTCCAGTTCTTCTTCTTCAAGGGCATCCAGGAGTCGTTCTGCTTCCTCCGGACTCATCTGCCCCTCCTGAACCGGTTCCGGAGTCGCGACAGACTCATCCTGCGATTGAGGTTGGGATTCATCCCGGCTATCCGGCGGTGTCTGGGTTGGGGTCGGTGTTTGAGCGTGACTGGAATCTGATGATTCCTGAGGTGTCGGTGTGGTGGGCTGTGGAGATGCCTGGGGAGTCTGCTGTTTTTCCTCGTCAGATTCCTGATTCTCTCCATCCTGTTGCTGCTCCTGTGGCTGCGGGGTCTGGGTCTGCATCTGATTGAGCATTTGACGGGCGAATTCAAGATTGACTTTCGCATCTTCATCCCGGGGATCTGTTTTTAGCGCTTCTTTGAACGCATTGAGGGCTTCTTCAGGATTACCGGTTTTCAATTGGGTACATCCCAGATCGTACCATGCTCGGGATGCCACATCATTATCATCGGAGTTCGCAGCCGCTCTGAATCGGGCTTCCGCATCTTCCAACTTTTCCCTGCGATAGGCGGATGCGCCCAGGTTATGCATGGCTCTGGGATCACCCGGCACTATTTTTTCTGCTTTGGAAAACGATTCTTCCGCGGCTTCAAAATCGCCGTTCTCATACGCGGAATTACCCAGACCGATCCACCGGGCAAACGGATCCCACCAGTGAAATCCCGAAAGGAACATCAAAACGAGAAAGAGTCCGATAAACCGTTTAATCATCTGATCGCTCCCAGTGCAATCGCCTATAATCCCCTAGAACACTTTCCAGAGCCAGGAATATGATTGCCAGGAAAATAAATATCCCGAACCGTTCTTCTTTTCGTGTCGTAACCGTCTGGGAGAACTCCGTTTTTTCCAGTCCGTTGATCTGTTCGGCCAACGCGTCTATCTCTGATTCGATCGCTGTTGCTCGAAAATACTTTCCGCCGGTTTCCCGAGACAGGGTTTTAAGGGGTTCTTCTTCCAACCGGGTCCAGACCAATTCACCATTTTGTTTCTTATATGAGTCTCGCGCATCCCCGGATTCCGGTATTGGACCACCTTCAGGGGTTCCAACGCCCAGTGTGAATATCCGGATTCCTGCACTTCGGGCGGTTTCGATAGCACGCTGAACGTCGCCCTCATGGTGCTCCCCATCAGAGATCACAACAATGGCTTTCCCACGGGCCTCGGATGTCGCCAGCAGCCGAAGTGATGCCTGAACGGCATTTTCCAGGTTGGTGCCTGGTCCCAGGGAGATACTGTGATCCAGGATACTTCTCAATCCTCTGAAATCCAGAGTCAGCGGGCAGTGAAGCCGTGTGGTGGTCGCAAAACCAATTAAAGCGACACGATTGCCGGTGATCCGTTCCAGAAGAGCGGCTACCTCGCTTTTCGCTTTCTCAAGCCGGTTGGGCGCCGTATCCTCAGCTTTCATGGAGAAAGAAGAATCAACGGCGAGAACGAGATCAATTCCTTCCTGAAAAATTTCTTCCTGTCGATTGCCCCAACGTGGTTTTCCGGCAGCCATAACCAGGCAGATCATCGCGAGTATGAACAATGCCAGCTTGGAATTGCGGCGTCTTCGGAGTGACCGTCGAATGAGTCGGACCTGACGTTCCTGGTTACCACGCTCAGACAGTTCATGGTCCTGTTGACTGTGCCAGATGTCCGGCGTAAACACCCGGTAAAGAACACTCTGCTTTCCAAAGCGATCAATGTCCCGGCGTCTTTTGCGGTTCCCCCACCAACTCAGCGCAAGCAACAGCAGCACACAGATCCAGCCGGTGATCCAGAGCCAGAACATGAATCCTGTTACGCCGATATTCATTATGGGAACCTCCGGTAGAGGGTCTGTCGTAAAATCACTTCCAGAATCAGAAGCAGCAGACCCATCATCAGGGGAACCATATAAAGTTCCGTGTATCGCGTATATTTAAAGCTCTCTATATCCACTTTTTCCAATTCATCAATTAACTCAAAAATCCGGACAAGTGACTGGGTGTTCCGGGCGGGGAAATACTGGCCACCGGTAATACTCGCAATTTCCCGCAGGGTTTCTTCATCAAGCTCAACCTGCACCTGCCGCACCCGGTTTCGGAACCGAGGATGCGGAAAGGGGGCCATGCCGTTTGTTCCGACTCCGATGGTGTAGATCTTTATCCCAAGTGCTTCTGCGGCTTTGGCAGCCGTGATGGGATCCATACGTGACGAGACATTATTAACGCCGTCAGTCACAAGAATGATGACTTGGTTTTTCGCTTTTTTGTCCTTTTGCCCGGCGCGCTCCTTAAACCGGCGAAGGCGTTCTTCTTCAGACACCCGCAGCCGGTTTATGGCGTTCGCAATGGCTTTCCCTACAGCGGTTTTTTCTTCAACCATCCCGATCTGTGCCTGTTTCAGAAACTCCAAAAGCAAGTCGTAATCAAGCGTGATTGGGCAGAGAGTGAAACTTTCTGTCCCGAACAGAACCAGCCCGATCCGATCGTGTTCCCGTTTTTGAATGAAATCCGCAATAACTGATTTTGCCACTTCCAGCCGGTTTTCAGGTTGAAAATCAAGGGCTCGCATGGAACCTGAAATATCCAAAGCAACAACAATATCCACGCCCTCGGAATAGATAACTTCCCTGTCCTCACCACTCTGGGGGCGCGCAGTAGCAACAATCAGGACAGTGATTGCCAGGATTCGAATCAGTCGAGGGACCCAGACAGGCTTCCAGGAAACAGCGCCGGGAATAGAATCCCAGATAGCACCAGCAGAAAACCGGATGGCTGCCCGGGGGAGACGCAAAAACCGGGGACCCAGCAAAATCACGGGAATTATCAGACACATAAGAAAAATCTCAGGATTGGCAAAACGTGTAATCATCATGCCGTTTCCTTTGATGGTTCCGGAATGTTAGCGGGTTCTGTATCCATAAGCTTATGTTCGATAGTTTTTTCGATAATCAGTTCCACCCGGGAGAAAATTTCCCGGACCGCCTCATCTGCCGGTGAATGACGGGCAAATTTAACGTAATCCGATAGTTCCAGAATAGAGACAATCTCTGTGCGAATGACGCGATCCACTTTCATCCCATCAAGATCCTGCGCCACTTCCCGGGAGGTTCGTTCCAGCGCCGGGAATGCGTATCGCTGTCCGACATATGCCTTTAAAATTTCAGTGAGACAGATGAAGAAAAGCTTAATTTCACGTTTCCCGGGCAGATTGCGTTTTCTCAGGGCTTCGAGTTGTTCCCGGGCAATTTCATGTGCCGGTCGTGGCGGAGGGGGTGGTATCGGGATCAGGGCTTTTTTGCGTTTAAACCGGGCGATAAACCAGCCGATGAGTACGGCCGTGATCAACAGCAGAATCAAGCCGCCGATCACGGCTGCCTGATACATCCACTTTGCGTCCACCCGAACAGGTCCCTTGATGCCCCGGGGCTCTGTTTCATCCTTCAGAACAGAGGTTACTGTCACGTCAATGGGATCGGTTCCGATTTCTCCCATTTCACCGTCGGCACGTTCAAAAATTATAGGTATGGATGGAATTTTAAACGTGCCAACTTCATAAATACTGATTTCCAGGATCAGAAGTTCTATATCCCGATCACTGGACCTGTCCACATCCATGCGCCTGTTTAAAATGGAAAATGGATCCAGGCTCAGTTCATCCCCAGGAAAAATTACCCGGACATTGCTGTCGGGTTCCGCTGAAATTGTCAGTGTGACGAGATCGCCTACATGGAGATTCCGCGGGATGGCTGATGCTGAGAGTTTCAGATCATCGGCCGAAACGATCCCCGCGTAAATCAAAGCGAAAACCACAATCACAAAAAGCCGAACCCGCATCAGCGCATCCTCCGGGCTCGAGCTCTCAAAAACCGGTACAGATTCGCTTCGTAGGCCTCATCGGTCCGGACTTTCAAAGAATCAATACCTGCGGAAGCGAAAAAACGGTCCCGAACCTCACGCTGCTCATGCATTTTCTCCTCAAATGCTTTCCTGATGGATTTCTTTGACAGATCAATACATTTTTTTTGTCCGGTTTCTGCATCTTCAAGAATAAACCATCGATCCTCGGGCATCTCATACTCCCGGGGATCCTCAATGGTGATGGCAACAAGATCGTGTCGCCTTGCGGCAATCCGCATTATCTTCTCGTATCCGGAATCAATAAAATCAGAAACAAGGAATACCACGGCCCGGCGCTTCTGAACGCGATTCAAATAATCCAGAGCTGTAGCGATTGAGGTTCCCCGTCCCGAAGGAATGGTGTATAGCAGATCCCGGATCACTCGCAGCACATGCCGTGTACCTTTTTTGGGAGGAATGTAGCTTTCAATGTGATCAGAAAAAAGAATCGAACCCACCTGATCGTTGTTACGAATGGCTGAAAACGCCAGAACTGCACAGATTTCAGCAGATAATTCGTTTTTAAGATGCCTCACGGATCCGAACATATGTGATCCTGAGATATCGTTGAGAAACAAAACGGTCAGCTCGCGTTCTTCAACATACTGCTTAATAAACGGTTTGCTGAATCGAGCTGTTACATTCCAGTCTATTGTTCGAATATCATCGCCGGGGATATATTCCCGCACTTCGGAAAACTCCATACCACGGCCCCGGAAAGCACTCTGGTATTGCCCGGCTGTCACCTGATTGACAATTTTATTTGTCGTAATCTGAATGCGCCGGATTTTTTTTGCCAGTTCACGGGAAATCACGACCACTCACCTCAATACTATTAACCTGTTAGAGAAACGTATGTCAGGGAACTTCCACACGATCGAAAATCATCTTGATCAGATCGTCGGAATTCAATTCTTCCGCTTCCGCTTCATAGCTGAGAATTACCCGGTGGCGGAGCACATCGGGTCCCACGGTTTTAATATCATCCGGAGTTACATATCCTCGTCCATATATGAATGCAAGTGCCCGGGCGGCAGCGATCAGGAAAATTGTTGCACGGGGGGAAGCCCCATACTGAATCAATTCCTTCATGTCACCCAATCCGTAATTTTCCGGATAGCGTGAGGCGAAAACCAGGTCCACAATATAGTTTCTGGCCCGGTCATCCACATGAATCTCACGCACAATTTTTCTGGCGTCCAGTATCTGTGACGGATCAATGAGGGCTTCGGCTGTGACCAATTCCTGACCACTCATTCGGTCAAGAATCATCCGTTCCTCCTCCTTGCTGGGATAGGTAACTTTCAATTTAAGCATAAACCGGTCAACCTGTGCTTCGGGTAAAGGATACGTCCCCTCCTGCTCAATGGGATTCTGGGTGGCCAGAACCAGGAACGGAGAGGGCAGGGGGTAGGTCGTTTCCCCGAGAGTGACCTGTCTTTCCTGCATGGCTTCCAGAAGCGCACTCTGAACCTTGGCCGGTGCACGATTGATTTCATCCGCTAGAACCAAATTGGAAAACAAAGGTCCTTTTTTCGGTTCAAAAGTTGCCTCACGGGGATTGTAAATCATCGTTCCTGTGAGATCGGCCGGTAAAAGATCCGGGGTAAACTGAATACGTTTAAACTCTGTCCGGATACAGTCAGAAAGGGTTTTAACAGCCATTGTTTTCGCAAGGCCGGGCACACCTTCAATCAGGATGTGTCCATCTGCCAAAAGACCGATCATAAGCCTGTTCAACAGATAATCCTGACCGACAATCACTTTCTCCAGTTCTTTCTGGAGCGTGTCCACAAAACCACTTGCCAGTTTTACTTTCTCATTCAACTGCTCAATATCGGAATACACCGCTCGTGTTCCTCCATGATCGGGTTGCCCGGAACGTTATTTCACTTGAATTTTATCTTCATAAACCTTGCATTTGAATCGGGTTTTCAATCCTTCAAACCGGCTCTCAAGGTTATTCTCTTTCCGGTCTCTGATTAGTTTGTTCTTGATTTGAACCTTCACATCGGCCAGTGGTTTCAGACTTTCATCGGTCTTCTCCTCCAATAGTACGATATGCCATCCCTTTTTCGTTTTGAGGGGTTTGGAATATGAGCCGGGTTTTAGAGCAAAAACGGCTTTTTCAAACTTGGGATCTTTGCCGACACCGCGGACATACCCGTCTTCATAAAGGTATCCAAGACTTCCCTGCTGTTTCACAGACGCCATATCAATAGATTTTGTCTGAACGAGTTCAGTAAAGTCAGTACCGTCATTTAATGCAATGTAAACGGATTTGGCATCATCTTCCGAGGCGGTCAGGATATGTTTGATCTTGCAACGGGCCCTCGTTTTGTACTTTTCAGAATCTGCCTGGTATTCTTTTTCTATATCCTCATCTGTAACCATAAGTTCTTCTTCGATCTGCTGCCGGACATTTTCCAGCGGGATAAACCCGGCGTCAGTCCGGGAATCCAGTCTCAAAATATGCCATCCCTTTCGCGATTTTACCGGATCAGAGATTTCACCTGGTTTCATCGTGAATACGATACTTTCAAACACACCGGATCTACCGATACCCTTGATAAATCCGTCTTCCCGAACGGTTCCCATCTGTCCGTCCCGACTCTTTGTCTCACGGTCAATTGAGAATTTTGCAACCGCATCAACGAATGTGGTGTCACCATCTTTCAGTTTCTTTCTTACGTCAACGGCATCATTTTCATTTTCAAAGAGAATATGACTGACTTCAGCGGTGGCTTTTGTGCGGTACTCATCTTTGTGTTCTTCATAATATTTTTGCACATTTTGTTCCGGAGGTTTTTGTGGCGCACTCATTTCCACTTTGAAATATTCCGATGTGAGTATCCGTCGGGTGGCGTCTTCCACCTTCATCTTAATATCCGGCCGTTCCATATAGTTATCGCTCAGAGCAGCCTGCATCAGGAGTTCCGTGCGCACCATTCGATCCAGAAGTTTGAGAAGACCCTCTTCCGTTTCAAAATTGGTCCGTGCATACGAGGGAATTTCCTCCAGCTTGGCGTTCAGATCCGCCCGGGTAATATTGACATCACCGATTTTCGCAAGAATTTCATCTGAATCCCCATAAACTGGAGCAACGGTGATCATGGCGCAAACGATACAGCCTAAAATCACGCAGGCTATTGTAGATTGTAAAAAATTCATTTATACCTCCTTATCCCGGCAATTAAAAATTCGTAGAGAATCAATAAGATGCAGGAGATTAGCATGATTCCCGGTATCAGGTCAATCCAGGCCATCAGCACACGACCTAAACACTAATACAGATCAGCGTATCTGATAGTTCCAGAAAAATTATTAAGAAAATAAAATGGGTCTAGTCTAAAGCGGCATTAATCCACTCGGAGGCCGTATCATCGGTGATATCCTTGCACGCGGCAACTTCCGTGACCAATAACTGCATGGCATTATCCATCATTCTGGATTCTTTAATGGCAAGATTTTTTTTCCGTTTAAGCGTGTAAAGGTCCCGAACAACTTCCGCGGTCTGAAAAATGGATCCTGATTTCAGTTTCTCAAAATTGTCGCTATACCGGTGGTGCCACTGGGTATAGTGAGATTCAGAAGCTGTCTGCAGGATGCGTTCGACTTTCGGCAGATCTTCCGGCCGAATAACTTTTCGTAATCCAATTTTTTCTTCATTGGCGATGGGAACCATAATTGCGAGGTTCTTGGACACGATCCGGAGAATATAAAAATCAACCGAATTACCGCCAATAGTTTTTTCTTCTATACCCTGAACCTCAGCCAATCCCTGAGTGGGATAGATCAGCAGGTCGCCCGCTTTGAACATTGCATCCTCCTGTTAAAACCTGCAGGGAGACGA
>SWBX01000214.1_pt1 | contig 15999 bp, 11 predicted proteins | sample 4693051 | NCBI WGS metagenome assembly SWBX01 (sample SAMN10267272, study PRJNA491770) | bioreactor metagenome | isolation source: DHS bioreactor inoculated with marine | place: Japan: Omine Ridge, Nankai Trough | reverse complement strand
TCTCCTTTGGAGGGCCTGAAAACCACTCCGCACAGGGTTCCCATGCTGAGTCTTGATAATGCCATGAATGGTGATGAACTTAGAGATTTTGATCGTCGCGTGAAAAAAATACTGGCTGTTGATACCGAGATTGAATACGTCTCTGAACCCAAAATGGATGGTGTTGCGGTTGAATTAATCTATGAGGGCGGGATGTTTTCGATGGGTTCCACCCGGGGAGACGGTCTTACCGGTGAAGATATCACGCTGAATCTGCGGACCGTAAAAAATATACCGTTGCGGCTGCAACCCACGGAAGTGCCGGTCCCGGATTTACTTGAAATCCGTGGTGAAGTGATTATTCGATCCGATGATTTTAAAGTAATGAATGAGCGCCGTGGTGAAGCGGGAGAAAAGTTGTTTGCAAATCCCCGGAATGCTGCGGCAGGCTCTCTACGCCAGCTGGATTCCCGTGAAACCGCCCGACGTCCGCTATCCATTTTCTGTTATGGACTGGTACCCGGTCCGGATCTTCGTGCTGATACCCAGAGCACTGCATTGGATGTCATGCGTGGGTGGGGTCTCCCTGTCAATCCGCTGTCACAGACATGCAGCAATATTGATAAGGCCATTGAGGTTTTCCGGGACCTGGAAAACCGGCGTGATTCGCTGGAATATGAAGTGGATGGCATGGTTGTGAAAGTCGATTCCTTCCGATTATGGGATAAACTGGGGAAAACGCAACGAAGCCCCCGATACGCCATTGCGTGTAAGTTTGCACCCCGGCAGGCAACAACACGTCTATTGGATATTCAGGTGCAGGTGGGCAGAACCGGTACCCTGACACCGGTAGCCATTCTGGAACCTGTAAAAATCAGTGGTGTGGAGGTCAGCCGGGCAACCCTTCACAACGCGGATGAAATTCGAAAAAAGAATGTGCGGATTGGTGATACCGTTCTTGTGCAGCGGGCAGGGGATGTCATTCCTGAGATTGTCACAGCCATTGTGGAAAAACGCGGAGAAGATACCCGTGAATTTCAGATGCCATCCCACTGTCCTGTTTGTGGGGAGTGTGCATATCGGAAACCGGGGGAAGTGGCGTTACGGTGTGTCAATCCACGCTGTCCGGCACAATTAGTGGAACGCATTCGCCATTTTGCCTCAAAATCAGCCATGGATATCGAAGGCCTGGGCATAAAACTTATTGAGCAGCTTGTTTCCAGTGAACGGGTGAATGATTTGCCGGATCTCTTTGAATTGGATCTGGAAGTCCTGGCATCTATGGATCGGATGGGGGAAAAGTCCGCCGGGAATCTTCTGGCGCAGTTGGATCAATCGCGGCATGTGAGTTTGAAACGGTTCATTTTTGCGCTGGGGATTCGACATGTTGGTGAGCATATCGCGATGCTCCTGGCTGATTATTTCAAGGATTTTAATGCACTTCAGATGGCATCTATGGAATTAATGGAACAGATCGATGGGATCGGTCCGGAAGTGGCGGGATCTGTCCGAGCGTTTTTTGATGATCCCGAAAACCAGACATCCCTCATCCGGTTTTTTGATCGGGGTGTGATGCTGGAAGAAAGTGCTTCCCAGGCAATACAGGGAGACTTGAGTGATCGAATTTTTGTATTTACCGGATCATTGGATAATTTTTCCCGGAACGATGCGAAAGAGCATGTCATTTCCAGGGGGGGGGCGTGTGAGTTCATCGGTCAGTAAAAAGACGGATTATGTCGTTGCAGGAAAGGATCCGGGATCCAAACTTGTCCGGGCTGAACAATTGGGTTTGAAAATTCTGAGTGAATCCGAATTTTCTGAGATAGTTAAGGGAAAACCTCCTGCTGTTTCCCGACAGAAACATTTATTTGATGGCTTGAATTGACTTGAAAATTTCAATGATGATATCTTCTCTCAGCTCGGCTGATCACCGTGTTGGTGATTTTGATTCCCGATTATCTGGCAGGTGTTATAGTGAAAAAGAGTAATGAGGACCTGTGGAATCAGGTTTTAAAGCGTATAAAGAAAGAGGTCAGCCGGCAGGTTTTTGGTACCTGGTTTAAGGATACTTCCCAGCATTCACAGGGTCCGAATTATCTGTCGGTTACAGTGCCAACGAACCTGTATCGTCAGCTGTTTGAGGAAAAATATGCAGAAAAAATTCAGGAAATTACTGAGGAATTGGCGCAATGCCGTATGGAAATTACATATCATGTGAATCCGCTCAGTGCCGAGGATGTCGGTCCGTTGTTTCAGAATGTGTCGAAACAGCCGGTTTCCGTTGCTGATCCCCCTAAAAAAACCGGCAAAAAGAAAAAGATTATCCAAAACTCATTTGAGACCACCGGGCTTCAGGCTCATTACATATTTGATCGTTTTGTTGTGGGTTCCTCCAATCAATTCGCCCATGCAGCCTCCCAGGCAGTGGCACGCAATCCATCCCGATCCTATAATCCTCTGTACCTTCATGGCGGCGTTGGGTTGGGCAAGACACACCTGATGCATGCCATCGGCAACGCTATTCTTAGTACCCAACCGGAAATGAAAATCCTGTATGTCGCGTCGGAGCAGTTCACTAATGATGTGATTCACCATATCCGGTTTGATAAGATGCCGGAATTCAGAAACAAATACCGGAATGTGGATGTGCTTCTCATTGATGATATCCAATTCATTGCCGGCAAAGATGCCACAATCACTGAGTTTTTCCATACATTCAACACGCTTCACAACGCGCAGAAGCAGATTATTATCTCATCGGATCAACCACCTCGGATGATTTCCGATCTGGAAGAACGGATCCGGTCCCGGTTCGAATGGGGACTCATTGCGGATATTCAACCTCCAAACCTGGAAACCAAAGTTGCGATTCTTCAAAAAAAAGCAGAAGAACTCGATGTGGATCTCCCAACAGAAATAGCGTTATTTATGGCGAGCAAAGTGAAGTCCAATGTGCGGGAACTGGAAGGATCTCTGCTGAACCTGGCTGCCCGGGTTTCGTTAACCGGGAGCAAAATTGATAAGGAAGCCGCCTGGGAAGCATTAAAACAATATGTTTCTGAAAGCGAAAAAGTCATCACCATAGAAATGGTTCAGAAACAAGTGGCCCAATTTTACGATATCAAAACATCTGCTCTCCGGGCTAAAGGCCGCTCACAGGATATTGCGGTACCCCGCCAGATTGCCATGTTCCTCTGCCGGGAACTTACAGAACAATCCCTCTCTGAAATCGGGAAAAAATTTGGTGGCAGGAATCATACTACGGTGATCCATGCATGCCGGAAAATAGAAAAAGATTGCGATTCAAACTCGCAGCTTAGAAATCAGGTAAATCTGCTCAAAGGAATGTTTCTGGCGTAATGCCCTGAATTATGGACCGGATACTCACCAGAATAATTATAGCAGCAGGCATGCTGTTCATCCTGCTGCAACATGGCTGCCATTACGGTACTGTGCCCAATGATCAGCTGAGTTTTGAGGATCCAATCGAAATCCAGGGCCAAGAGGGTAATCGTGATGTACTGAGTTCCGGGGAACCCCATGAAATGACAGACGACCCGCCTTTGGATTCTCAGAGTGATATTCCCGGGCAATCTATGGAAACCGAAGATACCATTACTGATGCCGGTGAAACTGTGGTATTGACAGATCCCGATGAAATTGGTGATGAATCGGGTAGTGCGGTGATCCGGGAACCGATTCGTTTATCTGTCCCCATGAATGCTGCCATCAGTAATAAAGTTAAACTCTATACTCACCGACGCCGGCGGGATTTTGATGAGAGTCTGATCCGGGGTAGAAAATACCTGCCAGCGATTCAGCGGGAACTGGATAAACGGGGTATACCCCGGGAACTCATGTGGATACCCATCATTGAAAGCGGTTTCAAATGTGATGCGCGATCAACCTCTTATGCTGTGGGTATGTGGCAATTGATGCCTGCCACTGCCAGAAAATTTGGGTTGAGAATCGATGATTGGGTGGATGAACGCCTGGATCCCGAACGATCTACGGAAGCCGCCATGAATGCTCTGGAATACCTGTATGAAAAAACCGGGTGCTGGCTCCTTTCACTGGCAGCGTATAATACTGGTGAGGGCCGCGTGTTTCGTGCCATGAGGGATCTTGAAACCCGGGATTACTGGGTAATCGCTTCCCATAAACGATTACCGGCTCAGACACGATTCTATGTCGCAGCAGTACTTGCCTTTGAAGTGATCTATCACCAACAGTATGAAGAACCGCTTAACGGTGCATACAACGAATGGAATTCACAGTTTTCGGTTATCAATCTGGATCATCAGGCGGATTTGAAAATCCTTGCCGATTGTGCCGGAATTTCTGTTGATGCATTACGAAAAATTAATCCCGCACTGAAATGGGGATGGACGCCACCGGATTATCCCGGGTATCCGTTGAGAATTCCTCAGCACTGCCAGGACACGTTTACCGAGAATTTTCAGAAAATTCCCCGGGATAAATGTCTGAGTTGGGCATTTCATAAAATTGTGAAGGGGGAGACACTGGGCAGTATCGCCTCCAGATACAATTCCACTGTGCAGCAGATTATGGAAGTGAACCACTATTCTCAGACATTGATCTATGCTGGGAAAACCCTGATGGTTCCTGTGGGATTGACCTTTTCTGATTGATGTACTTCTTCAGTTTTGAAATCTGAATTCAAAATAAGATCAGTAATTCATGTAAAAAATGCAGGTTAAGGATTCACCCGGCCTGTTAAAATAACTTTCACCGTTTCCAGAATGATGCGAGCATCCAGCCAGAATGTCTGATTGTAAATATATGCCAGATCATATTTCAGTTTGTTTTCGGGAGTGGTGGCGTAACCGCCATTGACTTGTGCAAGACCGGTTAGTCCGGGCATTGATTTGAATCGTTCTCCATAACCGGGTATGGAATCGATATATTTTGCAACAAAAAACGGTCTTTCCGGCCGGGGACCCACAAAGCTCATTTCACCCTTGATGATATTGATCAACTGGGGTAGCTCATCGATTCGGTACCGTCTCAGAAATCGACCGATAGGTATGATTCGTTCATCACTGCCTTCAGAAAGGATCGGCCCTGAATGATCCTCGGCATCATGCACCATGGTGCGGAATTTGAGGATAGTGAATGGTTTTCGATTTCTACCGACACGTTTTTGTTTGAATAGAGCGGGACCGTCTGAGGTGATTTTTATTGCAAAAAAAGTAAGCAGGATTATCGGCAGACTTGACAGAAACAGCGCCAGGGCCAACACGAAGTCACCGAAACGTTTTCCTGTGGGTGGCATCGGTTGCTTAATGACTTCAATGAGAGGAATATCGTATAATCTGAGATGGTTAATTTTCCCGATCAGAATTTCATAACATGTGGGAATAATACAGATTCTTGCCTGAGTCTGCTCTGATCGGGAGATACGATCAATGAGGGATTCCTGCCAAGATCCCGCAGTTGAGATTACCACCTCGTCAATCCCGTGCTCCTTGACAATAGGCAGAAGTTGATCACGGGATCCCAGAATAGGATAGCCATTGAATTCGGTCATTCCCTCAATACAATCATCATCAGATAGAACACCGGTTACCTTTAACCCATAGGAAGGCAGACGTTCGATTTCCTTAAGCAGATTCCGTGTGGAATCGTTGAGACCTACGATTAGAAGATTGCGTATGGGCACTTGTTTTCTGGAAACGGTGTACCACAATAGATGCCATGCCGTAGTGGTGACAAAGTTAAAAACCCAGAGGAGTATGAAAATGGATCGGGGAAAAACTATGTCCTGGCTGAAAAAATACACCGCCACAAGAATCAGAATTTCCAGTGTGACGGCCTGAAAAATTCTGCCGATGATCTGGTTTTTACTGCGGTAATGTGTCCGGTCATACAACCCATGGAAGTACAGGAAAGTCAGGTGCATTCCCATGAGGAGCCATAATCGGTGATTTACCCAGTGAATGCGATCCAGAGGCATGGTCTCTTCAAATAAATAAAATGAAGAAATGGATCGAATCCAGTAACTGCCGAAATAGATGAGCGGAATATATAAAAGATCTCCGAAAATCAGGAGAATTCGTGTGATCTGTCTGAAACGTTGGATATTCGTCAAAATCAACTCCGATTAAATGCCTGAATGATAACTGCCCGGGTAACAAGAATGAGCCATCGGACCCATATGGATGAGATAATACAACATTTCAGGAGAATACTTCCATCCCCAGCCAGATGAATCTTATAAAACCGGTGCATGGCATAGTGGGTGTGCCACAGGGTTCGGACCGGTCTTTTCTTTCTGCTTGCGCCATGATGATGATGGGCGACAGCTCCGGGGCAGTAATAATTTGTATAACCCGCTTTCATTACTCGATAGCAGTAATCAAGATCCTCTCCATACAGGAAATAGCCTTCATCCATAGCGCCGATCTCATCCCATATTTTCCGGGGACTGCATAACAAGGCACCGGATACGGCTTCCACGGCATGGGGTGAATTGATACCATCTACCGGTAGTTCATAAGCAGTTGCCAGCGCAGTTTCCGGGAACAACCGATTCAAACCGGACAATCGGAAAAGTGCCGGCATCGGGCGTGGAATATTTCGTCTGCACTGCTTTTGAAATGAACCATCAGTGTTAATGATCTTTCCGCCAACGACTCCGGCGTCAGGGTGATCCTGGTAAAAAGAAATTAATGCAGACAGCGCTCCGTCATGGAGTTCAGTGTCAGGGTTCAATAATAAAATATACTCACCTCGAGATTGAGTCACGCCTTTGTTCACCGCTCGGGCAAATCCCACATTCTTGCTGTTCTGGATGAAAACTACCTCGGGAAACTTCTCGGAAACCATTTCCTGTGATCCATCATCGGAATCATTATCGACGACTACAATCTCGTAATTTTCTGAAAATTCAGTTTCCTGGATTTTTTCCAGGCATTTTTCCAGAAGATGCGATACTTTATAATTGACGATGATAATTGATAGCTTCATAAAAATAGATTTTCACAATCGTGAATGGCAATCAATTTCAATTGCATTTCGTTTTCGGGACGTCTCTCACATGTCCGACATTTGCGTTTGGTAACCTAACTGGTTTATATGTCTTTCGTCAAGAATGGTTCAGGGTGGTGATGGGAAACGGGATGCAATCCGGGCAGATATGACTATGATTTTTGGGATATCCCTGACAATAGATGGTTTCAAACCGGACAGTGAAATATGGAAATTATGACATTGCCAAATAAACCGCCAAGCCGATATTTATTGATTCTGGTGACCCTGATTGGTGCTTTGTATTTTCTTTCTTATTACGACTACGGCGTCAATTTGTGGGATGAGGGTGTACCTCTCAGCGGCGCTCTGAGAATGGATGCGGGACAGCGGCCTGCCAGGGATTTCACGGCTTATCCACCGGGCAGATACTTCCTGTATCAGGCAGCCCTGTATATTTCAGGAGGTTCAGTTACAGGACCACGTGTGGTTCTGGCCTGTTTATCCGGGCTGATCTGTCTGTTCCTGTTTCGCATTTCCGCATATTTTCTGCCATATCGGTTCTGCTGGTTTCCAGTGGGCTTTTATCTGCTCATGCCCTTTATGTACTATTATCGGTTCCTGACTTTTTTTCTTCTGATGTCTATACTCATGCTGATCACACTGACTAAACATAGAATATCTCCTCTTGAGGCTGTTCTTGTGGGTGCTGGAGGAATTCTCGTTATCTGGTTCCGGGAATTTTTGGGGATTGCTCTAACGACTTTTGCGTTTGGATTACTGATTTATAAAGCAGTATTTCGGCGACATCAGAAATTGACCTGGCAGGATTGGTTTACACCCTTTGTCATGGGTCTGGCCTGGATATCACGAATCATATACATTGGTGGAATACGACGGTTTCTGGATCTGTATCGATATTCCCTGAATGTTGCCACTGAAGGTCATTCGGGGATGCAGCTGCCGTGGCCCAATGTTTTTTCAATTGGTTTCTGGAGAGATTCAGGATTTTTCTATGGAATGGAAGATCTATTGATCTGGGTTGCGGGGTTTATCGTTTTATCGGGTGTGGTTGCTGGGTTTATGCGATTCAGGGATAGACGGGAGTGGTGGATTCTTTGCGGTGTGGCATCTCTGGGATACTGTCTGGTGGTCTGGCGGACCGGCTATGGAAACCTGCAGCGAATTATTCCCCCTGTTATTGTGATGGCAACAGTTCTCGTCTGGGAAAAAAAAGTGGGAATAAAACGACGAGCAGGCATACTGAGTGCGGTTATTGCCCGCTCGTTTTATCTACTGTTTTTCCTCTTTATATGCGTGGATTCTCTCATTGTGAATTCAGAGGTTTACCATTCCATCGGTATGAAACGGATTTATGACAACCAACTGAAAATACCACATCTGCAGGTTAATTGTGATCGAAGAAATGCTGATGTGCTGAGCACGGTGAATACATCCCTCCAATCAATTATCAAGCCGGGTGGCGGACTGGTATGTCTGCCCTTTCATACCATTTGGAATTTCACGACCGGTGAGATAAATCCCACTGCTTATGAATGGCTTTTGCCTGGAATGTTTACTGATCCCCGACGTAGAGAAGAGATGTTTCATGAGTTTCAGTCAAGGTCTCCGGATGTCATACTTTTAAATGATACAGGGTTCGATAATATCTCCCAACGGGCGTTTTCACGGCAGTATCCGGAACTTTTTGGTTGGCTCAGACGTGAATACTACCGATGGATGGTTATCAATGAATTCGAAATTTTCAAACATCTCCCATCAGAGGCGATCAAAATGCTGGATGTGGATTCATGGAATGAAATTTCCCTTGCCCGGGGTCAAAATCGAGTGGATAAACTGCATCTGGGGCTAGATGAGTGGTCTGTTTTATGGCAGAAAGGGTTTGGGGAAGTCACGTTTTCACGGAATGTTTATCATCCTGGTGATGTCCTGAAAACTGGAGTACTTCTTCGGCAGGAGCCATCAGACCGTTTTATTGAAGGCGTCTTCACCATCCTCTTGGTCGATGAATCAGGGACGGAACATGAATTGAACCGGACACAACTTAAGTCAACGGATCACCCTTATGATGAGATCCTGATTTATATCACTCAGGATCAGACCATGACTGGTCATCTGGTCTTGCGTTCCGAAAGCACAGACTCAGGGGATTCGGGCTGGATTGAACCATTGATTTTCCAATGGCCTGAAACGAAGTCCTGCATTGACACGGAACGCAGTTCCAATTAAACTTCACAGGGATTGGAGGATCTGAATATGAGAGTTATGCCTCGGACTGGTTCAAAAAGTAAAACGATTGTAGCTGTATTTGTCACTGCCATCATCCTGCTCACCGGTATTTCTGTCTCAGCACAGGGGATGACCGCCGGTTCCAGATCTGCGATACCCGGTCTCAAACTTAATCAGGTGTTGAATTTTCATTTTGAACCGCAATTCGCACGGTTTGTGAGTGATGACCCCGATCTGGTGCTCTGGGGGAATCTGGAAGGTTTGAAAATATTAAAATTGTCTACGGGAGATATTTTGAGTGAAGCACTCCCGGGTGTAGCTATTACAGCTCTCAGGGTAAATCCGATTGCAGATTACAGCGCTTTGGCAGCCACTCAGGACGGGAATCTTTACCGGGTTAATTTTCAAGACGAAAATTTGAAGGTTACCGAAATCTCTTTTTGGGCAGGGAACGACCGCGATGTGATTCGAAATCTCGCGTTTCACCCCGTGAACCAAAATATTGTGCTGGCGGGCACATCCAAGGTAATGGTTTTGAGTGAGGACTCCGGAGAAACCTGGGATACATCTCATCCTATTGAAATACCCTGGTCCATACCATCCCCGATTGTTATGGTTTGCCCGGATCCGAATGTTCCGGAAACACTTCTGATCAGCGGTATTGAAAACCAACGTTATCGAATGAATTGGAAAACCAGGGAGTTTTCCGAACTCCCGGAAGTGGCTGTTGTGCACGGGTTTGAAGTTGACAGAACCGGTGAATCATTTGTACTGATCGGTAAACATGCTCGAGTTCTCAATTTCAATTACCTGGCTCTGCGGGGGGTGGACATGGTCAGACACCCGGTTGAATCCAATGTTTTTTTCATAGCCGGAATTGGGAAATCCTTACTTCGAGTGAGATTTGATAAAAGTAATTACAAAATCGATTACCTGAATCAGCGGATTTTTCTGACTTTTTCCGTTGATGTTCATCCCTCTTCTCCGGATAATATCATATTTACCACAACTTCAGGTGTTCACCTGTCAACGGATGGGGGATCCACCTGGAGTAGATCATCCCGGTAAAAGGACTTTTGAGCCTATGTCTGTTTCGTTTAATCGTTGGCAAATATTCATCATAATGGTGGGGATGCTTCTGTGTTTTACTGGATGTTTTGAGGGTTCGGACACTGCTCCGAATGAGACTCTGGCTGGGACGGACTTTGTTCTTGACAAGGGTCTTGATCAATCAGGAAGCATCTCACTGAAATCCCATCCGGGGAATGCTGATCGGTACGATGTAATCAGCGAAAAAAACCTTTTTCATAAAGACCGGAACTATGTTCCCGCCGATAATGAGGAAACCGAGCCGGATAAACCGAGTGACGATAAACCTGCCCGAAAAGTGGATTTACCGAATTTAAAGCTGGTTGGAACCATCAGTATGAGTGCCAGTGAATCCTATGCTTTTATTATTGATACCAAAGATCGGAAACTCAAAAATAAAATTCAGAAATTCAAACTCGGTGACTGGATTGGTGACTACAGAATCACCGGGATCAATGCCGATCATGTCGCATTTAAAAAAGGTGATGAACTGGCTCTCCTGAAATTGAAAGCAGCCGAGGGGAAAGCTAAATCCCGCTCTCGAGCTTCCCGGAATAATTCACGTACCGGTACTAAAAATACCCAAAAAAACGCCCGCGCCCGTACCAGTGATAAAGATAAAGAAAAACAAAAAGAAGCGGCAAGTCGCAGGAATAGTTCTCGCAGAAGTGTACCCAGCCGTGGAAATATGACTTCAAACATGCCGAATAAAAGCCAGAGCAGCAAAGATACCGGAAGGCAGGAAAATTCCGGGTCCCGGGGAAGAACCAGGGCTGACAGTTGCGGTCGGTAAGCAGACACCACTTTTTTACTTTAACTCTCATTATCATTTCTCTGACTCTGTTCTTCCGGGAAATCCTGATTCCCGGGAATATTTTTATCAATATTGATCACAGCTTTCAGAATATTCCATTCCGATACCATGGGTTTCAACGGTTTTTGTCCGGGGAGATCCCTCTGTGGACTTCATTGTCCGCAACCGGTTTTCCATTATTTGCAGAAGGACAATCCGGTGTGGCATACCCATTGAACTGGCTGTTTTACAGTGTCCTCCCTTTTACTACAGCTTATAAATTTTCGCTGATCTTCCATCTTTTGATTATGGGTTTTGGGTTTCACCTCTTTCTTCGTGAACTCGACTACAGTGATGGCAGTGCTTTGACAGGTGCATTGGGAGGGATGTTTTCAGGTTATTTTATCCGCAAATTGATGTTTGTGAATTTCATTCAGAGCATATCCTGGCTTCCTATCCTGATCTGGTTGTTTCTTCGGTGGTCCAGGCGACGGTCATCCCAATATCTGTGGCTGGCCGGATCTATCCTGGGGATACAGATTCTGGCCGGACACCCTCAGGGTGTTTTATTAACTGTGATAATTTTGGCTCTGACTGTTTTCTTCGGACCATCCGGTCTCAAGATATCATCCCGCCTCCGATTTTTTGCGGGTGCAATAGGTTTCGGATTAATACTGGGCGCCTGGCAGTGGTTGCCGACTTTGCGATTGCTGCTCCAGTCCACTCGTGGTAGTGAACTCGGGTTTTCCGGAGCGGTGCAGATGTCCATGCCACCGGGTTACATTCCTGCCCTGATTTTCCCCGGTCTGTTCGGTGATGCAGCCCATAATACTTTCTGGGGGAACTGGCAGGCCTATGAGTGGGAACTCTCGGTTTATTGGGGTGTATCACTGACCATCCTGGCTCTGGGAGCACGTTTTAAGGATCACTGGAACCGGTTTGCATCGGGTCTTGCTGTTCTTGGAATTATCCTGGCTCTGGGAGAATTCACCTTAATATATGATCCCATATCCGTCATACCCATTCTCAGTGACTTCAGAATTCCCAGTCGATGGTCAATACTTACTCTTGTGGGTGTCATCATGCTGGCGGCAAGTACAATGACTGCATTAAGTCATGCTGATCCATTAATCCGGAAAAAAGCTGCCAAACGGGTTTCTATCAGAGGTCTTCTCACTTTGATCACACTTGCTATCTTTATTGAAACCCCTCGAATATTGAATGGTTTGCTTCCGGCTCACCAAAAAACAATGGACTTTGCCATCATGATCGGACTGGGCTTTATCCTGGTGATCATGGGAGTGATCTGGATGGTTTGCGTTCCCGGGCGATTCAGAGTACCCGGGTCTTTTCTTATTGCCATTGTGGTGTTTGTGGAATTGTTCGTTGCAGGCAGCGGTTATCCTGGAGTCGGATCTGATCAGATTCTCCTTAAATCACCGGAATCATTGAAACAAATCCCGGTAGAACCTGATAAGGAATTTCGGATTCTCAGTCTGATGCATGAGTCCAAAACATCCTGGAACTGGCATGGTGGATGGGCACTTGAAAACAATGGCGACTATTCTGTGCTCCAGGAGACATTGCCCATGTACTCTGGATTGATATTTAAACGAAATCTCATCTCATTCGATGAATGGAGTCCATTGCATTATGGCCGGTATCAGGCTCTCAGCGCCAGCTTGAATCAGAATATTCTGAACAGGTTCAGCGCACGGTATATTATTGCGCCTGATGACAGACTTCCCTTTAAAACCACGGTGAAATTCCAGGACGAGAATATTTTCATCCTGGAAAATGAGTCTGCATTGCCGCGAATAACGGTGACAGGAGGTGTGCCGGTGCCACCGGGCAGAAGTCACCGGATTCTTACCGGTATGACTTTTAATTATAATCCCGGGAAGATGGCCTTTTTCGAAACCGACATTTCGTCTTCCCAAATTTCACCACCCACAAACTGGTCGATCAAGATTCAGGAAGATGTCAATAATCGTTTGCAATTGGATGTCGAAACGGACCAGGCGGGTCTGCTTGTGGTCTCCGATGCATATGATCCGGGCTGGAAAGTGTGGGTTAACGATGAGAAGCAGAAGCTCTTCAGGACGGATTTCATGTTCAGAGGCGTTTTAGTGTCTCCCGGAACCAGCCACGTATCTTTTGAATATCGCCCAGTCAGTGTTTTACTGGGTTTATTTATTTCGGTGATTGGTCTGATCGTTTTCGTGGTGATTGGTTTTCAGTGGTCGAATGAGAAAAGAGTCGCAGAGTCATCACCTGTGGGGGGAGTTCCCATTCTCTGGAAATCATTGATTATTTTCCTGGCGGCCTCGCTGCTGTTCAGCTCGATTATAAGAAAAGATAAATGGTTGAAAACAATAGATAATTATACATCTGACAACGTTGTTCAGGCAGATGAAGGGGTCAGTGAGAATTTTTTTTTGGAACCGGGAGGAACCTTTTCGTAAGTAGTCGGTTTATACGTTTGAGAGATGGGAGGAATTATCCTCCAGGAATTAATGTTAGATTTGGAATTGAATTTCCAAAAATTTGAGAGGAGTCAAGAGGATGAAGAAATTATTTGTTGGAGTCGCAATGGTGCTCATTCTGGGTCTGGTAGCAAACGTAGCATTCACAGACGAAAACGTACCGTTTCCGTTCTGGCAGCATGGATGGAACATCATGGCTTTCTGGAGTATCGTGAATAACGGAACACTCGATGCCACGATTACAATCAACATGTTGAACACAGACGGAACCCTGCATTTCTCCACCACCGGAACAATCGGCGGCGGCGGTGCATGGCAGCCGGCAACATACGAAGGCTGGTACACAGCTGGTGACGGATTTGGATTTGGTAACTATGACATGGTTGCTTCCGAAGACGAAATTTATCTCTGGGGCGCTGTCTTCTCAGCACTCGCAGATTCTTCACCTGGATACACCGTTGTTATGCCGGGTAACCCCTACGGCATGTAGGTTTAGTTATCTGATTTAACTAAGCAAGTTAAAAGCGCCGGTTCTGCCGGCGCTTTTTTTTTTTTTGAATTGTTGTATAATTGTAGAACGGTACGGAGTTAAATGGGCGGCCGCTGGTATCACGTAATGTGAGACGAGAGGAAAGTCCGGGCTCCACAGAGCAGGATGCTGGGTAACTCTCAGAGGGGGTGACCCCATGGAAAGTGCAGCAGAGAGAAGACCGCCGATGGTTGCTTTGCAACACAGGCAAGGGTGAAACGGTGAGGTAAGAGCTCACCAGCAGTCCGGGTGACCGAACTGGCTATGTAAACCCCATCCGGAGCAAGATCAAATAGGGAAGTGTTTGAGGGCTGCTCGTCCAATACTTCCGGGTGGATCGCTTGAGATGACGGGAGACTGTCGTCCTAGATGAATGGTCGCCGCCCTGCTCGTCAGGGAACAGAACCCGGCTTACAGTTGGCTCCGTACCGTTTTTATTTAATGGATTTTTTAAAATTTCCCAGAACAGCAGTCATTACGCTCTTGTCCCATCGTAGTCACTCAGGTAAACTAATGGCGGTGACAGGTTATTGTGAAAAGAAACAGGAGAAAACCATATGAAATGCAGGTCAATCTGGCGCGTGGAAATTGCGGTGATACTGGTAATGGCAATGTCGGGGTTAACCGCGGTTCTTGCCGGGGATTTAAGTGTGAACATTGAGGCCAGTTATGAGCGTCCTGGTGGAGAGTTTTCGGATCGATATGGAAGTGAACTTGGACCGAGTATTGGCGTGGAGTATATGTATAATCCATATCTGGGATTTACCTCTTCTGTGGCGTACCACAATTTTGATCGATCCGAGGATGGTCGGGATCTGTCTGTGATGCATTTCATCCTGGATGGTCAGGTTGCGTATCCATTTTTGGACAAATGGCGTGTTTTTACACAATTCGGAATGGGACTATATGCCTGGGATGCGGACAATGCGTGGTGGATAGATGGTCACCCGGATGAGGGTGCGGATTTTGGTTACAATTTTGGTGCCGGTGTGAATTATCGTATTCTGGATTACATGGACATAACAACATCTGTTATCTACCATGACGTTGAGTTTAAAGGCAATTCTCGATCTTTTCACTGGACGGAATTCAAAACCGGGGTTCGATTTCTTCTGGATTTTTCCTCCAATTAGCAGATAGGCGGAGACACCCGGATCAAGTAACCAGGGCTTTAATGATCGGTCTGTGAAGGAAGTGTAAATGGCCTGGTACCAGATCAAAGAACGCGGCAGTATGTTCGGATATTGGTTTATCTACTATCTGCGGCTTATTATGGGTTATCGAGTGACCATCATTTTTCTGCATTTTATCGTTTTGTATTATTTTCTTTTTGCCGTTAAGTTTAAAAGGGCTGTAAGAACATTCCTTAACCGGGCTACCGGGCAGTGCCGAACCAGACAGATCTATCAGACATTCTATAATTTTGCCGTTTCTATAATTGATCGGATGTTTTTTCTTCACGGTGAAGCTCATACCTTTAGTTCCCGAATCCACAATATTGAAATTGTGGATGAACTGGTCAATAAAAAACAGGGCGCATTTCTTCTGGGTTCACATTTCGGACCGATGGAAGCGGCACGGTTGTACGCCGAAAACAGGGGATACACCGTTAGTGCACTTATCTATACCGCCATTTCTCCCCGTTTATTTCATTTCCTGAAAAAAGTGAATCCGGATTTTGAAAATTCATTGATCCAGGTTCAACCAAACTCCATCGATTATATTCTGGATGTTAAAAACCGCCTTGATGATGGCGGATTTGTTGCGATTCTTGGAGATCGACCCTGGCGATCCGGTAAGGTCACTCCCGTGGATTTCCTGGGTCAAAAAGCTTCTTTCCCTGTAGGCGCCTATGAAATGGCCCTCAGTCTTGGCGGACCCAT
>SWBX01002095.1_pt1 | contig 16052 bp, 11 predicted proteins | sample 4693051 | NCBI WGS metagenome assembly SWBX01 (sample SAMN10267272, study PRJNA491770) | bioreactor metagenome | isolation source: DHS bioreactor inoculated with marine | place: Japan: Omine Ridge, Nankai Trough | reverse complement strand
TGATCCCGGATCCCTTTCTGAGTCAGGAATTTGATTTTCTGCTCATGGGTCTCCTTGCTCATTTCCTCTGTGAAAGTATGGTCGAGAACGCCTTTTGAGATTAGAATAACGGCATCGTCCGTGGCTGATGCATAACCGGTAAACGTGGTGAATAATAATAATGCCAAAATGCAGCTGGCTAAGGATCTTATGAATCTCATGATAACCTCCACAGATAATACACAGAATAATTCCGGGAATAATAACACCAAACGACACTTCCGTTCCAGGGAAATTAGTCACAAACAAGCGTGAATTTCAGGATTTTAACCAGTTCTCAATTTTCAACGATGGAACCCGGCTGAATTCCTTTTGATTATTTGTCACTAAAGCGCCGTTATTCGCCAGGACGGTTGATGCGACAATCAAATCATTGGGACCGATGATTTTTCCCTCTTTTTCCAGTTTTGCGCGAATCTCTCCATATTTTATGGATGCATCTGACCCGAACCCGACAATTTCGTAAGGCAATAAGAATTTTTCGATAATTTCGATGTTGGTCTTGCTTTGCCGGCTTTTCAACGCCCCATAATACAGTTCCGCTTTAACGATGGAGGGGATCTTGATCTCATCGGGATGTTTCGAGAGCAGTTTGTCGCAAAGTTCGGAACTCTTCCCCTTCAAAAAGTAAATGCAGATATTCGTGTCCAGGTGGAATTTCATAGTTTTTCCCGGGGAATGTCTATTTCAAAATCCATACTACGATTGATTTCAAACGATTCATCTCTGATGGATCCGTATAGCGATTCATAGCCATGCGGCCACGCATTTTCCAGGGAATCCTTGAGTTTATGGACGACCCACCTGGATAGGGACAGATTCTCCAGTTTTGCAGCCAATTCAATCTTGGCGAGGGTTTTTTCATCAATATACAAAGATAACTGTGGCATGTGCTATCCTCCTTATATTATAAATTATACTTGCTTTTGTCCCGGACAGCAAGAGCCGCAGCACATGACCAGATTTTAAAGGGGATCCACGCAAACACCGCCAAATACGGCACTGAAAATCTGCTGGGCATCAGAAGATGTAATTTCACCATTACCATTGCAATCCGCCGCGCAATATTCGGGATATGTCGGATTGAAGTATCCCAGAGCGATCTGAAACGCCAGTTGCGCGTCTCCCGTTGTGATCCCATCAACCTGGTTAACATCGCCGGTGTGAGCGCAGACAGGCGTTGCCGTCGGTCCAGGCGTTCCCGGCGTTCCCGGCGTGGGTGTCATACAATAGTAAAATCCCGGATCCGGGATGGGTTCCACAATTTCCTGACCCAGATGATCGATATAGCTGACTGTGGAATCCGGGCATTCCAGTAAATAAAACCCCGGGACTGCATCCGGATCAACCTGGAGCATGAACCTGATTTCGAATCCATCATCAATGAGTAACTCATCCAGACTCCATTGATATACAGGCGGATCGCCGGGAATTACTGTGGGCGGGATGTTCCAGGAGTCAGGAATAATATCGGTTATACCCGCGTAGCCTCCGGGGCAATCACCAAATATTTCACTGATCACGATATTGGTGGCTACCGGTACATTTGATATTTCTTCAGCACTGGATTTGAACACCCGCATAAGATCACCCTCATGCGATACCACTCTTGAGTATTCCGCCGTGTCTGCACCCCGTAAAACGATCCGGACTTCCACGCTATCACCCGGGCAGATGGGATACTCTGATTCCAGAGTTTTTACAATCTCCAGGGATGGTGATTCGCTTTGAGCACTCACGACCTCGCTCAACGGATAGATAATGAAGATTAAACACAAGCACAATTCCATCAGAGACCCGTAACAGGAATTCAAATATTTCATTTTAGCGACCTCCTGTTTATTTTATAATGATAACCTTTTGGAATATCAAGTTGGAGTCAGGGGGTTGCTATAGACACGGGCGAACACGAGGTTCACTCGTGTATTATTTGCTGGATATTTACAGAAAAACATTCCCGCCAAGATCTCTCAATTCGGCGTTCCCGGTTTTTACCACCGAACCGGTAATTGTACAGTTCTGGATGCTTACTGTGGCATTCTCATCGATAACAATACCGGAAATATCACCCTGGATAACGCAATCTCTCAGTGTGACAGTTCCGTTGTCCATCACAGTAATGCCGGTCCCGGCTGCTTTGATGTGGCTGTGTTTCAGTATGAGGATGCCATTATCAGAAACATTGATTCCATTGGAGTCAGTTTCGATGATCCGGTTACTCAAGGTCATCTCAAGTTCCCCGGAACATATCAGGGTTTTATTGGAGATTCCGCCGATATCCGTCATTGTTTCCGGTTCTGAACCGGGATGTGTAACCACCGCGCCGGTCCCGGTATCCACACTTGTGTTGACCCCCGGTGCCTGGACGTTGACGCTCCCGTTCTCAATGGAAACACGGACCCCTCCGGCATCCACATAGACGCCATCTTCGGTGACTTCCACTGTGCCATCCTGAGCGGAAACCAATCCGGTCAGGATCATTAATAATACCGTTATAATTCCCAATGTCGTTTTCATGGCAATCCTCCTGGAAACCGGGTCTGTGGAAATATATCTCTAGAATTGAATATAACGGGAAACCCCGGTTGAAATCAATGATCTGAATCAGATCCTTCTTTGGTTTTGAACAAATTAGCGATAAATCCCGTATAAAAATATGTAAATCAGTTGATCCGTTAACATCAATCGGAATTAGGAGAGGGGAATTTTCCATGAAGACAATTTTTATTGGGATAATGCTTACCATGTTTCTAATTAGTGGACCCGTTCTTGGAACAGAAATTGAACCGCCGGAGGGAAAAGTTCTGAAGCCGGCATTATTGGTTATCGATATCCAGAATCAATATTTGCCCATGATGTCCGATTCTGATCGGGACCGGGCTATGAAACGGATCAATTACGCTATCTGGATTTTCCGCCAGCATAATCTGCCGGTGATTCGTGTTTATCATACTGATCCAGAGTACGGTCCTGCACCGGATTCAGAAGAATTTGAGTTTCCCGAAAGTGTGATTATTAAAGAGGAAGATCCCAAAATTATCAAGAATCATGGGAATGGGTTCGTAAAAACAGATTTGGAGAAAGTCATCCGGGAAAACGGGTGCAATACGCTGTTCATGTGCGGTCTCAGCGCCACGGGTTGCGTGCTAGCCACGTTTCAAGGTGCCCGGGATCACGACTTTGAGACGTTTCTGATCAAAGACGCTCTTTTAAGTCATGACGCTGAATATACCAACAGTATTGAGGAAATCTTTGATGCCGTGAGTCTGAGTACTGTTAATTTCATGCTGGAACACATCGTGAAATAACCGGGCAACTTTATTCCCACGCCTATGGCGTAAGTTCAAGACCGGGTTTTTTGAACTTGGATCTTTACTTTTCTTTGACGAACACATTCCCGCCAAGATCAATCAGATCAGCATTCCCGGTTTTAACCACTACACCGGATATTGTACAGTTCTGGATAGATACCGTGGCATTATTACCGATGACGAGACCGGAAACTTTACCTTCGATAACGCAGCCCTTCAGTGTTGCCGTTCCATTATCGATAACTTTAACACCCGTTTTGCCCGCCTGAATCTGACTGTCTTTTAGTATGAGTGTACCGTGTTCAGAGACGACGACACCATCGGAAGTTGTTTGAATGATCCTGTTGGTCAGAGTCATATCCGCTTTACCGCTGCATACCAGGGTTTTCAGGGAAACAACTGAATCACCTGCAACGACATCAGATGTTGAACCGGGATTTGTGACAACCGTTCCGGTCTCTTTATTTGTGTCCACTTTTGCTTCGGTGATTTCTTTAACGACGACACTCCCTTCATCTATGGTAACCTTGGTGCCGTCCTCGGTGACGATAACGGTATCATCCGCAAAGGTTGGTCCGATCAAGATCAACATCAATGCAACTGTAATTGTGATTTTCATAGTTTTCTCCTAAAATCAGGGTTAAGATTTTTCTATAATCTTACCAGTATCATGAACACCGGAATGAGTCAAAATCCATCAATGAAACCTGTTGGAGTTAGAATTGAGTGTAAACACAATACATTTCATTTTGGATCAGCATGTGAAACAGCCGGATGGAAATCTGTCGAGCTATTTGCCTCCTGCTTAAGAAAAATCCGGTTAACAACGCAAATTCCTCGTCATCAGGATCTCCCACCACGGAGAATTTTCTGATATACTCAGCCCTTCAGGTTCGCAGCAAGGTAATGTTCACAGTAATAAACAAGTTGTGTCCTGATTCTTCCTTTGGGGATCAGGTCGTGGGATTGGAGGTTATCATGAGTAATTCGGAACAGGAAAAAAGGGAACTTCAGGAGTTTAATTTTGAAGATACAATTATGCCTCACCTGTTATCAGGTGAAGTCGGCGCTCTTCTATCAGGTGATGGCAGTGCGCAGACTCCGGTGGTGCAGAAAGCCCTGTTCCTGGGGCCGAAAAGTGAAAATGCCGATCTCGTGGAAAAGCTGCTTCTTCAGGTGTTCCGGGACCATGTGTACTGGCGCCGGAATTTTCATCCCGAGGATCCACCTGTTATCTCCCACGCGGAGCAATACAGTAAAGGATTCCTGGCATTCTGGGGAAATTTTGAACGGGAACTCTTTGCACTTCTGGGACGGTTAAAATCCGATATTCCGTTTTTCTCACCCCGGTATATCGGACATATGCTCTCTGAAACAAGTATTGCCGGCATTGTCGGGTACATCGCCGCCATGCTTTATAATCCCAACAACGTTTCCTGGGAAGCGTCTCCCGTTACGACGCTGCTGGAAATTCAGGTGGGTCGGATGTTGGCGAAAATGTTCGGATTCGGCAGTACTGAAGAGGAACTTGAGGGGACCTGGGGCCATATCACCAGTGGCGGCACCGTGGCGAATTTTGAATCCATCTGGGTGGCAAAAGGCGTCAAATTCCTGCCCATCGCTGTCCGGTATAGTGCCAGGGAACTGGATCTGACCGATCTGACGGCTGGTCCGGACAATACACCGGTGACCCGGATGAGTGCCTGGGAACTGATCAACCTTAATCCCGTTGAAGCGCTGGATCTGAAGGACAGGTATCTTCAGAATTATGTATCGGCATTTCCGGAGGATGAGAAGGAAGAAGCTCTGGCTGAAGCCGTAAGTATTCTTAAGGAAAATACTATTTTATCCATGGGTGACCATGCGTTCTTTTCCCGGTTGAAAGGCAAAGATGAATTAAATGTGCCTATTATGATCGTTCCCCAGACCATGCACTACAGCTGGGAAAAAGGACCCGGAATATTCGGTATCGGCTCGAAGCAGGTGAAACGAATTCCTATCGACCGGTATTTCCGCACGGATATGATTCTTCTCAGGAGAGAACTGGATCGTGCGCTGAGCAAACGGATTCCGGTGATCCAGGTCGTGGGTGTTGTCGGTTCCACGGAAGAAGGCGCTGTGGATCCCATCCATACCATTGTCAAGATGCGTAATGAGATGCGTTCCGCCGGACTTTCGTTTTCCATCCATTGTGATGCCGCCTACGGTGGATACATGGCGGCCTGTTTCCGGGATCGAAACGGGGCACTCCGGTCGCTTCCGGATATGCAGGTGGATTACGGCGGCTGGCCGTCTCGGAATATTTATGCCAGTTTTTGCGGGATGAGTGAGACGGATTCCATCACTGTGGATCCTCATAAAACCGGGTATGTCCCCTATTCTGCCGGCGCAATCGTTTTCCGGGATGGACGATGCAAGGAACTGGTGGCCCAGGAAGCTCCCTATGCGTTGGGCGGCAGAGAAAAGCAGCATCCCCATGAAATTCATATCGGGAAATATATTATGGAGGGCAGCAAAGCCGGTGCATCTGCGGCATCCGTTTTTCTTTCCTCCCAGGTTATCCCACTTAATGAACAGGGATATGGAAAAATCCTTGGCAGAACCGCTGCCAATGCCAAAACATTTTACAATCATCTCCTGGAAGTTGCTGATGCCGTTGGGGACGAGTTCAAGATCGTGCCTTTTTTTCAACCGGATACCAATATCGTGGACTATCTGTTCAATGTCACCGGAAACGATAAATTGGATGTCATGAACCGGTTTTCTCTGAAAATTTACTCCAAACTGTGCATTGATCCGGAACGTCCGGTTCAAACCCGCCGGTTTATCGTGTCTCATACGGAGTTCGGATATGAGAATTATAATCCCATTGTTCTGAAACAGATTTTGAAGGAACAGATGGGTGTGAAACCCGGTTATTTTATCCCGGCCGATGAATTCATCTCAAAAAAAGCAAAGGGCAAAACAGACGGATACGACGATCATATATTCGTCTTTCGGACAACGCTGATGAATCCGTTTGTGGTGGAGAAAGTCACGCCGGACAAGAATTACATTGAGATGTTTATGCATGAACTTCCGGTGCGGTTAAAGCATGCCAGGACCGTGCTGAAACTCTGATAATATCAAGCCCGGTCATGGTCATTATCCCTTTTCTCCAAAACTGAGTGGCAAGACCGAAATCCATTATTATCGGCATGTTATCCGGCCGGATTAGAATATTATCCGGAAAGGACCTATTTGCTCAGGCATTTTATGTGTCAATTCACACAATGCTCCCCGCGGTCCCTTCCATCTTGTCTCCAGACTGGTTCTGAATACAAATCCTTTTCTCTTCCATCTGAATAAGGATGGTACTCACCAAAATAGTGAAATGTAACTGGAGATCAAGTGACTTTGGTTACTGTCATGGATTCGCTTGAAATTGTGATTGCGCTGAACGCATTTTCACGAATACTGTTTTTTCCACCGGTAAATCGGGAATCTCGGTTGAAACCCGATTTTTCTGTAAAATTTCAATCCGGCGTCCATATGAGCAGTTTCAGCACCCAGAGCAGCAATTCTGCGTAATCCTTCCATCACGACCTCCCTGCCCATTCCCAGTTGGATGGAACCCACGGGTTCCAGAGTGCCGGTCTTATTGAAGGCATCAAACCAGGCGATTGCGCAGGCGACAAATACACCGTCCGGTCTGACCACAACAAGATCCAGATCTTTACGGTAATCAGGCGCTTTCTGCAGTTCGCGACAGGAGAAGATCGTGGCCCAATCATTGGGGTCCGGATGATTGAACGATAACCCCCAGATCTGTCGGCGTTTCTCCAGATCATTAACTTCCGCCATCGACATAAACCGATACCCTTTTGGCAAGTCCGGTTCAGGTAAATTGGTGAGGTCAAAATCCGCATAAAGCATGCACGGCTTTGCATCTGATTGAAAACCCTGTTTTTTTGCTTCTGTTTGGAGTTTTTCATCATGCGCGCCGACAAAGATCCGGATCGCTTCAGCATCGGAAAAGGTCTTTTCGGCATATGCAAACATTTCAGGCAGCAAAAACTCATAATCAGGGTGCCGCTGGAAAAAAACCTGACCGAATGCGGGATGCCAGGGAACATACTCATCCGGACAAACGACGCCGACAATTTCCCCCGCTTTGTTTTCCCACATACCGATAGCAGACTCCCAGAAACGGATGCCTTCCCTGCTTTTCTTTCCGGTTGTATCCGGAATTGCAGTGGCGGTTTCATCGATTCCCTTTGCACCAAACATGGGTGCACAACAATACCGGGCATAGTTCCACCTGACCAGATCCCAGTTCACCGGATGTGGAAATGCGTGGTAGTTCGTAACAAGAAAGTCCCGCACTCTGAGAAAGTCCTCTGATTTGTATTTACGAAAAGAGGTTTGCATAGTTATCTCCTTAATTTCTATATCGGTGATAACGACTTGTTTGCTAAATCATTTCATCAGGAATTCTTGTGCTTTGGCCCTTTAACATGTGAAATCAAGGGTTTACGGCCTTTCTCCTTGAAACTGCGGATAATCTTCCCCGCTTTTTCAAACGGAACTGTGATAAAAGAGAATGAATCCATTACCTGGATATCGCTGATTTGCTTGGACTTGATGGCAACTCTTTTCGAGATAAGCCGGATCAGTTTTTTTTCGCTGTAATTATCTTTTTTCCCCAGGGCAACGAAGAGTCTGGCTTTACCCTGATGATCCAGTTGCCGTCCCCGGGGTCCCAATTCCTGGATTTCCCCATACTCCTCAGGATTCAGCTCATCCTCAAAACTGTATTTCAGAAGCGCTGCCACTATTTCCGTCGGATGACTCTCACTGAGCAGTTTCTTGGCCCAGTTATAGTATTTTATATCAATCTCATCTTTCGGGATGGCGGCCAGATCATCGTCTATCTTTTTCCTTTTGACGTTGATGATATCCTCTACTCTCGGCACCTGTGATTTCTTGATATCCGTCTTGGCAATCCGCTGAATAAACATCAACCGTTTATACTCACTGGGGGTGATAAACGTAATGGCCGTACCCATCTTCCCGGCACGTCCCGTCCGCCCGATCCGATGCACATACGAGTCCGGGTCATTGGGAAGCGCATAGTTGATCACATGGGTCAGGTCCACCACATCAATACCTCGGGCCGCCACATCCGTTGCGACAAGAATGTTCACGCGTTTTTTTCTGAAAGATTCGAGAACACGTTCCCGCTGCATCTGCGAGATATCCCCGTGGATCGCTTCTGCGTCATACCCTCTGTCAATGAGCTGTGCAGCGACGGTATCGACATCGAGCTTTGTTCGACAGAATATCAGCCCGTAGAAATTATCTTCAATATCGATGATCCGGCAGAGCGCTTCAAATTTATCGGAGCCTTTCACCTCAAAGTAAATCTGTTCCGTCAGGTTCGAAGTCAACTGTTTTTTCTTGACCGTATGCAGCACATAGCCTTCCATATATTTATGAGCCAGCTCCTTGATCCGTCCCGGCATAGTTGCAGAGAACAGCAACGTGCGTTTTGCAGGGTTGGTGTGCTGCATGATCCCTTCCATCTCCTCGATGAATCCCATGCTGAGCATCTCATCCGCCTCATCAATGATCAAATGCTCGATATGTCCGAGTCGCAGCGTCTTTCTTTTGATGTGATCCAATATCCTTCCGGGAGTTCCAACGACAATATGCACGCCTATTTTCAGTCGTCTCAGTTGCTGATCGATGGATTGTCCGCCGTAGATGGGTACGATTTTGATATCCTTTTTTCCTCTGAGTGAATTAATTTCCACGGATACCTGAATGGCCAACTCCCGGGTGGGCGTCAGAATCAATGCCTGAACTGTTTTGGAGTCCTGATTGATCATTTCAATCAGAGGTAATCCGAATGCCGCTGTTTTTCCGGTGCCGGTCTGGGCCTGAGCAATGATGTTCGTGTCATCCCTCAGCATGACGGGGATCGTCATTATCTGAATCTCAGTCGGCTCTTCAAATCCTTTATTATTGATTGCCTGCAGTAAGTTCGTTGATAATCCAAGACTCTTAAATGTCGTTTTATTTTCCATGATTTCTCTCTTCCCTGTGTTAATTTTGAACGTCTTGGATAACGCTGTGCCCGGGTGACTTATTCTGAATCAGCAAACACTGCGGTCATAAGCTTTATCCGGATGATCCAGAAAAATCAATGGTATGGAATATCAATGGAGCTGGTCCGCTTGTGATTCTCCAACGTTGCAAGATTCTGACTGCAAATCTCGTATGTCCACCGGTTTGCCATTTGTTTTATCGGTTAAGATACGTTGCTTTCCGAAATCGCCTTTGTTACTTTCCCAAATGAATATGATTTCGGTGTGAACGACCAGAATTCATGCCATTACAACCACTGTTCAGGACGTCATCAATGAACAATAATTCCTATGATGAAACAATCCGGATTAATTCAAATAAAAATGTTGAAGAAGCTTTATCCCGGTGCATCGATCCGTCATCCAACCCACAGCGCGTGTGGCTGGAACTGACAAATCGATGCCAACTCAATTGTACCATGTGCCTGAGACGGGAGAGTGCGGGAAGCAATAAAGATCTTCCCGATACAATCATCGGAAAACTCTCTGAAAATGTCTTCAATTCTGTTCGATATATCGCTCTGGGCGGGGCGGGAGAACCGACACTTTACAAAGATTTCCACGGACTCTTGAATCGCATTACCCGACCCAATGGGCCGACCCTGGAGTTTGTGACCAATGGCAAACTTTTAAACGATGAGATTATTCAAACATCCGTGAGGAATGGTGTATCTGTGATGATATCCATTAACGGTGCGACTGCGCAAACCCATGAAACCTCACGGATCGGATCTGATTTCAATGAACTCATCACACATCTTCAGACAATAAACCGGTACAAAACAGCACTCAAAAGTGACATGATCCTGGGTGTGAATTACGTTGTTCTTCGGAACAATATTGAAGAAATGTCGGATTTTGTGGAGCTGATGGCTTCCTGCGGTGTCGAGGAGATTCGATTTTTAACCTTCGATCCCGGTGCTCCCGGGATGGACCGGCTTGTTCCCGATCAGGATATCCGTGTGTTGAACCGGATATTAATGGAGACCCGGAAAACCGCACATAAACATGCTCTGTGTGTCCGTATGCCCATGTTCTATCGTGTGGAAAACGATCCTGAATATAATGAGAATCTGCAAGCTGAATCCGGGAAGTACCCGATCCCTGATCTTGAAAAATCCACCCGGATCAACTCAAGCATATACGTCGGTGAAAGCTGGCAGTGCCACGAACCCTGGACAACAACGTTTGTGGATATTCACGGCATCGTCAAACCCTGCTGTTTATCTCTGATGCAAATGGGTAATCTGAATACCCAGACCTTTGAAGAAATCTGGCACGGGAAAATCTATAAAGAACTCAGGCGCACCATAAATACCGATGAGATGCCGGAGGAGTGCAGACGATGCCGGGAATATGCACACATCTGGAAAAATCTGGGCATGTTTCAGAAAAAACCCGGGTTATTGAACCGATTGAAATCAACTCTCACACGCATGTTCAGGTGAAACATCTACTCTGAATGCAAATAGTGTAGTAAACTATTAATATTGAGATGTGGAGACAGCGTGGATGTTTGCTACGGCCTGGTTTTGAATATTAATTTGGGATTTAACTTTGATGTATCGGATTGAGAAAATTTTCATTTTGTTACTGTGTGTTGTTCTCTGGGCAGGATGCCGGGACCAAACACCTGTTGATCCGCCGTCCGCCGGGTTTGTCCGACTTCTTCCGCTCAATTCAGACATGCAGCTTACTCCCGATTCTGTAAAAAAGCGGCGAGCCTTTTTAAATAACCAAATGAGTGCCGGAGAGCCTTCATTCATCCGGATAACAAATGGTGGAGTTACCCTTACTTCCGTCTTGTTAACAGAGGAAACGTGTTATTCAACGCAATGTCGGATCATCCCGGAATCTTCCTTGAGATGTTCCGTTTTCGCATCGAAGGAATTCTCGCCGGATCATTCCGGTGATGTATTTCTTGAGATTTCTGTTATGAAAAAGGGGAGACCGGAACCGGTACTGACTCAAACAGAAAAAATACCGGTATTTTCTGATTTTGAGAAGCCCTGGCTGGATTGTTGCTTTCCTTTTGATCTGCCGGACGATGCGTATTCGATCCAATTTAAAGTACGAGTGAAATCCGTTGACCGGGAGGTCGGAGCGTCATCTATTGCCGTCTATGTCGGAAATCCGGTGATTCACTATCCAAATGAAAAAAATGAAAAACCGGATGTCTGGTTTATTGTATTTGATACGCTTCGGGCGGACCGTCTTGGCTGTTACGGTTACCCGGAACCGGTGAGTCCTTCCATCGATCGGTTCAGTCAACATACCGTTCAATTTTCATCGGTCATCGCACCGAGTTCATGGACATGCCCGTCTGTTAATTCAATTCTTACAGGCATGTACCCGCATCGCAGCAAAAGATTGGGTCTGCGATTAAGTAGATCCGATTCGGAATTTGAATCTCTGCCGGAACGTTTTGCACAGAACGGGTATTATACTGTGGGCGTCAGTAGCAATATACTGATTACACCGGACAGGGATTATGACCGGGGATTTGACTTGTTCGATACAATGCCCTGCGCCGTCTGGCACTCCGGTGCACCTCAAATGATGTTGGATCGTACGGTCAAACACATCAAATCCCATCCGGATACTCCGCAATGCCTGTACTTTCATTCCATTGACCCTCATGATCGATATCAACCACCTCATCCCTATGACAAGTTGTATCCTATATTGAAAGGCGATATGAGAGAATGGTTTCGAGAAGGGTTAACCGGCCCATCTGGAAAAGGATTTTCACGCGATATTGAACCTCCAAATGATGTTGAGCTTCAATTCCTTCATTCAAATTATCTGGGAGAAATCCGCTGCATGGACGGTATCCTGGAAAAGTTGGTTATTGCCCATAAAAAAATTAGACCGGATCGTGAACTGGTTATCGTGTTTACTTCTGATCATGGGGAGGGATTCATGGAACACGGCAATCTGAGCCACTCCCGCGATTTATGGGAAGAAAGCGTCCGGGTCCCCCTGATGTTTACCGGGAATATCAATGATAATCATCCATGTGTCAAAGCCGCTAATGTCTCATTAGTCGATATATTTCCATCGATTATGAAGCGCATGGGTATGGACACTGCTTCCGATATCGACGGCCGGGATATTCTCGATTCACAATATGCCGATCAGGCAGACACCCGCATGATTTTCAGTCTGCTTCGCAATCACAGTGATCTCAGACCATACTGGCGAACAGTTTACAGAGGACACAATAAAGTTATTTTCAGAGAGGATCAGGATCCGGCATATTTCAACCTGGATATTGATCCTGAAGAAACCGGCCGAAACCCGGTTCCCGCCCACCAGGCAGCACTCCTGTCGGAACTGGAGGATCTGATCGCCGGTGAACAGAAAAACCAGGATAAGAAAGTGTCCATTGATAAAAAACTGAAGCAACAGTTAAAGCAGTTGGGGTATATTGAGTGATCTTCCGGTTGGGCGCGCTGGAGCGTTTCCCTTGCAATTTTTCGAAATTTATTTTTTAATTAACTGACCGCGATTTTGATTAAATAATTTACACTGAAGCAGGGCTTTTTTTTTATACACAGTACTGAGTGGACATTCAGATTAACTGGGGGGGGTTGTGATGAGTCGAAACAGATTGATTGTGCTTTTATGGGTATTGATTGCAATGACAGCTTCCGTTCATCAAAGTCTGGCAACGGATTACACATTTTTACCGGCATCAGGGTTTTGGCATGAATCCACTAATTGGAATCCGAACCCGCCGAATCCTGATGATATCTGGCCGGGTGATGCGTTTATTATCCCCACGGGCAGCGAGGCTACTAACATCCAAACGATTCAATGCGATGGAATCATTACCGTTGAAGGAACACTGATAAACGACGATCAGATAACCATTGGACAATTCGGGCAGTTGACAAATCATGGTGATTTAAGAGGTGGAAATCTCACTGTTTGGGGTCAATTGCTCAATGAAGGCTCTCTTTCTGACTGTCAACTCGAGCTCGCGGGTCAATTTATTAACTATGGCGATGTCGCACCCGGAACATTCTCGCTGATCGTCCCTTTCGGAAGTGCAGCCGAAATGAATTTGTGGGTCGACACACATTTCAGTGCGATCAGCATTGAGGCAAATGCTGTTCTTGAGGACGTGTCCGATGAAGATTTCGCCATCCTGTCCGGAAATCTGACCAATGATGGAATCTTCCGGCGGACCCGGCATATTTCAGAGAATGGCCTGTATACCTTCGGGTTGACAGACGTTGTCCTGGACATACCCAACGACGGGACGTTATCTCAGATCATCATTGATCGAATTGATCAGATTCATCCTGCAGCCATTCCACCGGGAATGATCGGGGGACCGTATTGGACAATTGCAACCACGGGAACAGGGTATCAGGTTGACCTTTCCCTGCCTCATTCCGGTCTGATGGAGCCCCGGATCGCTTTCATTGAAAACGTTAACTGGTATGGCGGACGATCAACAGCAACCAATGAACGTGTGACATTGGCCGGTTTGACAAATCTCAGTTTCGACTGGCTGGTCAGTGCTGATGCCATTCCTTATGAGGACTGCAATGATCCAGGGATTCTGTCCTGTGGTGATACTGATGTGATCGGTTCAAATCTGCAGTATCGATGGAATGATTATGATGATACTAATTACAATTGTGGTATTCCCAATGAGGGTGGCGATGAGGTATGGATTCTGGATCCCGGACAGTTCTATCGGACCATAACCATTGAACTGGATGACTGGGGTGATCCCGGTATGAATCTGGTTGTAGACAATGCGTGTCCTCCGGATGGTAACCCCCTGGCATGTGGTGAATCCATGGTTACGCTGAACGGTATTTCCGATTCCGTTTATGTGTACGTTGACTGTAATGCCGGAGGTGGCGGTGAGTATTTCCTGACTGTAACCTGTTCAACTGACCCGGAAATTATTATTGTGCCGGATCATTACGATACAATACAAGCCGGAATCGATGCCGCTTTTGAAGGCGACACAGTCATTGTCATGGATGGGACATACACCGGTGAGGGCAATAAAGGCTTAAATTTTCTTGGAAAAAATATCACGTTGATCTCCCAGCACAACAATCCCGAGCAGTGCATTATTGACTGTGAAAATGAAGATCGAGGATTTTTCTTTGCCAATAATGAAACACTTGCTTCAATGATATTCGGGTTTACGGTTCGGAATGGTGAAACAATCTCCCATGGCGGTGCACTATATTGCTATGAAGCGTCACCGGCAATCATCAACTGCCATTTTGTCAACTGTTTTGCGACAGAAGATGGCGGCGCCGTCTATATGCGTTATGCGCCATCGATTCGTTTCGAAAACTGCATCATTACAGGGAACGCGTCCGGGGACGACGGTGGCGGCATCACCATCAGAGGCTCGTTGCCTCTCTTTAGTAATTGCCTGATAAGCGACAACCATGCCGGTGATGACGGGGGGGCTGTGTGGACGAACAATTCAAGTTCTGTTTTTGTCAATTGTACGATCGCCAATAATGATGCAGCGGATTACGGCGGTGCTTTTGAAATCACCAACAGCGCGAACCCCGTCATGGTCAACTGCATATTCTGGGGCAATAACGCGTCCAATGGGCATAGTCAGTTCCATTTGGTTTCAGCCACAGCAGAAGCGTATTACTGCGATATTGAGGATGGCTGTCCCGTGGATATGACATGTTCGGATTGTTTTGAACTTGATCCTTTGTTCATCGGAGGATCACCTTTTGATTATCATCTGCAAACCTGCAGTCCATGCATCAATGCCGGGACCGGTGATATCGGGACATTCCCGTATCTTCCCCCGGACGATATCGATGGACAGATTCGTCCTGAGGAATCCGGGTACGACATAGGAATGGATGAATTGTCACGCGGGTATAAAATCCTCCAGTGCGGTGATACCGGTGTTTCAGGATGTGATCTGGGACAAGTATCCAGCCGTTTTGATCAAACCGATTATGGATGCGGTACTGATTACAGCGGTGGTGAGGACGTATGGATAATGGACGTTCCCGGCACAATCGGTAGTGTTATTGTCACTTTGGATGACTCACTCGACACGAACATGGACCTTATTGTGGACGTTGCCTATCCCCCGGACGGGACCGCCGTCGCTTGTGCAGACAATCAGATAACATTTACAACCGGTTGTGGACCTGAGACATACTACATTTACGTTGATACGCCCGCGGGGACAGGATCTGCGTATTCCCTGTCAGTGAGTTGTGTTAACAACGGTAATTTATTGGTGCCTACGGAATACACAACCATACGATCTGCCATGAATGCGGCATGTGAAGGCGCTACCATTTGGATTGCCGATGGAACATACACAGGATCCGACAACAGAGATCTGAACTTTTACGGCAAAGGCATCACTGTTCGGTCCGTGAGTGATAATTCAAATTCATGTGTGATCGATTGCCAGAACTCCGGAAGAGGATTTCTTTTCAACAGCGGTGAAGATGAAAACTCAATATTGAGAGGAATCAAGATTACAAATGGAAGCAATGGAGGGATATATTGTGATGGATCATCCCCGGTCATTGATCGTTGTATCTTTAGC
>SWBX01001371.1_pt1 | contig 16064 bp, 14 predicted proteins | sample 4693051 | NCBI WGS metagenome assembly SWBX01 (sample SAMN10267272, study PRJNA491770) | bioreactor metagenome | isolation source: DHS bioreactor inoculated with marine | place: Japan: Omine Ridge, Nankai Trough | reverse complement strand
ATTCAAGATTACATCGCCCTGATATACCCACAACGCAAAAAGCTCGGTATATTTCCTTCTATCGCCTAAAACTGTATACTGTTACCATGACATACGGACAAGTTACTTGGAAGTATTAGGGTTGGTTTTCTGTAATCCCTTGGAGGTATTGAATGAATGTTTCAAATCAATCCGGACGAATCATTCCGCCTCATGGTGGATACCGGAAACTGAAATCGTTCCAGATGGCGGAAATTGTGTATGATGCTACCGTCTCATTCTGCAATCGCTTCATCAATATCAGATCCAGAACCCATGATCAGATGGTGCAGGCCGCCAGGAGTGGCAGGCAGAACATTGCAGAAGGCAGCAAGGTGTCCGGAACGTCGAAGAAGTTTGAAATAAAACTGGTGAACGTCGCCCGGGGAAGTCTTGAGGAACTCCTGTTGGACTATGAAGATTACCTGAGACAGCACGGGTTGCTCCTTTGGGGGAAGGACCATGAAAAGGCTAAAGACATCAGGAAACTGTCCTATATGTCCAATAGGTCATATATGACTTATAAGTCCAATATTGAGGTGGAATCTGCGGAAGTTGCGGCAAACACGATGATTTGCCTGATTCACCAGACCAATTATCTGTTAGATCAGCAAATCCGGAAACTGGAGCAGATGTTCCTGAAAGACGGCGGGTTTACGGAACGATTATATAAAGCCCGGCGCAAATCACGCGGTGATCAGGGATCTGTCCTATAAGTCCAATAGGTCATATATGACTTATAAGTCTAACTCTGAGGAGTAACCTCCGGGTTTACAAAACCCTTACTGGGTCCATCCGAAGGTCCAGGTGTCCATGTCGCCGAACAGTTCTTTTATGTCCGGATCGGTCAGAGCGGCGTACCAGATGATGCCGCTGACGTTGCCGGCACCGTCGGGCCAGGAAAAATCCGGTAGTACCGTCACAACAGTTTCACCGACAGGGAAGTTCGGATATTGTCCGAGATAGTGATCGAAACTGCCGAAAGACGGTGCAAAAAAGTATGTTCCGAAGACATCCAGGATAACGAATAACGGATAATTTGAAAGCACATTTCCGGAGGCATTACACACGCTAACCCGGCAGCTGCAACTATCCCCCGGTGCATATGTTGTATCGGGCATCCATATTTTGCACCCGGTGGAACTGCAGGCTGATGGTGTGGGCGTGGGTGGTGGCGGTGTGGGGGTTGGTGCACTGGAAACCGGATAGTGAATTCCCATATCCACCGTACCCGCGTCCGGAACATCATCTGTCCGAGTGGAATACTCATCCAAACAGGCCTGACCATCGGTGATGGGAAAACAAAAGCTGGATGCCGGATCGGATCCGCTGTTTACGCACGGACTGGTGCTGCTCTGGCCGGCTTCTGTCTGGCTGAGTCGGAAATTATGAATTGATGGATCAATGAAGATGGGATTCGAATTGATATTTCCGCTGCCTGTATACACACCGGAGTCCTGGTATATGTTCGAATAAGTGATCACCGGCGGTGAACCGGACTGCACATCAATTTCATCAGATATGTTTCCCCACAATATGCAGTTGGTGACAGTGGCTTGCGCCTGATACATGTGCAAAGTGCCTCCCAGGGAAGCGCTGTTGTCTGTCAGGGTGCAGTTCATAAGTGTGGGCGCCGCGTCCCAGGCCAGATACAGCCCGGAACCGGCTGTTGCCGTGTTCAGAAACATTTCGCAGTTGATCAGAAGGGGACTGGCAATGGAGTTACAGATAATGGCTCCCCCGTGGTTCGACGTACCATATGCGAATGTACAATTTGTGACGATGGAATTGGAAGCGTTAAGGAAGGCGATACCGGCGCCACTTTCGGCGGTGTTATTGTCAAAAGCACAGTCAGTGATTGTAGCGCTGGATTCCCAGAGAAGAATACCACCACCATCACCTTCCGTCGTATTGTTTAAAAAAATACATTCTGAAATTGTGGGAGATGCCTCGTAACAGTATATTCCAGCTCCGCCTGACAGCATGTATGCATTTCGGATAGTGAAGCCCCTTAATACAGAGTAGCTGGTTTCATTGTTGCCGAAAATGAATCCGCGGTAGGGTGTCGAAGCACTTCCATTGATGTCGATGGTGCAGGCACCTGGACCATTTTCCGACATGACGGTGATTCGCTTGCCGTTAAAATTGATATCCCGATTACCGCTGAACCGATGCACACCATCAGCAACTAAAACGGTATCACTGAGTCCGGCTGCATCAATACCTGCCTGAATCGTCGCGTAATCGGCAGGTACGTGATAGATGGCTGCCGAAGCGGTTACGGGAATCATCAGAGTAAGAACGATGGACATTATGATCTTGTTCATGAACAAATCCTCCTGAATAACTCAGGGGATTATAGTCCAAAACGGATATCGATACCATTGATAATATCGGATCCGTGCGATTCGGGATTAAAATACCCGACAAAACTACTTGACATTAGAAAAGCCAAAGCTCATAATGATCTTCAGGTTTTTACTTAAATTTGTTCCGGATTGCGTGATCGTTTGTTTTCTGTATCGGTCATGTCAAGCGTTACATTGATTTGCCTGGAAGCAGGAAACCTGTCACAGGCGTTGAAAACCCAGGAGGAGATTATGACAAAATTACAAGTTCGCTCACTCAGTGGCGAAAGCAAAATACTCAACGAAGATGCATTGAACGAATTACGCGGGAGTGTGCGCGGTCAAGTTGTGGTGTCCGGTGACGCCGATTACGACGCGGTGCGCCAGATATGGAATGCAATGATCGACCGTCGTCCGTCTATCATTGTACGGTGCACCGGGACGGCCGATGTGCTGCATGCGTTAGCGTTTGCCCGACAGCATGAACTGCTCACATCGGTCCGCGGAGCCGGTCACAACATTGCCGGCAAGTCGCTGTATGATGGTGCGGTCCTGATTGATTTGAGCAATATGCGTTCCGTCCGTGTCGATCCTGAGGCCCGTGTGGCGGTTGTTGGCCCCGGGGCGACTCTGGGTGATGTGGATCACGAGACCCAGGCGTATGGGTTGGCAGTGCCTACCGGAATCAATTCGACCACCGGTATTGGCGGGCTGACTCTTGGCGGCGGTTTCGGTTGGCTCAGTCGCAGCCATGGCCTGACCGTGGATAACCTTATCGCCGCCGAAGTGATTACCGCTGCCGGTGAGCGTCTGCGATGTGATGCAGATCACCATGCTGATCTGTTCTGGGCCACCCGCGGGGGAGGTGGAAATTTTGGAGTGGTTACTTCATTCGAGTTCAAGTTGTATCCTGTGGGTCCCGAAGTGATGTCCGGTCCCATCGTCTTTCCTATCGACCAGGCAAAATCGGTGCTCCGTAGGTACCGCGAATTCTGCGCAGGCTGTCCTGATGAACTCACCGTATGGGCGGTAATGCGCGACGCACCTCCCCTGCCATTTCTCTCGCCTGAGTTTCACGGGACAAGAGTGTTGATTCTGGTCGGTCTCTATAATGGCCCCATGGACTTGGGTGAGAAGGCATTGGCTCCATTGCGTGAGTTGGGTCAGCCAATTGCTGATGGTTTCGGACCGCATCCTTTTGTGGGGTTTCAGCAGGCATTCGATCCGCTGCTGACACCGGGTGCCCGTAACTACTGGAAATCGCACAACTTCACCGAGTTGAGTGATGGTTTGATTGACAAACTGGTTGCGTATGGGTCCCGTCTGCCCAGCCCGCAGTCGGAGATTTTTGTTGCGCAATTGGGAGGGGCGATCAACCGGGTTGCACCTGATGCCACCGCTTACCCGCATCGCGAAGTGGAGTTTGTCATGAATGTGCATACACGCTGGGATGCTCCGGATCAGGACGACGCTTGTGTCACCTGGGCCCGGGATTTTTACTCAGCCACCGAAACCTTCGCTACCGGTGGTGTGTATGTCAACTTCATCAGTGAAGATGAGGACCGGATCCAGGGCGCGTACGGTGCAAATTATGATCGACTCTCCAAAGGAAAAGCCAAATACGATCCCGGCAATTTCTTCCGTCTGAACCAGAATATTGCTCCGAATTGATCACCATCTGCAGATGGGCAGGTGGGTATTAAACCCTCCTGCCCGATGGCAGTTTCTATATCCAGGAGACCGCGACGCATTTGCATGTGCAATATGCGTCTTTTTTTCTGAAAAATATGTTGCGATTTGCAACGTTTTTGTAGGGTGAGGTTTCTGACCCTCCAGCCATGTTTTAATAATTTCGTTTTAGTATCAATCATTTAGAATCGTTTTTTGCATAAATTGAAAGATCTGGCACAGGCTTTGCCTAGAGTATGGGTGAAAGGAGGTCCTGAATGCGGATCGGAATCACAGAATGGAATTCGAGAGTATCCCCGGTATTTGATGTAGCGGCGCGCATGTTGATCGCCGATATTCAGGAGGGTCAGGTTACAGACCGAATGTACCTGTCCATTCCCGAAGGTCATGCCATGGTGAAATTGGAAGCGCTTTCCAACTCTAAAATATCCGTGGTGATATGCGGTGCCTGTTCAGGATCCATGGAAAATTTCCTGCAGTCTTTCGGTATCGAGGTTCTTGCCTGGGTATCCGGTGATGTTGAGAAGATTCTCGCGGCGTATATCGCCGGCTGCAGGATTCAGGAAGAGTATCCCATGCCCGGTTGTCGGGGATGTGGACGTCGCCGGCAGGGAAGAGGTCGGCGCAGAGAAAGGAGAAATCAATGAAAATCATTGTAACATCGCAGGGTGAGGCTCTAGAGAGTGCTGTTGATCCCCGGTTTGGCCGGGCGCAGTATTTCATGGTGGTTGACACCGATTCTGACGAGTATCAGGCGGTTGCCAACACCCAGAACCTCAACGCTGTCCAGGGTGCGGGTATCCAGGCCGGACAAGCCGCTCTCGATCTGGGTGCGATGGCCGTGATCACCGGTCATGTGGGCCCCAAAGCGTTTGCAACGCTCATGGCGGCAAAAATCGAGATATACATCAATGCCTCCGGTACGGTGAAAGATGCTGTTGCGGCCTATAAAGCAGGCACGTTGACACAGGCGCGCCGGCCGGATGTGCAGGGACACTGGTAAAATTAAACGGTTTTAGTATTTGCTGGAACCAACTCATGAAAGGAGAAATAAAATGCCAGGTGGAGATAAACGAGGACCCCTTGGACAGGGGCCATTAACAGGAAGACGAGCCGGTTATTGTGCCGGTTACGCAGACCCCGGATTTGCCAATCAGGGATTTGCCAATCAGGGATTTGTCAATCGTGGATATGCCAATCGCGGACCCGGTGGTTATCGCGGTGGTGGTGGTGGAGGGGGTCGTGGGTTTCGCGGCGCCGGTGGTGGTGGCGGTCGCCGTGGATTTGGCGGTCAGGGAGCCATGGGTTACGGACCGGTTCCACCCATGCCGGGACCGGAATTCATTCCGCCGCCCGTGGCTGATCCGAAACGGGACATCGAGATCCTTCGGGAACAGGCTGAATATCTGCAATCATCATTGGAGAGTATCCGGAAACAACTGGACACGCTCACCGATGCACCCGCGGAGGACTAGTCATGCCCGGTGGAGATGGAACCGGCAGAGGCAGCGGCGGTGGACAGGGTCGTGGCGGTGGTTTTTCCCAGGGACCCGGCGGCGTGTGTGTCTGCCGGAAATGCAAGACGGAAATTCCCCACGCACCCGGTCAGCCCTGTCACCAGCGGGTCTGCCCGAATTGCGGATTTAAGATGACCCGGAAGATGGATTCATGACAATCAGGGATAACTCCATGACCATTGCTGTTGCCAGCGGGAAAGGCGGCACGGGAAAAACAACCGTTGCCGCCAATCTGGCCCGGACTCTGGCCGACGATTCCCATGAGGTGGTGTTTCTGGATTGTGATGTTGAAGAACCTAACGGGCATATTTTTCTCAACCCTGTCTGGGATAATAAAAGCGACGTCACGGTACCCATTCCGCAAGTGGATCAGGACGCCTGTATTCACTGTGGGAAATGCGGTCGGATCTGTCAATTTTCCGCCATAATCGATATGGGCACGGAAGTGCTGACTTTCGATGACCTCTGTCACTCATGCGGCGGATGCGTTCTGGTCTGTCCCGTTGGGGCCATTACTGAGATTCCCAAACCCATTGGAGTGCTCAGTATTGGCCGTTCCGGCAATATGCCGGTGATTCAGGGTGAGTTAAAAATCGGACATCCGGTCTCACCACCGGTGGTCAGCGCTGTGAAAGCCGCAGACAGCTCCCATGGCATCCGGATCATTGATTGTCCGCCGGGAACATCATGTCCCGTCATTGAATCCGTATCCGGCGCTGATTTTGTGATCCTGGTCACGGAACCTACACCATTTGGACTGTCTGATCTGCGGCTGGCTGTGGATATGCTGGATCTTATGAAACTGAAATATGGTGTGGTTGTTAACCGGGCCGGCATAGGCGATCGGGAAGTACAGGGGTTCTGCCGGGATAAACAGATCCCGATTCTAATGGAACTGGCCGACGACCGGCGGATCGCCGAAGCATACTCCCGGGGGGAGCTGGCTATTGATCGATTCCCGGAACTCCGGTCCCGGTTTCGGGATTTACAGAAGGAAATTATAAGGAGGGTCCGGATGTGAAGGAAATTGTTATTATTTCCGGAAAAGGCGGTACTGGAAAAACCAGTCTAGTGGCTTCGTTTGCGGCTCTGGCACCAAAACCGGTCCTGGTGGATTGCGACGTAGATGCGGCGGATCTGCACCTGGTTATTGAACCCCGAGTGATTAAAACCGAGTCATTCAGTGGTGGTAAACAGGCTCGGGTCCGGCCCGGTCATTGCACGGCCTGTGGGAAATGCGAGGAAGTCTGCCGGTTCAATGCCGTCTATTTTGACGGACCCGGAAACGGAAAGATTCCCCGTACCTTCCGCATTGATCCTGTTGCCTGCGAGGGCTGCGGTGTCTGTCACTGGTTCTGTGACTATGATGCAATCGCATTCGAGGAAGAGGAGAATGGCCGGTGGTATATCTCCGAAACACGGCATGGTCCCATGCTTCATGCCCGGATGAATCCCGGTGGGGAAAATTCCGGAAAACTGGTCTCACTTCTGCGTATCAAAGCCAGGGAAGTTGCGGAGGAACACAAGAGGGAGTTGATTTTAAGTGATGGCTCACCCGGAATCGGCTGCTCGGTTATCGCATCCATCACCGGAACGGATCTGGTGGTCATTGTCACAGAGCCGACCCAATCCGGTCTTCATGATTTTAAACGAGTGGCTGAACTGGCGGAGTTTTTCAATATACCCACCTGTCTGGTGGTCAATAAATGGGATCTGAACGCCGATCTCACAGAACAGTTTCAAAAAGAAGCTGTTAAGCGTAACATTCTGTTTGCGGGGCAGGTGCCGTACGATTCGGCAGTAACATCGGCACAAATAGCCCGTAAAAGTGTGGTAGAGTTTCAGGATGACGGTATCGCCGGTGATATTCGATCCATATGGGAAACTCTCATGAACCAAATAACCCGGTCTGCTCAAGCGGATAAATAATCTTAGAGGAATTTTACTATGAATCACGAACAATCCGATTCTCAACAAATGGAAATGGAACAGTTAAACGCCCGGATGAACCGGGTAAAACATAAAATCATGATTTTGTCCGGTAAAGGCGGTGTGGGAAAAAGCACGGTTTCTGCCAATATGGCACTTGCACTGGCTCGGGCAGGGAAAAAAGTCGGGTTGTTGGATGTGGACGTACACGGTCCCAGTATCCCGAAAATTCTGGGTCTGGAAGGCCAGCAAATCGTGGCGGACAAAGCCGGGATGATGCCGGTGGATCTCGGTGACAATTTAAAGGTCATCTCCATCGGATTTCTGCTGCCGGACAACGACGATCCGGTGATCTGGCGAGGACCGCTTAAATACAATGTCATCAAACAGTTTCTTAAAGATGTGATCTGGGAAGACCTGGATTATCTTATCGTGGATTCACCGCCGGGAACCGGGGATGAACCCCTGTCGGTGGCGCAGTTTCTCGCCCCATCAGCATCGGCGGTTATCGTAACCACCCCCCAGCAATTGGCAATTTCGGATGTCAGGAAGAGTGTCCAATTCTGCCGTAAACTGGGAGTGAACATCATTGGTATCGTGGAAAACATGAGTGGATTTGTCTGTCCGCACTGTAGCGAAACCGTGGATATCTTCAAATCCGGCGGCGGAGAAACCATGGCGGATGAAATGCATCTGCCGTTCCTGGGCAGAATTCCCCTGGATCCCAACGTGGTTTCTGCCTGTGATGATGGCCGGTTTTTTCTGTCTAATTATGAAAATTCACCGGCGGCAAATGCGTTTGAAACTGTGATTGCTCCTGTCCTGAATATGGCGGCAAATCGTGATGAGCCGGAGGATAAACCCGTGGTTGTCCCTGAATCAACAGCCGGTATCGTACCCGACCGGGAAATCATCGCAATTCCCGTGGCCGGCGGCAAACTCTGCATGCACTTTGGACATTGTGAGGTCTTTGCCATGATCACCGTGGATGCGGGATCCAAAACGATTGTTTCAAAGGAAAATCTGAAACCACCAGCCCATGAACCCGGCGTTCTCCCGCGATGGCTCCATGAACAAGGCGCCACCCGGATAATTGCCGGCGGTATGGGATCCAGGGCACAGACACTGTTTCAGCAAAACCAGATCGAGGTTATTGTGGGTGCTCCGGCAGACGATCCTGAAAACGTCGTCAAAGCATATCTTGCGGGAACACTGACCCCGGGACAAAACGTCTGCGATCATTGAGCAAGCCATTGTACCGGTTAAGACTTGATTGTTTCTTATATCGCGCAGAGAACGCAGAGACGCAGAGAAAAGCAAAAGTCATCGCAGAATCACGATCAATGATTCCGGACCCACCGGCATGGCTTTAGCCTGCCAGGTGGGCAACTAAGGATACCAGCCTCGGGATTTATTCCGGGGATACAATGTCAGCGGTAGAAACATACAACCATCGAGGAGATCCCCCGGATCAGTCGTTTCGCAGAAACGAGCCCCATTTCAGCAGAGCTGAAATCCGGAGGATGACATAGCGGACCGGGATGACAAAGTAAGTGCTAGCGGTATCCGAAGGTAACCCAGTCGATTTCACCGATGATGGACTGGTTGGCCGGATCGAAAAATCCCAGCCAGAATTTCAGGTCATCCGCTGATCCCGTGACCTCAGGCCAGACAAAATCGAAGATGTTTTCCATGGCGTAAAAACCGGGCAGGAAATCCCGTTCCGTGAAATCGACGGTTTCCTGCCATTCCGGATGGAAGTAATATGATCCGAATACATCCAGGATCAGGAACTGTTGAACGGTGATTTCGGTGGCGGTGTTGTTGAATATTTCGATATCAAGAACAAACGATTCTCCAGCATCAAACAGCGTATCATTCAGATGAAGGGCAGCCGCAAATCCGGCCGGTGAGGTCGGTGTGGGAGATGGTGTCGGTGTGGGTGTTACCGGCGGTGGTTCGGCTGAGTAGCCGATGAGTGCGATATCGTCGATATTCCATCCGCAGTAGGTCCATCCGGAATCCGTGGAACCCATGGTCCAACGCAGGTAAACATTGGGTTTATTGTCCGCAAAAGCACTGATATCGATGTTCATACCCTGCCAGTTTGTATCGGCAATCTCAGCTGTATTCTGCCAGACCGTCTGCCATTGCTGACCGTCCGAACTGACGCTTATGGAGGCGTGATCATAGTCCGGATTTTCAACACCCAGCCATCGTCGGAAAGTCAGATGGGTATTGAAATTGTTCTGACAGTCAATGGCTGTGGAAACCAGATGTTTTGCAGCCAGGTTATTGGCATAGTCACCATCGAGATTGTAACCGAGAACATTGTTTCCGGTGAATCCGCTGTCCGGGTCCGGACCGCCGTAAGCACCACCGGCGCCCTGGGGAATTCCGTATGCCCATTCGCCTTCCATGATCCATCCGGGATCACTGTCCAGGGGCAATGAATGAAATGTTTCAGGCGAGCCAACGCACAAAATTACCATGCGGGTGGCATCACCGAGATGATTGGTCATATTGGTGAATCCCAGAATCACGGTGTAAACCCCATCCGGAAGCGCCTGTGCGGCGGCGTTCACTGATACTTGCACGTTCACTGCATTTCCGGTGGTGATTGTGCCAGTCATGGGCTGGTCAAATGAGAGCCAGTCGCAGGCCGGTTCACAACTCAACTCATAGGTGAGATCATTCGCGCTTTTATTCTCAATTCGATACGTTTCACTGTCCGGATCAAATGGTCCTCCGGCATTGCCGACAGACAAGAAATCGGAGCCGGGCGTAATGGCCATCCCTGTCTGGGATGTCAGTCCTTTAATACAAAAATTGGCTGTTTCCGCATGGTCAACACTGGAATATACCAGGTCGTGCCACTGACCGCCGTCCCGGTAAAAACTCTGTCCGGGTTCCGCCGCTGATTCCACGGTGACACGGTATTCCGCTCCCAGAAGAACAGGGACGTCAGATGTGCGGTCAAAGGGGTGGCCGCCGGATGAAAGGGAAAGATACATGTAAAAATCATCTCCGGCGGTGAGTGTGACGGGAATATTTAGAGCCCGGGTATGCAGCCCGCGGAACTCAGTGGTGCCGGTCATGGCACTCAACTCATCCAGAAGTTCCCCACCTTCAAACCGGTCATAAATACGCACAGTGTAATTCACATTGTCCGCTGCTGTGAAAAAACTGACGGCACTGAGAACTTCATCATCGGCTGCCAGGAACGCATTGAACGCTTCTGTTGTCACTGTCATGGTATCCCGCCAGCCGTGATAATCGTGGTAATAAACTCTGTCGTATAAAAACCGGTGGACGCCCTGGAATGAGACGGCGCCCATATCACGATTCTGGCACGAATGTTTGTCGTAATATGAAATCCAGAAATATCCATCGTATCCCCAGTCGTCACCCCAACTGTTTTTCACCAGCCAGGCTCCGGGATTGGGTGCCTGTGTGTTCAGGGTATCATCCCATCCGATAATCGTGATGGCATGATTGGGATCCAATGTGCTGGACGGTGGCTGATAATGGATGTAATTTGAGATAAAAGCACCGTCATAGCACATGCAGGTCCCGATAGCGCCGTGAGCCATGATCTCATATTTGATGGTGTCGATATTCGATAAATTCGATCCTGCGATGTAGAAATTAATATCCTGAGGATAATACCGGTGATAACCAGTTTCATACCGGGCCGGCGGTACGTCATAGGACTGACCGTCAATATCACGGACAGCGCCTTCCCCCCGGGAGATATACGCCGATGTGACCATGTAATCGCCGCCCATATGGACCTCAAGACCACCACCGGAAGGCGGATCAGTATCATCATTGTTATACTCGTTGAACCCGTTCCACCAGTCCAGATGGTATTCCGCCAGGTTGGGTTCACCGGATTCCCCTTCCTGGGACCATATACCGGTCATGAGCAGATTGCTTTCCATGGGAGCCATGGCGCCATGGGTCCAGCAGGTACCGCCCTGTTGATTTTTTACGGATGTGACGAAATTCTCACCACCGACATTACGAAGATCAAATGAAGAGGGCGGGTCCGCCAGAACACCGGGTATGCAGAAAGCCACCAGGACCAGTACTATCAAAAAGAACGCTCGTTTGTTCATAATTCCTCCCGTTGTAACACCCGTTTAACAATTCACTCTAAAGGGTCATATCTCTTATAAAAGTAACAAGCAAATATCAGGCCAGTCTCCCTTGCGATACGCTACGCTGTCGAAACAATTGAATTTTATCTGAAAGTCCATTTTTGAGAATCTGTATGCTGATTGTCACAAGCGTCGGAAATCTGTTATATTCCCTTTGTTGATTCAAAAAAACCTGATCGGGAGACAGGATGTTATGAGAACACAAGTAATACTGTCCATCTGTTTGATTGCTGCGGTGAGTTTTCCCGTATGGAGTATGGCAGACGACGTTACCATTCCCATCACCCAATTCGAACCGCAGCAGAGCAAAACCGGTCCGGAACCGCCGCCGGGAGTTTTGCCGAAAGCACCGGATTTGCGGCCTCTGGATCGTGCCGACAATCTCATGACCGGTGTGCCCGGCTATGCATGGCGGCATGGATGCGGTCCCACGGCAGTGGGCATGGTGGTGGGGTACTATGACGGTTATGGATTTCCGGAACTGATTCCCGGGGATGCGTCCACCCAGACCACCGCCGTGAACCAAGCCATGGCTTCGCAAAACACCGTTTCTGATCCCCTTCATTACGAGGATTACTCCCTGCCCATGGATTCGGGTCAACCAGCGCCTCTGCCGGACCGATCGGAAGATCCGCCTGGCGACGAACATCCCGATGACAGTATCGCTGATTACATGCACACCTCATGGAGCAGCAACGGCAACTACTACGGCTGGAGTTATTCCAGCCGTATCGGTCTGTCATTTACCGGGTATATCAATCAGATGGCGCCTCAGTATCAGGCGACTTATCAGAATTACTATTCACTGAGTTCCCTCACATGGGAAGTTCTTATGGGGGAGATTGACAACAATCGACCCATGGTGTTCCTGGTGGATACCGACGGGAATGGCGGTACGGACCATTTCGTGACCATCGTGGGATACCGGGATTCCGGGGGATACCAGGAATACGGCTGTCTGGATACCTGGAGTCCGGCGAGTGTGGTCCGGTGGGAACGGTTCCGATCCATGGCCGCGGGATCGCCCTGGGGGATATGGGGCGGTACCCGATTCAGTATCGTGGATCCCATGGAACCGACTCCCACTCCAACGGTTACTCCCGGCCCGGTGTGCATCAATCATGGTGATGTCAGCGGTGACGGTTTGATCACTGCGGAAGATGCCCAGATGGCATTCGGCATCGCCCTGGAAATGATTACACCAACACCGGAAGAAGCCTGTGCTGCGGATTGTAACGGGGACGATATTGTCACTGCCGGGGATGCCCAGGCGATATTTGCCGTGGTAATGGGCACCGGTTCCTGCGCCGATCCGCTCCTGTAAAAAATTGCCAGGGGAATTGTGATGTCTGGAATTCCTGGAATCCTGTTTCTGATACTGGTTATCTGGGCGATATGGGATATGCCATACCCCAAAAATGAAAATGGCACTTTTGAACCGGTATATCTCAATGATCCGGATCGTATGGGATTCCGGACTGATGCCGGCACGTTTGTCATCAATAAAACACAAAAAATATTGAACATGGTACTTAATGATGACCTGAATCAGGTTATCCCGCTTGATGCTATTGAAGGGATCAAATTTCAGTATGAGGTGGAATACAGACGTTGTTTAACGGTTCTGCGTCTCCGTCACAAGAAACTGGAATGGTACAGGATACATTTTGTGGTCAGGGAACAGCCGGACATGCTGGTTTTCAGTCTGGGCGAATACAGTAACCGGGATCTGTTGTCTCAAACGATCCGAATGGTAAGAAAATTACGAGGTACCACCCTGGATGGAAACGATTTCAGCCGTGCCGTGCTCAACGAGATCATGGTGGTGTTTGAACAGGGGGGTTATCCGTTGAAACTCAAGTGAAGACATTGAGTGATTCAGAGTGGGGGTTTGAGTCATTTACGTTGATGACTCAAGATGAAAAATATTTGTTTTGATCGAATTCACGGATAAGATCAGAAGGGTTCTGATCGCTAATAATCAAATTTCCGAGATTCGTTCCCGATCCTTAATCCGTCTGGCTTCCGGACTGAATTTCCCTGTGTTTTGCGTTGATCCCAGACGCATCGCGCACCCCCCTCGCATTTTTTTTACAAAAATAGTTGCTTTTTGATTCAACCATGCTTTATGTTCCCGATTGCGATCAAAACGGTTTGATCCGGCCGGGCTTCATCTTGGTGTCATCGTGAGGAATCGGAAAATCATTGAATCAAAGATGACACATTAGAGGATGTATCATGGATATCTACGTTGGAAACCTTTCTTATCAAACAACGCAGGAAGATCTGCAAACACTGTTCGAAAATTATGGCACCGTGGCGTCAGCCCGGGTGATCACTGAACGGGACACCGGCCGATCAAAGGGATTTGGATTTATCGAAATGCCTGAAGATTCTGAAGCCAATGAAGCCATTGAGAATATCAACGGCACCGAACTTGGTGGACGAACCCTCCGAGTCAACGAATCACAGCCTCGCCCGCAGCGGAATAACAACCGCAGAGGCGGCGGCGGTGGCGGTGGCGGCGGCGGCGGTGGCGGCGGCGGCGGTTATAACCGCTGGTAGTCAGCTCAGCTAAAGAATAGAAGCAGGACTTTCGGGTCCTGCTTTTTTTTTGCGTGCTGCCTTGAGGATTAAAATAAATTGCTGTCTCAGTGAGTTAAAAATGCGGTAATGTACGAACTTTGACGTAGTTGTGTGCGTATCATCAATCATGTCCGGGAACTGATTTCCGGCCGGTATTCGAGGAGAATCCTGAATGAAAGTGATTTGCGGTATAATATTCATTATTTGCATGGTGGGAAATACGGCTGTGATGGCGGAGATGGAAGATCCCTATAAAATACTCAAACAGCACACTGAAGCCAGCGGCGGCATTGACGCTCAGATGGCTGTGGAAACAAAATATGTGGAAGGCTCCATTGAGATTCACGGTACGGGTCTGAAAGGCACATTCAAACGCTGGGATCAGTCGCCGCTGAAATATCGGCAGGAGGTGGATTTGGGTGTGTTTAAGCAGGTATCCGGTGATTTCGGTGAGTTTCGGTGGCATATCGATCCAAACGGCAAACTCCAGATCAATAAAGATCCAACAACTATGGATGAACGCAAACTTCAGGGTTACATGGATGACTTCGAGTTTCTGAACAGGGATTCGGACGTATTCACCGTGACACATCAGGGCATGGAAAATGTTGATGATGTGCCGTGTCATCTCATCCGTATCACCAACAATATAAATGATGATATCAATGTGTGGGCGATCCGATCCACGGATTTTTATAAAGTCAGGGAAACACAGACGTCGCCTGATATGGAGAGCGATACGCTGCTTTCGGATTTCAGAGACGTGAATGGTGTTGTGGTGCCGTTCCGGCAGGAGACCTTTGTTAAGACAATCAACCAACGACAGACGTCACAGTTCTCGGAGTATCGCGTGAACCCACAAGTGGACCCCTTAATTTTCACACCCGGGGAAACCCAGTCACGTGACTTCCGGTTCACGGAAGGCGACCGGTCACTGGACATTCCCTTTGAATTTATCGAAAACCATATTTACCTGAAGATCATGCTGGACGGCCGTGAAACACTCTGGGTTCTGGATTCAGGCGCCGGCCGGTCAGTAATCGAGAAAAATTTTGCAGAGAGTCTGGGTTTAAAACTGGAGGGTCAGATCGAAGGAAAAGGCGCTCATGGCACGGTTGATGTTTCTTTTACAACGCTTCCGCCATTCTCATTGCCCGGGGTGGAATTCACTGAGCAGAAGATAATTGCCATTGATCTGGCGGGTCTGTTTCAACGGGCATTGGATCTGGATGTGAAGGGTATTCTTGGATATGATTTTCTATCGCGATTCGTCACAAAAATTGATTTCGCAAATGAAAAACTCTCATTATATAATCCGGAAACCTTTAAATATAAGGGTCCGGGAACGGTTCTTGAAACTCCGATTCAGGGCAATATGTTTGCGGTTCCGGTGACGGTGGACGGAAAGTACACTGGAAACTGGACTTTGGATCTTGGCGCAGGCGGCTCCGGATTCCATTACCCCTTTGCTGAGAAGAACGGACTTCTGACACGATCCGGTGTTCAGATCATGGCCAGAGGCGCAGCCGCGAAATTCACAGAGACAGCAGCACTGTTTGAAACGATTACCATTGGTGAGTTTACACTTCATAAACCCATCCTCGGTGTTCCTTCGGCAAAAGGAGAGGGTGCGTTTGCATCGGAAGAGCGAATCGGCAACCTGGGAAACACAGTATTCCGGCATTTTACACTTTACCTGGATTATCATCGTCAGCAGGTAATTTTCGAGAAGGGTGCTGATTTCGAAACGGTATTTCCCGTGGATGGATCCGGACTTCAATTTGAACGGACGGATACCGGTGAGATCGCAGTGG
>SWBX01000112.1_pt1 | contig 16094 bp, 13 predicted proteins | sample 4693051 | NCBI WGS metagenome assembly SWBX01 (sample SAMN10267272, study PRJNA491770) | bioreactor metagenome | isolation source: DHS bioreactor inoculated with marine | place: Japan: Omine Ridge, Nankai Trough | reverse complement strand
TATTGACAAGGAAAATCTTAGTTATTGACAAGGAAAATCTTAGTTATGGCTACCTCTAACGGATAGGATTAATCCTTCGACAAATCCAATCTCATTCATGCCACAACTCCCCCCTCCGCAGAAGATACTATGTGAACTCCAGGGAATATACAAGAACAAAAAAAACGGGGGTCAGAGCTCTTTGAATGTTATCCCGTTAATCTTGGTCTTTCCATAGTATCAGTACTTATCGTGCGTCAAATAAACAAACAAGACACCCATCCATAAAACATGCCATTTGATTTCTCCTGTAAGGAAGATGAACTGGTAACCCCATACCTGATATACAAGGCGCTTGGCAGATCTCAGTTAACTCGCCTGGAGGCGTACAAGGCACTGTTTAAGGCCCATCTGGATAAAGGTGTACTAGACAATATCAGGTCTGCCTGGCAAACAGGAACTTCGCTGGGGAATGACCTTTTCCGTCAGAAGATTGAGGCTAAGTTGAAATGCAAAGTGGGGCAGGCGAGGAGGGGGCGGCCACAGAAGCCGAAGGATGAGAGCTCTTTAGTTGATTAACATCTGATAAACAGTTCTTAACGAATCAACTGGTTCATATCGAAGATTGGCATCAGGATTGCCAGCACGATGGTGAGCACGACACCCCCCATTACCAGTATCAGTACTGGTTCGAATATTCCCACTGCCATTTCTGTGTAGGACTGAACATCCCGTTCTTGGTTGGATGCCGCACTCTCCAACATTTCCGCTAGTTGACCACTGCTTTCGCCGCTGGCGATGAGGTGTACGGTGATGGGGGGGAAGAGTTTGCTCCTTGCCAATGATTGGCTCAGGCTGCCACCTTCTCTGACATTGATTGCTGCATCTTTCACTGCTGCTTTTATGGCCATATTTGGGATTACCTGACTTGCAATACGCAATGCCTCTAACAGCTCGACTCCACTACCAGTTAGAATGGCCAGGGTGCGGGTAAAGCTGGCGGTGTTGGAACCGCGTGCAAATCTTCCAAATATAGGGGTCTTTAGAATAAATTTGTGGAAGTTAAAACGGATATTATCAATTCTTAATAGCAATTTTATAATAACCAAAATCAACGAAACACCCAGCAATATGTATATTCCATATTGTTTCAGAATTTCGCTTAATGTGATTAAGCCTTGGGTTAAGGCTGGGAGTTTCTGGCCAAGGTTTTCAAATACTCCTACGATCTCCGGGATCACGAATGTCAGCAACCCAATGACCACAAGTACGGATATCGTAGTGAGTAGTATTGGGTAGATCATGGCAAGCTGGACTTTTTGCATGATCTGTTCGCGATTCTCTAAATGGTCTGCAAGCCGCTCTAGTATTGCGTCCAGCTTTCCTGATGACTCACCAGCTTCAAGAGTAGCTCTGTAAAGGGGAGGGAAGGCGTTTGGGTACTGACTACATGCTTGGGATAGACTTTGGCCTTCTAATACACTGCTGCGTAGGCTTAGGATGATCTTCTGAATGCGTTTCTTTTCTGTCTGCGCTGAGACTATGCGGAGACTCTCTTCAAGTGGTAATCCGGATCTGCTTAGGGCCGCAAGTTGTCTTGTTATAAGGGCTAGGTCCTTTGTGTTTGCCTTTCCATGTCTAGTGCTTTTTCTCTTGGTTTTACTGTTGCCATTTTCATGGATAGGTTCAACCTTTATGGGAGCAAGACCTTGGTCACGGAGCTGTTGTCTTGCCCGTTTAGCGGTATCACCCTCAATAATGCCTTGTTTCTTTTGGCCCTTGGAGTTTAGTGCCTGATATTCGAAAGCTGGCATAGTCTACTCTTGATGGGTAACACGAAGAATTTCTTCCAAAGAGGTTTCACCTGCTAATACTTTATCATACGCATTTTGTTTGATTCCATTGGTTCTGGTTCTGGCGTAGCTCTCCAACCTGTGCTCACCAGCACTGTCATGTATTAGCTGCCGCATTTTGTCATCAAGTGCAACAACCTCAAATATACCTATGCGCCCTTTATACCCAAGATGATTGCATTCGCTACATCCTTTGGCTCGATAGATAGTTGCTGTAGGCTGGTCTGATGTAAGGCCAAGTATATGCCGGTCAGGTTCGGAAGCTGTATATGGTTCGCGGCATTTGGTGCAGAGTTTTCTGACAAGTCTTTGGGCAATTGTACCGATGAGGCTGGATGACAGCAGGAATGGCTCTATACCCATGTCGCGTAAACGGGTTATTGCTCCAACAGCTGTATTGGTGTGTAGAGTGGATAACACCAAGTGCCCGGTCAGACTGGCTTGCACGGCTATTTCTGCTGTTTCAATATCTCTGATTTCACCAACCATAACTACGTCTGGATCCTGGCGCAGTATGGCTCTCAACCCTCGGGCAAAGCTCATATCTACCTTGGTGTTGACCTGTGTCTGACCGACGCCATCGAGGTAATATTCAATTGGATCTTCAACCGTGAGTATGTTGCGGCTTGTTTCATTCAGGTCTGACAACATGGCATAGAGCGATGTGGTTTTCCCTGAGCCTGTCGGCCCTGTTAACAGGATTATACCGTGAGGGCGTTTTATCAGGGCGGTGGTTTCCAATAACTCTTGTTGCACCATACCCAGGTTGGCTAGATCGAGTTTACTAGCCTGCTTGTCCAGCAATCTAAGTACGACACGCTCACCATGGCTTGAGGGGAGGGTGGAGACGCGAACATCTACCGATCGACCACCAATTCTAAGAGAGATACGCCCATCCTGAGGTAACCGTTTTTCAGCAATGTCCAGTTTAGACATTACTTTTATGCGTGATATCAATAGTGGCGCCAGGGCGCGCCGTGGTTGCAGTACCTCTTTTAATACTCCATCTATTCTAAGACGAACAACCAAGCGATCTTCATATGGTTCAATATGAACATCAGAGGCATTTTCTTTTACAGCTTCAGCAAGCAGGGCATTTATCAATCGAATAATGGGCGCTTCGTCTGCGCTTTCCAGAAGATCTTCTGGTTCTGGAAGATGTTGTGCAATGTCATTTAGGTCTATGTCTCCGTCCAGGTCCTCAGCCATTTGCTGAGCATGGCCAGAGCTTTGTTCATAGGCGACTTGCATCATGCGGTTGAACTCATCCGCATCAACCTTGTTAAATTCCAATGGAATATTTAAGAAACGTTGTGCCTCCAATAGTGCGTGGCTGGAGGTGGAATGCAAATGCGTGATTGTCCCGCCGGTTTCATTGTATTTTGATAGTAACAGACCGTGCTTCTTAACAAAGCTATAGGGCAGGTTTTTTACTTCTAGATCTATCGTGCTGTCACTCATTGTTTGCTTAGATCGATTTCGCTAACCGGTGCCGGTGTGGTTGAATCTTTATATTCTCTTGCGGGGAGTAGAGGTGGTTCCTCGTTAGGCATAAGTTGTATGCCGTCTTTCCACTTCTCTCGCTGTTGATGGCGTATGCGTGAGTAGTGCTCATTTGCAAGGTCTCGATTAGAGGTCTTGTCTCTTAATATACGAGGGCGTAGGAAGACCATAAGATTCTTCTTGTTGTATACGGTGCTCTTACTGCTAAACAGATGACCGAGAATAGGGATGTCGCCCAGTAGAGGTATCTTTTGATCTGTCTCAGTGAGGTCGTTAGACATCAACCCGCCTAAAACTATTATTTCACCATTATCCACTAATACCGTGGTCTTGATATTCCTCTTTTTTGTAGTTATCCCATCCTCAGTGGTTTTTTCAGAGGCAGCAACGCTTGATACCTCCTGTTCAATCTTGAGTTCAATGGTCTCCCCTTCATTGATATGGGGGGTTACCGTCAGCTTGATGCCCACGTCTTGGCGTTCGATGGTTTTGAATGGATTGGTAGCGCCTGCGGCATCATTGGTATATTGGCCGGTTACGAAAGGTACATTCTCACCCACCACGATCGATGCCTCTTCATTGTCCAGTGTCACCAGAGAAGGGGTGGAGAGGATATTCGCATCAGTGTCTTTAGCAAAGGTCTTTAGTACTGCCCGGAGATCTCCACTTGAATAAAAGCCCAGACTCAAACCACTTCCGCCAATACCCAGTGCCGTCGAAAAAAGTGATGTTCCATAGTAGCCATCACTGGTTCCAGACGTTTCCCATTCCACACCCAGGTCCATGGTTTTATCGTCGCTAACTTCAACAATAATCGCCTCAATATGGACTTGCTCACGTCTTATGTCCAACTGACTAATGACGCTCTTGAGCGACTTCATTAAAGTCGATGGCGCGGTTAATACCAGGGCATTGGTGGACTCCTCAGCTTGAATATCAAATAAGGATCCTTGAGATTGTTTTTTCTTGTTATCCGGGTTGGATTTTACCATCTTGTCGCCAACTCCACGTAGCACCTCTGAAAGTTTTTTGGCATTGGCGAATTTTAGATATATAACCTCGGTATTACCTTCGTTAGCTACTGGCATATCAAGTTTGGTTATGATCTTTCCGAGGTTGGCTCTCCAGCTTGGATCTCCATTTAGTATTAGACTGTTGGTTCGCTCATCAGCCGAGATGCTCTGCCCTTGTCCTGTGGGTGCCTTGCTTTTGGTCGGCGTGTTTTTCACTAGTTTGCTTAGCGTCTGGACGAGAGTTTCTGCACGTGCGTGTTTGAGCTTGATGATTTCAACGCCAAAATTATTGGCTTGGTCAATTCTGTGGATAATATCTACGATCCTGTTGACATTGCTAGCGCTGTCGGTGATAACCAGCGTATTGCTGCTGGCATGTGCAGCAATGTGTGCATATTGTGGAAGTAATGGTCTCAATATGGTGGAAAGTTGGGTGGCGTCTGCATGATTTACCTGGACCACTCTGGTGAGCTTTTTTTCGCCTTCAGATTTCTCTTCTGCCAACACGGTAGGTATGCTGTCCTGCTTTGCACCTGCGTTGGGAATGATCTTGATAACGTCTCCACTTGGAACCGCTGAAAAACCATGTACGTTTAATACGGCGAGAAATATCTCGTATATGTTCTCTGGTGTGGTTGGTGTTGAAAAAACTACCGTAACACGTCCTTTTACCCGTGGATCGATGATGAAGTTCTTTCCGGTCATCTCTGATACGGTGGCGACAAAGGCGCGTATGTCCGCATCGTTCAGATTCAGAGTCATGCTCTTCTCTTCTGCGTTCACCGAATTCGGAGACACATTCTGCTCTTCTGCGTTCACCGGGTCGTTCAGGTCCAGAGGCATGCTCTGCTCTTCTGCACTCACCGGTAGTGATATAAAAAGGAATAATAGAAAAATGGGGCTGCGAAGCTGCATACGTTATGACCTGATCTATTGGGATAAAAATATTATTATATTCATTTAGTAACGAGTGTCTCGGCATTACATATATTTGGTGGTTCTCTTTACCAGAGGGATATGTGGAGGAGGTTGCCGAGATAAGGTTGGCCTGTTATTTCTGCGTGATGGTTCCTTGGATTGAAGGCTTGGCTTTTTTAGTGTTAACGTTTCATGCCGGCCGTTTCGTTGAAGAATGATGCGTTCTTTTTCAATGGCATACAGAGTAGCGCCACCGGGCAATTTTTCTCCCTTGTGGAAGTTTTTCTGAGATTTTCCTGACTCTGAGATAATGGCAAGTCCATCATCAGTATCACGGTTAAATAATACCCCTATCAACTCTAACTTAAGATTTGTCTCAGGCGCATCAAGCGTTTCTCTCTTCAATGGTGTATCAGACTGTTTGCTTACCTCACCAAATATATGGAGCTTTGCCAGTAGACTGTAATTGATCTTCCCGCGTTTTGATTTGCCAGCAGGCTGCGAAAGTGGAGCATTGATAGACGATTGGAGCGAACTTTGTTCCTGTTGCAATAAACCGGCTGCTCTAAAACTGGCGAGTCCAAGCAGAATGGCGGCAATAAACGCCGACGTTCTAGTAAGAATTAGAGAATTTACGGAAAATTGGGTCACGGCCAAATCAGTCCTTGAACTATTACTAATTATTAAAGCTATTGGCTTTATCCGGCCAGTATATATCTTATAGTGCAAAAATAATCACTAGAACTCCACCAATTCCAGACAGATTATAAAAAAATCACACCATCTGCTAGTTACCAGAAAAGAATAATCAGTTAGTATCCTCTTGGAACAGGGGTTTGAACAGGGGTTTAAGGAGATAATATGACTGTTTGCAAGATTAATAACAAGAAATTGGTGAATAATTGCGCAGGTTTTACCTTGGTAGAAATCATGGTGGTAGTGGTGATTTTAAGCATACTGGCCGCGATTGTAGTACCAAAAATCATGAGTCGTCCAGATCAGGCCAGAGAGGCCAAGGTTATGCAGGATATCAGGGCGCTTTCTTCAGCCCTAGACCTGTATAGGCTGGATAATTTCACCTATCCAACCACAGATGAGGGGGTTGAATCACTGGTTAAGCGCCCCGGTAGTCTGCCAACAGGCGCTAAATGGAAGGACGGCGGTTATGTCAAGCGTCTTCCCAAGGACCCGTGGGGCAATCCATATAGTTACCTGCAACCAGGCTCTCACGGTGAATTTGATCTGTTCTCTCTTGGGGCAGATAACGCTGTGGGTGGGGCTGGTTCAAATACAGATATTGGGAACTGGGACCTAGAATGAGCCTAATACGCCGCCAGATGAGAACGAGGCGGTCAGATGGTTTTACTTTAATCGAACTACTTGTCGTAGTATTCCTTATTGGCCTGATAAGTGGTTTCGCGGTATTGAGTATCAATGCGCTGGGTAATGACAGAGATATAGACGAGCAAATACGGAGACTCCAGTATCAGCTGAGAATGGCCAGTGAGGAGTCAGTAGTTCAAGGACGGCCAATTGGCGTGCAGTTTGAGCAAGGTAAATATCTTTTTCTGATTGCGGGCAAATCCGAATGGTTGGAGATCACAAATAACAAAGCACTTCGTTCACAACAGCTACTTCGTGGCTGGAAATTTGAATTACAGCTCGGAGGACAGGACTTTTCTCTGACAAAGACAGAAACAGAAACAGAAACAGAAACAGAAGATTCTAAGACTAAACCGCTTCCTCAAATTATCTTTTTTTCAAGTGGTGAAATATATCCATTTGAATTGCTGGTTGTTGATTTGGACAACACTCCAAGATATCGAATATGGTACGGAGAAGATGGGGTGATCGCCATGGAATTGATAGAAAAAAGCTGATCAGAGGCTCGCTAACTATATGATCAAGCAATCGCAAAAAGGATTTACACTATTAGAAGTAATTGTCGCATTAGTAATCCTTACTCTGACAATGGGCGGCCTGGTAAAGAGCATTGGGGATGGTGCAGCTAACCAAAATGCGATTGAGGAACGTACATTTGCTCAGTGGGTAGCAATGAATCAGATTGCCAAGATGCAACTTGAATCACCACAGATCAAGACAGGTAGCAGTAGTGGCGTAGAGGAAATGGCAGGCAGGCAATGGGCCTGGAAGCAAATTATTGAAAAAACTACTGATCCTTCCGTTCACCGCATCATTGTCACTGCTGGAAGAGAGGGGCAGACATCTGAACTTGCTAGAACTATCGGTTACTTGTGGGCAAAAAATGAATAGTCGTGGCCTTACAAAGGGGTTTACCCTGCTGGAGCTATTGATTGCAATATCTATTTTCTCAGTAATGGCGACTTTGGCATATGGAGGAGTCAAGCTGGTTATAGATGGGAGCATGCATATTGAAAAATCTGCTGATGGTTTAGCATCTTTGCAAAGAACATTTCTCTTTATACAACAAGACCTCCAACAAGCTGTTCCGCGAGGGGCCAGGGATGAGTTTGGGGATCAAGAAGGCGCACTTATATCCGGCACTGACGACAAGCTGCTTCAACTAACCAGAGGCGGGGTAAATGGTGGGTTAATGGGAGGAGCAGATCTACGACGGGTAGAGTATCATCTAGTCGATGGTCGGCTGGATCGTCTGGTGTGGCCTGTTCTGGATCGTGTTCAGGATGTTACAGCTAGCCGTCTTCGCCTAATTGAAGGTGTCCAAGGCATTGATATCAGGTTTGTGGGTTATGAGGGAACTGATTGGCAGGGTTCGTGGTCTGTAGAATCGACGTCAGAGAAGGAGATTCTGCCTAGAGCTGTGGAAGTCATAATTACAACTGAACAGTATGGCGCGGTTTCCCGCATATTTGTTGTTGGCTCATGAATTCCTGTCCCAATAAATCCCGCGGTATTGCCCTGTTGACTGTGCTGTTGGTGGTGAGTATTGCCACAATATTTGCTGTGTCATTTATCAAGCGGCAGTGGATTGATATACGAAAAACCCAAAATACCCAGAGAATGGAGCAGAGTTGGTTATACGCACAGGGTGTTGATGCGTGGGCGCTCGGTCGGTTACAGGATGACTTAAAAAAGAACAAAGTCGACAGCGAACACGATGATTGGAATCATCCAATTGAACCAACAGATATTGAAGGTGGACAGATATCGGCCAAAATTACCGACTATCAGGGCAGGTTCAATATCAATAATTTGCTTGCCACTAAAGAAGCGGGAATAAAGTACCAGGAACGATTTCGAAGACTCTTGAATGTATTGGACTTGCCGCAAAAATTGCTAGAACCTCTATTGGACTGGATAGATGCAGATAGTGACATTCACTATCCCAGTGGTGCAGAAGAGAGCCACTACATGGCAAAAACCCCACCCTACAGACCTGCCAATCAGGCCATTGCAGATATTAGTGAATTAAAGTTGATTGAGGGTTTTACGGACGAGGTTTATACAGTGCTTGAACCTCATGTCTCAGCGTTACCAGGAATCGTAGCTATCAATGTTAATACAGCAACTGAACCAGTGCTCCAAAGTTTGGGTAAAGATATTGAACAACAAGACGCACAGTATATTATTGACTCTAGGGCTGAGAATCCGTTTGATGGCATAGAGTCATTCATCCAGCATCAAGCATTGGCTGGGAGAACGATAGTTGCCGAAGGGTTAAGCATTTCGAGTCAATATTTCACCGTAGATAGTGATATAAAGATGGATTATCTTCAACTGGGTTATAGATCTATTATCTTTAGGGAAGACGAGGACAAAATTAGAGTGATTAGACATGTTAAAAGGGGTTTTTTCAGTGAGTAACAGGTTGATGATTCGTTATGATTCTGATGATTTTACTCATTGGAGCTGGATCCCTTTAGATAAGAATAATAGACCCATTGGAGAAGCAGGGTCTGGTGATTTAAATGCACTGGCCACTGACGCAAAGGGTAAGAGGCTGGTCTTGGTGATTGCTGGCCGATCACTGTTGATTACAACCGTAGAACTGCCTGATGGAAATCAACGAACAATATCAAGCGCAATCCCATATGCCATGGAAGAGCAGATGGCGGAAGACGTAGAGTATATGCACTTTGCGCGAGGTAAACGACAGGCTGATGGAATGATTCCAGTGGTCGCAATTTCCAAGCAGTATTTGAAAGATCTATTAATTGTACTTGCAGAAGCAGACCTATATCCAACATGGGCTGTGGCAGAACCTCTGCTGTTACCATGGGACGAAAATGAACTAACCATTCTATTAAACGATACCGCTGCAATAGTACGTAATGGTGAAACATCTGGCTTTGAGTGCTCACTGAAGCAGCTGCCTCTGTTACTTGAGCGATTACCAGTAAATGAAGATGAAAATAGTCAAATAATACGTGTATGGAATAAGAGTATTGATGTTGATGTTTCTCATTTATTGCAAGCTGATGATAAGCAACTGCTGGTTGAACAGAGTTATTCGGATTTTGATCAACTGACAGAGCTGGGGTCGAAATGGCCAACAATCAATTTACTACAGGGGTTTGATCAACAAGTTTCACCACAGTCATCGTTTGGGAGCTGGTGGCCGGCAATTGCTATGAGCTTGTTAGCAATTACAGTGTATCTAGGTACATCGGTTTATCATTACTATGATATGCAACAAGAGATAAAATCGATCACGCAGAAAAGTGAAGAACTATTTCGTAAAACATTCCCGGAGGTAAAACGCATAGTCAAACCATTGGTCCAGGCCCAACAAAAACTGGATCAACGAAAGCTTGCACATGGACAGGGCGAAGATGATCTACTTGCTCTGCTTTACACGCTGGGGCAGGCAAGGAAGAAAATAAGCACAATAAAATTCACAAATCTAGAGTATCGACAACAAACTTTGGTAATTCAACTTGAAGGGAAAAACGTTGCGCTGATTGAAAAATTCAAGCAACAACTTGAGTCCGATGGCAGAACCACTTCTGATATTCTCTCCACAGTATCCAAGGGTGAGAAGGTGGAAGCACGCATTAAAATAAAGGCAAATTCAGCATGATAGAGTGGTTTCATAATCTCGCATTAAGAGAGCGGCAATTTGTATCTATCGGCGCTGTATTCGTGCTGTTATCACTAGTCTATTTATTTGTATTCGAACCATTGGCAAATGGTCTGGAAGAGAGTCGCATATACTTAGATCAGAAACAATCAGACTGGGAAAAATTAGAAAACATTTCTAATGAGTACAAGAGGTTGGGCGCAACAAAAAATACCTTTGTAGCTAAAGATAATAGATCGCTGTTGGCTGTGATAGATCAGAGTGGATCTAAGGTTGGCATCAAATCATCCATAAAGAGACTTACTCCGGAAGGGGAGAATAAAGTAAGAGTAAGAGTTGAAGATGTTGCCTTTGATAGCTTGCTAGAATGGCTGGTAGCCAATTCAACCAAGCATTCCATACACGCTGAGCTATTTATTGCCAGAAAAACAGATGGTAAGGGCAAGGTAAACGCGACTTTGCTGTTTGAAAAAGATTAGATAATAAAAAAATACAAAGCTTTGTTAGATATTTACGTTGATGCAATAGTAGTGTAGGCTTTTGCTTCAGTTGGAATTGCGAAGCCCACATAAGATGACGGCTAGCCTTCAGATATTCTCAGAACTGATATTGCTAAGGGATCGTTGCAAATGTCTATACAACACCAATTCAAGATAAAATATGCCACTATAATTCTATCGGTCACTATCCTAACAGTAGTGTTAGGCGTCATGTTGGATGGTCGTGTTGTGCCAGAGGCTAAAAAGTCGCTGATGACAGAAGAAAGTGCTGAAAAAGATCGAAGCGATACGTCCAATCATGCGAATACAGCGCAAGCAGATAAAGAAAAAACCTCAGCACCAGATATGAAACAAACCAGTGCTATTCAGATAGAAGAGCTGGACCAAAAGGCCAATGCAACCATAGAGAAGGCGGAAGGCCTTATTACCCAGTCCGACCGATTGATTTCTAAAGCTGGTCTTCCAAAATTCACTAGCAGTAAAATCGTTTCACCAGACAATAAAAAGATTGCCCAGCGGTTAGCTAACGCGCGTAGCCGTTTGGATACGTTAAAAAAGTGATTTATTTAACTGAGTTAGGGAAGTTTCTATTAATTCCATTTTCGTCATTCCGGCGTATGCCGGAATCTATGTGTTTCATCCCGGTATAACTAGTTTCAATTAACGAAGTAGCTGTAATTTTACCCATTCGATAATCAGTTAGTCGAAAGGGATTATTTAACCAATCAAAAACACTAACAAATGGGCTGAAAGGATAAACGGATCTTCAAGCCTAATAACAAATAACAAAAGATGGATCAACGGAGCTAATAATAATGAAAGCTGTTTGTTTGGGCGCTTCTCGCGTACTCATTATCCCTGTTCGTTTGTTAATTTCACGCTACAAGAACATATTACTATCATTTGTCCTCATAGCAGGGCTAATGCCGCAACAGCTTATAGCGAAAGATATTGTCAATTCCGTTGTTTTTAACAGTGCAGATAGTAGTTATTTGAGCTACACACCAGCAAACGCCGGAAACAGAAAGACCTGGACGTGGAGTGGTTGGGTTAAGCGGGGAAATTTGGCGCTTGCTGAGGGTAACTTATTTGGTTGTCATACTGTGAATAATGATAATGATGCATTCCTAGTCTATTTTAATTCATCAGATCAACTAGTAATTAGCGCACAGACCGTTGCATGGCGTAAGACCTCGCAAGTTTTTAGAGACCCTTCAGCATGGAAACATGTCGTCATAGTGGCAGATACTACTCAAGCAACAGCATCAGACAGGATTAAAATATACGTAAATGGTACTCAGGTAACCAGCTTCTCAACTTCAAATGATCCTTCACTAAATTATGACTTAGGTATTAACCAAGCGTCACGACACACGCTCGGGATACATGAGTTAAGTTTAACAAATTCTTTGGACGGCTACCTCTCCGATGTCCACTTCATCGACGGCCAAGCACTTACCCCAAGCTCATTTGGAGAGATTAACGCAAACACAGGCAAGTGGGTGCCAAAGGCATACAGTAGCTCTTATGGTACGAATGGTTTTCAATTAGACTTTGCAGATTCTACAGATTTAGGCAATGACGTAAGTGGTAATGCAAATGATTGGACACCAACGAATCTAGATACCACCGATCAAGTAATTGATAGTCCGACAAATATTTTTGCGACTTTGAATGGCTTGGATAAATATGGAACAGTAACACTTTCAGATGGAAATCTAGCTTTTAATAACGCTGTAGGTTCTCAAATAAGAGCCTCACTTGGTACTGGATTAAGTGGAAAATGGTATTGGGAAGTTGTAAACAAAACAACTGCCACTCCTAGTACTCCAGTTGTTTTTGGGCTTTCGAGTGTAGATGGTAATATTACAAATAACTCTACGTCACTTAAAAAAGCAATTTCAATTTATACAGATGGTGGAAGTAATCACAGCACCTTTTATCGTCTTAATGGAGTGAGTCAGGGAAATAAGACGACGCAATTTAGTTCTGCTGCTATTAATGATGTTTTTCTGGTAGCTTATGATGCAGATACTGGAAAAGTTTGGTTTGGTAAAAACAATACTTGGTATGATGGAAGTAATGGGACCAGTGGAAATCCAACAGATGGTACAAACCCAGTTGAGGTTATCCCAACTGGAGACATTATGGTTCCTTTCTTCCAAAATGTTGGCGCCAGTTATAGTGGTGTTTTAAATTCAGGGCAAAACGCTCAATCGGGCCTCACATACAACTCCAATGCTGGCGGGTACTTCAAATACACGCCGCCAGCAGGATTTAAAGCACTCTCATCTAAAAACCTCCCAACCCCTGCCATTGCTGACCCAAGTGATTATTTTGATGCTGTGACTTACACAGGCAATGGTTCTACACAGAGTATTACAGGGCTTGGTTTTCAGCCAGATTTTGTTTGGATTAAGCGTAGAGATATTGCGGACTATCATACTCTTTGGGACACTATTCGTGGAGCAATGAACTCATTGTCATCAAATTTAACAAATGCAGAGGTGTACAGAGGGAATGCTGTGACAGCTTTAAACTCAGATGGCTTTACACTGGGGAATGATGGTATCGTAAATGGGAATAGTAGTACATACGTTGCATGGAACTGGAAAGAAGACCCAGTCGCTGGTTTTGATATTGTGAGTTATACAGGGGATAGTGCATCCAGCCGATTAGTTCCTCATGATCTCGGAGTAGCACCAGAACTGATTATAACCAAGAATCGTGATGAAGCAGGAAGTTGGCAGGTATGGCATAAGGATTTTTCTGCTAATGACCATATAAGACTAGAAACTAGTAGCGCTAGGGAATCTTCTACTACCATATTTCCACAGCCCCCAACATCGACAGCATTTTATACAGGATCAAATCACGACACGAATGGAAATCCGAATAGAACGATAGCCTACCTCTTTGTCTCAATTCCTGGCTATTCCAAAATCGGCTCATACACCGGTAATGGCTCAGCTGATGGTCCCTTTATTTATACTGGATTTAAGCCAGCATTCGTAATGATTAAAAGGACTGATATTGATGGGGATCACTGGGTTACCTACGACACAAGACGCGATACGCACAACCCGATTACAGAGATACTGCTGCCTGATACTAATAATCCCAGCTTCGATAATGCGCTTTATGCCTTAGATGTAGTAGCTAACGGCTTTAAAATAAGAGGCACTTACACATCAACAAATGCTAGTGGCGGCGATTATATATACATGGCATTTGCCGAACAGCCCTTCGGCTCCACTGCTGATGAAACTGCGCCACAGCTTTCAGAGATCTTCGCCGTACCTACGTTAACCGCAGACACAGAACCTGCCTACAGCTTTAATACAAATGAGGCAGGCGCTCTTCAGATTGGCGGCAGTTGCAGCAGTGCTACTACAACTGCGATTAAGGGTGACAATACCATTACCCTGAATTTGGAACCTGGTACATATAGTGACTGCACAATTACAGTAATCGACGAGGCAGGCAATGCATCTGAGCCGTTAGTTATCTCAGGATTTACCATTGATCCAAATTACCAATATGAAATTAGCAATGCGCTGGAGTTTAATAGCAGTAATGGCGAATATCTTAGCTGGACGCCTACTCAACAAGGTAATTTAACCACATGGAGCTGGAGTGCCTGGGTGCAGCGTGGTGAAATTGGCGGGGTAAAAACCCTTCTGTATGTGGATGGTGGCAGTCAAGCAGCCTATGTGCGTTTCAATAGCGCTAATGAGTTGGAAATAGCGCTGGGCGACGGCAGTATACACAACTACCAGTCTGATATGTTCAGTGCCTCGGGCGATTGGACACATCTGGCGCTGTCTGTAGATACCACCCAAGCTAATGCCGCTGATCGAATTAAGCTCTATCTTAATGGCCAATTACTAACACAAAAGGAAGGCTATGTAGATCCTCAGCAGAATGCTGTTACCTTGGTTAATAGCACCAACATTCATTATGTTGGCAAAGGCGCTGGATCAGATTATTACGATGGTGCTATGGCAGAGATACGTCTGGTTGATGGTATTGCACTGGATGCATCTGCCTTTGGAAAACAGACAGCACAAGGTGCTTGGGTCCCGGTCGAGTATACATCTGGTGGTGGCAGTAACAGTTCCAATCTCAGCTTTGAGAATAATACAAATCTTGGTATCGACACTGCCAACAGCAATGACTGGCAGGTGACAGGGTTAGATAGTGATTCTCAGACTGCCGCTACCCCTACGACTCCCAAATCCGCAGGTTTTATCCCCGGAGAGCTATCAGTAGGGCAGGGCGGCAGCGCCAATTATTCCATTCCTATTGGTGTTCCCAAGGGCGTTGCCGGCATGCAGCCTGAAATCTCCATCAACTACAACAGCAACGGCGGCAACGGTCTGTTAGGCATGGGTTTCTCCCTGAGAGGGTTGTCGGCTATATCCCGCTGTCCCGCCACCCACGCCCAAGATGGCTTTAAGGGCGGGGTCTACTTTGACAATCGAGACCGCTACTGCCTGGATGGGCAACGCTTGATCGCCATCTCCGGTAATTATGGCGGTAATGGTACCGAGTACCGTACCGAGATCGACGGTTTCAGCAAGATCATCTCCTACGGACAACAGGGCAGCGGCCCCAGCAACTGGAAGGTGTGGACCAAGTCAGGTCAGACCCTGGAGTTTGGTAACACCACCGATTCCAACGTGGAAGTATTGGGTAAAACCGAAGCACGCCTGTGGGCCGTAAACCAAATTGCCGATGCGGTAAATAACCTGGTGACCTTCAGTTATCAGGAAGATACCAACACCGGTGAACATACACTCACGAGAGTTGATTACGGGAGCAACTCGGTTCGGTTTAGCTATGAAGGACGGCCAGATATTTTTTCAGGTTATTCGCTCGGAGGAAAGCTCAGCTCAACTCAACGTATTCGGGCGGTAGATACTTATTATCTGGAAACCTTACTTCAGACTTATAAATTTACCTATGCTATCCAAGACAAAAGAAGTTTTCTCACATCAGTGCAACAGAAAAGTGCTGATGGACTAGTTTTTCCAGCGACAAATATGTCTTGGGCTGTTGCCAGCGACAATTTTTTCACTGAAATGAGTGGGTCTGGTGTTGATGGCATACCTCTCGGCCACAGCAATAATACAATTCAGTCACTCCTGGGTGATTTTAATGGTGATGGTTTAGTAGATATATTGCGATGGGCCGATAATTACACCAGTAATAAACTGTTTATTTCAACTGGTGACGGAAATTTTACTGAACTATTTAGTTCAAATGTAAATACGTTCAGTATTGGTCACAGTAACAACACTAT